>VYKN01000001.1_pt1 | contig 328283 bp, 304 predicted proteins | sample 5114581 | NCBI WGS metagenome assembly VYKN01 (sample SAMN12291810, study PRJNA351875) | freshwater metagenome | isolation source: freshwater lake | place: USA: Michigan, Baker Lake | collected 2011-08-08
TTTATAAATAAAAACTGTATGAACTTTCAATTTCTTACCTACCAAGTAGCCAGTGGCGTAGCCACAATCAAATTTAACAGACCCGAAGTTTATAATGCCCTGAATGATGCCATCACCTACGAATTGCAAGATGCCTTGAAGGCCGCGGCCAAAGACGATCAGGTAAGGGTGCTGGTGTTGACGGGTGAAGGAAAAGCATTTTGTTCCGGTCAGGATTTGAAAGATAGCGCCTCTCAGGGGAAGCGATCGTTTATGGATTCACTCACGCGCCGATACAATCCAATCATTAGCGCCATGCGGCAATTACCAAAGCCAATCATCTGCCGGTTGAATGGTGTGGCTGCCGGTGCTGGCTGCTCGTTGGCGTTGGCTTGCGATATGATTGTGGCATCGGAAGATGCAACCCTCATCGAAGTGTTTATTAATATCGGCTTGGTGCCCGACTCAGGATCTGCCTACTTTTTACCTCGGTTGGTAGGGATGGCTAAAGCTTTTGAATTGTGTAGTATGGGCAGCCGTGTTAAAGCATCAGAAGCACTTGCGCTGGGATTAGTAAATAAAGTGGTTCCGGCAGAAAAACTGGATGATGCAGTGAACGAATACACCACGTATTTTTCAACGGCACCCACCAAAGCAATAGGCCTGATCAAAAAGATGTTAAATAAATCGACCACTTCCACTTTAGACGAAATGCTCGAATACGAAGCGTACAGTCAGGAGATCGCCGGAACCACTGCTGATCACAAAGAAGGAGTACAGGCCTTCCTGGAAAAAAGAAAGCCGGCTTTCACCGGCAAATAATTAATCCCAAAATTGTCATTGGGATTGACAATTTAGCCCTCCGGGCCGATGAATCCTGATAATTGAGTCAGGATTATCGGGGTTAATTTTTTTTTAACCTTAGAATCCGCTCAGCGAGATACCGATGGTTAAGGTATTCATCTTCGTCTGGCTGGGTCCTTTGTTTTCCTGAAATACAGGTGTGGCATTATAATAGCCAAACAGGCTGAATGATCCAACTCCGATTTTCCCATAATAACCGAGACGAATGGGGCTCATTCCGTGTGGCTGCGCATCTTTGGCCGTTACACTTTCGCCATTTACTGAATAATTGACTTTTGTATGCGTTTCAAACAACACGCCCAACCGTATACCGGCTGTTAAATGTATGCTGCGACCCGGGTCTTCCGGTTTGGTATCATAGCGAAACTCGGCAGGCATAATTTCTAAGTAGTTCATTATCACCATGCTTTTATCCGCATTGGGCATCCCTAAATCACTGGCAGGCACCAAACGGTAGGTTCCATCTCCACTCAATACCTTATCCAACGTATAATTGTTCGTTAATTTATAGCGCTCGAAGCTAAAACCTGCAGTAGGGCGATAGCTAAAGCGGGTTTTCCACAACCGAATGGGGTATTGATAATAGAGATTAAGTGTGCGGGAGCCCCAAAAACCTTGCTCAAAATTGACTGGAGTAGTGCCTTGGGCCCTGTTAAATCCAAATTCGACCAGAAAGGCACCCGGAAGGTCCGGACGTTTAACTCTTTGTTTCTTCTCTTGCGCTTGCAGAGAAAAAGCCAGTAACAAGAGGAGGAAGGATGCAGAAAGGGTACGAAACATAGATTTTTTTAAATTTGGAACGGCAAAAATACACGATTAGTACTCAGTGGCCAAAATCAACACTTGCCTTACGCATTTATTCTATTAAATTTGCCGACCAATTACTAAACGAATGATGCAAACGGGCATCAAATAGTTTTGAAAGAATGGTGAAATGGGCCTGTAGCTTAACTGAATAGAGCATCTGACTACGGATCAGAAGGTTGGGGGTTTGAATCCCTCCAAGCCCACTTTTTTAAATTCAGACAATAATTTACGTGTTGTCGGTGTTAAATAATAAAAGATTTTAAAACTTTCCGATCATTCAATTAGTCTTAGGTGAAGCTGAATTTTTCAAATGGATAGAAAGGCTAAGGATATGTATAAGGGAGTCATCTTACTGTTTTTTGTTTTCCTTGCAGTTTTTTCCACTTCGTGTGATGATCAGGGTTTCTTAAATGCCGATGAGAACTTCACTTCAGGCGGACTACAAACAATTTATGTAGATACATTTTCAGTAGTCACATCTACTGTTTTTATGGATTCGCTACCTACTTCTTCCAAAGGCACTATATTGGTAGGCGGCTACAAGGACAATTACCTCGGATTAATTAATTCATCTTCTCACTTCCAAGTCGGATATTTTTCAACGTTTCCGCCTGCGAATTTAGAACCAGATATTCAGTTTGATTCGATCGTTCTAATTCTCCCCTACAATCGCTCTTTTTACGGCGATACCACCAAGTCAATGACCATACAAGTGAGCGAATTAACGGGACCTATCAACCAACGCTACTTGCCTCCGTACGTTCCCAACGATAAAGTGTCTATTCTCAACCCCACATTTGCATTGTATAATACAAGTAAAGTGAACTATTCAGCTATTCCGCTGGCATCTAAAACATTTGCACCCACTCCTCGCCGCGATTCCATCTTTGTTCGACTGCCTGACGCTCTTGGGATGAAATTTTTTAACGTTCAAAGCAACATACCGGATGTTATTAAATACCAAGGCTCCAGTAATAATACAATAATTCCCAATTGGTTCATTGAGAATTATTTTAAGGGAATTCGTTTGTCCGTTCCTTCTAATACTGATGCGAGCATTGTAGGATTCAATACGGCGAATGTAAAAATCAAACTTTATTATCGAGGTAGAATTAAGGGTGCAGATCAAATAAGGAATTTGAATGCCGATTTTCTATTTACCAACTCGTTTAATCAGTTCAATCAAATCAGTGCAGACCGCACCGGAACACCGGTTGCGTCAATTGGCACTTCGCGAATTTTACGCAGTGAGTCAACTGGCAATGCTTCGTTTGTTCAGTCCGGTATCGGGTTGTACACCAAGGTTGAATTTCCAACCATCAAGTCATTTCTGAAAAAGAATAAATTTGTGATTTTAGATGCTGTGCTAGAGTTGCCATTGGTTCCTAATACCTACGATGAAACAACCACACCCATGAATGTGTTGGCAAGCTATACCACGGATGTATCCAATATTATCTCAGGTGGAGTGCCGGGCAATGGCAACCAAGTATTACAAGGCAGCATCCGATACGATCGTGAATACTCTACCAATACCAAATATTCTTTTTCGCTTACCTCTTTTTTAAATTCCGAGATCAAATCGAGCAGAGAAACCATAACACCTCTCGCGTTGGTTTCACCTGATCTCTATTCAGAAGTAAAAAGGGCGGTAATTGGAAACAGATTTCATCCAACCAATAAAATCAAATTGAAAATCTACTACACTCAATATGCAACAAATCAATAAAGCAATGAAGAATGTATCCTATGTATTTGCAATAGGTTCGATCGGCCTTCTGGCTATGCTGTTTTCCGCCTGCGGAAGCGACTCGAGCACAACGACAACTACCAAGAAAGGATCTTGGGATAAAAAAGCAGACTTTGGTGGAATTACCAGAGGTAATGCAGTAGGTTTTGTTATCGATAACAAGGCCTATGTGGTAGGTGGCTATAATGCAGATGGCAATAAGCGATTGAACGACATGTGGCAATACGATGCTACCGCCAATAGCTGGATTAAAAAAGCAGACTTTCCCGGCACCGCCAGAAGTCAGGCCGTTGCTTTTGTGATTGGATCAAAAGGCTACGTTGGCACTGGAATCGATGATGCTTCTAATAAATTGAAAGACTTTTACGAATACAACCCCGCTACGAACCAGTGGACAAAAATCGCTGATTTTGCCGATGGTACTACATTTGGCGCACGTTATGGTTGTGTTGCTTTCAGTGTTGCGAACAGAGGTTTTGTTGGAGCAGGTTATAACGGAAATGCGCAAAGCGATTTGTGGGAATATTTGCCGGGCACCAACACGTGGGTACAACGTGCCAGCTTATCTGCCAAACGCATCAATGCAGCCGTTTTTGTAATTGACAATGCAGCTTATGTAATTGGCGGAACCAACAACAACATCTCGGTAAGAAATGTAGAGAAATATGTTCCTGTAGCAGATGGTGCCGGAGCGTGGGAGCAAAAAGCACAATTGAATCAAAAAGATAAAAACGGAAATACTATTGCACAGCCTCTGTCTAGAGATTTTGGTGGAACATTCACCATTGATGGCTTGGGTTATCTTACCACCGGATCTGTTGGTGGATCTACTTTTGGAGACACCTGGCAATATAATCCTGTTACGGATGTATGGGTAGAATACTATTCGTTGAGCAAGGAAGCTTCTACCAGAGATGGTGCCGTAACATTTGCCATTGGTAAATTCGGTTACATCACTACCGGAAGAGCGGGAAGTTCACGCTTTGATGATACATGGGTATTTGATCCACTCGGTGACGAGGGAACCAACGGAAACGGATTGTAAAATTTTAGTAGCTTATTCAATGGAGGCCAGAGCACGATGTGCTTTGGCCTTTATTATATCCAGATCAATCAACGGAACATTTACTTCTTTGGCCAACTCATCCCACTTACGAAGTTGAATGCTCGCTTCGAAAAGTGGATCTTGCTCAAAACGGGTAGACTCTTCCGGTGTCATTTTTCCTCCTTGAAATTCCAGGGTACGCTTACTCGCCTCTGAAAGATTATTGTAATACTCGGGGTAGCGATAGGTTAAGTATCTTTTTGCTTCAACATGATTTTCTACCAACTGCGCGGTGCGCTCAGAAAATCCTTTTTCGCGTAAAAAGTCGGCACCAATTTTCTCGTGGCTTTTTACACCAAAGCCGCCCATGTCATTCGCACGATTTCGACTCACACAGATATGCCCAATATCATGAAAGAAGGCAGCTAAAATCACTTCGTCATCAAATCCACCTTCCATGGCTAATTGAGCCGATTGAGACATGTGTTCAATTTGTGAAATCGCTTCGCCGATGTAATCCTCATGACCAAACTTTTGATAGAGTTCAAAAATCTCGTGGATAGTTTGCTCAGCATTCATAGGTAAGTTGGTTTTATGAAACATCAAGATAGAGCAACACGCAGTACAAACGGAGAATGCTGACGTTAAGAAATGATTAATTCGCTCCGTTTTAGATGGAAATGGATAATTTTATCTCCTTCTTGTTTCTAAATAGACTTATGTTATGATTGATTTAATTGTATTTGACCTTGCCGGTACCACCGTGAAAGAAAATTTTGATGTGCAACGTGTGCTGAAAAATTCATTTGAGAAGGTGGGACTCTCTATTACCATTGAGCAAGCCAACAAAGTGATGGGTATTCCAAAGCCTGTTGCTATTGCACAGTTACTTGAATCATTGCAACACCCGAACCCCTCCGATGATTTAATCCACCAGATTCATACCGACTTTGTCAGCTCCATGATTTCGTTTTACGAACAAGATGCTTCGGTAGAAGAGAACGCTGGCGTGAGCGATACCTTCCGTCGCCTGAAAGAAAAGGGCATCAAGGTAATGGTAGACACCGGTTTTGATCGCCCCATTGTAAATGCACTTTTGGCACGAATGGCATGGCAGGAAAATGATTTGATTGATGGAAGCATTACCAGCGATGAAGTTGAAAATGGTCGGCCTCATCCGGACATGATTTTTAAAGCAATGAAGTTGACAGGTGTTACTGATGCAAAGCGTGTGGCAAAAGTAGGCGATACGCTATCTGATTTAGGTGAAGGTAACGCAGCCGGTTGTGGATTGGTGATTGGAATTACTTCCGGTGCATTTACGCATGATCAACTAGCGGCTGCCCCGCACACCCACATCATTCAACACATACCCGAGGTATTGAGAATTGTGGGAATCGATTTTTAACGAAGGGCCGCTTTCCAGGACTTGTGCTTGTAGTGAAAATAAATCATCGACCCAGTAATTAGTAAAGCACCAGTGGCTGATACAATGTAGCCGCCAGAAATAAAGAAGTTGAGCCAACTGAGCTTGGCATAACCAAATTCTTTAAAGAAGAGTACGCCTACACTGCCAAGGTATCCAAACGAATCGGCTACGTACATAATGAAGCCAACCGTGCTGGTGTATTTGAAGGCAGCAATCAGGCGGTCAAAGAAAATGCTATTGAAAGGAATGTAGCCTAGATACAAACCCAAGCCAATCAAAACCATCCATGTTTTAGGGTCAATAAGTTGTTGCTGAAAAAAGTAGTTGGCAACACCAATTAATATAAGGCCGAATGCAATGACCAGATGATTGATCATCAAAGCGAGTTGATTGTTTTTGATAAGCATCAAACTTCCCATACAAATTAGGACAATAATAGAGACCGGTATTTCTGTGCTTGTATAAATGGATGGATCTCCACCCATGTTTAAAGACTTCCAAATCTCGGCAGAAAAATTATCTCTGAAGTCGCGGAAGGCAGTGAGTAATACATACGCCAACACAAATAAAATTATGCCCGGCAAAAAAGTGGTTGTAAATGCTTTGCGTTCCTGCGCATTCATAGGGGCACGCTTGGTGCGCAATTGTTCATCCAATTCGGAGGGAGGCGGAACCTGATTGAGCAGGTACAAAAAGAGCAAGAGCGGCAACGTAAATAAAGCGCTGGTGACGAAAGGCATCCAATATTCAGACGTACCCCAGTCGCGCATGATGTATGCACCCACAGATCGGCACAGGCCGGCAGAGAAAATGAAACTTACCGCAAGCGACGCGCCCAGCACTTCGGTCATTCGTCTGCCTTCTAAATAACCGAAAACCATTCCCCATACCATACCGAGCGGAAGACCATTGAAAAATAAAAAAATGATATTGTAAGGTGCCGGTACCAACGCAAACAAAAGCCAGGCAACACCCGCAATGCCAGACATCAGCAGAATGCCAAATGCGCGCGAATGTGCTTTTAATTCGGAAATAACTTTTATGCCGATGAATTTGGAAAGCGCATAGCCAATGACCTGAAAGGTGACGAGCCACACTTTATAACTAATGCCCGCGAAGAACAATCCTTCAAAGGTGGCGGCTGCAAATGTTTTGCGAAACGCATACACACAGGTGTACAAACAAAATGCTGCCAGCGAAACGTAGATGGTAAACCAAATGCCGTGCGTTTGTTTTAGCCACTGGTGGATGCGTGAGTGTGTTGGTTTCAAAATTCGATTCCTTTTTCATTAAAGTTAAACGGTTTCCACTCACCATGATACAGAATGTGAATTTTTTTAAAACCGATTTCAGCTAACAATCCGGCAGAAGACGCAAATTGAGTGATCAAATCATCGGCATGGTGTGCGTCTGAACTGAGTGTGATGGGGATGTTTGCCTCTCGGATCAATTCTAATATCCAGGGACTAGGATAAGTAGTGTCTGTTTTTTTTTGGTAGATGCCACGTGTGTTCACTTCTACAATCGCATTCGAATGGGCAATGGCTGTAATTGTTTCTTTTACTTCTTGTTGATACCACGATTCTGATTCAGAAAAGAATTTGTTGCGCGGGTTCTGAATTTTCATTTTGTCCAAATGTCCCACAACAGTAGGGCAATCGTGGTCAATCATTTCGCGTGTGAGTTCAAAGTAGCGCGTAAATGCATGTTGGTAGTTGTTCTTAAAAATTTTTTCAAGCCCTTCCAAAAAGACAGCGTGAGATCCGTCAATTTCCCAGTGCGTTCCATTTTCAAAGGCATCGACATAATGGATAGAGCCAATGGTATAGTCCAAGTGATTTGCAAATTGACGGGGGCCGATTACCTGCGGTATAAAATCAACTTCCAAACCGGAATAAATTTCGAGTTTTTCATTTTTTGATTTTAGATTTTGAATCGAAGCAATGTAGTCCTCCAACCGGTTTGCTTTCATGCACCACAAGCAATCAAATGGAACCGGAGCGTGCGATGAAAATCCCAATGCTTTTACCTGCAGGAGCAAAGCCTTCTCCACATGCTGATCGAAGGTGCTTTTACCATCGCAGTAGTTGCTGTGGGTGTGGTAATTGGCCCACATTATTTAAGGCTTTAGAATTTTTTGGATGCTTTCTTCTGCATATCCTGCAGATGTAGTCATGCCTTTTCCTCCAATGGCAGTGCGAATATGTATTCGGTTTTCAATATCCATTTCTACTATATCCTTTTCGTTGTGCTGCGGATAAAACCCTGACCAACTTTGTGCAATGTGGGTTACATCAAAAGTAACAATTCGTTTGGCTTCGTTCAACATCAATTGGTTGATGTATTCGTTTTGAGAAAAACCAAGATCATCTGTTTGATGCGCCTCGGCATATTCGTGCGAGTCGCCAATGATAATAGAGCCATCGATGGCTTTTTTAAATAAAATATGAATACTCCACTTCTTTAGTTCGGCCAGATGTGGAGGCGTTTGCACGGAACCGTATGAAGGGCACTCTTGAAATGATTCGTATCGGCGTATGGTAAGGCCGGTAAGGATGTTTCCTTCCAGCGGCACAGAAGGCATGGCTATCGTGCGCAGCATTTGAAGTTTACTCACTACAATACCACTGCTTCGGAATAAATCGGCGAACAGCAATTTAAATTCGCCCCCATTGCAGATGACCGCATGATCGGCTGTGAATTTTTCTTTTAAATGGCTAGTGACAACGACACGATCGCCTTTCACTTCGCAATCAATAATGGTAGTAGAGGGGCGATAGGTGAGGAGGGGAAACTTTTGCGCAATGTAAATAAGGAGTCGATGGATAAGTGTTTCGGGTTCGGCACTTAGCTCCTGAGGAAAGAAAAGTGCTTCTTTGCAATAGTTGCTATTCAACACAGGCCATTTGTTCAAACACTGATCAGTGCTTAACAGCTGTGCTTCATAGCTGCGATCATCCATCACTTTTTTAAGTTCATGGATCAATTGAAGTTCCGCTTCGTCGGAGGCAATGTATACACTTCCATTGTTTCGGATCGAGATGTCGAATTCTGATTGAATTTGTTGGTAGGTGGTTATGCCCTTCAATCCATAATTAAACCATTCACTGCCCATGCCGGAAGGAACCACTTGTCCGAAGTTGCGCACGGTAGCTTGTGTGGGATATTGATCTTTTTCGGTGAGCAGTACTTTCTTTCCCATCCGCGCAGCGTGGTAGGCATGAAATGTGCCGAGTACGCCCGCACCTACTACAATTAAATCGTATTCATTTTTCATACACTATACTATCCAGCGTTCAATATGCTTAATCTTTATGAAGTGCCTGTTATCGAATTGCGAATTTATTTTAGCGTTAGAAAGTAGATCACCAACATCACCACTTTTCGCTTCGAGTTGTTGATGGGGTAATGCGGTTGTGAGGCATCGAAAAAGATCGAGTCGCCCTCGCGCAATGCTATTTTGGTTTCATTAATGAAATAGTCACAATCGCCTGATACAATGTATTTAAATTCAAAGCCATCCGTGGTGGTGGGTTTAGATTTTGCATGAGGTTTGATGGAAAGCAAAACAGTTTCCATCGTGCAACTTTGAAGTGAGTGCGCAAAGATGTGTTTGTATTCAAATCCGGGTCGATCTTCTTTCTTGATCAGACGATATTCTTTTTTCTTAAAGTGCAGATAAGATTGGTTTTTAGTGACACTCATAGCGTCAAAGAATTCGCTTGGCCTTATCTCTAATGATTGTATCAATGTAAAAAACACAGGCAATGATGGGATCGTTCTTGTGTTTTCAATTTTGGAAATGAGACCTTTGGTAAGGTTGGTACGCTCACTCAGTGTTTGAAGTGTAATTCCTTTCTCGAGTCGTAATGCTTTGATTCTCTTGGCAACAAGGGTAATCAATTCTTCATGAATCATAAATGGTTGTTTACTATTTGTCAACTTTTGGTTGAGTAAGCAAGCTAGTGTGCAGATGTTATCTGATTGTTACTGAAAAGACATCATTGCACGAATAGAAAAGGCATTTTTTCAAAAGAGGCTTTAAGCCACCATTAACTTTTGTGGTTCGATCGGGTGAATCTTAACCGATCAATAACCTTGATCTAAACTCAACGTCAAGTGATAACACAATCTTTGAGCAAGCTAATCTGACTAGCGAAAACTAAACCAATCACACTTATGCTTCAATTTTTACGATTCAAATTTCGTAAGCAACACCTGGCACACAGTCTGTTACCAGTTTTGTTTATGATCATGGCAGGCACAACTGCCATGGCACAGTATTCGGTATCCGGGCGCGTGCTTTCTGGAGAAGATCAAAGCCCACTCCCGGGAGTTAACATCTTAGTGAAAGGTACTACGAATGGTACGATCACAGATGCGGATGGATCATTTACTATAAATGCGGGTTCAGCAAATGATGTGCTGTTGTTTTCTTTTGTTGGTTTTACTACTCAAGAAGTAGCAATCAGCAATAGGACTAGTATTGAAGTTGTTTTAGTTCCGGATGCAAAGCAACTTACTGAAGTAGTCGTTACAGCTTTGGGTATTGAAAAGAGTAAGGCTAAACTAGGCTATGCAATTCAAGATGTAAAAGGAACAGATTTAACCAAAGCTCGTGAGCCAAATGCGATCAACTCCTTGGTAGGAAAAGTAGCAGGCTTAAACATTGGAGCCTCTGCAGAAATTCTGGGTTCACCAAATATCTCTTTGCGTGGTCGGACTCCTTTTTTTGTGGTAGATGGAGTTCCCTTGGTTTCAGACACTTGGAATATCAGCCCTGATGATATTGAGAGTTATACAGTATTGAAAGGCCCTGCTGCTTCTGCGCTGTATGGATCACGCGGTATTGATGGTGCTATCATCATTACCACCAAACGTGGTTCGAAGGACAAGAGAGGCTTTAGCATTGATTATAACTCGTCTACAATGATTGAGAATACATTTTTGACAATCCCAAAGGTACAAGACGAGTATGGTCCTGGTGACCATGGGCGCTATGCATATAAAGATGGAAGGACGGGACTGAATGATGCCGACTATGATATTTGGGGACCCAAATTCAATGGTCAATTGATACCACAGTATGACGGAGAATATACACCGGGAACTACTTATACTACTACCTTTGCAAGTGGCGGAGTACCTTGGGTAGGAAATATTAAACCTACACCTTGGGTTGCACGGGGAAAAGATAACCTTAACCGATTCTTGGAAGCGGGCTTACTTTCTACCAACAACGTGGCCATATCTGCGAGTGGAGAAAAATATGATTTACGTTTTTCCTATACGCACACCTACCAAAAGGGTCAGGTTCCTAATACACAATTGAATAGCGATAATTTTAATTTATCGGCAGGGTTCGATTTTTCAGACCGCGTTCGTTTGGAATCGAATATCAACTACAATCGTCAATACACGCCAAATATTCCTGATGTAAACTATGGCCCAAATAGTATGATATACAACATCATCATTTGGGGTGCTGCCGACTGGAATATAGACGATATGAAAGACTATTGGGAGCCAGGTAAGGAAGGAATCCAGCAAAAATACGCTGAGCACACCCGTTACAATAATCCCTATTTCTTAACGAAAGAGTGGTTGCGTGGTCACAATAAAACAGATATCTATGGAAACTTAGCTTTAAAATTTAAGATCACGAATGACTTAGAATTAATGGCTAGAACTTCTGTAACGACCTATGACGTTTTAAGATCCGAGAAGTTTCCTTACTCCGCGACCGTTTACGGCCGTGAGCAAGCGAGGGGCGACTACCGAGAAGATCGCAGAAATTTGTTCGAGAACAACACTGATGTGTTGGCCACTTACAATAAGAAGATAACACCAGATATTTCTCTCACTGCATCAGTAGGTGGTAATATTCGTACCTACGACTACCAGTCTACCTACATTACAACTGATTACCTAAATGTTCCAGCTTCATCACTTACCCCGGGAGCTTACACGTTTGATAATTCAGTAAATCCAATCAAAGCGTACAATTATAATGCACCTATGTCAGTGTTAAGCGGTTATTGGTTCATTGATGCTTCCTACAAAAGCTGGATTAATCTTGGTTTAACCGGCCGTTGGGATAAAAACTCAACCTTGCCACCCGCAAAAAATTTAGGTTTCTATCCTTCCGCATCGTTGAGTTTTGTTCTTTCAGAGGCACTGAAACTTCCAGAAGTTATTTCGTTCTTAAAAGTACGTGGCTCCTATGCACAGGTTAATAAAGGATTTACACTATCAACTGTTGGTCCTACACCAAGTGCTCCCAATCCGTTAGGATACGGGTCAACTTATAATTCGCCTTACGATGGACCGGATTATTCTAACTCTGCTGTGTATAGTACCCCTTTGGTGTATGACAATAAGCCGGGGGCTTATTATCCAAATACACTGACCAACAGCAATCTTGAAACCTATCAGACAACAGGTACTGAAGTCGGTTTGGATGTCCGTTTCCTTTCTAACCTGATCGGATTGGATGTTACTTACTTTAATAATATTGACGGGCCACGTATTTCTCCTCAACCATTGCCAACTTCAACGGGTTATACTGGCTTTCTAACAAATGGTGAAAAAACCCAACGCGAGGGTGTGGAGATAACAATCAATGCAAAACCGATTGACAAGGGAGACTTTAAATGGAATGTATTGCTTAATTGGTCTACGTTCCAGGAAACATGGAAGGAATTTGCACCCGGTCAAACTCGTAAAGGATTCTATAAGATAGGAGATCGCGTAGATGGCTACTATGCAGGTGCATTTTACAAAACCCCAGATGGTCGGCTGATCAATGATGCTGGAGGCAGACCTATTCGCACAAACGTTGAACAATTTCTTGGAAACCTAAACCCAGATTGGTCATGGGGCTTTACGAATAAGTTCACTTACAAAAACTGGGGTCTAACAGTTCAATTTGATGGTAGAGTGGGTGGAAAAATTGTTAACTACATCCAACGTCAAACGTTCCGTGGTGGTCGTCATATCGAAACCGTTCAAGGTGCAATGGGAGTTGCCCGCGAACAAGATGTATTGGGAGTTAAATCATATGTTGGGCCAGGTGCAGTTATCAGTAATGGGCAAACGATAAAATACGATCCGGTCACTGGCGCAATCACTAACTACAGCGAACTTCAATTTGCGACAAACACCACTGCAACATTTTTGCAAGATTACATCAGTCGTTATTACGCAGCTGAGGAAGCAAACCTCATGAGCCGCAGTTATGCGAAACTGCGTGAAGTAACACTTTCTTACAATGTTCCAGTTAGCTTGTTGAAAAGTTCGTTCATAAGAGCAGCTTCTGTGTCTCTTGTGGGCAGAAACCTACTTTATTTTGCTGAAAAGAGTGATATGGATATAGATCAGTTTGTAGCTCCTAACGGCTATGCCGACCTACAAACTCCTTCCTTAAGACGTTATGGGTTTAACATTAATATCACTTTCTAATCATTAGCGTATGAAAAATTTAATAACATCAGTATTAATTATTGCACTTGCATTCGGCACCTATGGCTGCCGTGACTTCGATGTGTTGCCTAACAATCCGAATAGGCCCGCTGCTGTTCCACCATCTTTGATTCTTCGTGGGATTGAAAGTGATCTAAACGAAGAACCTTGGAGTTTGGAACACCGCCAAAACCAATTTTGGTGCTGCAATTACAATTACTACGGTACCAACGAATATTGGGTAAAGGCAGATTTGAATTTTCTCACGTTGAAGAATGTTTTGAAGATGGAAGAGGCTGCCAATGCAAGCGTTAGAGCTACTCCTTATGGTGCGCTTGGTAAATATTTCAAGGCGGTTTTTTATTCCAGAATGACTCAGAAAGTGGGTGATCTTCCGCTCACAGATGCATTGAAAGGTTTGGGCGATAAAGACCCGAGCTATAACACTCAAAAGGAGATTTATGTCCAGATTCTAAAATGGTTGGAGGAATCAAATACAGAGTTGAAGGCGCTTATAGCTAGCAATGATGTTTCATTAGATGGAGATTTTCTATATGGCAATGATCTATCCAAATGGCGCAAAGCGGTGAACACATTTACACTTCGTACGCTCATTAGCTTAAGCAAAAAGGAAGCTGATCCGGATTTGAATATCAAAGCCAAGTTTGCCGCCATCGTCAGCAACCCAACGGAGTACCCTATCATGACTTCGAATGACGATAACATGAATTATGTTTATAACGGTACAACACAACTTTATCCCACCAATCCAGGCAACAAAGGATTTGACAAAGGTCGTTACAACATGGCTGAAGCCTATGTGAAGGGATTAACTACATTGAATGATCCCCGCGTATTTGTAACATGTAATCCAGCGAAAGCTAAGTTAGCGAGCGGTCTTTTAGGAACTGATTTTGCCGCATATGTTGGAGCGCCTTCAGGACAAAGCCTGGACGACATGTCTTCTCAAGCAGGATTAGGAAATTTCTCTTATTCCAACCAAAAAAGATATTATGGTACATTAGCTGGTCCTGAGCCTAGCGTTCTGCTGGCCTATTGGGAAATGTGTTTTAACATCGCCGAGGGATTCAATCGTGGATGGGCAACAGGGAATGCTGATGCATATTATCAAAATGGCATTAAAGCGTCTATGTCATTTTATGGAATTACGGATGGTGCAACGATTACTGTTACAAATCAAGACGAAGTAGCGATTGCTACAGTTACCGCATCTGTAACAAATTATTTAGCACAACCTTCAGTGGCTTATGCTGGAAACAATGTAACAGGATTAAATCAAATACTTACTCAAAAGTACCTTGCATTTTTCCAGAACTCAGGCCAAGAGGCATATTTCAATTTCCGCAGGACAGGAGTACCAGCATTTAACGCTGGCCCTGGTACCGGAAATACGGGTGTAATTCCGAAACGTTGGTTGTACCCTTCAGATGAGTCTTTTTACAATGATGTTAATTTAAAGACTGCCCTGACTCGTCAATTTCCAAATGGAGTAGATGACGTTAATAATGAACTTTGGATTAATAAGTAATTTTTTTCGCTGCGTGTTTTAATCAAATTATCCGGGGTTCGCCCCGGATTTTTTGTTCTGTGCCGTTTCAATCATCTTAAAAGAATAAAATGAAATCATTCCTCTCTATTCTGATACTGTGCTTCATGTCTCTTGCCACCATAGCACAACAAAAAACAAAAACGGAAAATGTTATTCTCATCACGCTGGATGGCATGCGTTGGCAGGAAGTATTCAACGGTGCCGATTCTTCTTTCATGCGCCAACAACAACATTTGAAAGATGGAAACCTCAAGGAAAAATATTGGCGCAATGATTTGACCGAAAGAAGAAAAGCCTTGTTTCCTTTTTTCTGGAATACCATCGCCACGCAAGGTCAGGTATACGGCAATCGCACAGCCGGAAGTAAAGTAGATATCACCAACAACCAATTATTTTCCTACCCGGGCTACAACGAAATACTCACCGGCCATGCCGATAATGAGCGAATTCATAGCAATGATAAATTTTATAACCCCAACAAAAATGTTTTAGAGTATTTCAACTCTCTGCCCTCCTTTAAGAATAAAGTAGCCGCCTTCACCTCATGGGATGTTTTCCCTTACATTATTAACGATAAGCGCAGCGGCGTGTATGTAAGCACAGGCTGGGAGCCCATCAAAGACCAAAAACTAACGGAACGTGAGCAGGTGATGAATCAATTGACACAGTCTTTGCCGAACCCGTTAGGCGATGTGCGCTTGGATGCTTTCACCTTTTATTACGGCATGGAGTACTTGAAGAAGAATAAACCTCGTGTGATGTTTTTTGCTTTTGATGAGACAGATGATTTTGCACATGGTGGTGAATATGCTGCTTATCTTAATGCCGCCCACTACACCGATCGGTTTATCAGCGAATTGTGGAATTACATTCAGTCTGATCCAACGTACAGAAACAAAACAACCATCATCATCACGTGCGATCATGGTCGCGGCGCTGATGCAGAAGGCTGGAAACACCATGGTCAGAAAGTACCAGAAGCTACACAAATCTGGTTTGCATTTTTAGGTCCAGATACGCCCGCAGTTGGTGAAGTTAAATCGGGACAGTTTTATCAAAATCAAATTGCAAAAACAATGGCAGCACTCTTGGGACAACCGTACGAGGGTGATGGAAAAGTGGGTGAAGTGATAGATGGTGTCTTAAAAAAATGATTTATGAAATCAGTAAAAGTGATAGCACTCTTTGTAATAGTGATAGGTTCAATTGTGTCATGCAAAAAAGACGATACAATCGGTAAGCCCGTTGCCGACTTTTTAGATAATCGTAATTCAAATCCTACGATTGAATTGGGAGTGCTGGATACGCGTTATATTAAAAACCTTTCCTCAAATGCCAACAACTATTTTTGGGATTTGGGTAATGGAAAAAAGGCCACTACAGAAGATGTTGAAATAAGTTATCCGGTAGCCGGAATTTATACACTTAAGTTAAAAGCGGTAAATAAAGCTGGCGATTCTTCCGTAGTATCTAAAACTGTCCATGTCTATGATTATGTTTTAAAGAAGATCATAATCAAGGATATTAACCTAAACATATATACGATAAATGGCAGAGGCTACCCAACTTCAATACAATATCCGTGGTTTTCGAAAGTCAAAATGTGGATTCAAATAAAAAGGGGATTGGATTCGGTTCAATATGTTCTTTCTAAAAATGGTGATATCGAGGCGCCATTGGTTTACCAATCAGCAGAAGTGAATAACGTTGCAGCAGATCAAGGTAGTCCAATCCAATTTTTAGTAGATAAGAAGGTTGTTATCAATATCCCGCAACGAATCCGCGATGATGGTTTGTTGGATGGAATTGGCGGCTATGCATTCAATGTGTTTGTGCAAGATGAATCTGGAACATACTTGATTTTAACCAGCCGATGGGTGGGTACAGCCACTACCTTTCAATCATCAATAGCAAAGAAGGAGTTTACAAGCACTACCTATGGCGAGGCATGTCGTATTGTTTTGTCCGGCGATTTGGAGTTGCTATAGCAAATGATCCCCTCAATACTCAGCACCAATTAGATGTTGGAATTCTCCCATAGAACAAAAAATAACTAGCTTAACTCAGACTTTGAAATTGCTGATAATAACCTCGCATTCGCTATGATGAACTTGGCCATTTACAGCATTCACTCAAGAATACAACAGTACTGCTAGCGAACGAAGATTAGAAGATTTATTTAGCTTTGAAAACAAATTACTTAACCTGTATAGATATGAAAGATCGCCCTATGTTTAAATATTGTTATACAGCACTATCAATTTCATGCTTTCTAGTTGCATTCATTTGGAGTTGTAAAACAGAGAACAAATCAGAAAAAAAGGTTTGGATGGCTACTGCACCTGCCGGTGACCGTTACACACAAATCAATCAGTCAAATGAAACCATTCTGCCCAACGGGCGAATCATCACACCATCTGGCAAGCAAATTACCGTTGCGCCACATCCATTTGGTTTAACGCTGAGCCCCGATGGAAAAACCATTATCACGGCAAATTCCGGCACCGGCCCCTTTTCCATTTCAATCATATCGAATTTTAATTCGGACGCTCCCGTAATAAAACAAATTCCTGAATCCACTAATCCGGAAAAAGGATTGCTCGAGGCAACCTTCATGGGATTGGCCATATCACCAGATAACCAAAAAGTGTATGTGGCAGGCGGTCAGCAAAATCGAATTTATGTTTTCGATTTAAAGACGAATAAGAAATTAGCCGAGATCAGTTGCAACAAAACATTTGATGGAACTGATTACAACGATGGATACATTGGCGATCTCGTGTTGAGCAATGATGGTTCTCGATTATATGCAGTCGATCAAATTGGTTTTCGCATGATCATCATCGACACAAAAACGAATCAGGTAATTGAAAATGTTAAAACAGGCCGCTATCCATTTGGAATCGCTTTGTCTCCCGATCAAAAGACTGTCTTCGTTGCCAACGTAGGCATGTTCGAGTACAGTTATATAAAAAGCCTCGATAAGAAACAGTTAAATGAAACAGCCGCGAAGTATCCTACCTCAGCGTATGGATCGAAAGAGATGCGCGATGGAGTAAAGAACGACTCGATTGAGTTTTCTGGACTCGGAGATCCGAATGCTCCAGAATCTTTTTCGGTTTGGTCGATTGATGTAAGTAAAACGAAGCCCGAAGTAATTGCCAAAGTCAAAACTGGTATTTTGGTAGGAGAGGAGATTGAAGGAATTTCCGCTGTGGGCGGGTCAAGCCCGAATTCGCTGGTAGCCACAAATGATTTTGTTTTTGTAAGCAATGGAAACAACGACAATATTTCGGTGATTGATGTGGCCAAGGGAAAAGTAATTGAGAGTATTGAGCTAAAACTTGATGAGCGGTTAGGCAACTTAAAAGGAATCATTCCATTTGGGTTAACCATTTCTCCGGATCAGAAAAGACTGTATGCAGCCGAAGCGGGAATCAATGCCGTGGCTGTAATTGATTTGCCAACCCGAAAAGTAATTGGGCACATTCCCACAGGTTGGTTTCCTTCCAAGCTGAAAGTAACCCCCGATGGAAAGCAATTGATTGTTTCGAATGCAAAAGGTTTTGGAAGCGGCCCGAATGGTGGTGCCGATTTTGAAGCTACTCACAAAGATAAATCCAGCTATATCGGCTCGTTGATGTTAGGAACAGTTTCGGTGATTGATATTCCTTCCGATGAAACTATCCCATCGCTGACTCAGAAAGTTTTGGAAAATAATTTTCAACTGCGAGAGATTGCTAAAGCTTCGGATGATAATCCAATTCCAAGTTTCCCAACAGAAAAAGAATCACCTATCAAGTACATTGTTTTCATTTCCAAAGAGAACAGAACATATGACGAGGTGTTTGGTCAATTGCCTTCCGGAAAAGGAGATGCTTCTTTGGCTCACTATGCTAAAAATGTTTCGTTCACCAATCGAAATAAGACACTGAAAGTGGACAACGCTACTGTTATGCCGAATCATTTAGCATTGGCGGAACGATTTAGTATCAGCGATAATTTTTATGTAGACTCCGATGTATCAGCTGATGGACACGTGTGGTTGACCAACACGTATCCCAATCAATGGATGGAAACACATCATCCGGCTGCTTACGGAGGTAAGCGCGGCCAACGTGAAGAGTCAAAAGCGCCGGGCAAGTTTGGAATGACTGGAGCAGCAGGAGCTATTTTTCCAGAGAGTTACAATCAAGCGGGTTCGATGTGGGAAAATTTAGAACGACATGGAATTGAGTTTTACAATTTTGGATTCGGAGTAGAGTTTGATGCAGGCAGTTTTTCCGACTCTACATTCAAGTATGGCGGCGTACGCTATCTGGTAAACTATCCATTGCCAGGTCCGCTCTATGATCGCACGTCACGCAAGTTTCCTACATTCAACATGGCCATACCAGATCAATTCAGAACAGATATTTTTATTGATGAAATTACAGAAAGATATATCCAACCCAAGCGTGAATTACCTTCTGTGCTCACGTTGCAGTTGCTAAACGATCATGGAGCAGGCGAGCGACCCGCTGCTGGGTTTGCTTTCAACGAAAGTTATATGGCCGATAATGATTTGGCGTTGGGACGTGTAGTTGAATTTCTGAGCCATACGCCGTATTGGAAAAACATGATGATCATCGTTACAGAAGATGATGCACAGGGTGGAAGAGATCATATCGATGCACATCGCAGTTTATTGATGGTGATTTCTCCTTATGCTAAGAAAACTTTTAATAGCCACCGGCATTACAGTTTTGGAAGTATCTTTAAGACATTCTGGAATGTGTTGGGAACTTCTTATTTAAATCAGTATGATTTTGGCTTAAATGATTTGAGTGATTGCTTCTCAAATAAACCTGACTTCACTCCATACAATGCTGTTGCTGTTGATCCGCGCATTTTCGATCCAGTGAAAGCAATGACCCCACTGCATGAAAATTTTGACTGGGAAGCATTTCGTAAATCGCCCGAGTTAGATGACCCGGAAGATATGAAGGAGAATGCGAAACGAAAAGACGATGGCAGAACGAAAGTGAATCACTAGATCACTAGATCAGATGAATTCTGCAAGGTTTGTTCCAACATTCTTATTTCTGATAAGTAGTCATCTAAGCTTTTCACAATATCATGGAGTGATAATCGACCACGTCACCCAACATCCCATTTCGGATGTCCACATAGTTGTTGTAGGAACCGCAATAGGAACTTCCACCGATTCATTGGGATACTTTAGTTTAGATATAACACGCACCGATTCAATTCGAGTTCGCATTAGCGCTATTGGTTACTCAACGGTTGAGCGAATGCTTATCAAGAATTTCGAAAACCGAATAGAGTTAACAACTACAGCCATTCTTCTCAATAACGAGGTAACCATTACGGCTCAACGCAGCGAGCGTCTTTCATTTGATGTAGCATTAGCCACTACCACAATATCTTCCGCACAGTTAAAAGAATACGAGGCGCGCTCTACACCCGAGGCTCTCATGAATCAAACAGGGGTTTGGATGCAAAAGACAAATCATGGCGGTGGTTCTCCTATCGTTAGAGGCTTGGTCGGTAATCAAGTATTGCTTTTAGTGGATGGCATTCGGCTCAATAACGCAACCTATCGATACGGACCAAACCAATATCTTTCTACGGTAGATCCTCAGTTAATCGAACGTATTGAAGTCAACCGTGGAAGTGGATCTGTACTTTATGGGAGTGATGCGTTGGGTGGAGTCGTGCAACTTCTCTCAAGAACACCTTCTTTTAGCACGGTTGGTTTAAAGGTGCGAGGAGAACTCTCGACTAAATGGATGAGTGCTGGAATGGAAAAAAGCATTCGCCCTGAGTTAGAGTTGCAAGTAAAGAATGTGGCCTTCTTAGGCGGCGTTTCTGTTCGAAGTTATGGCGATGTATTAGCTGGTGGAACCTTAGGATTTTTGCGACCGAGCGGCTACGAGGAGCGTTCCGCAGATGCTAAATTATTGGTACGCACCCAACATGGAGATGTTTTTACAGTGGCCTTTCAGCAAACTACACAGCAACATGTGCCGCGTTATGATCAAGTAGTTCAAGGCGGATATCGCACATATGAGTTTGAACCACAAACACGTCAATTGGCATACGTAAGATGGGAGCATGCTACAAAAAGCGCGTGGGTTCAGGCGCTTCGTATAACGACTTCACTCAACCGTTCAGTAGAGGGAACGATCTCTCAAAAGAATAATTCAGCCGATCTTAAAAATCAAAATGACGAAGTGAATACGGTGGGGCTCATGGCTGAAATTCATTCGAATCCGATCGCCCAGTGGCGCGCTCAATCTGGAGTGGAATATTACAGAGATCATGTTTCGAGTAACGCTGTAGTTTTTAATACTTCCAATAATACCGAAACGCAACAACGTGGCTCGTATGCAGATGGATCTGTTAATTCGAATTGGGCAGTCTTTACGAACCATCAATTCGAGTGGAAGCGATTTCAGTTTTTAGCCGGAGCAAGATGGAACACCGTAGTTGTGAAAGTGATGGATAAGGTATTTGGCGATCAGCAAATTAATCCACAAGCCTTGATCGGAAATGCAGGTGTTATGTTTTCCGTCAACCCAAGATTGCGCTTGATGGGAAATATGAATACCGGCTTTCGAGCTCCCAACGTAGATGACATGAGCAAATTTGGAACACTCGAAGCCAACGTATTCGAAATTCCCAGCAGCGGACTTTCACCGGAACGCTCTACAAGTGTGGAGGTGGGTTTTAAATATAAAGCTCCCAAACTTTCATGGACAATTACCACCTATCAAACCAGGCTTTCTGATTTAATTGATCGGTTGCCTTCAACATACTTGGGTTCTAACACATTTGACGGCAGAACTGTGTATCAAAAGAAAAATGTAGGTGAAGCACTCGTACAAGGTTTTGAAGCCGATGTTGAAATGCAAGTTTTGCCATCGCTTACGCTGAATGGAAATGTAACGTACACGCATGGTCAAAATGTAACGAAGAATGAGCCGATGCGAAGAATTCCACCCATGTTTGGTAAACTCGGTATTCGCTATTCACATCCTTCTAGTTTTTGGATGCGGGCGGAGTGGGCAATGGCGGCGAGCCAATCGCGATTAGCAGCAGGCGATAAGTCGGATGTGCGTATTGCCATTCGTTTAGTGAATGACGTTATGCCTGCGTGGGATATTTTTGGAGTCTATGCCGGTTACTCTTATAAGTTTGTTGGCGTTCAGATTTCAGCTCAAAATATATTTGATAATGCATATCGGGTTTATGCTTCTGGAGTAGATGGTTATGGGAGATGTTTCACCGCTTCCGTTCGAGTTAAGTTTTAGCGCACCTCTAAAAACCCTTCTTTTATCACCTCAACCCTTTCCCTTCTCCACAGAGAGAAGGGTGAAATTGAGTTTTTAGAGGTGCCTTTTAGATTTACAAAAGAGAAAGAAGCGATTGGAATCAACCGCTTCTCTACTTCATCAATAAATGTTCAAAAATCTACCCTTCGAGTAACAGCTAACGGATCATCGCTCCAATTGAAAGTAAACAGGCAATATCATTTTTACCCGCACCGGCTTGCCACGTTGCTTACCGGGCTCCCATTTAGTGAGCGCAAGTACACGCATAGCTTCTTCATCACAGCCTGATCCAATGCCGCGCAGAATTTTTAAATCAGAAGGTTCACCGTTTTTATTGATAATAAATTCTACAAATACTTTTCCTTCGGTGCCATTGCGTTTTGCCTGAGTCGGATATTTTATGGATTTGCCAAGTTGTTCGTAAAAAGCTTTCAGGCCGTTGATGGGTTCGGGTTGGTGTTCAGCAAAAACCACTATATCCTCGCTATTTTCAACATCAGCAATAATTGGTAAAGAGTTAGTAGTGTTACCTGTATAGTCGATAGTGGGGACGACCTCATCCGGTGTTGTTTGGTCTTTGGTTTCTACAATGGTAATTGCTAATGCAGGATCCGTTTGTTTGTGTTCTAGTTGTTTTTTTTCTACCGTTATGGGAGGAGCGGCAGGCGATTCCATTTTTACTGCTGGAATGTAGAAGATGGGATCAGCTATTACCTCATTATATTCTTTTGGTTTTGGTTGAACCTTTACTGTAGTCCACTCAAAACCGGAAATTGCAAGTCCAATACTCAGAGAGAGACCGATCAAGAAAAATTTGTTTCGTTGTCGACTCAAATCATACGCGGGATTTTTCTTCGCTTCCATAAGTTTAATTGTTTAAGTTTTGTGATCATAATACAAGATCAGGATAATGGTCACAATACTTTTGGAATTATAATTATGGACTGAATGAAGGAGATCTATTGATTTGAATGATGACAGAAAAAACTCAATAGATAGAGTGAAGGATTGATTATGAAGATATTCGATTGCTATTTATACGCACCTCTTTTTTAGGGACTTCTTTATTTTTTACTTTCTTTTCCCACCGGTTTACCATCACATATAAAACGATGATTCCGGCAATCAAAACGAAAAACGTAAACACACGCACAATTTTTTTCATGCGTTTTTCCTGCTCATGCTGGCGCAATACCGCATCGTAATTGCGAAACCGTTCGGTACCGCGAGCGGTGAGCCGCTGCCTGCGCATGCGTATTTCGTGTTTACCCATTGTATTTTACTTTGATGTGGAAGTGCGTCCGCAGTTTATCAAGAGCCCGGTACGTCCGCATTTTCGCACCACTTTCAGTAATATCTAAAATAAACGCAATTTCTTTAAAGTCTTTGTCTTCAAAAAATCGCAATTCTAAAACCTGAATCATATCGGTGGGCAACTCATTCATATAGTTGATCACCTTATTCACCATATCCTCATCCCATTCATCGCTGGCTTGTTCCACCAACTCCTTCACTTTGAGTTCTTCAATGCTGAAAACCTTTTTGCCTTTGCTTTTGCGGTAGTGCTTATTCACCTCGTTGCCCGCAATTTTATAAAGCCAGGCAGAAAAAGGAAAGCCCCTGAACTCATATTTGTGTAAATGATTCAACGCATTCACAAATGTCTGCGAACAAAGATCACCCGCCAATTCATCATCGTCTGTTTGCCGGTAGATATAATTGAAAATCCGATCAAAATAATGCTCATAGATTTCGCCAAAAGCCTGTGGGTCTTTCTTCGATCGTTCGATCACTTCTTGCTCTTTTCGGATTTCAGCTTCCGACATGCGATAGGCGGTTTGAAGTAATAATGCGAAGGATTCCATAAAGTCACAACTTTTATTTTATTGGCCGCCAATCATTTCAAAAGGTTTCTTTATATAATGTTGTCCGTTTATCAATTTAGCTGTAGATGTCACCAAATATTTTTTTAGCTTACCTCTAAATCTATCCTGTATGAACCGAATATTCTTGCTCCTGGCCATGTTCACCTCTTTGAGCCTGTTGGCTCAAAAGAAAAATCAAGATACACCAGCAACGCCTGTGACTTCTTCGCCCATTGAGGCAAAGGTGGCCGGGCTGAAAAAATTTCCCGGCTTTATCGAATTCTACTATGACGAAAAGCAGGACAAAATTTATCTGCTCATCGAGAAGTTCGATACTGAATTAATTTATGTAGAATCCATTACTGCTGGCGTTGGCTCCAACGACATTGGTCTGGACCGCAATCAGCTTGGAGCCGAGCGCATTGTAAAGTTTGAAAGACGCGGGCCCAAAGTATTGTTAACCCAACCCAATTATTTCTATCGCGCTATCAGCAATAATCCGGCAGAAGTGAAAGCCGTTCAAGAGTCGTTTGCCACGTCGGTATTGTGGGGCTTTACCATCGCTGCCGAAGAGAACGGAAAAGTTTTAGTCGATGCATCTGATTTTTTAATGCAAGATGCCCACGATGTAATCGGAACGCTGAAGTCAGCACAACAAGGAAGTTATTCAATCGATAAGTCGCGCTCCGCATTTTACTTGCCACGCACCAAAAATTTCCCACAGAATTCTGAATTTGAAACCACACTTACCTTCACCGGACAGCCTAGCGGTGGTTATATTCGCAGTGTAACGCCAACTCCTTCGGCTGTTACCGTTCGCGAACATCATTCATTCGTACAACTGCCCGATGGAAATTTTAAGCCCCGCAAGTTCGATCCACGAGCTGGTTATTTCTCAACATCCTATTACGACTACGCCACTCCCATCAGCGAGTCGGTGGAGAAACGACTGATCACACGCCATCGCCTGCAGAAAAAAGATCCGACTGCTGCTTTGAGTGAACCTGTGAAGCCCATCATTTATTATATGGACCCCGGTGCGCCTGAGCCCATTCGAAGTGCATTGATGGATGGTGCCCGTTGGTGGAATCAGGCGTTTGAAGCGGCCGGCTACAGAGATGCGTTTCGCGTAGAGTTACTACCCGACGATGCAGACCCCATGGATGTTCGCTACAACATGATCAATTGGGTACACCGCTCTACACGTGGTTGGTCGTATGGCGGCGGAGTTACTGATCCGCGTACAGGTGAGATTATCAAAGGCCATGTGGTATTGGGATCGCTGCGTGTACGGCAGGATTATTTGATTGCCGAAGGGTTGTTGGCTCCTTATGAAGACGGCAAGACTGTCTCAAAAGAAATGCAAGAAATGGCGCTGGCGCGTCTACGTCAGTTGGCAGCACATGAGGTAGGGCACACACTGGGGTTGGCACATGCCTATTCTTCCAGCGCAGAAAACATGTCATCAGTAATGGACTATCCGCATCCCATCGCAAAAATTAAAAACGGAAAAATCGATTTGAGTGAAGCGTACGACACCAAGATTGGGACCTTCGATAAAGTTTCGGTTACGTGGGGATATCAGGATTTTCCGGTAGGAACCAATGAACCAAACGAGCTCGAACAAATCATTCAAAACGCATTAAAGGCAGGCCTCACTTTCTTGTCCGATCAGGATGCGCGCCCCTTGGGAGGAGCACACCCTTACACGCACTTGTGGGACAACGGCAAAGACCCCGTCGATGAACTGAATCGAGTTATGGAAATACGAGCATTGGCATTAAAAAATTTCGGCGAGAAAAACATCAAGCCGGGAGCACCCATGGCCATGCTTGAAGAAGTGCTCGTGCCCATGTACTTTTTCCACCGCTATCAGGCAGAAGCGGCAGTAAAGATGATTGGCGGTTTAAATTACCGCTATGCTCTGCGCGGAGATGGACAGCCGGTAACGGAATTACTTACACCCCAACAAGAAGCAAAAGCGTTGGATGCTTTGCTAAAAACAGTTGAACCTTCGGCACTGGTGTTGCCGGAGTCATTGTTAAAAATTATTCCACCACGGCCACTAGGTTATTCCCGCCATCGCGAATTGATCAAACTAAAGACAGAGCTTACGTTCGATCCGCTTTCTGCTGCAGAAACAGCCTCCGATCTTACATTTAGTTTGATTCTCCATCCGGCACGTGCTAATCGGTTAATCGAACATCAGGCTCGCAACGCAAGCTTGCCAGGTTTAGAAAATGTGCTCGATAAGTTGATCAACGCTACGTTTAAAGCACAGCCCAAAGCAGGCATGGAAGGAGCGATACAGATGTCCACCAACCACGCTCTCTTCACCAATATGGCAAAGTTGGCGCTCTCGAAAACCGCCACAGCCGAAGCCAAAGCCATCATGTTATTCAAATTGGATCAATTGAAAAGCGTGCTGAAAACCAAGATTTCAGCCGACGAGAAATGGAGAGCACACTACCGGTTTATAGTAAATGAAATCGAGTCATTGCAAAGCAACCCCGATGAGTTCAAGAGCGAAGAGTTATTGCCGGCACCTCCCGGTATGCCTATTGGAAGTACAGAAGACAATGGATGCAGCCACTACTAAGCTCATTGGATTTAATTGATCGGTTCTTACAGTTGATGCGTTCCGTTAATGAGTAGTTTTACTACATAGCCCGCAGAGGTGATTGAAAAAGTGGAAGAACGATGGAAAAGACATTGCATGTAGGATTTTAGGCGATTTTAAAAATTTAACGTTTAGCCCGTGAGCTAACTTTACCTAATTTAGGTTCGAACAATAATACATGGTAAGGTTAATTCCTTTTATTCTTATTCTGCAATGGATAGTCCTGTCAAGCAATGGCCAGTCGCCAGATAGCTTAATCTCGCTTGCGCGGATGGCGAAGCCTGACACGACCAAAGTACGGCTATTGAATCAGATAGCTCTGGTCATACGCGAAACAGATAGCAATATCGCCCTCCGCTATGCCGAAGAAGCAAGGAGCCTGGCCGATAGTTTGAAAGACCGGCACAGCTTAGGTGTCATCTTAACCAACATCGGATGGATCTATTACCGCAAAGGAATTTATTCGAAAGCCTTGGAGCATACTACCAATGCGATGTCCATCAACAAGGTAGGGAACAACAAATCGGAAATAGCAGCGTGTTTAAATACAATAGGTGCCATTCAATTTGAGCAAGGTAACTTTGTTGAAGCCATTAACTCATTCAAAGACGGCTATAGGATGGCCAAAAGTGTAAACCACCGGGTGAACATGAGCCGATGCCTCAATAATATCGCATTCTGTTTTCTTCAGCTAAAAAAATATGACTCAGCTAGCTTTTATGTTAATCGCTCCGTCAAGGAGCATGTGAACGATAAATTTAGGCTGGCATTCTCTTACCGGATTTTAGGAGATATCTTTTTTGCGGAGGGAAAATATACAGATGCGCTAACCAGTTATAACACCTGCTTAGAAAGTGCTAATGAACAGAATAATAATTTTCTCAAAGCCTCCACGCTTTACCGGATAGGCAAAACATTTCTTAAACTGCGAAATACAGATAAGGCATTACAAGTGCTCAATCAAAATCTTTTTCTGTCTCGCAGATTTGGTTTTAAAAGTGAACAAGAAACTACCTTGCTGCTCATGTCCGAAGCCTTTGCCATGCGTAAAGATTTTGCCAATGCCTATGAATTTCAAAACCAATATCTTGCCTTGCACGATTCGTTGCACGATCAACGAGGGGGCGAGCAAATCAACCTGCTGGAAACGCAATACAAACTCGATTTAAAAAATGCGCAAATAGACTTGCTCACCAAAGACACACGATACAAGGAAAATGAAATTCAAACACAACGAATTGGTATTTATGTAGCCTTGGTATGGTTGGCATGCATGCTGCTGCTCATCATTATTTTATTTCGTACCAATCGACGGGCGCGAGCGGCCAACCGTTTGCTCGTTGAAAAAAATGAACTAATCGAACAGCAAACGCAACAACTCATTAAACTAAACGCCACAAAAGATAAACTCTTCTCCATCATTGGCCACGACCTCCGGGGCCCGTTGAATAGCCTCCGAGGCATGATGCATCTGTTGAACAAATCGGTCATTACCCAAGAAGAGTTTATTGAGTTTTCAAAAAAGATCAAAACCAACGTCGATTTTGTTTATACCGATTTAGAGAACCTGTTGAGTTGGGCACAAGCACAGCAAAAAGGTTTGATCACTGTCTTCGGAAGTGTGCAACTGCGACAAGTAGTTCAAGATAAGGTAAACCTGTTCCAAGAGGCTATTCAGGCAAAACAACTTCATGTCCAAATAGAAATAAAGCCGGAAACAAATGTGATAGCAGACAAAAACCAACTCGATTTAATTTTACGTAACCTCATCAGCAACGCCATCAAGTTCAGTTACCTCGGTGGCCACATCCAAATAGCAGCACACACCGATTCAGAGAATATAGTACAAATTGCTGTAACAGACACTGGTACGGGCATGGAGCCAGCTGATGTAAATAATTTGGTCACCAACAATTATCATTTCTCTAAGCCGGGCACCCGCAACGAAAAAGGCATGGGTCTTGGCCTGTTGTTGGTGAAAGAGTTTGTGGATATGAACAAAGGCAAATTATCGATTCAAAGCAAGCCCGGTGCTGGCTCTACATTTTCATTCTCACTGCAGGCTGATTAAGCAAGACCTCCACTTGCCAATTCATAAAGCCATTCCTGTAAGGAAATTCTCATCCTGATCTTTTATTCCTATCTTTTCATCTTAAGATATACCATTATGAATCAACCCAATACGAAGTGGCGTGGAATGAGATGGCTGTTCGCACTATTGCTGTTCTCCTCTTCTCTTTACGCGCAAGAAGAAAAAGAACTAAAACCGGTTACGCGTACATACGCCATTACCAACGTCAACGTAATTCAGGCACCCGGCAAAAAAATCGACATGGCTACTGTGCTGATAAAAGATGGTCTGATCGTTTCTGTTGGTAAATCCATTTCTATCCCTGCCGATGCGATTGTGATAAAGGCAGACTCTATGTATTTATATGCCGGATTTATTGATGGCCTTTCACGCACCGGTGTTGCCCGCCCTAAAGAAGATGCAAGCCGCGACCGAGTGAAAGATCCTGGTAATCCAGCCCCGGAGCGTGCAGGCATTACTCCCCAAAACGATGTTCGCTATGCATTAAACCCTGCCGATAAATCCATCGAAGACTTACGGAACATTGGCTTTACGGTAGCACAAGTAGCGCCTTACGGAAACTTGTTACCTGGCCAAAGCAGCATTGTATTGTTAAGTGGAAAATCCATTGACCAAATGGTGCTCGTCAGCAACGCATCACTTTATTCGGAATTATCAGGAGCGAATAACGTTTACCCCAACACCATCATGGCGGTTATGGCGAAGTGGCGCGAACTCTACCGACAGGCAGCACAGGCAAAGTCTTATCAAAATTTGTATGCATCCAATCGCACTGGATTAGAGCGCCCCGCGACCGATCGCGTACTTGAAGCATTCTATCCTGTAATTGATCAAAAAATTCCCGTTGTGTTTAAGGTTGAAAAAATGCTGGAGACACACCGCATCCTTAATTTGAAAAATGATTTAGGATTTACCCTTACACTAGGAGAAGTGAAAGAAGGATGGCCGATGATCAACAAAATCAAAGCATCGGGTGCAAAAGTATTTTTATCATTGGATCTGCCAGAAGAAGTAAAAAAAGACGAGAAGAAGGCAACCAAAAAATCAGATTCCACCAAAACAACGGAAGCAACCAAACCAAAATCGGCTATGGATCTGGAGAAAGAAGCACTCGAAAAACGAAAAGCGGAGGCCATTGCCAACTACACATCGCAAGCAACCGCATTTGCCAAAGCCGGTGTTCCATTTGGTTTTTCAACACTCACCTCCAAACCCAAAGATATTCCTGGCAACCTTCGTAGAATGATCACCGCCGGACTATCAGAAGATGCTGCTCTGGCAGCACTTACCACTACACCGGCACAACTGCTGGGACTGTCCGACAGACTCGGCACTGTTGAGCCCGGTAAAATGGCCAACCTCGTTATCTCCGATAAATCTTATTTTCATGAAAAAGCAAAAGTGCGCTACGTGTTTGTAGATGGTACCTTGTACAAAATGGAAGTGAAGGAAGAAAAGAAATCCGACCCCAATGCAAAAGTAGAAATTGAAGGAAACTGGTCAACCGTTACCCAAACACCGCAAGGCAATACCGACGGCAAAGTCACTTTCAAAAAAGATGGAAGTAGTTACAAAGGCACCGTAAGCGGAGGCCGACTGCCATCACCCGTCGATATGACCTCGGTGTCATTGGAAGGAAACAAACTCTCCTATTCGTATGCACTCAGCTTTGGTGGTAATGCTATTAAAGTAGATGTAGATGTAACGGTAGAAGGCGATTCATTCAAAGGAAGCGCCAGCATTGGTCCACGCGGAAGTTTCTCCATCGAGGGAACCAAAACCCCAAAAAATTAATCGCTTAGATGTATGAAGAATTTATTTACACTCCTTTTTGCAACCCTCATCGCAGTCAGTGTCACCGCGCAAGCCGACAAGGGAAACATGCTCATTAAAAATGGCACCGTCATAACCATTACAAAGGGCAATTTCGATCAGACCGATGTACTCATAAAAGACGGAAAGATCGCACAGATTGCCAAGAACATCCCGGCACCTGCTGGCGTTCGGGTCATTGATGCAACCGGACACTATGTAATGCCCGGTATCATTGATGCACACTCACACATTGCTCTTGACGGAATCAACGAAGGCACCAATCCCATTACACCCGAAGTAAATGAAGGCGATGTGATCAATCCTTTTCAGATCGGAATTTATCGTGCCCTCGGCGGAGGAATCACCACCGTGCATGCCATGCATGGTTCTGCCAATGCCATCGGTGGCCAGTGCGAAACCATCAAGCTGCGCTACGGCACGTTCGATCCGGAAGCCTTGAAAATGGAAGGCGCTCCCCGAACCATCAAATTTGCTCTCGGCGAAAACCCAACACGAAGTCATGGCGAATCAAACGGTATCGTGCCCCGCACACGCATGGGAGTGGAGTTTGTTATCCGTCAGGCATTTTCAGAAGCTAAAGAATATGCAGAAGCGTGGAGCAAATACAACAAGAATAAATTGGTGAAAGGTTTTCGTGGTGCCCCCCCGGCTTATAGCTACCGTCACGAAGTACTCGCTGATATTTTGAATGACAAAATCATCGTCCACTGTCACAGCTACCGCGCCGATGAAATTTACATGATGTTGAAAGTGTGCAAAGACTTTGGAATCAAGCGCATCGTATTCCAGCACGTCAATGAAGGATTCAAAGTGGCTCCAGAGTTAGCCGCTCAGGGAGCAATGGCATCTGTGTTTTCAGACTGGTGGGCCTACAAGTTTGAAGTATACTACTCAACTGCTTACAATGCGGCCATACTCACGCGCAACGGAGTGGTCACTTCTATCAATTCAGACGATGCTGAGATGATGCGCCACTTGTATCACGAAGCAGGTAAGACACAGAAGTACGGCGCACTAACCGATGAGGAAGCTCTGGCATTGATTACTATCAATCCTGCCAAACAATTGGGCATCGATAATCGGGTAGGCTCGCTGGAAGTAGGCAAAGAAGGTGATGTAGTTATTTTTAAAAATCACCCCTTATCCATTTACGGTGTGCCCATGTATACCATCGTAGATGGAGTCGTTCGTTTCGATCGTGAAAAAGATCCGGATGATATGCGACTGATTGTCGACCCAAAGCAATCCATCGACAACGCCATGCTCCGCGATAAGAACAGCGATCAGGATCATTGCATGGAAGGAGCGGAGTTTATTTTAGATTCAGAATTGTTTAACGAAAACAAAAAATAATATGAAGGCCTTACAAACAATCATCGGTTTAGCAACAGCCATCGTTTGTGCAGTGGTACTTCGCACAGAGGCGCAAAGCCCCAAAGGCACCTATGCCAACGTTGCCCTCACCAATGCCACTATCGAAACCATCACCAAGGGAACCGTACAGAATGGTACTGTTTTAATCGTCGATGGAAAGATATCCGCAGTAGGCACCAATGTACAAATACCCGCGGGCACACAAATCATCGATTGCAAAGGAAAGTTTATTTACCCGGGCATGATCGATGCAGGCACCAACTTGGGCTTGAATGAAATTAGTGCTGTGGCCCGAACTACCGACTTTAATGAAATCGGCGAAATCATTCCGCAAATGAAAGCACTCACTGCTGTCAACCCCAATGCCAGTGCCATTCCCGTAACTCGAGTTAGCGGAGTCACTACCGCACTTACTATCCCAACGGGAGGCTTGCTGTCGGGCACTGCTGCATTAATCAACTTGCACGGTTACACCCCCGATCAAATGTATGCCGGCTTTGAAGGTGTCGTATTAAATTTTCCGAATACCGGACGCAGAGGTTTCTTCGATCGCAGAACAGATGATGAAATCAAGAAGGCATCTGAAAAAGCACTCGGCAGTTTAAACGAAGCGTGGGAGAAAACCATTCAATACCACAAGCTAGATTCTGCGACCAAAGGCAAGGCAGGATACTATCCCGAATTGCAGGCACTCTTGCCCACGGTGCGTGGTGAGCAAACACTGCTGGTAGAAGTAAATACATCAAAAGATATTCTGGCTGCATTGCAATGGATCAAAGAGAAAAAAGTAAAAAAAGTAATTTTGACGGGCGTAGCCGAAGGATGGCGCGTAGCCGATGAAATTGCAAAGTCAGGCATACCCGTTATTACTGGTGGTGTTTTAGAATTACCGACACGTGATTACGATCGGTATGACAAAGCTTACGCAAATGCCGGACTATTGAAGAAAGCCGGTGTGAAGGTGGCGATTAAATCGGAAAGCGGTAATAATAACTATCGTAATTTGCCTTACCATGCCGGTTTTGCTGTGGCGTATGGTATGAACAAAGAAGATGCACTCAAGGCAATCACTATTATTCCCGCAGAGCTATTCGGAGTATCGGATAAACTTGGTTCGATTGAGGTAGGTAAAAGCGCTACATTATTTATCTGCGATGGCGATCCGTTTGAAACAAAAACGCAAGTATCTCATGTGTTTATCGACGGATGGAGCATGCCGATGGTAAGCCGCCATACCGAATTGTACGATGAATTTTTAAAGCGCGATCCCGGCTTAAATAAAACCAAAAAGTAATTTTTTAAGAAGCAGAATAAAAAAACAGCCACGCGTGAGTGGCTGTTTTTATTTTCAATAAACGAGATTTATCTGACGGCTACTTTCAACCAATTCGAAAGTCACGCTGACGCATGGCTTCGTACACCACCACAGCGGCTGCATTCGATACATTCATGCTGTCAATTTTCCCCAACATCGGAATGATAATGTTTGCAGAAGAATTTTTTACCCAAATGTCCGAGAGCCCGGTAGCCTCGGTGCCCATAACAATTGCCGAAGCTTTCGTAAAATCAGTTTGGTGGTAAGGGTTAGATGCTTTGAGATACGTGCAAAAAATGGAGATAGTATTCTTTTTCAACCAAGCTATGGTTTCTTCCGACGAGGCGGCAGCGAGTTGATTCGTAAACACACACCCAACGCTGGAGCGGATTACATTCGGATTGTAAAAGTCGGTTTGCGGATCACATATAATCACGGCATCTACATGGGCGGCATCGGCGGTTCGCAATACCGCACCCAAGTTTCCAGGCTTTTCAACGCCTTCTAAAATCAGAATAAGAGGATTTTTACTTAACCGAATTGCTTCCAGTCGATGTGCCTTTTGTTCAGCCACGGCCAGCAACCCGCCTGTACTTTCGCGCATGGCAATTTTTTCAAATACTTCTTTCGAAACAGGGATGAGCAATTTGTCCTCGAGGGGCAGAGTCTCCAGTTCTTTTGGGTCAACAATCTCATCGCAAAAAAACAAGTTGCCAATTTTATATCCGGCTTCTAAAGCCAACGCAATTTCACGTTTACCTTCAATGATAAACAGTTGTTGCTTCCTTCGTTCGCGTGGTTTCTCCAGGGCCAGCAGGCTCTTTACTTTTGGATTTTGAGTGCTGGTAATTTTGAAATGCATAGTTTCAAAAATAACGATTCAACACGTCAAATTATATTTTTTTAAATCCGTTGACTGATGACATAGCTGCAAAAAACATTTACATGGTAGTTAAGCCAAACACGCAAGTCAATTCCGAAAATCGCGGTTTTGAATATTGGAGTATCTTTGCACCGGTGAGGCTTTTTTAACTCTATAAACCGGAAATAGTGCGAACAGCCAAACAATCTTACTAAACCTTGATCTGATGAAGTTATTGAGCCCAACCTCCTGGACAGAATATGAACTACTCGACTCTGGAAACTTTGAAAAGTTAGAGCGTTTTGGAAAATACATTCTCATTCGTCCGGAGCCACAGGCAATTTGGGAAAAATCACTGAGCCACGATGAATGGTTAAAACAGGCGCATGCACACTTCACCCGTGAGCAAAAGGATAACTTCCGGTTTGGAGAAGATATTAAAGGTGGTTGGAAAAAATACCAGGCTATGCCCGATAGCTGGGATATGACTTACCACTATGGCAAGTTGAAGTTGAAGTTGCGGTTGGCTCTCACCAATTTTGGGCACGTAGGGATGTTTCCTGAGCAGGGGCAAAACTGGAATTTCATTTTTGATACCATCAACCAATGGAACATGCCCGACGCCCGCATCCTGAATCTTTTTGCCTATACGGGTGCCGCATCGGTTGTGGCAAAAGCAGCTGGCGCGGATGTGACTCACGTAGATGCTTCGCGCCCCGGTTTAAACTGGGCAAATCAAAATATGCAGGCAAACCAACTCTCCGATATCAGATGGGTGCATGAAGATGCGCTCAAATTCGTGAAGCGAGAGGCAAAACGCGGAAAGAAATACAACGGCATTATTATGGACCCACCACCCTACGGACGCGGACCCGAGGGTGAAAAATGGACGCTGGAAGAAAAATTGAGCGAACTACTCTCACTTAGCAGCCAGTTACTCGAAGAAAAAAATGCCTTCCTTATTTTATCAATGTATGCCGTTGGCTTTTCCCCGCTGGTAGGGCTAAACGTAGCCAAAACCTATTTTAAAAATATGGAACCGGAGTTTGGCGAGTTCTACTTGGCGAGCAAACAAGATAAAGACCTTCCTATGGGCACCTTTTTACGATTCACCTACTAAGATTATCTGAAGCGGGCGATTAATTAATACCTATTTCCCTATATCCATTCCAATTAGGGTGCTGCCTGCACAAATTCACGAAAAAGCGATTGAATTCACGAAAATTCGTGAATTCAAAAATCAAAAACGCTCAATTTGATCTATTTTTATCGTTTTTATATTGGTACGATGTTTGTACAAGAAGTTACAAATAGAATTATGAGTTCGTTGGTTTTACGTCTGATGGTACTGTCTACTATATCGTTTCCTACGATCATGATTGTGTGGATAGAAATATGGCGAGCGATCAAAAACAAAAAGTTTGAGAAAAGTAGAAATCCGAATTTGAAGACGAAACATTAATTGGTAAACTTCTTATCTACCTGCCATGGTAGTAATAGTACTCAACGAGATTTTTGGGGAAGAATCAAGTTGAGCGAGGCTGTCTGTTTAGGGGCAGCCTCTTTTTTTTTATTATCTATTGTAATTGTTTAAAAAAAATAGTATTACTAGTAACGCCAAAAAAAGAGCCCTCTGCAAAGAGGGCTCTTACTCAATTTGATTCTCCCCAAAATCGCATTGAGTTTTTTCTTTTAAATTAGTTGTGATTACAAGAGTTTCTTTTCCTTTTTGAGCGAAGCTTTCTTCGACTTTAAACCCAATTCTGATACTATTATAACAACTAAGGGTACTAACAGTGCAATAAATACGACGATAAGTGGAGTTGTTGTGCTCATAATGATGTTGTTTATATAACATCGCTTTGTCAAGCATCATGCCAAAAAAAAGAAGCGAAATATGAATAGAAATGGGCTTGTTCTTTTTCAATTTTACGAAATTTCAAAAAATCACTCGTTTTTTCGTGAGTTCCACGGAGATATTGACCTGATGGAGGTGCTCGTGGCTTGTTCTCGTTAGATTGAAAATAGGAGAGACGCGGAACAATGGATGATCAATCCACAGAATAGAAAGGCATAGAAACAAAAAAGCCCTCGCAAAAGGGCTTTTGAATGAGAAGTAGTCCGTACGGGAATCGAACCCGTGTTACCAGAATGAAAATCTGGTGTCCTAACCCCTAGACGAACGGACCGTCTTTCAGTAAAGAGGCGCAAATATAGATTCCTGTATTTGATTTGCAAACCGTAGCGGTAAAAAAGTTGAGTAAAGTGAATCTATTGCGTTGGTTTTGGCTTGTAAGTAGTATAATTTTAGGTTCTAAACTATTTAAAACAACTAATCAACATGACAAAGATAGGAATCAACGGATTCGGGCGCATCGGCCGCCTTGCATTCAGAGCTGCTATTGGCCGAAAAGATATTGAAATTGTAGGTATTAATGACTTGGTAGAGCCTGATTACATGGCCTACATGTTGAAATATGATTCCACACACGGCAAATTTGAAGGAACCGTAGAGGTGAAGGATAAAAATCTGGTTGTAAACGGAAAAACAATCCGTGTAACAGCAGAAAAAGATCCCGCTAATCTGAAATGGAATGAAGTAGGTGCCGAAATTATCATTGAGTCTACCGGATTATTCTTAACTATTGCCGATTGCCAAAAGCACATCACTGCAGGCGCTAAGAAAGTGGTTATGTCGGCTCCTGCGAAGGACGATACCCCCACTTTTGTGATGGGTGTAAACCACAAGAAACTGACCGCCGCGCATACCATTGTTTCAAACGCTTCTTGTACCACCAACTGTTTAGCTCCTATTGCAAAGGTTCTCAACGATAAATTCGGAATTGTCGAAGGCTTGATGAGCACGGTGCACGCTGTAACAGCAACACAAAAGACTGTTGACGGTCCTTCAGCAAAAGATTGGAGAGGTGGACGTGGTGGATTCTCAAATATCATCCCTTCATCAACCGGTGCTGCAAAAGCAGTAGGTTTGGTGTTGCCTGAATTGAAAGGAAAATTAACCGGTATGTCTTTCCGTGTGCCGGTAGCTGATGTTTCGGTTGTTGACTTAACCGTGCGCCTCGATAAACCTGCTACCTATGAGCAAGTGAAGGCCGCCATGAAAGAAGCTTCCGAAGGCGAATTGAAAGGCATCTTAGGGTATACAGAAGACGATGTGGTGTCTCAAGACTTTTTGGGTGACGAGCGCACATCAATATTTGATGCAAAAGCAGGTATCGCACTTAACGAGCATTTCGTGAAGGTGGTAAGCTGGTATGACAATGAGTGGGGCTATTCCAACAAACTTATTGACTTGGTTTCTGAATTGGCCAAGGTTTAATCTTTCATTTAAACCAACAAAAAGAGCCCGACTCGTCATCGGGCTTTTTTGTTGAACATCATTTCGAACTTCAATTAACTACACGGTAGTTTACAATTTGAAATAGACACCTACACCAAAGTTAGGAGAGGCGAGAATGTTTCTGGCTGCTAAGGCAGTTGCAATAGATCCGGAGATTCCGATTTTTTCGGTTAGTTGATAATTGAGTTCAAGCGATGGAGAAATGAACTCAGTGTTATTGGAGAATACACCGTTTTGCGGGACAGAAGGGTCGCCATTAAAGAGTGAATGGACAGTTGATACCTTTACGATCGGAATGAACTTATCCAATGTTAGCCCCACTTCTGCTCCAAATCGTATCTCATCTGAAAAACCTTTCGTACGATTATTGAATGCTGCATAAGCCGAAACATAAAACTTTTTAGGATAAAACGAATGACTGGCATCAATTCGCAGCATTTGGTTAAACTCTCCATCGCCTGTTTGCAGCGCACTGGCGTTCGTGGTGCCATTGTCTCCGAGTGGTAGACCAAATAAAATAGTTGCACTGACCACAATTGGCTTATTAATAATGAGTCCGTATTTAATTGCTATGTCCGTATCACCAAAGGAATTTAAAGCATCACCTGGTTCAAAAATTCCGGACTGATTAAATTTTAACTCATTCTTTGTAGCACGGGCAAAAAAGGGCATGTAAATGATTCCTGTTAGTCGATCTGTAAATCCATATTCGGCATAGAAGCTTGTGGCAAAATACCCATAGGAAGGCGTGAGATCGATGACCGTTCCGTTGCCATCAAAATATTTTGAAGAAAGGATGTAAGACTGGGAAAGTTTAAAATACCCACGTCCTTTAGGTTGCGGCCAACCACCACCGGCAAAGGAATTTAAGGTAAGGCTTCCCATAATGATGGTGAGAAGAATTCGTTTAGTCATAATAGGTTTGGTTAATTAAGGTTTTAATTCAGCAAACCCAAAAGTTACTCCGGCAGGTTTACACAAAACAACTACATATTTGTACTGATTTAAAGTGACGCCACTCACTTCAAATGTTTTTGGTCCGCTGCTCCATTGTCCTAATTCCAGCCCGGCTGATTTAACTGTTCCGCCAGAAGTAGAATTAGCAAGGTAAATAAATGTGCCCAACGCCACGCTTGCGCTAAAATCTGAACCAAGCTCAACAATTAGTTTTCCATTTTGCTCTTTGGCAGTTACCGTGCCTTTTGCCATGTACCCTCCTGCATTTTGAAATGTGCCGGTCAGTTGGTTGATGCTCCCCACCGAAAAAGTAATTGAATTGCTTTTTATACCATCCACTTTGGAATGTACTTCCGCTTCCCCATTTGCGATAGCCGTAACCAGTCCGTTGGAACTGACGGTTAGTATGTTTGAGTTTTCACTAAACCACTCAAATGTTTTACCACTTAACTCAGTTCCAATCATATTTTTAGCTACTGCAGTTAATTGACTGGTTCCATTTATTGAAAGAGAAGTAGTTGCGGGGGCAGAGATGGTCACGCTGGCGACATCATTGTTTGCGTTGGCAACAACCGTTAAGTTGATGGTTACGCTTTTTCCTTCAATGGTTGATGATAGAAAACAAGTACCAGCAGCCAATGCATTTACCTCATTGTTTGTAACATTACCGATGTTTGGCATTGAACTAATCCAGACGAGCGGTTTGGTTTCTTTGACGCCATATTTATTCAGAAATTCGGTTTGGATCGATTCCTTTTCTCCGGCAAGTAATGCCAAACGGGCCGTGCTTCCTTTGGGAGCTAAGTTTCCAGCCTCATCGGTAACACTTATTTTTGTGGTTGCTACAACTGAAAATTTAACTTCACGGATCGCATCGTCTCTTGTATCAAGTCCAATGCATCCGCTAATCATTGAAAGGAGTAAGAATAGTCCAATTCTCATAGTCATGGTATTATTTTACAATGTAAGCAGGGCGGGGCTGCAAGCCGGTCGTCTTCGCGACAATTGGGAGCCCCGATTAGAAACACCATTTATTTTAAGAAAGAATCAAAATCTTTTGATTACTTTGTTCTGATATCTAGAAAATGGAGTGATAATGAATAGCGAAAAGGCAATTAAAATCAGCTATTTTAACCTATTGGCGTGCTTTTTAGAAGCCGACACGATTAAATCTATTTACGCAAAATGTTTGGTTAAGTGGGCTGCGCAGTTGCATATCAGCCCGGTTGATATGCACGAGTTTGGAAATGGAATGATTAATTCAACTTTTGCTTTTCCAGCTACTGAGGTTGAGAAATTAGAATCCCTCTATCATTTGGTTCATATGATCTATTTGGACAAAGTAGTTGAGGATATCGAACTGGAAGTTGCCGGAATGTATGCCACACGCCTTGGCTTTAAAGAAGGGTTGGTGGATGATTTATTTAAATCGATTGCAACCGCAGAATTTGACCAAGCTTCTCCTGAAAATGTTCGGAAAGAGGTAATCGAATTTTTAAAAATCCAACATTCTTAAGCAAGCTCCTCTGCGTGCATTTTCTCTTTTCGCGTTTTTTAAGATTCGCCTACGGATGTAGGTTTTGATTCCATTTTAAAAAAATTAATCCGGTTAGGGTCTACATCTTTGTATCACTAAAACAAACGAATATGCCAAACGCAACCGGACTTTCAAACATGAGCATCAGAGGAAGGATGCAACAAATTTTGGTTTTAGTCGTGATCATTGCCGTGGGCATTGTGATCTCGCAAGCCGTCTAAAAATTCACTTAACCGCACAAAGGTGCGATGTAAGATTGAATCAAAAATAAGGGTGTTTAGTGTGGAGCCTCGGTGATTTCTCATCGGGGCTTTCTTTTTTGTAGCCACTTACTTTTTCATCGAATGCTTGGTAGATTTACCGAATGGATTTTAGCGAGGATATTTTTCTGCGGAAACTTGCACCCACTTCGCCGTTTCCTTTTTTGATTCCCATCGAAAGGGCTGAAGGTGTTTATCTTTATAGTCCGGATGGAAAGAAATACTTAGACATGATTTCCGGAATCGGAGTGAGCAATATTGGCCACCGGCATCCGAAGGTTGTGCAGGCAATCAAAGATCAGGTCGATAAGCACCTACATGTTATGGTATATGGCGAATACATTCAATCGCCTTCCAACTTATTGACCGCCAAGCTCACTAGCTTACTGCCACCGAGCTTAAACTGTTGCTACTTTGTGAATTCGGGCACTGAGGCAAATGAGGCCGCTTTAAAATTGGCGAAACGAGTTACCGGGCGCACGGAAATCATTTCCTGCCGCAAATCATACCACGGAAGTACACACGGCTCTTTAAGCATTTCCGGCAATGAGGTGAAGAAGCGCGCATTTCGACCCTTGTTACCCGATGTAAAGTTTATCGACTTCAATAAACAATCTGACCTGGAGGCGATCACCCCACGCACGGCTTGCGTGATCATGGAAACCATTCAGGGAGATGCGGGGGTGCGTGTGCCGGATAAGGCATATTTGCAGGCGGTGCGTGCGCGATGTACGGCGATGGGTGCTTTGCTGATTTTGGATGAAATACAGTGTGGCATGGGCCGTACCGGAAAACTTTTCGCTTTTGAGCATTTCGGAATTGTGCCCGATGTACTGACCATAGCCAAAGCTTTTGGTGGAGGGTTGCCGATTGGTGCTTTTGTTTCGTCTTACGAAAACTTGCAATTGTTTACACACAACCCCATGCTGGGTCACATCACCACATTTGGTGGTAATCCGGTTTGCTGCGCATCGGCTTTGGCTACACTACAGGTAATTGAAGAAGAAAAATTATTGAATGATGTTGAGGCAAAAGGAAAACTGATTGAGCATTTACTACAGCATCGTAAAATAAAAGAAGTACGTAGGTTCGGGTTGATGTTTGCTTTTGATTTTGATTCGGAAGAACGCGTGAATCGAATTGTGCAGTATGCGAAGGAGCATGGTGTTATCTGCTACTGGTTTTTATCGCATCCGCACAGTTTTCGCATCGCCCCGCCACTTACCATTTCGGAAGCAGAAATACATGAAGCGTGTAGTGTTATTCTGGCCGCCATTGAAAATGCTTGATACGTGCTGCCTAACGAATTGTATATAAAATTGTATCTTGAAGTATTAAACAAAACTGAATGAATTTAGATCGCATTTACAAATCATTGGTAGTTACTGCGTTGGTTATCACGGCACTCATATTAATGAAAGACATTGTGATGCCGATTGCTTTTGCTGCGTTGTTTTCGGTTGTATTACTTCCGTTGGCAAGGCGATTTGAAAAGCGCACTGGCCGTATTTTTTCCATTACACTTGTTTTGTTGGTTGCTTTTTTGGCGATGGGGCTTTTGTTTTGGTTTGTCGTAGCCCAGATAGCCAGCTTAACCGAAAGCCTTCCTGACCTGGAAGGAAAATTTTTAACATTGATCAATTCATTCAGTTATCAAATCAGCACCTGGTTTAATATCGATACGCATGAGCAGATGCAAATGATGAAAGACGCGCTCAAGAATTTTTCATCCTATTTCGGCAGTGTGCTCTTATCTACTTCTTACTTTGCTTATTTCTTTGTTCAGGTTCCTATCTACATTTTTTTATTCTTGTTGTATCGTGAGCGGTTCAAGGATTTTTTATTGGCCGTTTGGCCCGACTCTAATTTGAAATGGAAGGATGAAATACAAGGTGTAGTTCGCGGCTATATTTCAGGATTAACCATTGTCACCATTATTGCTGCTGTGCTTAATAGCATCGGGTTGCTTTTGCTCGGCATTGAGCACGCCATCTTTTTTGGTTTTTTGTCAGGGCTGCTAACGATGATACCGTATGTGGGCATCACCATTGGTGCTGCTTTACCTACGTTGCTGGCATTGGTTACAAAGGATAGCATTTGGTATGCAGTAGGTGTGGTGGCTGTGCATGGATTTGTGCAATTTTTAGAAGGAAATTTTATCACGCCTAAAGTAACCGGATCAAAGATCAGCGTCAATGCACTGGCTGCTATTCTTGCCTTGCTGGTGGGTGGGAAGATATGGGGAATTACAGGAATGATTTTAGCCGTTCCCGCGGTAGGTATTTTGAAAATTTTACTGAGTTACTCACCTACGTTGAAACCGTTGGTTATTTTGTTGGAAGACAAACACAACGAGTTGACAGAAGAGGAGATTGAGAAAATAGATTAACCGATTTTCTCAATCACCAAATTATGGTTTGTGTAGATGCAGATATCCGCAGCAATGTTGAGACTTTCGCGTACTATTTCTTCAGCCGTTAGATGAGGCGCATGTTTTTTTAATGCCAACGCAGCTGATTGGGCATACATACTACCCGAGCCAATAGCAGCCACTTGATGATCCGGTTCCAGCACATCACCGGTGCCGGACAAAACCAGGATTTCATCTTTATTAACAGCAATCAGCATGGCTTCGAGTCTGCGTAGGAAACGATCAGTTCGCCAATCTTTAGCCAGCTCAATGGCGGCGCGTTTCATGTTGCCTCCATACGCGTTTAGCTTTTCATCGAACCGATCGAGCAGGGTGAATGCATCGGCTGTTGAGCCGGCAAATCCGGTCAATACTTTTCCATCTTGTAGCTTGCGAATTTTTTTTACGTTGCTTTTCGCGATGGTGTTGCCCATGGTGGCTTGTCCATCACCTCCAATGGCTACTTGGCCATTGTGTTGAACTGCTAGTATGGTGGTGGCGTGGATGGGTGTCATTTAAACTAAAGAAGTAAACTGGTATACATCACGTAAAGAAATATGGACATTCAACGTAGCGATATAAAGATTTCCATCCAGCGTTTTGTATTCTTCCAATTCCCAATGATTGAATGAATTTAGTTTGAAAAGCTCCACGCCGATGGATTCAGAATCGATTAAAATATATTCTTTTAACGAAGGAATATCTCGATACAATTTGAATTTCGTACCTCGGTCATAGTCCTTCGTGCTTTGCGAAACTATTTCTATAATAACCGTTGGCTCTTGCGACAATTTGACACCTTCAAACGGTGAACTGGCTGGGCAATAAATCGAAATATCTGGATAGGTGTACAGCGTGTTTTCCGGTATCTTCATACGCTTATCACTTCCATAGGGTCGACATGGTTTGCCTTTCAGTTGAATGGTCAGTGCTCCGAAGATATTACTGAATATCTCGTTGTGCTGATCGCTGGCACCGGCCATTGCGAATACTTCGCCTTGAAAATATTCGTGCTTATGTTCAGAAGAATTTTCAAATGCAAGATATTCTTCTTCGGTCATGAACCGTTTTCGATAGGATGCTTTAGGGTCTTCTGCTTTTAGATAGTCTTCATCGTTCATCGCAAAGATTTCGCCTTTGTAGAACTCATGTTTCTCCAGAGAATTTCTTTCGAATGCAAGGTACTCGTCAACTGTAAATTGACTTTTACCATCAATGACCATTGGCTTTCTAACCTCTACCATTTCATTAAATCAAAATCCGTACAGGGTCTTCCAATAAGCCTTTAAGTGTTTTGAGGAAGGCAGCACCCACGGCACCATCTACCGCGCGGTGATCGCACGATAAAGTTACTTTCATGACATTGCCCGGAACGAGCTGGCCATTTTTTACAATGGCTGTTTCTTTAATTCCGCCTACGGCCAGAATGCACGCGTCGGGTGGATTGATGATGGCGGTGAAGTCTTCAATGCCAAACATACCAAGGTTTGAAATGGTGAAGGTGCTTCCTTCCCAATCGCTGGGTTGTAATTTTTTGTCGTGGGCTTTCTGCGCCAGATCTTTTACTTCTACGGCGATGTGAGAAAGTGATTTGTTATCCGCAAAACGGATGACAGGAACTAACAATCCGTCTTTCACGGCTACCGCCACGCCAATGTGGATGTGGTGGTTCTTGCGCATTTTAACCTGCCCCGCTCCAGCAGCGGGGTCACCCAGCCAGCTTACGTTTACATCCGGATTTTGACGAAGTGCTGCGGCTACGGCCTTGATCACCATGTCGTTGAAAGAAATTTTTACCGGAGCAATTTCATTCATGCTCTTGCGTGCTTCAATGGCCTTATCCATGTTGATTTCCATGGTGAGGTAGAAGTGTGGCGCGGTGAATTTACTTTCGGCCAAACGCTTGGCGATGGTCTTGCGCATTTGTGACACAGGAACTTCTTCGAAGCTTTCCTGACCGACAACTGAAGGCAACACCACCGGTGCGCTGCTTGATTTAGCAGATGCTGCAGGTGCACTGGCAGCGGCCGGTTTAAAGTTCTCTACATCTTGTTTTGTGACGCGGCCATGATCGCCGGAGCCTGCAATTTTAGAGATGTCGTAGCCCAAATCTTTGGCTATTTTTTTAGCTAATGGTGATGCTTTAACGCGACCATTTGCTGATGCTTCGGATGCTCCATTGCTGGAAGCGGGGGCGGGTGCTGCGGCTACTTTAGGGGCAGCAGCGGCAGCTGATGTGGTACCGGATGTTTTTTGTTCGTGTGCCTTCAACAAGGTTTGCCAATCGGCACCTTTCTCGCCAATGATGGCCAGCACTCCGTTTATTTTTACCGCTTCTTTAGCATTGGCACCGATGTATAAAAGAGTGCCCGTGTTGTACGATTCATAATCCATCGTTGCTTTGTCGGTTTCAATCTCTGCGAGTAGTTCGCCCGACTTAACCTGATCACCTACTTTTTTATGCCATGCGGCAATTACGCCTTCGGTCATCGTATCGCTCATCTTTGGCATGAGTGCGATTTCGGCTTTGATGCCGGTGGTATCGACGACAGCAGCAGGTGCGGCTTCAGCTTTTACTTCTTGTTTGGGTTGTTCTGCCTTGGCACCACCGCTGGTAGCCGCAGATTGAGCGCCGGCCAGCAAGGCAGTATAATCTTCGCCTTGGTTGCCAACAATTGCCAACACGCCATTGATTTGTACGGGTTCGCCTTCTTTGGCTCCTAGATAAAGTACGGTGCCGGTATTGAATGATTCGTAGTCCATGGTGGCTTTATCGGTCTCGATTTCAGCCATTAGTTCACCCGACTTTACGGTATCTCCCACTTTCTTATGCCATTTGGCAATCACACCTTCCGTCATGGTGTCACTCATTTTGGGCATGCGTACAATTTCGGCCATATCTTTTCAGTAGTTAAATCTTATTGCGATCAATCTAAATTGAACATCAAAAATAGGCGTATTTATGCGATTTTCAACCGTAATTATGCAATAGAAAATTCTATTGCATAATTTGACGAATGAAAATCAACAACTTAGGATTAATGAAAAACAACTCATTTGGTGATTTTCATTGTCAAGGTTAAACCCTGACAATCCGAAGGATTCGTCAATAAATTAACTAACTCTTTAATTCCTAATGCATAATTTGGGTTCAAGTGCGATTTTTGGTGAAAAGGAAAGTGTTGACGCAATGGTTTGAACCTGGTGCCGTGCGATGGGCGAGGGATGGAGGCATTGTTGGAGCCCAGCCTTTGCCTTAGGGCGAGTGGGCAGGGCAAAGGCTGGCGACTGCCGACAGCCCGGTGGCTTGCCACGCTCCCAAAATTGTTTGATGGGTTTCTTGATTTGTGGATTAGAAGTTCAACGTTCCGATGAGAATTTCGACCAATGAAGCAGATGGTTTGATGCCATAGGAATACCGGAAGCCGATATCAAGTTGAGGCAATAGGCGCATGACATTGATATCGAATTTTACTTCGGCACCAACAGACATGTATTGACTATTGGATTGGCTGCCAAAGTAGCCACTACCATATCCATAATCGAAAAATCCGTTGAGGCGCACGCGTTGAAAATTTACAAGTGGACCGATATTAAAATCGGGATAGAACACGGGCAAAGTGTAGTTGCCTGAAAACGAATAGAAGTTTTGGTAGGTAGCAAAAACCGGGATACCGCGCGGCAGCGGTATTCTGTTTCTGAACTGATAATTTTGTCGGCTTTGTTCTAAGTTCATATTGCGATATTGGTAAGCTCCATAGCCCCAAAATGAATGATGTTTTGCCAAGCCTGGAAAATAGAGCAGTCCGTAAAGTGAAAACTGCGAACCGGCATAGGCGCCCGCATAGGGCGTGGAATATGAATGTAAAAAGAGTGCCTGGCCCCACTTGCTATTGATATCGCGGCGGCTTTGTTTCAACAAGCGATAGGCAGAGAGGGTAAAGTGATTGTAAACTAAATTTCCATTTCCTTGGTAGATAAAAAAGGATGGATAGTAAGAGGTGATGGTATCGTTGCGAACAATGGAAGGGATGATGCGCGATGAGCCTGTGATGGAGTTGTTGAAATTATTGATTTGCGTAATACCTACTGAATTTCCGAAGGTAAAGTTTCCGATAAACTTAGAGGTGGTGGCTACGAGCGGAATACGAAAACCGGCTTCGATGTTTTGCTCTTCCCATTTGTAAATGAGTGTGCGTGACTCGCGGGTGGTGGTATTTCCTTTAATTTTGGTGATGGGCACGGCCCCTTCATTGACTTGTCGATTGGCTTTGGTAAAGGAGACATCCAGAATAGGATACCATGCCTGCATGCTGATGGCTGCTTTCCATGCACTGGTTTGTTCGGATAAGTCATACTGGTAGCCACCGCTGATAGTAGTGGTGCTGAGTAGATCTCTGGATGTTACTCCGGCTGTAATGGTGGTGAGGTCGTTGTTGATGTAGGTTCCCCAGGTGTATGGATTAACAATTCCTTTGAGCCGTGAATAGCGTTTTGTTTTATAAGTGCTGTCGGGCACACCGGCTAAAAAATTTTGAGATGCTTCTTGTTCGGCCAAATGCGCAAAAAAAGTGGCGGGTTGGGTACGTTGTTTCCATTCGATCCAATTCATTGGATTGAAAATTATCTTGGCTACGTCCAGACCATCTTTGCTTTGCTCATTGTAGTACATGATTTTTCCATCGCGGCTTAGGCTGGGATTGTAGGAGCCATATTTGCTGGACGTAACTTGATAACGTTTGCCGGTTTGGGTATCGATCGCGTAAATATTATCGATGCCGCTGACGGGTGAGTTGTAGAGAATGTACTGCCCTGCGGGCACGGGATGGCCGATGTTTTCGTCGCTAAATTCGGTGAGTAATTTTTCTTCTTGTGTGGCCAAAGTAAACAAGACCAGTGCTTTTCCTCTTTTGTTGGTTTTGAGTGCTACAATTTGATTGCCATCGGCAGTCCAGCGCGGCATAGAAATGAAATCGTTATCCGGATTTTTAAATTCCATCAGGCGGTTGCCACTGAGATAGTCCAGCACTACGAGCTTGGTTTGGTAGTCAGTGGAGGTTTCAACGGTGGCTACTTTGTATCCATCGGCTGACAAGGCAGCTGAGGCATAGCGGCCGTGCTTGGCGATGACTTGTTTTGTTTTGTTGCCCATGTCGTAACCAACTATTGCCGAATAGGTTTTCATTTGCCAGCGTGGGTCGTATCGAAACTCATTCCACACAGCCCGGCTATTGGTAGCGCTGAGCATGGCTGTGTTGTTGACCATTCCTTGTGTGTAGATAGTTTTTTCCTGATTTCCCTGAAGCAATACCAGTTGTTCAATATCGCCGATGCCTGATTTTTGCACCAGTACTCCACCGCCTTCCATTTCTTGCGGGAAGCGGTAATCGGTGTAGGCCTTTGTGTTGCGCGTGTTTACTTTTTCAAATAGGGTAAGTTGGGTTGTATCGAGTTGTGCCTGCCATTGTTTTTTTAAGTCGGCAGCCATTTCATTGTAGAGATCATTCACATACAAGCCGGTTTCTTTTTTGAGAGCCAGCGAAAAGGTGAATGGGATGAAGGAAGCATTCCATGCTCTGCGTGTTACATTTTCCCACACTTCCGGATTGTTGGTTCTTCGCCGCAAATAGGACACCATGTGAAAACCCAACTTGTAATGATCGGGGATGTTGTGTTTGTATGAACGCAGGTATTGTTTTTGGTAATTGAATGTGCGGCCTTCCATCAGATTGGTGCGGAAGATGAGGTCGAAGTTGGGGATTCGGCCGCGGCCGCTATTGGTAAAAGCTGTTTCGGTGGCTACGGCATCGCCTTCCCAAAACCATTGTGGGGCACCTACATACGCCATGGCAGAGAGGCCGTAGTTGCCAAAGGCATAATAAACAAGTCGGTTAAATCCGCGTGTGGCGTGTTGAAACTGTACCATGTGCCGATACTCGTGTGTGGCCAATAAGTTGAGCCAATCGTTGTTGCCGGTGAAGTTGTAATCTTGCGAGGGCATGCTGAAGAACTCAGACCTGCGAGGGGTGAGTGATACAAATCCATTTGAAATAGAGGACTGATTTTGCAGGATGAGTGAAATTTTTCGGGGGCTGTCGCCCATTGTTTTTGCTTCGGGTTCATGAATGTACTCCAAGGTATTCGCCATGCGCTGCGCCTGCTGTTCGTACCCTTGTGGATACAAAACACGGAAATGTGTCGTATTAAGCTGATACCATTTGAGCGAAGGTGCATTGGTTGAATTGACAACTGATTCCTGTGCATGGCTTTGCTCGGATCCCAAACCAAATGCAGCTAGCAGGCAAATTCTGAAAAATAAAAAACGGAACGATTTCATGGAGTACTATTTGAAAGTTTGCTGGTCAAGGGTAACGACTACATTCTGTGGCAAATTATCGTGTGTGGGAGCTATCTGTAAAAATAGCGTTGCGGTGGGTGAAAACAAATAGCTATTTTTGCGAACCTATGTTGAAGAAACTCATACAACTCTACCAGCAGTATAAAGAATACATCCGAGTTGATTTGGTGATGTATGTTGTGCTGTTTCTTTTGATGATTATCTACCTGATTGTTACAGTGGCATTTCGCTAATCCTTCAACAGAATTTCTTGCACGTTGGCTTTAATTTTGACCGACAATTCATCGGTTGGCAAATCGTTGATGTCTTTGCCGAACGGGTCTTCGATTTCTTCGGCAATCAATTCTACACTCAACAATACAAAAGTAATGAGCACCACAATGGGAACAGTGATGTAGCCCGATGTGGTTACAAACGCAAACGGGAGGGTGATAATGTAGATAAAAATAAACTGCTTGATGTACATGGTGTAGGAGTAGGGGATAGGCGTGTTTTTGATTCGCTCGCATGCGCCGATGATATCCGAGAATTCTTTGAGCTCTTTGTCTGCCATAAACAACTGATCGCCAGAAAGTATTCCTTTTTTGTACAGGTCGTTTACCTTTTGATAGAGCAAAGCAGAAATATAATTGGGACCGTGTTTGGCTTTTTTTAAGCCCTGTAGAAATTGTTCATCGGGCGATTCCAGAAATTCGGCTTTTACGCCTTGACGCAAATGTTCTTTGAGCGACATCACCAGATTGGGAATCATCATGGCAAACCATTTTCTTGTTTCCGTATCCTCTAAACTGATAAATGCATTGAGTTTAAGCGCTAGATTTCGAGTGTTGTTTACAAAACTTCCCCACAGCTTTCGTCCTTCCCACCAGCGATCGTAGGCAGAGTTGGTTCGAAAAACAAGGAAGAGACCCAGCACGATACCCAGCAGTGAGTGCATGCTGATAGTGGTGTGAAAATCGTTTTCATGAAACCGCAAGATATCCAGCAACAAGTAGCAGAGCGCGGTAGAAAATAACGTCATGAAAATAAGCACCGGTGTTAACGTGCGCATGACTGCCCTCGAATAAGCGTGAAACACGACCGAGAACCAGACTTTTGGATTGTAGTTGACCATGGTTAAAATTCTGGTCAAGATAGAAAATTAAAGTGGGACAAAATAAAAATGGCCGCCCAAGGGCAGCCATTTTATTCTATCAAAACAGAGAATTAGAACTTGAATGTTAGCTGACCCATGAAGGTAGTACCTAGTTGACTGAATTGAGAACCGTTGTAACCTAAGATTCTATAACGTCCGCTGAAAGTGAGGAAACCTTCAAGTAGACTTTTGTCAGCTAGATTTTCCAAGGTTGCTTTTGCAGCCGCGTAATCCGGATCGCTTGCGCTTCCAGTTAATTCCAGCGACCACTTAGGTAATACATTGAACAAGTTGTTTACCGTAAATGATGCAGACAAATGTTTAGAAAATGCATAGCCCACATTTAAGTCGGATACAATAGCTGATGAAAATACTTGCTTGATGTTATTCATTTGCGATCCGCCGTTATCTAAATCCTGAAATTTGGTAGGACCGAAAAGCGTGTTGTTAAGGACTATGTTCCAGTTACCCAAGCTGTAATCTAATCCGCCGATCACTTTAAACTGGGGGCGTCCTTCAACGAGCAAAGATTTGATTTGGGCATTTAGGATTGAAGCACCGTCGGCTTTGATTGCAGCCGGATCATTTGGTACGCCTAATATTTCGTTGCTCAAAGTGAAGTTACCGGCGAGATTGATGCCCAATTTACCAGAACCAAGTTCGAGGTTTTTATAGCTGGCAACAACATCCAAACCTTGCGTTCTTGTTTTTATGCCGTTGATGAAAAATTGAACACTCCTAAGGCCACCGGCGGCAAGAATTTTTCCCAGCGTACTGGAACTGTTGCTTGATCCAATGGATGAGCTGTAAACAATTCTATCGCTAATGGTAATGTTATAATAGTCCAACGTTAAACTGAAATTAGAAGTTGGATTGATACCCGCACCAAGAGTGATGTTATCTGATTTTTCCGCAGTCAGTTTTGGTATTCCCAACGCAAAAGCTTCGCGGCTAATATTATTGAAAAGGCCGGAAGAAACAATCGTACCACCAGCAAATGAAGCTTGGGTAGATTGGGCATAAATTTGATGAAGAGTCGGTGCTCTAAATCCAGTAGAAACAGAGCCTCTAAGCACCAATTTGTCTTCCAGCAATTTTAATCTTGAAGAAAGTTTCCAAACAAAGGCATTCCCGAAATCGCTATACTTTTCGGCACGTACGGCACCTTCTAAAAGGAAATTTTCGGTAACATCATACGTTAAATCTACATAAGCTCCGATATTAAAGCGGCTATTCGTTCTTGCGTTTTCAGCTCGAATTCCGGGGAATGAATTTGAGCCTTCTTTGAAATAAGAAGCCGTATCACCGGCAATGATCTGATAGGTTTCAGATCGGGCCTCCGAACCAAAAGCTACATTTAACTTGTCATTTACAGCTTTGCTTATATCAATGTTTCCGACCACGTGACTGAAGTTAAATCCACCTGGTTTGAAACTTGTAGGGCTAGCTTTGCCTGCACTTCTGTTAACAGTATTGTTGACGGTATAGGTTTGCTGATTACCACCGACTGTAATGCTTGCATCTGTAGACCAGCCGTTGTTATCATTTTTAAGACCTAAGGTTGCGTTATAATCAGATAGATCACCTTCAAAAGAAGGCATATACCCGATGTAGCCTTTATAATTGCCAGCAATTTTATCAGCCGCCTCTACTGCGTTTCCAGGAACAGAGTAGTCTGCTCCGCCAGTAACCGGAACGTGTAGTAACAAGGCATCTCTTCTCCAATAAGGAGTTCTGTAATTCGCGTTACTAAGAACCTTTTTAGTTACGAAAGCGCCATTGCTGTAAAACTGGGTATTTTCACTGATCGGAATACCCAGATTAAAAGAGAATTTAGCTGCAGAGGTGGCGCCTGTTCCATTGATGTTATTGGCGGTAGGATATTTATCAAGATATTGATTGACGATGTTAGAAAAGGCAGTTACATTCTGACCTAATCGCACGTTATTCCAGTTGTCAAGATCAGCTTGGGTTGCTCCAGCGCCAGCGGGATTGATCAATGCCCCATTGATATCAACGTCATTAGCGCCTAGTCCTTGAAAGTCTGCTAGTGTTCCAACCGATCCATAAGGGTTGAAAGTTGCAATTTCTGTTGGTCTATCAACAATACCTGACCGTACCGCATTATCCGTTTGATTGAATCCCACTGTATAATTAATGAATCCACTTTTTCCGAAATTTGATCCGCTATTAAATGATAGCCCATAAGTTCCGCCGTCTCCTTGACTGGTAACTCCGCTGATTACATTCAACGAGCTGTATTCAAATTTGTCCTTTAAGATGACGTTCATTACACCGGCAATGGCATCTGAACCGTATTGAGCAGAGGCACCATCGCGTAAGATTTCCACACGCTTGATCGCTTCCGTTGGAATACCGGAAAGATCAGCACCCGTCTCACCTCGGCCCGGTGCAAACTGCACATACTACAATGAGCTTAGATTCTTTCTCTTTCCATTAATCAAAATCAACGTACGGCTTGGGCCAAGATTTCTGATTTCATAAGGGTCTAACAAGGTTGAAGCATCGTTTACAGGTGTATTCACTGTATTGAATGAAGGCACTCTGTATTGCAATGCTTTGTCAAATGTAAATTGACCCGTAGTAGCCAATTCTTTCGCGGTGAAATTATCAACAGGTACTGGGTTGTCGATAATGGTGCGCTGTGCCCCTCTACCCACAGAAATAACAACTTCTTCTAGTTCGCTTGCTGTGGGCGACAATTTAATGTCAACAACATTGGATACCCCAACTGCCACCTCTTGCGAGGTAAAGCCAACAGAAGATACAACCAGTGTGGTGGCATTGGCCGGCACGGATAGCTTGTACTTTCCGTCTGCATCGGTGGCGGTACCAATAGATGTTCCTTTTACGGTGATGTTAGCTCCCGGTAGCGGAGCACCATTTTCAGCATCGGTAACTGTGCCCGAAATCTCGCGGTTCTGCGAAAAGGCTGCTACCGTGCAAAGAAAAAAAACTGTGATGAATGGTAGAATTTTTTTCATGTAAGGTTAATTTAAGTGATGAATAGAATCAATATTAAGAAATTATTAATTTTAAAAAAACAAAACCCCCATTTATGTGGGCGGTAAAACTCCTAAACCGATTGAATAAACGTTAGATCGAATGAAATTTGCTATGTTTGCCGCCGTGTGTGTTTTGTTTCGTTAACTATTTATGAATATGAAGTTTCCCCTTTTGGTGGTCAGTTTTGTAACATTAGGTTCTTTTGTTTTCGCCCAGACGGACTACGCTATTACAATGAAAGGCGATACGTTAAAGGGGCGCATTAAAATTTTAACATTCGATCAATTGGACCGTGTTCAGGTGGTAACGGACGATAAAAAGTCGCAGTATTCTGCTCTGGAGATACGCACGCTTCGTATCAATGGAGTCGTATATCACACAGTTAGCTATGATAGGGGCTTCCGTTACATGAAGTTAATAAAAGAGGGATTTTTGAGTCTCTACGGGTTTCGCATGGCCAATCAATCTACGTATGATGGCCTGTATCTGCTGAAAAAGGATGGCACTGGCATTGAGATGCCCAACTTAACTTTTAAGAAGAGTATGTCCGGATTTTTATCAGATTGCGCAGAAGTTGTTGAACGAATTAAAAGTGGAGATCTGGGCCGCAAAGATTTTGATAAAATTGTAGATCGATATAATAGTTGTCTTCAGTTCAAGACTGAACGCAAAGCAGTAGAGCCTCAGGTGGCACCGGTAACTGAAGTAGAAAGCGAGCAGATGATGGCGGTCAACGCCTTAATTGGTAAGGTAGATACCAGCACCACTCTTGAAAATAAAACTGATCTGGTGGATCTTCTGAAAGATTTACGCTCTAAAATTGCACGCAATGAGATATTGCCGAACTACATTTTAAAGGATATAAAAAATCAGCTTGGTGCTAATCCTGATTTTGCTGCTGATGTAGAGAAACTTCTGGCCTTACTGAAGCGATAGAGGCAGAAACTTCCTTATCGGAGCAGGTAGATTTTTACGATCCAGCCACAATGCAATCGCCGCACACAAAGCGACGATCAGGGCCAGTGCGAAGAGATAACCTCCGTCTCCTTTTACTTCAATTCCTAAAATCGTCAAATGCATTAGTAAAGCGCCACCCATGAGCCCTGCGGCCAAAATACTACCTGCCCAAACCGTGGCGGGTATGATTATTAAAAGCGAAGCAATCAGCTCCATCACACCGACACCAATACGCCCCCATGGCTCCATGCCCACTTGCGAAAAAATGTAAACCGATTCTTCAGCACCGGAAAACTTAAAATAGAGTGTCTGTAGCATGATGATGGCCGCCAGTAAACGGGCTGCCCAAAAGATGATGCGGGTGGAGGTATTCATGTTAGGTTTGGGTAAATAGAGTGTGTTTAGGGAGAAACAGCAATATGCGTTACAAGTACCGAAAAAATAGCGAACCATGATGTCATTCGTATGACATATAAATCAAATGCCTTACAGTCACCTCTTTCGCAAAGGAATTTGAATTTGTCGGCGCAGGCCGAAATTGTGATCGGAGTTCAATTATTCATTAATTTAGATTTTTATTCTTTTAAGAACTTATGGCCACCTTCGAAGTACATCCGGACATTGCACAGGCAAAAACGATCTCTACTGATTTTTATCTCGATCCGAAATATTTTAAAGATTCAAAGGAAAAGATATTTAGCCACACCTGGCATTTTGCCGGCAATACCGATCAGGTGAAAGAAACCGGTTGGGCCACCCCAGTAAACCTGCTAGAAGATTTTCTCAATGAGCCATTGCTACTTTCTAAAGATAAGGAGGGAAAACTGCACTGCATGCCAAATGTATGCACCCATCGTGGAAATCTGATTGTAGAAAAACCATGCAAGGTCAATGATCTCCGTTGTAAATACCATGGCAGACGGTTTAACCTCAACGGGAAATTTTTATCGATGCCGGAGTTTAAGGAAGTCAAGAACTTTCCTTCGGAGGCGGATGATCTCATCAACCTGCCCGTGCATCAGTGGGGGAAGTTGCTTTTTACTTCATTGGGTAAAAAGTTCAGTGCAGATACATTCTTTCAAGAAATGAACAATCGTGTTAGTTGGATGCCACTTGATGAATTTGTTTTTCGTCCCGAGCTATCTAAAGATTATCTGATCGATGCCCACTGGGCGTTGTATTGCGAAAACTACCTGGAAGGGTTTCATATTCCGTTTGTGCATGCGGGTTTAAATGCCACTATCGACTATGGCAACTATGCCGTTGAATTGTATCGCTATTCCAGTTTACAAATTGGAATTGGTAAGGAAGACGGATTGAATTTTGATTTGCCTCCCACTTCACCCGATTACGGCAAAAAAGTGGCCGCTTACTATTTCTGGGTTTTCCCCAACATGATGTTCAATTTTTATCCGTGGGGATTATCCGTCAATATCATCCATCCCATTGCCATCAAGAAAACACGGGTTTCCTTTCTCACGTTTGTATGGGATGAAAGTAAAATGCGTCAGGGTGCAGGAGCCGATTTGCACAAAGTAGAAATGGAAGATGAAGAGATCGTGCAAAATGTGCAGCGCGGAATACGCTCACGATTTTATACCCACGGCCGCTATTCCGTTACACGCGAAATGGGCACGCATCATTTTCATCGGTTGATAGCCGAGTTTATGGGGTAAATTCCGAATGACGTTAGTAGATTTTTAGGGTGCCACTAAAACACTTTTTTAAATCTATTACCCTTTCCCTTCTCCTCCGATCTAATTCAGAGCAGTAATCTCCGTTTTGTTCAGCTAAAAAAATAGGGTTATGGATTGTTACTTGGCCTTACCATTTCGAAAATATCGGGGTTGGTGGCAATGACTGCAATAACGATTACCATCACGAGGATAATAAAAAGAAATTGTCCAGTCAGATATACCCCAATTCCTTTCAAAAAGCCAATCACTTTGTTCTGATGTGAGAACATATTCATGTAGCCATATGGGATGTAAATGAACGCTAGGATCAGCATAGGATAGCTGATCACAATCGAATTTGATATTTTGAGAACGATCGAACTAGCAATACTGATCCAATAGATGTGTCCTTGTAAATAGAAGGGTAACACCATGTGTTCGATGAAATTCAAATTTTGTTTTCTGAAAAAAATATACCGCGAGGCCATTGCTTGCAACGGTATATAAATGAATGAGATGATTTTCAGATTGTCGGATACAATCTGAAAAGTTTGCGTCAATAATTTTTGCTGTCCACTTCCAGCTTTCGGCGGCTCCTGAAATCCATTTCCACCTGCATGGCTCATGAAGTACGCTACATCCATATTGAGCATACTGAGCACCAAAAGGAAGAGCGTTATCATCAAAAAGAAATATCCAACCGGGCCGTAGTATTTTACCCGATTTCCTGAAATGAATGTGCGAGAGGCAACGCCCGGACGAATAGTAAGGTCGCGGAGTGTATTCGGAAACATGCCATCAAAGCCGTAGATGCGCGCCCAAAAGTCATTCCATCCTTCCCGAAAAGTAATTCGTTTTACACCGACGCGTTGCCCGCAGTTTGAACAATATTTATCAGAAACACTGTTTTGGCAATTGATGCACTGCGTGCTGCTTTCAGCTGACATACCAGAGGGGTTTAGGTAAACAAATCTACTAATTCGTGTTTCTAAACCAATGGAATATCATGCACGCTTGCGCGGAGTACTAAAATTTGTCAGGGATTTGCACGATGCGCACGACAATTTCGTGTGGGTCGCCATCTTTATCCAGCAAGCTAAACTTCACCATTGGGTTATCTCGCTTGATGTTGCTTTCAACGTGCACGACATCGTTGTTCTGCAAATGCTTTTCAATTTCCTTTTGTAAAAGAAAAAGGGCGTTGGCCATGTCAACCTCTAATGGGCTTGGATTGTAGGATTCCGTCTTCATTTTTTTTATTCAAAATTTAAAGACTCAAGGATCAATGGGGCTTGAATACTGAATCTTGAATTTGTTTTACCACCGTATGAGAGCAGAGGCCCACGTGAACCCGCTCCCAAATGCTGCCAAGCAAATTACGTCATTTTCTTTCATCTTTCCTTCTGCCCAAGCTTCGCTCATGGCAATGGGTATAGATGCGGCTGTTGTATTGCCATAGCGCATAATGTTGTTATATACTTTTTCGTCGGAGAGTTCCAGTTTTTGTTGGATAAACTGACTGATTCTGAGGTTGGCCTGGTGAGGTACCAGCAAGCTGATATCTTCCTTCTTCATGCCATTGGCTTGCAATGCCTCGTTGATTACCTCCATAAAACGTACCACGGCATGTTTAAAAACCAGGTTTCCGTTCATCACCACCTTAAATCCGGTAGTATCCAGAAACTGTTCGGGTTGGCGCTCGACATGAGGCCGGCTGCTACCTGGATCTTTTACGTAGAGTTCTTCGGCAAAACGACCATCGGCATGCAGATGCGTAGATAAAATGCCGGGTTTATCAGAACGTTGCAAAATTGCCGCTCCGGCACCATCGCCAAAAATGACTGCTGTGTTTCTGCCGCGGGTAGTGATGTCCAACGCTGTACTTTGAATTTCGGCACCGACTACCAAAACCGTTTTGTACATGCCTGTTTTAATAAATTGATCCGCTACAGACAATGCATAGATAAATCCGGAACAGGCATTTTTTACTTCCAATGCACCAATGCCTTCCAGACCAAGCTCGCGCTGCATAATTACTCCCGAACCCGGGAAATAATAGTCGCTGGTGATACAGGCGAACACAATAAAGTCTACATCTTTTTCGGTGAGATTGGCCCGCTGCAATGCCAGGCGTGCAGCCTTTGCCGACATGTTTCCTACGGTATCTTTCGCAGGATCAATCCATCTACGTTCTTGAATACCAGTGCGTTCAATGATCCACTCATTATTGGTGTCCATTAAACTTGAGAGGTATTGGTTGGTGATTACCGTTTCGGGAACGTAGTGGCCGAGGCCTACAATTTTAGATGAATACATGCGGCATTGGTTAAAATCCAAGGCCAAGTTAAGGAATTGTTACTAATGATTGTTAGGATTTGCTGGTTTTGCTGATTACGAATTGGTGTTTCGTCTAGCATTTCGCCCGAAATAATAGAGAACCATTAAAAGCCCGATTAGCCCCATCAAGATAGCGATGGCAGAAACTTGCAGTCCTGAGAATACTTTTGAAGTGGCATCCTCTTTCGAAACCTCCAGCGAACCAAAAGTTTGGAACAAGCCCAAAAGCAAAGAAAAAAATATCCAACCGATTGTAAGAAATAGAAACTGGTTCAATAATTTCTTTTCGAAAAGGCTCTTCTTCCATTGCACTTTTAGCAGCAAGAATAATCCGCCAATAGCGCATGCAAGAAGAGTCAGTTCGATCATATTTTTATTGATTTTTAGGAGAAGTGAGTTGCAGAATAATAAATGCCACTAAAGATAAGCAGTAAATCAACAGGCCATACAATACGGTGATGAGGGCTACTTTCATGCCGCCCATAATTACTTGAAATGGTAGCATTTCTTTGATTTCCTCAAGAGCACCAAATGCCTGAAAGAAGCCGATGATGGTTGAAAAAGCACCCCACACCGCTGCCAGTAAGCCTACCTGTTTAATGGCTTCTACCCAGCGTGTTGAGAGGGTTTTGTTTTGCACGCGAGCGATGATGACATAGATCAAAATGGCAACATTAATTGCCAACAATACTGAGAGGATCGGCATAAAGGGTGAGCCGCCTGCCGTGTGTAAATCCAATAAGGAATCTGCTAACATAGTTTTCATAAAGTTTACGTTTAGTTTTTAGTTGTACAAGTTTACGCGATTTTAGGGCTGCCAATTTTTATTTGTGACGAAAGCGAAAGTCTTGTTGGGTTTTCTCATTCTATGATCCGCCTTTTGGCGAAAGGTGTATAAAATGGTTGAAATGTATTTTATCGAATTATTGAAAAATCACTGATTCGATTTTGTTGAAGTCAATTGAAGAAGGATGTATGCAAATAATGAAATGCAGTAAATCAGTAAGCCATATAAAGCCGTGATTAGCGCTACTCTCATTCCACCCATAATTACTTGAAATGGCCATACTTCTGTGCCGCGAGATAATGCTCCAAACGCTTGGAACAACCCAAGGATCGTACAGAGTGCACCAAATGCAGCTGCGAAAGCACCGATTTGTTTAATGGCTTCAACATGTCGTGGAACCAGCGCTTTTTTCTGAGCGACTCGGATGACTAAATAAATAATGATGCAAAGATTAATCAGCAGCATGGTCGAGAGCGGGTACATAAAAATGGTGCCCCCATCATTATGAAATTGAGAAATTGAAAATGCAAGCATAGTTGTAATGAAGTTTAGTTTTAGGGCACCTCTAAAAACCCTTCTTTTTATCACCTCAACCCTTGCCCTTCTCCACAGAGAGAAGGGTGTATTGAGTTTTTAGAGGTGCCCTTTAGTTTTTTGTTTAACAAGATTACATCACAAAAACTTTCCAAACTTCTTTTTCTGATCAATTAACTATTACAATTGGGTTTTTCTATTTCTAGTAAGGGAAATGGCGAAAAGACCTTACAATATGTTGAAAGGGGTTTATTCACAGCCAAAAATTTATTTTTGATCTAGCCTTGATGGATTTTTCATAAATATGCAATTGCATGAGCCGAGCAACCAATTGGATGGATTATCTATTTACCCGCCAGCGGTGGATTCTTCATGTTTTCTTTTGGCTGCTGGTATTGGCATTGTATGTGATTTTCTTTGGGAGGAAAAACAATAACTACTTACAGACATTCTTCTTCGTGGGTTTGTTGATGCCCGTCACCATTTTCACCACCTACTTCCTGAATTATTACTTAGTGCCCAATTATTTGATGAAAGAGCGTTATGGCTATTTTGTAACCTATTTTATTTATACCGTTATCGGTTCTCTTTTTCTGGAAATGTTGATCTCGGCACTCACCTTCATCATCATGGCCGAAACAAACATTCATGCCATGAGTCCGGCTTCCATTGATTTATTTTTCTTGCTGGCTTCGTTATTGGTGGTTGTGTTTTTTGCATGGGGAATCAAAATGCTTTTGCATTGGCGCCAGTCCAAGGAAGATTTTCAAAAGTTAATGCGCGATAAAGTGGAGGCGGAGTTGAATTTTTTGAAAGTACAGTTGAACCCGCACTTTCTGTTCAACACCATGAACAACCTATATTATCTGACTACACAAAAATCAGAACAGGCTCCGCAAGCCATTTTGCAGCTAAGCGAAATGCTCGACTACGCATTGCATCAAGGTAAGTTGATGAGGGTGCCTTTGGAGAATGAATTGAAACAAGTGGATAACTACATCGCGTTGGAAATGCTTCGCTATGAAGACCGCATTCAGCTAGAAAAGAATATAACCGGAGAAACAAGTCACCACCAAATTGGGCCCATGATGTTGATTACTTTGATTGAAAATGCGTTTAAGCACGGTGTGATGAAAGTAGCCGGACATTCATGGATTCGAATCGCAATTCATTGTACGATAGAAAAAGCAGACATCACTATTAGCAACAGCAAGCGATCTGAAAAGATGGAATCAGGAATTGGATTGGATAATTTAAAGCGGCAGCTGGAGCATTTGTTTCATGATCATTATCAACTCGATTTGATTACTGATCGGCCGGAAGAGTTTTCTGTTCGCTTACAGTTAACTACACAACGATGAAGAGCAAGTGTTTAATTGTAGATGACGAACCGCTCGCACGAAAGCTACTGCAAGGTTATGTTGCGAAGATTGAAAGTCTGGAATTGGTGCGTGAGTGCAGCAGCGCTATTGAGGCTGGCAATTTTATACGTACCACCAAAATCGACTTGCTTTTTTTGGATATTCAGATGCCGGAACTAAACGGCATGCAGTTTATCAGCACACTCAAAAATCCGCCCGCAGTTATCATTACCACCGCTTACCGCGACTTTGCTCCAGAAGCTTTCGACATCAATGCAGTCGACTATTTATTAAAACCCATTTCGTTTGAGCGCTTTGCGAAATCGGTTAATCGTTTTTTTGACAAGCAAGCGGAGTTAACTACCCATGATAATTCCATCGCTTCTCTTTCAGCTTTTATCTATTTGAAAGCCGATCGCAAAAATCATCGGGTCATGTTGAGCGATATTCGATACATCGAAAGCCTGGATGATTATGTGAAAGTGTATCTGGTTGGCTCCACTTTAATTACACGCGAAAATATTACTTCGTTAGAATCGGCACTTCCTCCGCAATCCTTTGTTCGCATTCATCGCTCGTTTATTGTGAACACTGCTTTCATCCATGCGATATCAGCTGAGGCTGTGGAGGTAGATGGAAAATACTTGCCATTTGGAAGAGCGTTTAAGAAGTCTGCATTAGCTTTGTTGAATTTAAAGTCGGTCAAGGATAAGAATCCTTAAACTTTTTGCATATTTGCGTTTCAATTTACCGCCCATGAAGTCCTTCATCCAGTTCATACTCGCTTAAGAAAGCACTATGAACTATTGGCTTTGGCCAAGAACTTTTTTTCTCATCTTCCGTGATGAGACTGTCATTTATTTTTTACTTACTTTAAATCAAATTGAATGAAAGCTTTTACAACAAAGGCATTTTCCATATTTCGCTTATTCAAGCAAGCACTTGCGGGCTCGGAAGAGAACTTTACGCAGGGCAGTATCAATCGGGCTATCTTTTTGCTTTCCATTCCCATGATTGTGGAAATGGGCATGGAGTCCATATTTGCTGTGGTCGATATTTTCTTCGTTAGCAAATTAAATGACCCCAATGCAGTTGCAGCTGTAGGCTATACCGAATCGGTGCTCAGTATTTTGTATTCATTGGCAATGGGATTGGGTATGGGAGCCACCGCCATCGTTGCTCGGAGAATTGGCGAAAACGACAAAGAAGGTGCGAGTGCCGCTGCGGTGCAAGCTATCTACCTTGGCTTAGGCGTGGCATTCGTGATCAGCGTAATTGGGTTTTTCTTTTACAAGGATATCCTGACAATGATGGGTGCATCTGAAGCGGTTATTACCAGCAGCTCTTCGTATGCTTTGTGGATGTTTACCGGAAACTACACCGTTACACTTCTTTTTTTGATCAATGCGGTATTCCGTGGTGCCGGTAATGCGGCCATTGCGATGAAAGCGTTGCTGATCGCCAATATCCTCAATATGATCCTCGATCCAATTTTTATTTTTGGTTTCGGACCCATTCCGGCTTTTGGTGTGGAAGGTGCCGCCATTGCAACCAATATAGGTAGAGGGGTAGGGGTGGCTTTTCAACTTTATTATCTGTTCAATGAGAAGAGCCTAATCCGCATTGGTTTAGGAAACCTGAGGGTACGCTCTGAAATTATTCTGAACGTGGTGAAGGTTTCCGGAGGAAGTATTCTCCAGTTCATCATTGGTTCTGCCAGTTGGATATTCCTCATGAAACTGATGTCTACTTTTGGAGAGAATGCTGTTGCGGGTTACACTACGGCTATTAGAATTTTCATTTTCACTTTGCTACCATCATGGGGGTTGGCCAATGCGGCGGCTACTTTGGTAGGTCAGAATTTAGGGGCTAACCAACCTGAGCGTGCTGAGAAATCCGTATGGACGGCAGCGTATTACAATGCCTTCTTTATGGCGTTTGTGATGATCCTGTTTCTGACGGTTTCGCCATGGATAATCGGTATTTTTACCGAGCAGCCCGAAGTTCTTTATTATGGAGTGCAGGCACTTCGCTATGTAAGCCTTGGCTATATTTTTTATGGTTATGGCATGGTGATAGCACAAGCTTTAAATGGAGCGGGAGATACCTACACGCCTACATTGTTGAACATTTTCGGTTTCTGGGTATTCCAAATTCCGTTTGCCTACATAGTGGCCATACAACTTGAGGTTGGACCGAGAGGCGTATTTGTCGCAATTGCGTTGGCCGAATCGCTGATGGCCATTGCCGCCATCATTATTTTCCGGAGAGGAAAATGGAAGTCTGTAAAATTATGATTTTGAAGGTGTCAGTCGGTTAACTTTTTAGAGTTAAGGCTGACTGACACCTTTTTATTTTTCGAGGTGATCGCGATCATTCGCTTATGGATTCGGTTTCTTGAATGCTGCTTTTAAGGCGTTATTTAATTCATCGCCCGCTTTTTTCAGGCTCGCTTCTACTTCTTTCCAACGCTCTTTATTTTCCACCTCTGTTTTCAGTTTTTCACCGGCCACTTTCAGTTCTTCAAATTTCACTTTCAAATCCGCCTCCACCCGTGTGCTGGCATCTTTGGCCTCGACAATAAATTGGTCGAACTTTTTGCCAAACTCCTTAAAAAATTTCTCTCCGGCACCTTCTTGATTTTCTTCCATGATTTAAAAATTTTATTTTTCTAAATTAGTCTAAAATAAGCTCGTCAGCAAGATTTCCCCAATCTGATTTGTTGACAACCAATCCCCGAAGTTATTGTTTTCAAATTCAAACGGATGAAGAAGTCAAAAAGAGTCAGTTCAGAAGTTACAATTAAGAATTACTTCGAATATGCTCGTCAAAATCCTGAAAAAGGGAAGATAATTAGCTATGCCGAAGCTGTAAAGAAAATATTAGACGTAAAAGCTCAGAAACTCAAAAAGGTAGTTTAACACAGCCAAATAAATACCAAAAACGGGTTGGCTTCATCTGCTGGGTTGACTAATTTTGGTTCTACTAACTACAATCTGTTTTGACACCTCGCATTTTATTTCTCCTCGTCTTGTTTGTGGCATCAGCAACCGGCTGTGCTTCCTCTTCTACGGGCTACAAGCCTAAGTACAAGAAGCCCGATCCTAACAAACCGTTGCCTTGTCCACAGAAGGACTGCTAGCCATGCGCAAAATTGTAATCGCAATTGACGGATACTCAGCCTGCGGTAAAAGCACTACCGCCAAGGAGGTAGCCCGAATTTTAGGCTATCGCTATATCGATTCGGGTGCGATGTATAGAGCCGTCACCTTGTATTTTTTGGATCACTTAGTTTCGTTTACCAATCCCAAAGAAATTGATAAAGCCCTTCAAGATATAAAGCTTTCTTTTGTTGTTAACTTGAAAGGAGTAACCGAAATCTTTTTGAATGGAACAAATGTTGAAAAGGCCATTCGCAAGATGCGCATCTCCGAAAATGTGAGTCAGGTAAGCACGATTAAAGTGGTGCGCGAGGCCATGGTGGCGTTGCAGCGCAAAATGGGTAAAGACAAAGGTATCGTGATGGATGGACGAGACATTGGAACCGTGGTGTTTCCGGAGGCCGAGCTTAAAGTATTTTTGACTGCCGATTTGATGGTCAGGGCCTTTCGCAGACAAAAAGAATTATTGGAAAAGGAAGACCTGGTGCCAATCGATACAATTGTCGAAAATTTGCGTTCCCGCGATTTAATCGACAGCACCCGAAAAGAAAGTCCGCTGGTAAAAGCCAATGATGCAACAGAGATGGACACCACACACGTTACGATTGATGAGCAGGTAGACGAAGTGGTACGTATGGCCCTTTCTAAAATGGTGGTGGCTGGCAAAAAGTGAGGTTAAGAGGCGAAGAAGCTTCAACTCCAAATTCTTCGTTTTATCGGGCTTTGACACGTGGATTTAATTGTTAATTTTGCCGCATTCCTGCTTGCTATGCAGGGATACTAAACCAAACTTATTGCCAACTACACATGGGCAAATTTATCCGACTTAAAAAAGGCTTCACAATTAACTTGGCGGGCAAAGCAGCCCCCAAAGTTGTAGAAACCGAGCAACCCGAAACTTTCGTAATTAAACCAACCGACTTCTATGGCACCTACATGCCTAAACCGGTGGTCAAAGAAGGTGATACTGTAAAAGCAGGTTCTCCGCTGTTTCATGACAAGAAGCACGAACAAGTTCTTTATACTGCTCCCGTCAGCGGTGAGATTGTTGAAATCAAAAGAGGAGAAAAGCGCAAGCTGCTTGAAATTAAAATTCTGGCTGACAAGAAAGTGGAGTATGCCTCCTTCAACAAATACTCTGTTTCTGAAATTGCCAATTTGCCGGTAGCCGAATTAAAAAATCAATTACTCAGCTCGGGTGTATGGCCAACAATCGTGCAACGCCCTTTCGGTATCGTAGCTGATCCGGGCATAACTCCCAAGGCCATTCATATCTCTGCATTTGATACTCATCCACTTGCTCCGGATTACGCAGTACTGTATAAAGGACAAGATCAATTTTTCCAAGTAGGTGTCGATATTCTGAAGAGATTGACAAGTGGAGCTGTTCATGTAAACACGCACTCTACCAGTGAAATTTCAACCGTGTTTTCACAAGTAAAAGGCGCAGAGGTAAACAAATTTTCTGGCCCACATCCGGCAGGTTGCGTAGGCGTTCAAATCCATCATTTAGATCCCATCAATAAAGGGCAAGTAGTTTGGACGATTTCACCGGCTGGAGTAATTCAAATCGGTAAGTTGTTTTTGAATGGCGTTTACGATGCTTCCAAATTGGTAGCAGTAACGGGTTCCGAAGTTAAGAATCCACAATATTATAAGACTTACACAGGAGCATCTGTGAAGAAATTTCTGGAAGGAAATTTAACCCAAGATCACGTTCGCGTTATTTCAGGTAACCCGTTGACCGGAACTGCGATTGGTAAAGACGGACACGTTGGTTTCTTCGATCAACAAATCTCCGTTTTGCCAGAAGGTGATTACGCGGAATTCATCGGCTGGATTACCCCGGGAGAGCGCAAGTTGAGCTTCCACCGCGCTATTGGTTTATTCTCGTTCTTATCTCCGGGCAAAGAGCGTGTAGTAGATACCAACACTCACGGAGAACCTCGTGCCTTCGTACAAACCGGTATTTTCGAGCAAGTAACTCCCATGGATGTTCTTCCTACTTTTCTGCTAAAGAGCATCTTGGCCGAAGACATCGATGAAATGGAGGCGCTCGGAATTTATGAAGTGATTGAGGAGGACTTGGCGCTTTGCGAATTCGTAGATGTATCCAAGCACAAAGTGCAGGAGATTTTACGCGAAGGAATTGAATTGATTCAACATAGTTAATTAGTAATTCGATGGAATTTTTAAGACATCAGATCGAAAAAGTAAAGCCGCATTTTGAGAAGGGCGGAAAGTGGGAGAAACACTATTATTCATTCGAGGCATTAGAAACATTCTTATTCGCGCCAGCTACTACAAACGGCATCAAGGGTTCACAAATTCGTGATGCCATTGACTTGAAGCGCCTGATGATGACGGTAATCATCGCTATGGTGCCTTGCTTGCTTTTTGGAATTTGGAACGTGGGGCATCAACATTTTGTAGCCACGGGACAAGCCGCGGCCACCTTTGGTGACAAAATCTGGGTGGGCATTGTTCAGGTTTTACCGATTGTCATTGTTTCGTATGGCGTTGGTTTAGGAATCGAGTTTGTGTTTGCCACCTTCAGAAGACACCCTGTCAACGAGGGATTCCTTGTTACCGGTATGTTGATTCCGTTGGTCATGCCTCCGGATATCCCACTTTGGCAAGTTGCAATTGCAACCGCATTCGCCGTTATCATTGGAAAAGAAGCTTTTGGAGGAACCGGTATGAACGTGATGAACGTGGCCTTAACAGCTCGTGCATTCTTATACTTCGCTTACCCTACTGATATTTCAGGTAGTGTTTGGACTTATTTGGGAAATGCGAAAGCAGTGGCTGGATATTCGGGAGCTACACCTCTTTCTTTAGCAGCTGATGCAGCAACTACGGGTACGAATGTAGTTGCATCCCTCAATTCATTTGGAGCAGGCTGGAATGACCATGTATTTTCTTTCTCCAATTTATTCTTAGGCATTATGCCCGGTTGTATCGGAGAAACCTCTACATTAATGTGCTTGATTGGTGCATTTATTTTGATTGCCACCGGAGCGGGAAGCTGGAAGGTCATCGTAAGTGTATTTGGAGGAGCGTATGCCATGGGTTTATTGTTAAACCTGATTGGCGGCAATGCTTTTGTAGAGATGCCGGCACATTATCATTTAGTGATTGGTGGATTGGCATTTGGCGCTGTGTTTATGGCGACTGATCCGGTAACAGCTTCGCAAACCGAGACCGGCAAATGGATTTATGGTATCCTTATAGGAGTATTTACAGTTTTGATTCGGGTGTTTAATCCGGCTTATCCGGAGGGAATCATGCTGGCGATTTTGTTGATGAACGTGTTCGCCCCACTCATCGATTATTATGTAGTAAGTGCAAACAAAAAACGTAGATTACAACGTGCGACAGTCTAATCTTTACATCGTATTGTACGCAGCGGCCATTACCATTGTGTGTGGCGGAGCGCTGGCGTGGGCATCACAAAGTTTAAAACCTTTACAGGATGCGAATATTGAGTTGGAGAGAAAGAAGAACATTCTTTCTACCGTTATGAAGTTGGAAGAAGGTGCCAACATTGAGCAACTGTATGCGGCACGTGTAAAGGAGCGCGTGATTGACTTTCAAGGTAATGTAAAAGTGGGCGTTCGAGCCAGCTCCGTAAATATTGCCGAGCAATACAAAGTGAAACCCGAAGAGCGTTTGCTGCCGGTGTACGAATTCCGCAGCCAGGCCGATACTTCCAAAATTGAAAATGCGGTTATGCCTGTGTATGGCTACGGCCTTTGGAATAACATCTGGGGCTTTGTAGCACTTCAATCCGATTTGAATACCGTGCAAGGTGTAAAGTTTGAGCATGCTGGTGAAACCCCTGGTTTGGGTGCGCGCATTACTTCAGACGATATTCAGGAGCGGTACAAGGGCAAATCTGTTTTTGATGGCGACAATGTTCTTTCGGTAGTGATGCAAAAAGGCGAAGGCTTTGATTATAGCAAGGATCCGCATAAAGTAGATGGCATGTCAGGTGCTACCTTGACCGGAAAAGGGGTGAACAACATGTTGAAGGATTACCTCAGTTGTTACAAGAATTATCTAAAGAAGAATCAAAAAACTTTATCACTTAACTTATGAGCGCAGAAACTGCAGAGGTGGAAGTTGTAGAGAAAAAGTCGGAGCCACTTTTCTCGAAGAAGAATAAGAAGTTGTTGACTAATCCATTGGATATTGACAACCCGATCACGGTTCAGATTTTGGGTGTGTGTTCTGCGTTGGCAGTAACTACACAAATGAAACCTGCATTTGTAATGTCGTTGGGTTTGATGATTGTTACCGCTTCGTCCAATGTGGTAATATCTATCATGCGGAATTCGATTCCATCACGTATTCGAATCATTGTTCAGTTGGCTATTGTATCCTTATGGGTAATTTTGGTTGACCAAATTTTGAAAGCGTATGTATACGATGTGTCTAAACAACTTTCAGTATTCGTCGGTTTGATCATTACCAACTGCATTGTTATGGGTCGCTTGGAAGCGTTTGCTATGGCGAATAAACCGTGGCCTTCTTTCTTAGATGGAATTGGAAACGGCTTGGGCTATGGCCTCATTTTGATGACAGTTGCTTTTGTCCGCGAGTTGTTTGGTGCCGGAAGTTTATTCGGTTTCAAAGTATTTGATTCAATGGGTGTGCATTATACCGGCAATGGATTGTTATTGCTTCCGGCAGGAGCATGTATTTTGGTGGGAATCGTAATTTGGATTCAGCGAACACTTAACGGTCATAGAGAATCACATTAATCAATTGATCTATGGAGAATTTAATTAATATTGGAATCAGGTCGGTGTTTATCGACAACATGATCTTCGCATACTTCTTAGGAATGTGTTCTTTCCTGGCGATTTCTAAAAAAGTAAAAACAGCAGTTGGTTTAGGTGTAGCCGTTATTTTCGTAATCGGAATTACGGTGCCGATCAACTGGTTGATTCAAAACTATGTATTGGTTCCTGGTGCGTTGGCTTGGCTAGGTGATGATTTCAAGAACATCGATTTAGGATTTTTACAATTCATCGTGTTCATTTCAGTTATCGCTGCGATCACTCAGTTGACTGAAATGGCGGTTGAGAAATTCTCTCCTGCATTGTATGGTACACTTGGTATCTTCCTTCCATTGATTGCGGTAAACTGCTCGGTTTTGGGAGCCGCTTTATTCATGGTGGGTCGCCCTTATAATTTAGCGGAAGCGACTGTTTTTGGTATTGGTTCGGGAACCGGATGGATGCTGGCGATTGTTGCATTGGCGGGTGTGCGTGAGAAGATGAAGTATTCAAATGTGCCTGCTCCATTGAGAGGTTTGGGTATCACGTTCATTTTAGTAGGATTGATGTCGTTGGGATTTTTAAGTTTCCTCGGCTTCTCGATATAGTCAACAGCGAGCAAAGATTTGTAAAAGGCTTCGCGAGAAGCCTTTTTTATTTTATTTAAAAAACTAAAAAGTTATGAAAGGTATTTTGGGAAAAATTGTTCGCTATTTTTTTAATGGCACATTATTCATCGTGCCTTTGGTAGCCACGGTTTATTTTATATTAGTGGCATTTCAGTGGTTGGACAGCCGACTGAATCTTCCTTATCCGGGAGTAGGGTTTGCCATCATCCTCACGGTGATTACACTTTTTGGATATTTCACTTCCAACTTTGCCTTTAAAACATTTTCCACCTGGTTTGATCACGGCATGAATCGAATACCATTGGTAAAATTGATTTATTCATCGGTGAAAGATTTGTTGGCGGCCTTTGTCGGTGATAAAAAGAAGTTTGACCGGCCGGTGTTGGTGCGCATTAACAAAGAAAATCAACTGCACCGTATTGGTTTTGTAACTCAACAAGATTTGACAGAGCTTGGCTTAAAAGATATGGTGGTTGTTTATTTTCCACAGTCGTATGCCGTGGCAGGCGATCACTTTGTGGTTCCTCGTGAGAATGTGCAACCGCTTCCTATTTCCGGATCGGTGGCCATGAAGTTTATTATTTCTGGAGGTGTATCTGGATTTAGTGAGAAGGGCGTAAATGAGGAATAGATTTTTATTTAATTTTTGCGCACTTAACTGTAGTGGTTTTGGCTTAATCTGACGGTTTGATTAATTATAGAATAAGAAACAAACCAAGTAAATCCATTAAACAATCAGAAGTATGAGAAAAGAGAGGAGAACTAACAACCCGCAACCAGCCCGAACTCAAAGCCGCTAACCATTACCTGCTATTTAAAGAACACATCGCACAGATGAATAATAAAGTACATTTCAAAGGACTAAATGGGATTCGTGCAATTGCAGCAATGATTGTTTTAATTTTTCACATCGATCAGTTTGCCAGGTTTTTTGGGTTAAAGTCAATTGGTTTTCATGAAACAGGAATGGCTGGTTATGGAGTAACCCTTTTCTTTGTATTGAGTGGTTTTTTAATAACACGTTTGCTATTAATTGAGAAAAAGGAGTTTCAAAAAATTGATTTGCCTAAATTTTATCTTAGAAGAATACTTCGAATTTGGCCGATTTACTATTTGATAATAGTAATAGCGATTATTATTTACTTCTCAGTTCCGTATGCTATAAGCTATCCAGAAGGTCAGGTTTTTGAAACATTTGTTCTATATTCATTTCTCTTGTCAAATATCGGATATGGTTTTGGATTAGGTATCACTCCAATATCTCCCCTTTGGTCCGTTGGTGTTGAGGAGCAATTTTATGCCTTTTGGCCATTTTTACTTGGAAGATCAAAGAGCGTTCTTACAACTCTTGTAATTTTTATTTTTACCTATTTAAGTGTGAAAGTATTTCTGCGATTTATCGATAACGGAGTATATTATAGTTTGATTAGCCTTTGTCGTTTTGATTGCATGGCTATTGGAGGAATTGGGGCATATTTGGTACACCATCAAAGTAAGTATTTGAAATTGTTATTTTCTCCATTTCTCCAAATAATCTCATGGTGTGTTTTGTTGGTATCTATTTTTTATAGACCGATTCATCTATTTTCTCTAATAGATCATGAATTTCATGCAGTGATTTATTTAGTGATAATTATAAATGTGAGTTCAAATCCAAAAACTTTAATAAATCTTGAAAACAAAATCTTTGATTTTATAGGTCGAATTTCTTATGGTATTTACGTGTATCATATAACTGTCATGATTCTTCTATCCTTGATTTTTAAGCATGTTTTCAATTATTCTATAACAAACTCTCTGTTCGATTATATTTTAATTTTTACTGTTACCGTGATTACTACTTTAGGTATTGCGGATTTATCATTCAAATATTTTGAATCTTATTTTCTAAGACTAAAAAATAAATATTCAAAAATTGAATCTGTTGCCACTATTCAATCATAATGGCAGGTAGCATCCAAAATTAAAGAGCGCCAAGATGAACTTTCGTTGTGTTTGAAAATGGCCTTTTTTTAACTTATTGATGAATGACACCGGAACCGAGCAACTCTTCGCCGTCGTACCAAGCAGCAAATTGACCGGGTGTAACTCCGCGCTGTGGGCGATCAAAAATGATGTACAGCCCTTCTTCGGTTTGATGCAGCGTGCAACTTTCTAACGGCTGACGATAGCGGATGCGGGCCATGTATTTTTTTGAATCACCTGCTTGTAAAGCGAGATCAGTACGCACCCAGTGAATATCGGGTGTAGAAATAAATAGGCCCTTGCGATATAAACCCGGATGATCATCGCCACTGCCGGTGTAAATTACGTTCTTGGTGGTATCGGTGCCGATGACGAATAACGGTTTTTCATAGCCGCCAATGTGTAAACCTCTGCGCTGCCCGATGGTGTAAAAATGTGCACCATTGTGTTCACCCACTACTTTGCCTAACTCCGGTTGCAGTGCATACGGCTTCGATAAACCGGGAAGGTCGTAATCGACAAGTGCGTTTTCAAAAACGGGTGCATGGTGTGGCACTTCTATTACTTTTCCTTTTTTAGGTTGCAGACGTTGTTGTAAAAAATCGGGGAGATGAACTTTACCGATGAAGCACAACCCTTGTGAATCTTTTTTCTCAGCCGTTGTCAGTCCTGCTTCTTTGGCGATAGCGCGAACTTCCGGTTTCAATAATTCGCCAATGGGAAATAGCGCGCGTGAAAGCTGTGCTTGCGTGAGCTGACACAAAAAGTAGCTTTGATCTTTGTTCGGATCTTTGCCCGCCAATAATTGATAAACGGGTTGCCCATTTTTTTCGAGGGTGCCTTTGCGGCAATAGTGGCCGGTGGCAACAAAGTCGGCACCGAGTTTAATCGCAGCCTCAAGAAACACATCGAATTTAATTTCGCGGTTGCATAACACATCAGGGTTGGGTGTGCGCCCCGCCTGGTATTCGGCAAACATGTAATCTACAATGCGTGCTTTGTATTCTACACTTAAGTCGATCGCTTGAAAGGGAATGCCTAAGTGCTGGGCTACGATCATGGCATCGTTGCTATCATCGAGCCAGGGGCATTCGTTGCTGATGGTGACGGAGTCGTCGTGCCAGTTTTTCATGAACATGCCGATTACCTCGTAGCCTTGCTCTTTCAGCAAAAAGGCGGCTACGCTTGAATCTACACCTCCGGATAAACCTACAACTACTCTTTTTTTCACTTTATTTTCTTATGGTCATTACGCGTCTGACCGCTTGAAGCGGTCGGACGCGGATTACTTCTTACTACTTAAATCTTCGGCTAAAAGTTCATTTACAATTTGGTTAAAGCGCTCTTTGAACTGCTCGTAATAGATGCCGGTGCCGGGACCTTCAAAGCCGGTGCGGATGTGTTTTACTTTGCCGTCTTTGCCAATGAATATGGTGGTAGGGAAAGCGATTACCTTATTGAGCATGGGTAATGTTTCGGATGCTTTCAGTTTATCGTTGGTGCCGGCTATGACGAAATCATAGGGCACGTTTAGTTTTTCTTTCATTTTCTTAACTCGGCCGCTGGCGTATTCGAAGTCGGGCTTTCGTTCGTAGGCTAGTCCCAGAATTTCAACTCCGCGTTGGTTATTTTCTTTATACCACTGTGCGAGGAACTTGGTTTCGTCCATGCAGTTGGGGCACCAAGTGCCGAATAGCTGGAGGATCAATACTTTTTTATCGTACTTATCATCGCTGGGGCTGATCATGTTTTGATCAACATCGGGAAAGCTGAAGCTGATTTGGTCGTGTCCTTCTTTTAAGAATGTGAGCGACTCGAGATCAGGTAATGTTGCATTTTCATTTTTGATTCCGCTGAATTGTTGGTGAACGCTTTTCCCTGAGTAGAAATCACCCCGCAATGAATCGCCATCCATGAATGCGGAGAAGAGAAATGCGTGGTTGCCATCGAAGGTGCTTAGCCACACTTTGTTTTCGATGACGTTGCCTTGCAGATAGCGATAGTCGCCTGTGGGTGTGAGGAAAGTGCCTGTTACCAGATTATCTTCTTGTTTAAATATGCCTACGGCAGGGTAGTTTTCTTTTTCGGATTTGAATGCCAGTTGATACTTGCCGGTAAAGTTAGTTGTAGCAGATCCTTTTTGTGCGAAGCGATAGTTTTCTCCAAATGAAGCGGTGAAAGGAAGTTTGTTTTTAGGATCGTAGTTTTTAATGTAAGTGCCGGACAGGGTTGTGCCGTTGATTTTTGCCTGTAGTTCAATATCGAATACAAGCATGACGATTTTTACCGAGTCGTGGGTGACGGTTATTTCGTCTTGCAGCAGTTTTTCTTCTGCGTTGAGGAGGTACACTTTGTAGCCGGAGTCATCTTTGGCAACTTCGAAGTTGAAGGGAAGTTGCTCGCCCTGCATATCGATGAGTCCGCGCCAAACGCCGGTTTTAAATTCGGCCGGTTTAGGGGTGCAGGCAGCAGCGAGCAAACAAACGATCAGGAAGTATAGAAGCCTCATGCTTTTTGGTTTTTGGATGAAAACACAAAAATGCATTAAATGATTCTCTTTTCTATTGTAGGATATCAAATTGTCGCGATGGGAGGTTGATGGTAAGTAAGTCCTCCGAGGTTCTTTAGCTTTCGAGTAAAGACCTCGGAGGACGGGGTAAATTTTTTAGTAAGTCCTTCGAGGTTTTGTTGCTTTCGAGTAGAGACCTCGGAGGGCGATCTTCTTCCTATCGGGAAAATTATTTACAGGCGTGGGCAAGGGATTGAAGTGGAAAGCGACCCTTCTGATGGAAAGCGGCATGGGGAGCTTGCAGCGAAAAGCCCGGTGGCGTTGCATGTGCGCGGGCACCGCGTACATGCACGACATGCCCCCTCTATTTATTGCTTTATAAAAAGTACCTTTATGTTATGCTGCATGATTTAAAAGTAGTTGAGTTGGCTTCGGTATTGGCAGGCCCGAGTGTGGGACAATTTTTTGCGGAGCTGGGGGCGGAGGTGATTAAAGTTGAGAACGTGAAAACGGGTGGTGACGTGACGCGTACGTGGCGGCTGACAGACGAACAAACGGATGACCGCTCGGCCTATTTTTGCTCGTGTAACTGGGGTAAGAAATCCATAGCGATTGATTTGCAGAAAAAGGAAGGCATAGAGGTGGTGAAGAAACTTGCGCGGTGGGCCGATGTGATCATTGCCAGCTACAAGCCGGGCGATGCTGCGAAGTTAGGCGTGGCGTATGATCAGTTGCGCGCGGAGAATCCTGCTCTGGTGTATGGACAGGTGACAGGCTATGGTGCGGAAAATGAGCGTGTGGGGTATGACGCGGTGGTGCAGGCGGAAGCGGGCTTTATGGATTTGAACGGCGAGAAGGGTGGACTGCCTACAAAAATGCCTGTGGCATTGGTGGATGTGTTGGCGGCTCATCATTTGAAAGAAGGTTTGTTGGTGGCGTTGCTGCACCGCCAGAAGACAGGTGAAGGAAGTTTGGTGGAGGTGTCGCTGATACAAGCTGCGTTGACATCGCTGACGAACCAGGCAACGAATTGGTTGGTGGCGGGAAGACTGCCGCAGCGACAAGGGTCTGCACATCCGAACATTGCACCGTATGGTGACTCGTTTGTGACGAGTGATGGCAAACGAATTTTGTTGGCGATTGGCAGCGACCGACAGTTTCATGATTTGGTGCAGGTGCTGCAGTTGGAGGATGTGATTGCCGCTGATTTATTTTATACGAACTCGCTGCGGGTGGCGAACCGCGAGAAGTTGAATGTGATTTTGGCGGAAGGGATTCGATTACATACTGCCGATGTGTTGATGCAAAATCTGAATGCGAAGAAGATTCCGGCCGGGGTGATACAAAATGTGCGCGAGGCATTTTTGGTGCCGGAGGCGGAGGAGATCTTGTTGCGCTATGAATCAATCGTGGGTGTGCGAAATTTTGTAGGAACTATTTCGGGGTGGGAGCGAAGCAATGCTATTCTGCCACCCCCACATTTTGGTGAACATACTTCAGAGATTTTAACGAAACTAAGCAGGCTATGAAATTGGAACATCGCAAACAGAAGGTGGTGCCGTTGCCACGCTTTTTTATCCGACTGTTGAAGTATGGACTTCTTTGTTTGTTATTGATTTTGATTTCGGTGAGTGCGGGCACGGTGGGCTATCGCATGACTGCGGATGAATCGTGGCTGGATAGTTTTTATATGGCGAGTATGATTTTAACAGGCATGGGGCCCGTGATGGAAATGAAGACGAGTGGTGCGAAGTTGTTTTCTTCTTTATTTGCATTATATAGCGGCATTGCTTTTTTAAGTATCACGGCTGTTTTCTTTGCGCCCATCATTCACCGGGTGTTGCACATTTTGCAGGTAGAAATAGAGGACGCGGCTTAATGAATGAATGGTGGAGAATTACCTGAAGATATTACGCGATGGTTATACCGGGTACTGGAATTATCTGGTGAATGAGATTTTGCATCCGGGGTGGCACAATTATTTTTATTGGTTGGTTGGCGCTTCGGTTGTGATCTGGTTGCTCGAGATTGTATTTCCCTGGCGGAAGAATCAGCCGCTGATTCGTGAACACTTTTGGCTGGACATTTTCTATTTGTTTTGGAATTACTTTTTGTTTGCGTTGGTGGCGTACAATGCGCTATCGATGGTGGCGGTGGAGTTGTTTAGCGATTTTCTTGCGCTGTTTGGCATTCGCAATTTGGTGGCAGTGCACGTGGCGAGCTTGCCGGGCTGGGTGCAATTGGTGATTATTTTTGTGGTGCGCGATTTTATGCAATGGAACATTCACCGCTTGTATCATCATGTGGATTGGATGTGGCAGTTTCACAAGGTGCATCACAGCACGGAGCAGATGGGTTTTGCCGCGTTGCTGCGCTACCATTGGATGGAGAATGTGATTTACCGCACGCTGGAATATCTGCCGCTGGCGATGATTGGCTTTGACATATCTGATTTTTTTATTGTTCACATTTTTACGTTGGTGACGGGGCAACTGGGTCATGCGAATTTGAAAATCAATTTGGGGTATTTGAAATATCTGTTGAACGGTCCGCAGATGCATTTGTGGCATCACGCGAAGTATGTGCCAGCTACGCATCCACATGGTTTTAACTACGGTATTACGCTAAGTGTGTGGGATTATATTTTTAGAACTAATCATTGGCCGAGCGATGATGAGAATTTGCCGGTGGGTTTGCCCGACGAAGAACATTTTCCCAATGATTTTGTGGGGCAAACGGTGGAGCCTTTTGTGCGAATTTTTTCGAGGAAGAAAATAAATGGATAAAAGATCATCCCAATTTAAATTTTTGCATGAACGGATTATTTCAACTAACCACACGGAGTAAAATGAAAACCTTCTTCATCCTTTGTATGATGCTCACGGCAATGGTTCAAGCACGAGTTGCTGTTTGTCAAGAGCGGAGTGTATCGATTGGCATTGAGCAAGATGTATTGCCTTACATAACGGGAGGATACTATTTAGGAGCATGGGCTGGCAAATCACACCTGCGCGGGCGGGCATTGTTGGCGCATGTGAATAAGCCAAATTTTATTGTGCCGAATGGGTTCACCAACAACATTGTGACTGCCTATGCATTGGTAGGCGATTATTTTTTAAAGACCAGTTGGGAAGGCTGGTGGCTAAGTGGGGGTGTAGTGTATTGGGACAGTTCGATACAAAGTAATCTGAAGCTGAGCACAGTTCGTTATGAGAATTTTTTGGTGAACGGAAGTGTGGGCTACAACTGGCGATTTGCAAAACATTTTTATGTGAGTCCGTGGGCAGGTATGCACCTGCGTGTAGGAGGTGCTACAAACGTATCGGTGGACGGCACTTCATTTGCAACTCCGGTACTGACACCGGAGGCATCGGTAAAGTTGGGGTGGGTTTTTTAGAGGTTCGATTTACACACTTGTTGGTGGAAAAGAGCGGGAGTTCAGATTACAAGACGATGAGTAGGATTATGAAGTCAAGTATCAAGCATTGTGTACGTGTTCGTCTTTATGCAAAGAAAATTTTATATTCGCTTATGAATCGTCTTTGGTTAAGTGAAAGGGATGTTTTGGTCGTCGTAAGTACAATGCAAGCATTAAGAATATACTTGACTAACACTCAAATCGTTTGTGGTCACAACCATTTACTAAGAGAATGAAGAAAAAGCTGATATTACTTATAATGGTCTTAGGCTCATGCGTACAGCCGGCAAGCAGAGATATAATTCAAATAAAGCTTCTTCAAAAAAGTGGACATAATGATTTAAAATTTTCAATCGAAGGACTGACAGGAGACATGACTTTCGACAGCTATTATTTTGGTATAGCTGCTGAAAAAGAGGAAGGTTTGGAAGTCAAAAACTGTCTTGCGAATTTTATTGGGTATTGGGTGTTAGAAATTGAAAAGATGAAAGAGGGGCAAACACAATTCTTTCCAATCGACATCTCAGATGAATACACCGGCTGTATTAGAATAGCTAAACATGGTCCTGATCTTGAAATAAATTATGGTTTTTCTAGGTATCCAGGTTATCAAGTAAATATTGAGAATCCCACACAGTATTTCAACAGTATAGCTGACTTTCAAAGTGATATTCCAAAATCCATCACTGTTAATCAAAGCGAATTTCTTAATTCACTAAAAAACCAGATCAGCATGATATTGCAATGAGTTGATTGCTAATAACTTTATATTCGTTTAGCCTTTATTCACCTAACTATATAATTCAATAGTCCGATCTATGCGATTTTTTTTGACCGCACGCCATTGGCAGATTTTTTTGATTCTGACGTTTGGAATATTGTGTAATCATTTTACGATTGAAGATAACCCGATCCTTACTATGATTCTAAACCTAGTTGGCTACTTAATCTATTTTTCTTGGCCTTTGTTTGTTGGGCACGGCCTTCAGGAATTTATGCCGAGAAGAGTAGAGTTAAACGACACATTTTTCCTGATCAACGGTTTCTTATTCATTGCTCTGTATTTAGGCGCAATGATAGTTTCAGACGGTCATGGAATGAAGTTTACTGGTGTAGCAGCGTTACCTTTTTTCTATCTCTTCTATGCTTTATTCTGTTTCTTGTCATTTCCAGGAAAATCATTGCGAACCATTGAGAATAACCGATTGGCGGGGGTTGCAGAATACATAAGAGACTTCTTTTTAGTCTTGTTTTTGCCAATTGGTATTTGGTTTTTGCAGCCACGCGTTAATAAAATAGCAGAGCAGCGACCTGATGATTTTATGACGGAGGAAGATTTTGAGCAATGATGGTGACGACATGGCACTACTTAGATGAAAATCACGAACAAAAGACGTTGTTAGAATAAGGGTTAGATTAACTATTTTTTTATGAAGATTCTCGTTTCTATTTGGTTCCTCCTCTGGACTTTCATTTATTCTCATGCGCAAGAGAGTAGTAAACAAGACATTTTTAAACCATTCGCGATCATTATTATAAAGCCTGACAAGGCGCAAATTCCTGATTCATTGGAAGTTTATGCAGATGCTATAGAGGACGAGCAATTCATGATGTATTTCTCTGTTATCAAATCTTTAGAAAATCAGTGGGAAATAGTAGATGAAGAAGCAAAGAAAAAAATTGAGCAAGAAGTTCACCAAACTATAAGACGTGCAAGGGAAGACCTCAACTTTAGATATTTTCATACAATCGCAATCAAAACCAAACGGGAGCTGAATACACTATTCAATTCAAATGAAATTGAGACAGATTTCACTTTTAATAACCCGGTGCTGACCTGCGAATTGGTCGACCAGTCTCAATTATCGACAACGAATCTGAAAAAGATTGGGCAGCTGTACAAAGTGGATTATATTATCAGTTTCGAGAACATTCACACGGCTGGAACCAAAAAGATACCAACTCTCCGTTATGTTGTTAAGCTATTCTCGACATCGGCTAAAAAAGAAATTTTGAGAAAAGAATTTGAAGGAAATGCTTCGGTTGATAATTATAAGTCTCTTAGACAAATACTTCTCTCTGGAAATATCCATGAAACTAGAGTGAATTGCGATAATTACTTAGAATGCCTGATTATGAGTGCCGTACGCTTTTCTACTGAAGAGTTATTCAAAGCAATTGAAAAGAGGCAGAGAAAATAATTTGGCCTGAGGTCGGTGCTTTTACTGATCACCTAGATTCGCAGTTCCCACCAGCGACACCAGCAAAGCCGATTTGCTAAAACGCAAAAGTGTTCTTTAATTTGATGGATAAACCCCCATTATCATGGCAAAGAAACTGACTAAAGGCGAAAAGAAACTGTTTGGCGTATGTAGTGGTCTTGCTAATTATTTTGAAGTTGACCCTACCATCATCCGATTGTTGTTTGTGGTGGCTGTTTTCGGCTTTGGTACCGGCATCCTGATTTACCTAATTATGGCGGTGATTATGCCGGATAAATAATCAGACTATCGAAGTCTTTATGGCACCACTAAAAAGTCAATTCACCATACTCTCTGCGGAGAAGAGAAAGGGTTGAGGTGATAGGAAGGTATTAGAGGTGCCCTTTAATCTTTACGCGCACGACACCACAGGTTTGATTCAACCCATTCCAAAGATCAGGAACAACTCTATCAAAATTACATTCGGAATGGTGCCGTATTTGGCATCGTGCCAAAAGATCACGATCAGCATTTGAGAGAGAGCAACTGTGGCTGCAAGCGCAAACCACCATCTATTGAATTGCAGAAAGGCCAAAACAACAACCACTAAAAAAAGATGCCAACTGCCAGCCAAATGATGCTGGCTCATTTTGAAACGTGACGCGTAAACTGTGGCGTGGGCAGTAGTTGAAAGGCCTCACCAAAACCAATGAAGTGGAGCATACCGTGAATGAGCAACGTGCTGTAGATAATTAAGTTGAGCATAACAGTTCAAAATAGTTTGCTCAAAAGTATCCGATGGGCGAATCAAAAATTGTGACTTATCTCATGATTGAAATTCCTTTTGATTGCCTTACCGAAGACTACAGGATACTCTTGTGGTTCATGTCCGATTGCGCGAGGCTGATTTCGGCGAGTGATAGATTCAATGCCTTGGTAAAGTATTCACAGATGTCTCGCTCGGTATGGCTCAGTACCCAATCCGACTCTGCGAGCAGACACATCCAGGCAACGCATTTCACTTGCTCTTCTCGCGTCAGCTCTCGGAGACAAGCTTCGCAATCAGCCATCTGTTCGTGTCGCTCTAACGCTTGAAACTTGTTCAGCACTTCTATATTCAAGCTTTCGATGATGATGTCTTCCTCCTTTAATATCCGCTGGCCGGTTTCATATTCATCGTCTGTCAAATCACAATCCGCATAAATCGTCAGATAGTAGATTTTGCACATGGTAATTTGATAGGGGTTGTATTCTTTCATAATGTTGGAGCTAGCTAAACCAGCAGTAGGCCATTTACGGTTTGGTAGTTACTGAGTAAAAGAGAAGCCTTCCGTTATTTCCATAGTTTCCATCTTTGCCGGCTATTCCTGTTTTTCCATTCAGCGATTCCGATTCTGATTTGCCAATTCCTCTATACCCTCTTTTTCCGCCTGCGCCGCCAATACCACGGTAGCCGCCACGGTTGACAAAGTTCACTAACGAAATCAATTTCATTTTTTCAATCGAGCCAATGAAAAGACTCACCTCTCCGCCATTGCCACCATTACCACCATTGCCGCCATTGCCGCCATTGCCACCATGTGTTTGACAATGAATTGTATTTCGCCCGCCGCTGCTGCCATCCCCGCCGCTGCCTCCATCCCCTCCATTGCCGCCATTCAGGTTGATCGTCAATGTATCGACCAGCATTCCGACTTCTGCCACAAACATAAGGTTTCTTCCGTTTTCGCCATTTACTCCATGCGAGGCATGGGTTCCGTTGGCGCCATTACGGCAAATGCCTTCAGACGTTTTTCCGGCCATTCCGTTTTTGCCGTTTGCCCCATTCTGACCACTGCCGGTGATCGTACAGTTTTTGCCTACACGCAAAATTTTAACCTGAATGAAATGATTTTCTTTTTTCAAGATCAACTCGGCGTTGTCCTCCAGTACCAGTGTATCCTGGTGGAGCACATACGGCTCTTTAAAGTTAATTTTTAAGCGCGTGCTCAATTGCTGTGCATGACTGACATGCACCAGAAAGATGAATGCGCAAAAGGTAATGTATGTAGTGTTTCGATTTAGTTTCATGCCCGAAACTACCGCAATCAATTAAGCATAACTGGAATATTAGATGGCTCCGCTGTTTGTTTCGTTGAGCCATTCAGTGCTTACTTTGAGTGGAATAAAATATCTGGTAAAGGTCAGTTTTGATTCATTCACAGAAGAATTAAATCTGTTCAGCGATGAAGGAAAGTATGTGGGTGCACCGTCGGACTACCGGCTTGTAGTGGCAGTAGTAAAAGATGCTCCGTTCGGTTGGACAGAGATGGCAACAGCGATAAACAAGAAAACAAAAATTACTTAGAATTTCTAACTGCTGGTGGAATGTTCGCCAATGAGCAATTCGCACTCGCTCGACAATGCAACAATGCGCGATATGGCTTCGTCGAGTTGGCGCAGTGGCGTATTGATTCGCGCGATTACTTCGTTGTTGATGGGGTCTGTAGGTGCAGCGTAGTTAAGAATGTTCGATAATCCGATGATGGTGGCAACGGGCCCTCGTATTTTATGGGAAAACAAATTCGCAATCAAATCGAGTTTCTTGTTGAGCCGCTTAACGTCTTCGTGTAATTTGATTTCTTCGCTTATGTCAGTAAATGAGAGGATAAAGATGCGATACGGTTCTTCAAGCACAAGCGACTGTAGTAAGGCGCGGGTGTAAACCAGCTGCCGTTGTTTGTGAACAAAGGGGCAAATGTCGAAGTTGATTTTTTGAAACGGCTGGTTCGCTTGCACGAGAAAGCCGGTTATCTGCGCAATCGTGTGGCTATTGTGGCAATCGAGCACTGTGTGAAGCCCTTGCCCCAGCATTTCTTCCTGCGAATATCCAATGATTGATGTAGCACTCTTCGAGCTGTAGATGATGATTCCAGATGAATCGATTAAGAAAAAAGCTTGATTTAATTTATCTATCAAAGTCATGTTGAATCTCATTTCAGCCTCTAACTTACCCTCTTCGGGGCACTCGCTTACATAAAATCGATGAATGGGGGCTTCATCTCTTTGAAACGAAGTATTTATCATGCGAGGCAAAAGCGTGCCTATTCAAAACAGAATCAAGCCCGGCGCTGCTATCAATATTCAAACTCGGTGGTAAGAAACTGATGAATGTTGTGGTTGGGTTGTAGTTTCATCTTTTTGCGCAGCCGGTGGCGGGCGGCTTTTACGCTCTCTGCAGTAATGTTGAGCAAGCCGGCAATCTGCGCGGAGTTCAGATTCAGTTTAAACAAAGCACAAAACCGAAGATCCGTTTCGCTCAGCTCTGGGTAGTTACTACGCAGGGCAGCGAAGAAGCCGGGGTCTACTTCTTCAAATTGAATACGGAACAACTCCCACTCATTGTCCATTTGAACATTTTGATTCACTGACGACATCATGCCGGAAATCACATCTTTTAACGAGCTGCTATCTGATTGTAGGTTGCGGATTTTTTTGATGGCCGTTCGTATTTCATTCAGGGTTTCATTCTTTTGCACCATCGAGAGCGAGTGACTGATTAACTGTTTTTTACGCAGCTCAATTTCTTCGGCCAGCCGATCGAGTTCGCCCCGCGTTTCCAGTAGTTCGGCTTCTGTTTTTATTTTCATCTCTTGTGCTTGATGTAACTCAAGATTTAATTGCAACGTTTTGTGTAAGTTTCGACGCACAGCCCAGAAATTAAAGGCGAAGAAACCACCTACCGTTACCAACCCGATAAAGATCAGCAGATTTCGTTGGTCGCGCTTTTGCTGTTCCAGCCGTTGCATGTTTAGATTGTTTCGAGTAAACGAATCTTGCAGATAGCTCGCTTGCGCCAACAGCTGCGAGTTTTCTCCCATTCTCCGGTACAACGCACGCGTGATGGTGTCGTTTAAGGTTTTGAGGTTAGAGAACTTGCTCATGATTTGTGAGTAATCGCCTTTGGCCAAATCGATGCGCAGTGAGATGGTGTTGATGGCCAGACTGGCGAGGTGACTGACTTCTAGTTTTGTATCGTCTATCAACCAATAAATTGAGTCCAGGTAGTGGGTAGCGTCCTGCACACGGTCAATCGCCAGACTTGCTTTGGCAAGACTGAGGTAGGCGCCCACCATACCCGTGTAATCTTTATACTCTTTGCAGTTTTGAATATCTTCTTTAAACAGCGGAATGTATTGGCCGTATTCTTTGCTGGACGAAAATTCATCGGTCATATTGCTTTTGATGCACGTCACCCAAAATTGGGTATAACCCGGATCGCCTTTCACATACCGAATGGCGCTGTTGAAATGGAATCGCGACTTATCGAATTTTTTTTGGATGGTATAGATCAACCCCAGATTGTTGTTCAACAACATGAGTTCGTGATCGGTTAGTTTGTAAAATTCTTTTTGGTTAATCAATTCAAAACATTCTTTAAGCGTCACTTTGTATTGACTGCAATTGTAGGTTAAGTTGGCCAACTCCATTTTGATGTATTTCAACAGGGTGGGCGAGTGGTAGTTCTCCAGAATCAGTTCGGCTTTGAACAGATGCTGCAAGGCCAGCGACCAATACGATTTTTTGTTGCTTAGGTACGAGCCCCATAAATATTCGATGCAACCATCCAGCACTGCATAGGAAGAGTCGAGGTCACTTCCATTCATCAGAAAAGAGGCACGAGAGAAGTGCATTTCCACCGTGCTCTGTTCTCGGTTGTAGGGCGAGCCATACAAAAAGTGCCCCATCACCGTTAAGGGAATATCTTTTTGTGATTCACCGACTGCCACCAGGCTGTCGCACAATTGAATGGCTTGCACCGGGTTGGTTCTCCACAGCGAATCTACCGAATCAAAAATCTTGAGTGCTAACTCAATATGAGCCGGCGGGTTGCTGATGAACTGTTCGGTACGTTGCCTGATATTTTGACTTTGACCGATGTGGACAGTAAAAAGATAAACAAAGAAAAGAAGGTAAACACGCAGTGGGGAGAATAGCATAGACAAAAACTACTTAATTAAATTCGAATATACCGGAAGGTACGAACACATTAAAAAAAAATAGATGAAGGTTCGATCAAATAGGATACGAATAGCAAGTACCGGAATTCATTGTGCAAGATCATCAGTTCACGGTTCATGAGCTTGTACTTCTTTTTGTTGTTGATCAACTGCGAGGTGGAATCGTCCATCATTTACTTTACTAAAGGAAGCCCGCGAAAGATGTTGTTCTACTGTATACATATCGTTTGTGGCCGATCCGTAGAGTAAGTGCCCGATAATGGTCATGGGGCCTGATACGCTTCGCTTCTCGCTAGCAGGCGGTCGCAGAATTGATTCATGTGCATGGGGTTGTGTATCCACGTCGAATCCACAAAGTGAAGCAGCTTCAGGGCTGTTTCGATACGGATGGACAACCTGACTATGCATGGAATGGGGAGCTCACGAGTTGTTTGACTTTTAGCAATGGGAAGTGAAAAAAAATAAACAAAAATCAGACGACGGACTTTTCTTGATGTGGGAAACATAGATAAGACCACTAAATACACCTCTAATATACCCTAAAGCAATTTTTTATACACCCCTCCACATCAAGAGTTGGCCGGTTCTGTGGTTAACATTGTACAGTTGCACTTTAACCAAAAGCCGAACGTATTATGAACCGATCTACCGACCGAAAAATCCTCTTTCTAAAAACCTACTCCAACTTTCAGCGTATCGAATTCAACGACATCCTGTTAATACAAGCCTTTGGCGATTACGTCAAATTCTGTACGGCAGACAAAGTTTACTTGTCACATACGCCCATGAACAAAATCGAAGCGATGCTCGGAAGCAACAACTTCATCCGAGTACACCGATCATTTATTGTCAACATCAGTAAAATCAGCCGGGTCACATTAAACAAGATCGAAATCAGCCAGTATAAGGTGCCCGTTAGCAAATCGTACCGCCACAACCTGCTCGAGCAAATTGTAGTGATTTAGATCGCTACGGGTTTACAATAATGCGATAGTCACCTTTTTTGCTGGCCATATCAGTTGTCGAAGGCGCCTGGGCAGACTGACCCGGGTTGCCTCCCTCATTTCGCAAAATGATCTGCCGGTGTACTTTACTTTTTTCGCACGAGCTGCTGATGAACAACAGGTCGCCGCCTTTACCGCCGCTGCCCGGCAGATGCGAGAGGTCGCCATCTACGCCGTTGCCGCCATTCAGAAAAATGGACAATGCTGATTTAGCATCGAAAAAAGTAGGCATCAGGGTAAGGCTCTTGCCGTTTTCGCCTTGGCCGACTTGCCGCGCATCCAGTGCACTCGACACTTCCCTCGCGCCCAATGCATCCATGCCATCGCCAATGATGCTACAATTCATTCCTACCTCAATCCTGAACGCCTTAATCAACGTAATTCCGGCACCAAGAATGATCGTCGATGAATCACCCATTATTAAGTGGTTGACCACTAACGTATCAGCGGTTAGCAGCAGAGCGGTTCTGTTGGGGATGCGCAACGTATCGTACGACATAGATTGGGACAAAGCGGTAACGGAAGTAACGATACACGCAACGGAAAGAATATACTTCATCAGGTTGATTTACCCTGTAAATTTATCAAAGCCTTGGCCCGGTAGCATTTGTTTTCGATGAAGCCAGAAAATGAATGTATGGAATTAACAAAACCATAGCTGACTTGGCAAAATAAGAGGGTGAAATGCAACGCTGGTCGCTAAATGCCGTTGCCGTGGGCGGAAGGCCAGAGTAATTCCGCAGACAGATTGTGGAATTTCGGCAGGAAGAGAAATGCATTGATCTAATTTGGTGAATAGGTATCGCTAGCGGCTATATCTTTAGGTGATCAAAGTTATGAATTTCTAAAAACCATGAATACAAAAATATCCAATGATGCCATTTACATTCTCTGCCTGATTCACCTGCTTTTTTCTGGCATTACATTTTTTGATTTGTTGTTGGTGAGCAAGCGAAGACTGAAGCTCATGTGGACGATGGTGATTTTACTGATTCCGTTTTTAGGCCCTTTCCTCTATCGTCTAACCATGACCCGCTCCAGACGGCACGTTCAATTTTGATTAGGGCCAGTTTGCTTAGTTCGCTAAAAATTCTTTACCATATTGTAAGCCCTCCTCAACTCACTCTCAATCCCTCCGCTACTTTGGCAGTAAGTTCCCGTTCGAAGTAGGCGAGTTCTTTGCGCGTAGGGTCATCGATTACCTTGCAGTAGTAGATGCGGTTGTAATACCGACGGATGACCAGCTTTTGATTGGGATGAACAGCGTCAAATACTTCTTCACCCTCTTTAAATTTATTTTCCATAGGTTCCGCGTTACAAAATATTTTCGTAGCCGCTCTTGATAATGGTGGAGATCATTTTAAACCGTTCGTTGGCCTTGATGGTATTGCGCGCATGAGCGGGTATGATGATGGATTGCCCCGGACTCAACACATGCGATTGATCGTTGATGACAATTTCGGCTTTCCCCTCAATTACCTGAATGAACGTATCAAAGGGAGATGTTTTTTCGGTCAGTGCTTCGCCGGAATCAAATGAGACCGCACTGACGTTGCCGGTTGTTTTGCGAATGATTGTTTTGATGACCACTGAGTTGGGTACGTATTCTAAAATTTCGACAATGATAAATACTTTTGCGGTTTCGATATCTCCGTTTTCCATGGTGTGTGTGTTGTGTTCGAAAAAAAGACAGGCCTTTCAGTTCCTGCCTTTCCCCTGCCTACTATTTATTGTTGAATGCCTTGAACCCAAATTGTGCAATAGAATTTCTATTGCATCATTCTGGTTAAAAAGTGGTAGCCTTCTGTTGAACGGGTTGAAGTTCCTTCTGTGGCTCGTTTTCTTTTTCTTTGATCAGTTGTATTTCGCATACGATGGAAACCTCGTCGCTCACCATCAGGCCACCGGCTTCCAGGGCTTGGTTCCAGGAGAGATCCCAGTCGCTACGTTTTATTTTTCCGGTAATGGTAAATGCGGCGCGTTCGTTATTCCACGGGTCGGTGATGATCTCGCTTTGCTCTACTTCTAAGTGAACATTTTTGGTTATTCCGATCATGGTTAACTCACCCCACATTTCGCACTTGCCATTGATGGGCTTGGTCATGTAGCTGGAGGTAAAGTTGATTTGCTTGTGTTTATCGACATCGAAGAAGTCGGCACTCTTCAGGTGCGTATCGCGTTTGGCATCGCCGGTGTCAATGGATGACACATCGATCCACACATCAATTTCCACGATAGCAAAACTGTTGGTATTGGAGTAGATACTGGAGTCAAATTTTTTGAAAGATCCTTTTACGTTGGCGATCATTAAGTGGCGCACTTTAAATCCGATTTCGCTGTGCGCCGGGTCGATAGTCCATTTTATTCCTGATGTCATGATTGTATTTTTTAAATGATTCGAAAGCCGACAGTTGCCTGCAGCCAAATGTTTTTGTAGCGGGGTGTTAAAGAAGTTACGTCTCTGTTGTTTTGCAGGGCATCCCAGCCGGAACGCACGCTAAACACCACACACTTCACTTCCAAATCCAACCCGATAACTACACCGATGATGGTGTCACGTATGGAGTCGGTTGAAATTATGCGTTCTTGTTGCACGCTGTTGGGCGATGCTGTTAATACATCGTTCTGGCTGAGTAGATATGAGAATTGAGGTCCCGCCAAAATAGTGAGGTACTGATTGGTTTTTATTGCCAGCAATGCCGGTAAATCCAGATAGGTAGTGGTGCGTTTTAGCGAATACGGAGCATCGAGCAGCGTGCCGGTGCCACGAAATCCTTTTTGGGAAATGAGTAGCTCAGGTTGCAGGCAAACGTGTTTCCATAGTGGTATAGAAACAAATCCGCCTACAACCCAACCGTACTTTCCTTCAGACTGAAAGTCTGCGCCTTTGCCATCATATGCATTCGATAAATTCACCCCTGCCTTCAAGCCTGCACGCAGCGACTCATCTTCACCTTGTGCCCATCCTTTTCCTACCATAGCGAGCAGAAGGAGAACGAATAAGTGAAATTGGATGAGCTTGTGCATACCCGATAAATTTTAATGAAGCGGTGATGCTTTTACTTTACGTTGTTAACAGTCAGATCTTTGAAAGCTTTGCCCAGTTCGTCCATATCATGGTTAAACTCGGTTTTAAATTTTTCCCAGTTTTCTTTGCCATCGGCATTGTAATCATCCATGCGTTTTTTCATGTCCGAATTTTTTTGCTCCAACTCTGCAATTTTCTTTCTGTAGTCTGCTTGTGCTTCTTTCTTTTGATTCGTAATACGATCGTTAAATTCGGCGAGCGATTTGTTGTTGGCATCAATTTTTTCAGCCGTCTCTTTGCGGTATCTTTCCATGTCCTCGCGGTATTCTTTATTGGCTTCGGCTAAGTCTTCTTTTGCTTCCGCTACATTTTCTTGTGCATTTTCAACTTTTTTAGCAGGAGAGTTGCAACCGGTTAATAAAGCAGCCGATAACAAAGTGCCGGCAAAAGTGGTGATCATGATTTTTTTCATAAGTAATTAGTTTTTTACAGTATACAAATGTGATAAGGATAGGGCGGCTTGTTGTTATAGAAATTAAAGATTGCTTTACATCATTCACGTTTTTAGTTTAAAGAGCTTGACAGGTGATGAATGATGACCCCTCAGGTGAGAACTAATGTAAGTACCTGCGCAGTATCCAACTGGTCGATTCATGTTGTTCCATGATTTTGATCAGCATGTCGGTGGTGGCCGCATCGTGGTTTTTGTCTTCAGTACTTTCAATATCCTTGCGTGTTTCTTTTACGATTGTTTCATGATCGCTTAGCAGTTCTTTCATTAACTCATGCTGTGCCGCATATTCGTCCGGATGTTCTTCTAACCGGGTGTGCTTCAGAAACTCTTTCATCGTGCCAATGGTTTTGCCACCCAGCTTGTTGATTCGCTCGGCAATCTGATCAATGGTTTCTTCATATTGCGTGTACTGCGCCTGAAAGAGTTTATGCAGTTCCATAAAACTTTCGCCGGAGACATTCCAATGAAATTTTCGGGTTTTGCAGTACAACACCATTTCATCGGACAACAATGAGGTGAGGTGCCCAATACTTTTATGTAGTTGTTTTTCGGTAAGGCCAATATCTGGTTTCATACGATTTCGTTTTTAAATTCATCGTGGCAAAATGCCGTCGAAGGTGTCGTGCATTCAATGTCGTTAAGTTGAGCCCAATTTTATACCTCACCTCCTCTCCACAAGAGAGGAGTTTAGTTGAGCTTAACTTAACGACAGTTGTCATTTACTGCTGTGCAGTCATTACACAACAAAGATCAATCGAAGCGGTCGGATGGGAGTTGTATCGCATTGTGAACCTCTTACATAATTCACACATTGGCGACTTACTTATTTCCTAAGTAGCGCAAGCCGTTGGAAATTTTAATGGTGTTGGAAGTGATGCCTACGGTAATGGTAGTCAATTGCTTTTCAAAATACACATTGTAGTAATCCTGCCCGGTGTAGAAGCGGACAAAAAATGCCATCTCGTCAAACCAGGGTGGATAGTATTTGTAGGTGATATCAATGATCATACGATGCGAAGCGTCCAGTGCAGCATAGTCGCGAAAGCCTCCAAAAATCCAGCCGCCTTTTATTTCGATACTTGAGTTTTGCAGCCATCGATTCATCCAGTCTCTTTTTTCTTCGCGCCACGGACCGCCAAGTCCCAACGTGCCAAACAAGCGCGAGAGCCCGTAGATGTCGGCCAGATTTGGATCGCACAAGGTAGCCGGATAAATATCGGTGTTGATTTTAATTTCGCGCAGCGAAAAGTATTTCTTCCCTGTGTTTTTTAAGGTGTACACCAGTAAACCAAATTGAAGGTAGTTCACAGAAAAATTACCGCTCGTCAGATCGATCACACGCGTAGTGTCATTCAGGTAGAATTTGCCACTCTGGCCGTTGGAGTGGTGCACGATGGAACTAAACCAGATGGCATCGGTGTAGGTGAGTTTTTTGAGAAACGTTTTTCGCCACCACCCAATGGAGCGAAAGTAGGTCAAATAAAAGTGGTAACTCGGCACTTGAATGGGCCAGGACCTTTTGTCGAGCATACGCATTTGCACTTGCGGATTCATGAGCAGCGCCCACTTTTCTTTATTGCTGCTGATGAAGTACGATGGTGAGAACGAAGCTTCGAAAATAAGTGGCACCTGATTGCCCAAGCCACTTCCAAAACTGGTATACGTTTGCTCGCGATTGAAATTGATGATGGTGAGGAAGCGTTTACTTTGTAGTGTATCCGATGGAGTGCGGGGATTTGTTTGTGATTGGCTGTGATTTGCGAGCAGACTGAGAAGGAGGACAGCTCCGAAATAGTGTAAATACCTCACGTGGTGGTTTCTTCGGCAGGTGTCGACTTCTTCCACACCACTTCACCAATTAAAAAGCCATACGGTTTGAGCGACTCTACATGGTCGCAAATAATTTTTCCGATTGCCGCCAGCGGAATGGCCAGCACAATGCCTGCAATGCCCCACAGCAGATTGCCAATGATCAATGCCACAATGGTGAATAGTGGATTGATTTTTACCTGTGGCCCCAGAATGAGCGGTTCTAAAAACCAGCCTTGCACAAATTGAATGACGCCATACACTATGATGATTCCCCCCAGCATCGAAAGGGTGGCACCATTCATGCCGGCGACCAACACCGTAAGAGCCGTGCCGGTAATGTTGCCGATGAATGGAATGATTTCCAGCAGGCCACACACCACAGCAAACAGCAAAGCGTTTTTTACACCCAGCAGCGTAAATCCGATGCCATATAAAATCCAAAGACACACAATGATTTTACTGAGCCCCACTAAATACTGTTGCGCTATTTTGGTGATTTGATGAATGACACCGGTGGCCTCCTCCCGATGGGAAGGTTTGAATAATTTGATAACGAATTGAAACAAGTGCCTTCGGTAATAGAGGATGAGAAATGTGTACGCTACCACCAGAATGATATTGGCAAATAAAGTTGACATGGAGCTCACCATGCTGGTAAACATGCCCGATAGATTGTGCTGCTCGGCTTTCAATAATTGAGATTGATAGTCAAACGATAAACCGAAGTGTGCCAGAATGTAGGCCTGTGACTCAGCCAGCGTTCCTGCAATCTTTTCTTTGAGCAGTGGTAAGTCTTTAATTAATGAGCCGATCTGCCAACCGATGAGTGAGAGTATCGAAAAGTTGCCAAGAATAAACAACGTGAAACAAATAGACACCGCCAGGCCACGTTTCAGTTTTTTGCTTTCCAGCCATCTACACAAGGGAAGAAACAACGTAGCCAAGATACCGCTGATGCAAATGGGTACGAGCAGCGGCTTGGCAAAATAGACTCCCACCACTAGCAGGAAAAAGAGTAATATCTGTTGATATCGGATTTTATCTTTTAATAGTGATTTCATCTTCACAAAGATTTCATTGCCATTTACTCTCTGTAAGTTAAGCGGTTTTTCGGACATATCCTTCTACCACCAGCCGGGCCAACAAATAACTCAAGGTCGACTCCGCTCCTTGGTTTAGGTTTACATTTTTTTCTTCCAACCCATCATAGCAACCGCCGGTGCAAGGATTGTAAATGATTTGGTGCAGATGATTGTTTCCTAAAAACCAACTGAATGACTGTGCCATTTTGCGTATGTATTTTTCATCGCGAAACAGTTCATAGAACAGCTGCAAAGCTAGAATGGTATACGCCACATCAATGGGTTGTTCGCCGCCATCTGCCATCGTTGTTGGATCGCCCCGCTGCAGCCAGTTTTTGTTCGAGACCACACGAATGCGATCATTGACAAACGTCATGTTCAATAGAAAATCGAATGAGGTCTTGGCAATCTCTTTGTAAATCGGAAGGCCGGTTTCCAGATAGGCATAAAGAAGAGCCTCGGGTAAAATGCTGTTCGCGTAGGTGAGGTAGCTTTCGTACCATTTCCAATCACGGTCCGATTCATGACGGTACATCTGCACCAGCCGGTTGGCCAGCAACGTAATGAGTTTGGTTGTCTCTTCTTTTTTTGCTGTGCGATTATAGAAATACAATCCTTTGATCGCAAAGGCAATGGCACGGGTGGAGTGCATCAGTTCGATGGCCGGAAGTGAAGCAACCAAAGTTTGGGTGGCTTTTGCTATCAGATGCGGACTGAATAAATCGCTTTTCGAAATCAGGTAGCCCAGTGCCCATATCGCCCGGCCGTTGGCATCGGCGAGGTTGGTGATTTCATTTTTAGAATTAAATGTTTCGTCGTGATCAATGTAGTTTAAAAAGCAACCATCTGCCTGTTGGCAGTAGCATAAAAAATCAAGATAGATTTGAATTTGGTCTAAGTCGGTGGTGTTGGTGGTTAATTCATAGTGCATACATAGTGCAATCAGCGCACGCGCGTTGTCATCCAATGTATAACCGGATTCCAAATCGGGTTGATTGATTTTTGAAAATTGAATGATGCCAAAATGAGTGGTCAGCTTATGGACGTGATTTAAATTGAGTGGAGGCAAATTATATTGAAGCAGCAGTTGGTTAGGCTGAGCCACCACCGAATCTGCTACTTTGAAATGTTGTTGATGAACGGCTTTGGCCAGTTTCTGAAAGAGCAGCACATGGCTGATGGCGGAGTTTTCCCAAGCCGCCGGAACGATACGTTGCAACGTGCTATTGCTATATGCTTTTCGCAACTCGTCATCGCCCAACAATCGGTTTACACTTTGCGCCAGTTGATCTGAATTTTGAAAATCGATCAGTAATCCAATTCCATCTTGCAACACTTCTTTAGCGTGTGGAATGGGTGTGGAGATGATCGGGCAGCCGCAACTCATCGCGTACGAGAAGGTGCCACTTACAGCCTGGTAGGGATCTTTCGAAGTGAACAAATAAATATCCGTCAGTTGTAAATATTCCAGCAAATCATTCAACGGCAGATAGTGATTGATGAACAGCACATTATCTTCAATGGCTAACTGTTCAACAAGGGATTCAAGTTCGCTCCGGTATTTTTCGCCTTCTGTCCTGACCACACTCGGATGTGTCTTTCCAATGATAAGGAAAATTACATCCGGATGATTGGCAATGATGGCGGGCAAGGCACGAAGCGTTGTTTCAATTCCTTTGCCGGAACTAAGCAGTCCAAACGTAGAAAGTACTTTGTGATGCGTTAATCCGTATTTATTTTTTAATGAATCGCGGTCATTGTTAGGCACCAAATGTACCCCATGAGGTATCACCGTGATGCGCTGCATGAGGATGCCGTAGTCTTCGTTGAGTAGCTGAGCGGAGTGGTTTGTCATCACTACAATCGCTTCGCATGCGCTGGTGATCTCGCGCACCTTGCGTAACAAATCTTTGGCGGGCTGCGGAAGCACCGTGTGAAAAACGATGGTAGCCGGTTTGTTGAGTTGATTTAAAAAATGAATGAAGTTCGCATGACCTTCTCCTTCGAAAAGACCAAATTCATGTTGAATCAATACCATTGAAATGGAATCATCGGCATTGATGACTACTGCCATTTCAAGAAACGCGTTCGCATCGGCGGGGTTGAGCACAAAGGCTACCTCCTCCGGATAATCCAGTTTATTTTCAGTTGACTGAAGCGCACATACACTGAGGTGAAATGTATCTGAAAATTTGTTGCGAATGGCTTTTAACAAATCGTGTGAGTAGGTGGCAATGCCACACTCGCGTGGTGGATATGAGGAGATCAGTAAAATGCCAGATACCTCCGGCAGCACAGCGTAGGCTTGGCCGATTTTATTTTTCTTCGTAAAAGTACGCGACGTATTTTTAGTTTCGGAATAAGCGATGTCAGTGAGCATGGTCTTTTTTGTTTAGAAGTAATTCGGCGAGCAATTCAGTAAGGCTTACGGAAGCAACGGCAATGCGCTCATCGGCGGCACCGTAGTAGATGTAAAGCGTATCATCAAATAACGCAGTTCCGGTAGGAAAACACACGTTGTTTACTTCTCCTTTCAATTCCCACGACAACTCCGGTTTAAAAAGTGGGTAGGGTAGGCGTGCAATTTCTTTTCGTGGATCTTTTAAGTCGAGTAAGGCGGCGCACGCAGAGTATATATATCCGCCAATGCTGTCTTTCACTCCGTGGTAGATTAACAGCCAGCCTTCTGATGTTTCAATCGGCGGACAGCCACCACCGATGTAACTAAACTCATGGGCATAATGTGGAGAAAGCACCACAAATTCATCGATGTGAAGAAAGTAGTCAACCCAAAAATCAATGGTTAACTCCGACAGATCGGTCACCGACACCACAATTTGAATATCGGGTTTGATGCGATGTAAGAAGTGCAACTTCCCGTTAATTCGTTTGGGAAAGAAGATCACATTCTTATCCCACATTAACTTTTCTTTATTTTGATTTTCAAGTGTTCGATTGTGTTCGTTGTAGTACAGATATTTTTCCTGCTCTTTTCCTTTCTCACTAAGCAGTTGATAGAACTCATCGTATGTCAACTGAGGGACGATGATTCCTTGTTTGTCAAAGTGAATCAGGTCTTTCGATGTGGCAAGTGCACCCAACGCGTTTATACCATTGTAGGCCGTGTACGTCAGATAGAACAAATCATCAATCTTAACTATGCGAGGGTCTTCTAATCCTTGCGATTCGTATTGATATTCTGGAATTAATACGGGAGCAGTGTCCCTCTTCTGAATGACAAGCGGCCCATCCAGAATACAATGTCCGATGGAGGAGTGATTGCCCATTTTTACCGCACGATAGAAAATGTGAACCAGTTCGTCCACGCGGATTGCAGCCGGATTTAATACGCCTTCGTTTTCGAAATCGAGTAACGTTTTAGCCAGCAGAACACCTTCTTTTTTTACACTAATCATTTTTATTTTTTCATAGTTGAGTGATGCTGATTGGCAGTACAAAATTTCTTAGCAGTAATTTACCCAGATGGGCTTTCGGAAATGTTACACAACGAGTCGGGTCAGTTGCACAATTCACACATGTGCTGATATAATCTTGCCATCTTCCATTTCAATGATGCGATGGGTGTTGTGCGCAAACTCTTGGTCGTGCGTTACTACTAGTAAAGTTTGTTGTTGAACTTCGGCCAGCTCTTTAAAAATTTTAAATACCACCAGGCTATTATTTTTGTCCAGATTGCCGGTGGGCTCATCGCACATGATAATGCTGGGTTTGTTGATGAGCGCGCGCGCAATGGCCACGCGTTGTTTTTCTCCGCCTGAGAGTTGCTTGGCCATTTTATCAGCAAGCTGATCAACACCCATGGTTTTTAAGTGAGCCAGTGCATTGGCGCGCACTTCTTCTTCCGGCAGTTTGCCCAACTTTAATCCGGGTAGCATTACATTTTCAATCACGGTAAATTCATTCAACAGATAATGAAATTGAAATACAAAACCGATCTTTTCATTACGAATTTGCGCTAATTCATTTTCTGATTTGCCGCTCACCTTTTCCTTACCTATTTCAAGTTCGCCTTCATAATCGGTATCCATCGTAGAGAGAATGTAGAGCAAGGTAGATTTGCCACATCCCGATTTGCCGGTGATCGCCACAAACTCACCCTGCCGGATGCTCAACGTAATGTCTTTTAAAACCTGAATCGTTACCGGATCATGGAAACTTTTGTTGATGTGCGTGGCTTGTAAAACAATGTCAGCCATATCATTTTCCGCGAATGATGGATACCGGATCTACGCGGCTTGCTTTTCGCGAAGGCGCCCAACCGGCAAAGTACGTTGTGATGAGCGAGAAGATTCCGCCAATCAAATAAAAGTAAAAATTGTAGCTGATCGGATAGGTTTTAATAGTAGGAAGTGACGCGGTGTGAAACGGAATCTGATCAATCAATACTGAAATGAGAAAACCAAACAGCAACCCCAGTGTACCACCAAATAAGCCAATGCTAAGTGCGATGGCCATAAATATCCGATTCACATCCGTGCCCGAAAAGCCGGTCGCTTTCAAGATGGCAATCGAATCCATCTTTTCGAAAATCATCATATTTAAAATATTGTAAATGCCGAAGCCTGCAACAATCAGCAGCGTAACGCCCACGGCATACGAAATGAGGGTTCGTACAAATGATCCCGTTTCGAATTGCGCGTTGGCCGTTTGAATGTCTTCTGTTTTGGTGTCAAATAGAATCGCGTACTCTTTCGCCAATTGCGGAGCGGTGTTCATGTCTACGAGTTTTAGTTGAATGTCGGTAATGTAGTTGCTGGGTTTTCCTAAAATCTTTTGTGTGGTTTTTAAGGACGCGTAGCTCTGTACCTTGTCCAACTCCTGAATGCCCGATTGAAAAAAGCCCACTACTTTTAAGGTGAAATGTTCCTGATTGACGGTTGTGATGCGCACGACATCGCCGATGTTGGCAATCAGTTTATCGGCAAGGCCTTTGCCCAGAATGATGCTGTTGGTGTGGTTATCAATGTCCAACGGATTGCCTTCTACTACATAGTCATTGAAATGAAACATCTGGCTTTCTGCTTTTGCATCAATGCCATTGATTATGCCGGTGATATCGATGGTGCCATCGTTGAAAAATACTTGTGCTGTCAATTTAGGAGCTATGCCCACCACCCGTGTATCGGATTTTATTTCGTGCATGATCGCTTCACTCTGATAAATTGCCTGACGGCTGTTGGCCGATTTAACTGAGCGAATGAAGTGATAGCTATTTTTATAGCTAGGGTAATCCTGAATGGGCTGATACACACTGGGCTCTATTTCGTTAAACAAACGCACATGCGCAGTGCGATTTAAGATCAATCCATCGAGCAGATCGTTTAATCCATTCATGAAGCCGAGCAAGCCTATAAACATGCTGATGCTGAAGGTAACTCCGATAGCAGCTACCAACGTTTGTTTCCAGCGCGCCAGCAGCAGTGATTTGGCAATCCGAAAGATCAGGTAGTAATTCATGGATTGGGCTTATAGATTTTATCAGTCACCGCAAGCCCTTTCAAAATTTCTGCTTTTTGAAAATCAGACAACCCAACGACCACTTTGCGTTTCTCTTTTTTCGAGATGTACACCATGGAATCGGAGGTGAGGTAAGTCCGTGGGATGGTGATTGTCTTGGCCTTTGCGGCGATGATGATATTAGCTTCTACGGAAAGATTGGGATACAAAACCTGAGGCGGTACTTTAAACTCAGCCTCCAGAGTGAACGAACGTGAGTCTTCGTTCATCAGTGGCTCAATCTTCGTGATGTTGGCTTCAAACATTTTTCCTTTGTAGCTGTCCATGCTGATGGCAATTGTCTGTTGCAGTTGAATGCGTACAATATCATACTCATCTACTTGCAACTCCAAATAAAATGAACGGGCATCACCAAGTGTGGCCACCGGAGCGAGTGTGTTTACATATTCGCCCACTTCTTTTAAAATTTTGTATACTTTTCCATCCAGCGAAGATCGAATGATGTAGTCTCCGGCCTGCGCTTTGGTTAGCTTAGCATTTACGTTGCTTTGGTTGGCCGCAAATTGAAGTTGTTTATTCAGATCGTTGATGTGCAGTTGAGTTACCGTATACGCAGTTGAAGAATTTTTGTATGCATGTGCCCGTTGTTCCAACTCGACCAGCGTTCCGATGTTTTGAGAATAGAGATTTTGTTGACGTTGCCACAGAAGGGAGTCGTTTTTCATTTTACTAAAAGCCAAGTCGCTGTTTACTTTAGCTTCGGACAGCTTTTGTTGATTGTTGCCTATCGCATTGTTCGCTGCGGCGAGTGTGGCATTGAGTGCGTTGTAGTAGGATGCTTCGCTTTGAATTTGTAGGATGGCATCTCCTTTCTTAACCGAATCACCTTCCGTAACGAAGATGCGCGAAATTCTTCCGGCTACGGTAGAATAGCACTGGTATTGGTTTTTGCTCTTTACGAGTCCGGAGGCATAAACGGATTCGGTGATCGCGCTTTGTTGGGGATAGACTACTTCGCCTTTGTCTTTGCAACTGAGTGTGAAGAGGGTGAACAGGAGCAGGATTCGAACATTCATCGGTTAGGGGTAATGGTAAAGCACAATACAGAAACATATTTCTGTATGGATAGAATTTCTACCCGAAGCCGACTTGGATTCTTTCGGGCACCTCTAAAAACCCTTCTTTTATCACCTCAACCCTTTCCCTTCGCCGAAGTGAGAAGGGAATGTTGAGTTTTTAGAGCTACCCATTATTTCGACGGAGGAAATTGTTGAAGTATTTTCAATACCGCTTCGGTAATTTTTGTTTCACTCAAATCAATGTCGTTGTCGTTCAGAACGGATGAAGCCCACCCGCGCCACACCAGATTGTTGTTTTTGGCATCCATCAAATCGATGATGAGCGTTCCTTCGCGGTAGCTATACGAATCCATTTGATTCCGCATCCAATACGGCCCGTAGGCATAACCATAATTGGTTGGGCGAATAGAAGATCTGCTGTCGACTGCGATATGATAGTGAACACGCAATGATGGAGCGAGTGAATCTTTGTTTATTGATTTTGCGCGCAACTGAAGATCAACCGCTTTTTTGATGCGCTTATCGGTAAGCTCGTTGTAGTAGAGCGGCTCATTTTTAGATTCAATTTCTTTAACGGCAAGCCAGTTATACGTTTTGTATTGCCGCAGATTTATTTCGCGATCGTAGTCGGAGCGCACATTCATCTGCGCAGAGCAGCCAGCGAATAAAATGCCAACGGCGATCAGGTAAATCGGTAAATATTTCATTAGAATGCATCTCTTTTCTTGCGGCTAAACAAGAAGATACTAACGCCGGCTAAAAAAAGCGCGATGCCTGCAATAGGAGACCAAGTGAAGGTATGGTCTTTCTCTTGTTCAACTTTTACGCTGCCCAGATCAAGCACTTCTTTTTTTGTGGTGAAGTTGAAACTTCCTGAACCAAACATCAGAGCGCCAACTATAATTAAGGCTCCGCCCAACCATCGTATTTTCATTGCGTTGTTCTTTTACGGTTAATAAACATGTGTGGATAGTGGCATAAAGTAAGCGCGCACGAAAGCATGCTTTTGATTTTCAGTCATCTTATCGGCTTGTTTCACTTCAATTTTTATTTTGTCGAAGTGATGATCGGCTAGTAGAATGTTAAGTAATTCCGTTTTGGCTTCTGTGGGTCCAAACAGCAGTACCTCCTGGTAGTTTTTAATCACCGCACCCAGTTGATGGTAATAGCCGGATTGCTGATGCTGTTCCTTTTGGTGCATTCCTTTTTCACCATTGTGAATACTGGCTTCTTTTACTTCGTGGGTAAAAGTAGAGTCAATGGTTTTTGTTTCCATTTTATCCTGCGAAAACTCCATCAGGTGTGCAGTGGTGTGATCCATCCAGATGCCGAGTCGAGTAGGTTTCATGCATTAAATGCTTTTTCTGCCTTGAATAACTCGCAATAGAACGGCAATCAACGCGATCACCAATAGAATGTGAATGATACCACCGCTGTTGAAGCCCAAATAGCCAATGGCCCAAATGATGATCAGGATCACGGCAATAGTGTAGAGAAGATTTCCCATATAGATTTTATTTTAAACTGTGAATAGCTAAACCAATTGTTGATACGCCGCTGGACAGATCGAGGAAAGCGCCAATGCGTGAATTAAAGTGATATTCTGTGCCGATGTGAATATCCAGAAAGAGTGTAGACGGAGAGCCGTAGTAGTTTCTGTTTCCGGTGTATCCGGCATCCCATGTAGAACTGATGATGGCAAATCCAAGTGAGCCAGCGAGGTAAAAGTCCCATTTGTCGGCGGCGTTCAAAATATCATCGAAGTAGTAAAAACCCTTTACACCTATCGGAATTACAGACTCACGATAAACATAATTATTGCCGTTGCCCGCATAATCGTTGGAGAAACTGTAGAAGCTGATGAACGGTGCGAGGGTGAAGTCCTTTGCCACGCTAAGCTCATAGTTGAGTGCAAACACAGGAATGGTGCGTCCTACATAGCTGTAATAGCCGGACCGCCCACCGATGCCTAACCCAAGGTTCAGTGTTTTTCCATACTGCTCCTGACTGAATGAAGTATGAAAAGTGCAGCAAGCGATTAATAAAACAAATAAGACTGATTTCATGTGAGGGATTTAAAGTGAACTAATAATTTTTTGAAGTTCGGCTTTGGTCTTCCCTATTTTCACCTGAATGCGGCCAAGCATTTCGTCTTTTTTTCCTTCCACCAGCAACAAGTCATTGTCGGTTAGAATAGCAAACTTTTGCTTTAACTTTCCTTTGATTTCATTCCAGTTGCCAGTTGCTTCAGTTGTATTTTCCATTTTGTAGTGCGTTAATGTGCGATGTAAATTACCGGTAAATGCAAGCCAATTGACTTGTATTTGAGTGCTGATTTATTACAGATATCACAGTTGGTGTGATTGTCTGGTTCGATGGCGGTAGTAACGTGATTTCACTCCACCACAAAATCGATATGAAGATTATCGGTTCAGAACATAGTTTCCTCCATTGTCACGCTGCGCTTCTACCGCCAGACTTTGGTGCCCATTGGCAGACACGGCGAACTGTGTTGCTTTTTCATGATCACCAAGTTCGTATTGCAGAATGGCATCCTGGTGATTGCGGATGGCTTCCAACAAATGTTTGATGGCTTTTCGATGTTGCGCCACAAGCATTTCGGAATGGGCAGGTGTAAACGTTTTTTTGACAGTAGGATGTATCATTATAGAAGTGGGTTTTGGTTTTTTTTCGTAAAAGTCAGAATCGGGTTTTGTACCGTACTTGCAAAAAAGCAGGCACGACTTACATATTTTACAGGTCTTCCAGATTTTGAAGTCGTTTGCTTTTTAAAGTTTTGAAGAATGTAGGCGAGAGCCCAGTCACTTTTTTAAACTGGTTCGAGAGATGCGCTACGCTGCTGTAATGCAAGCGATACGATATCTCAGTTAAATTCAGTTCATCATAGAGAAGCAGCTCTTTTACCTTTTCAATTTTATGATTGATGATAAATTGTTGAATGGTGGTTCCTTTTACTTCCGAAAACACATTGGAGAGATACGTGTAATCATAATCCAGTTTTTGACTGATGTAATCCGAATAATTCACTTTTGGAACTTCGTCGGAGTAGTGAATCATTTCAATGATTACATTTTTGATTCTCTCAATGAGAATGCTCTTCTTGTCATCCAACAACTCAAGTCCGGAATTCATGAGGCTGATTTTTAGGCGATGCCGTTGTTCTGTTGATACTTCTTCCAACACATCTACTGTACCCAGATCAACCACAGAAGCGTGAATTCCGAGTCGGGAGAGTTCATCTTTTACAATGAGCTTGCATCGCAAACTGACCATGAATTTGATGTATAGTTTCACGCTTGTGGTGGTATGCCTTTGGTGGCCTGCCTTCATGGCGCAATACCCAATTATAATGCCAGTTGCTGCTGCACTGTGAATCAGTCAGCATTATCCAGTGAACAAATGTGTGAATGTTGTAACGAATGCGCGAGTATTTGACTGTTTACGCATGTTTCAGTCAATTTACATGAACCGACTCTGTTGCACACCGGAAACAAAAAAAGCTGACTCAGATTTCTCCGAGTCAGCTGTGTTACTTTAATTCTGCTTATTTCTGTACCTCAGGGGCAAGAAATTCCACACTCAGTTCCACCCGGCGATTACGCGTGCGACCAGCGATGGTTGCATTCGTATCGATGGGTTTACTAAATCCGTATCCTTTGCTGCTCACTCGCAGCGGGCTGATGCCTTTACCGATCAGGTAGGCGCCAACTGCTTCGGCTCTGTTTTGTGACAATGTTTGATTCAACACTTCTCCACCTACGTTGTCGGTATGGCCGCCAATCAACAATTTGTACGATGGATTGTCAACCAACACTTTTGCCACTGCATTTAAGATGGGATATGACACAGGCACAATTTTCGCCTTACCCGATTCAAACTTGATGCCTTGAAGGGCTTGTTTGAAAAGTGTGAGTGTTTCTTTTTTTATTTGCGGGCAACCTCCGTTGGTAGCGTCGCCTGCAACACCAGGGCATTTATCAATGCCATCATGTACACCATCTAAGTCAGTATCGGGGCAACCTTGTGTGCCTGCAATTCCTTTTAAGTTAGGGCACATATCTTTCGAATCAGGAATACCATCGCCATCCGTATCGGGGCAACCCATAAATTCTTTCACACCCACTACATCCGGGCAAGTGTCTTCACTGTCTTTAATTCCATCATTATCAGTATCAGGGCAACCGGCAAATGCTAAGATGCCTTTTACATTCGGGCATTCATCTTTGCTGTCAACAATCATATCACCATCGGCATCCGGGCAACCTTTTGTTGCTACTGTGCCCGCTTCTGTAGGGCAAAGATCTTCTTTGTCTGCGATGCCATCTTTATCAGTATCGGGGCAGCCGTTGATCAAGCCACTTACATCGGGGCACTGATCGAGGTAATCTTCGATTCCGTCTTTATCCGAATCCAAAGGACATCCTTTGCTGTCTACTTTAGCAGCCGTAGGTGTGTTTTCACACTTGTCGTTGCGATCAGCTACGCCATCGCCATCCTGATCTTTTTTCTTTCCAAAATTAAATGTGAATCCTGCGGTGTGAAAAAGATAGGTGTCATTCGTTCCTGTTTCCGGTCCGCCCCTTGTGTTGCCGGTTGAATATTGAAACATTTCTTGTACGTTGAACATCACGTCAGGGCCTAACTTGATACTTAAGCCGGCACCTACGGATGGAGCTGCTGCATCATTTCGTCTGCCGGGTGCTGCTGCATTTTTATCAAACATCATCACACCACCACCGGCCAACAAATACGGGCGGATAAATGTGTCTGGTCCAAAGAAGTGAAACCGGAAGTTGATAGTGATGGTTGAAATTTGCTGATGGAAATAACTCACATCGTCTGAATAACCAATATCACCTTGTGTGTACATCGCAGAGACGCCCAAGTGTTTCGATAAGTAGCGTGAAACAGAGAGGCCACCAAAACCATGAAAGGCTTTATTAGTAGAGTAAAAATCGTTTTCGAGAGCACCTTTGTATTGCATGGCTCCTCCATGCAAACCGACGCTCCACCGTTTATCGGCCGTTTGCGCGAATGCGCCTGTGGACTGAGTAAGAGCACCCACCAGTGCTACTACTTGTAGTAAGCAGAGAATTCTTGATTTCATTAGTTTAATCTGATAAATATCCGCTACCCGCGGCTTGGTGTAATAGTAATTATTACGTTGCAAAGGTTGCTCAACCTGCATCGATTCAGATTATAGAATACTTTTTATGAGTTGCATAGATCACAGATCAGTGATTGTTGTTGGACGGATAGATTTTTTAAATGCACGCTTTTTATACATAAAGCAAAGAAGGTTGCAGAATGTTCTGTGAGATGCTCACTAAAAAAATTAAACACATTATGTAATTTCTGTAAGCAATATAAAATTTTAAATCGCTAGCGTTGTACCTCCACGTTCTTCGGGCAGTGCCAACGATGGCGGACCATCTGAATACAAAAGCAGGCGTTAAATTCTGCTGAAGGTGGAACATTATGGTTCAATGACCAGTTATGATACAGTGAAAAGGCAAGATATGAATACCAAAAAAATTGTTGTAGTGGGTGGCGGCTTTGCCGGACTGAATTTTATTAAGAGCATAGCCGATCACGCATCGTTTCATGTGACATTGGTGGATGCCAATAATTTTCACTTCTTTCCACCCTTGTTGTATCAGGTGGCCACTGCGTTTATTGAGCCCTCGAACATCAGCTATCCGTTTCGTAGAATGTTTCAACAAAAGGAAAACTTGCGTTTTCATCTGGGCACGCTACTTCAAATCCATCCAAGTGAAAATACCATTGAAACAGATACGGGCATGCTCAGCTATGACTATTTAGTATTGGCCGTTGGCACCGAGACCAACTACTTTGGTATGGAGCATGTCAAGCAAAGTGCTTTGCCTATGAAAACGATTGGCGACTCGTTAAACTTGCGCAATCACCTCTTGATGAGTATGGAGAAAGCCGTTCGGGCTACCTCGCAACAAGAACAAGAAAAACAATTGACGATTGTCATCGCCGGTGGTGGACCTTCCGGAGTAGAAGTGGCTGGTATGTTGGCAGAGATGGGTCAGAACATTGCACTGAAAGAATATCCGGAAATAAAAAATATTCAATCGCGCATTCATTTAATTGACGCGGCTCCGGCACTGCTTGGCGCGATGAGCAAAGTGGCGCAGGAAGAAGCGAAGCGCGTGCTTACCAATTTAGGTGTTCACATTCAAACCGGTATTTCGGTTAAAGATTATGTAGATGATCAGGTGCTGCTGAGCAACAGACAAATCATTACTGCCAGCACATTGATCTGGACATCGGGGGTGATTGGCAAACAGCTGAATGGATTGCCTGCTGAAACGATTGTGCGTGGAAGGCGTGTTGCGGTAGATGAGTTTAATCGAGTGAAAGGAATGTCCACCATTTTTGCATTGGGCGATATTGCTTTTCAAACTACAGATCCGGATTATCCCAATGGACATCCCCAACTTGCGCAGGTAGCTATTCAGCAAGGAAAATTACTGGCAGTTAATTTAAAGAGAAGCGAACGTGGTGAGTTGCTCAAACCTTTTCGCTACCACAACAAAGGCAGCATGGCCATCATTTCAAAACTAAAAGCCGTGGCCGATTTGCCTCGCTTTTCGTTTACCGGATTTTTCGCCTGGCTCATTTGGCTGTTCATTCACATCATTCCGATTGCTGGATTTCGCAACAAATCTAAACTGGCCTTCAATTGGTTCACTGCCTTCATTTCAAATGATCCGACGTTGCGTTTGATCATTCGTCCCCGCAAAGGGCCTAAGACGAGTTAAGTTCAAGAAGGAAAAACAAACTATACTATTTCTTTTTTCTTTCGGATGTCCATCACCTGTCGGATAAAATCGGAGTAGACACCGTTTGCATATACACCGTAGGAATCGACCAGCGTTCCTTTTCGTCCGTCAATTGTTTCCACTAAATATAGAATCGAACAATCATCCGTATTCGAGTAGCCCTCAAATCGGAAAAAGTTTTCAATGGAGATATCATCAGGTGCGTAGGTGACCATGCCATCATCACTCATCAACCGATTGCCTTTCATTCTGAAATTTTCGCTGTAACCAATTTCAATGGCGTTGTTTATGCTTTCAGACAGCGTTGTCATATTTTGGATTGCATCCCCTTCTGTTTTCATAAGCAAGTAGTGTTATACAAAAACGCCATCCGCAAGGATGGCGTTTGGGGTTGTTAATACTGTTTGTTTGATTGGAATAGTCGGTTAGACTTTCGCTCCATCACGCGCATTCGAAACCAGGTCTTTTCCTTTTCTAGCGACACCGTCTACCGCATCGTTAAATTGATATTTTAAAGAATCTACAGAATCTTCCAATGCATCTTTAATGTCGCCGACTAACTTATTGGACCCTTTCATCAATTTTGCTTTTGTTTCTTTTCCACTTCCGGGTGCCAATAATATTCCAATGGCTACACCTACCGCAGCACCGGCCAAAAGACCACCAATCAAATTTTTTGCATTCATAATTTGTACGTTTAATTTTTTGTGAATAATACTGTTTAAATAACGTATGCTTAGAAAATGCCATGCCACGAATAGGAATCGGCAGAATGCCGTCTTTCAGCTATTGAATTTTTATTGCGTAGATAAAATTCACAAATGTGTGAAGTTTATTCACCACCGAAATCCTATTCGGCCAACCTGAAATGAATGAAAAAAGTAGTGCCCGAGTCAATGTGGCTGCGTACATCAATGAGTGCGTTGTGGCTGTTCAAAATATTTTTTGTGGATGTAAGTCCAAGCCCCAGCCCGCTTTTTTTTCCGGTAAAGAACGGATCAAACAATTTTCCGATGTCATCCGGTGAAACTCCTTTGCCATTATCAGCAATGGCCAGCGTGAGCAGTTGACCTGATTGAGAGGTGGTAATTTTCAAGATGCCTTTGCCCGTCTCCATCGCTTCCACTGCATTGATGATAATGTTCAGTAAAGCTACCTGCATTTTTTCCTTGTCGACCAATATCCGGGGTAAATCGGATTGGAAATTAAATTGAAGTTCAATTTTATGAAGATTGAGTCGGTCTTGGGCGGAAGCCAGTGCGGCTTCGATAATGTCGGTAAGCGAGGTTAGTTCCAGATGGAGTTTTTTGGGCTTCGACGAGTTTAGCATTTCACCGACCAATTCTTCGATGCGATGCGCGTTGCGCTCGATGATATCGCTATAGAATTTCATCGGCACGTTGTCTTTGGGCAATTCATCGCGCAGCTGATCCAGTGCCAGGTTCAAATTAGTGAGCGGGTTGCGCACTTCATGTGCGATGGATCGTGCAATCTTTCCCGTCAGCGATAGGCGCTCGGCATTGAGCATATCGTTTTCTGCTTGCTTGCGAAAAGTAAGATCGTGAATGATGCCTTGGTAGCAATAAAGTTCGGTAGAAGGATCTGGATTGAAGACACAATTTAACAAACAGGTTTTTGTCACGCCACTCTTCGTCATCAGCGAAACTTCATAGTCTTTTACCTGATTGGCCTTTTTCATGATGGCGATGAAATCGACATAGTCATTTTCGCTCACGAATAAAGTATTTGCTTTCAGTGATTCACTCTCCAGTTTTCCATATCCAAATAAATGCAGGAAGGCATAATTCAAATCTTTCAATTCCAGTTTTTCGTTGGCAAGAAAAATAGCGTCTACCGATCGTTCGAACAGCGAGCGGTATTTTTTTTCTTTTTCGTTTAGCTCATTAATGATTTTTGCCTGACTCAATGCATAGCGAATGCTGCGTTCCAGACTATTGGCGTTGAGTTCACCTTTTACCAGATAATCAGACACGCCAAAGCGGCTTGCGTCCATGTCTACTTTCAGGTCGCCTTTTCCGGTAAGAATAATGCTGGGTGTCGTTACGCCTTTTCCTTGAATGGATTGAATAAGTGCCAACCCGTTATCGCTGCCTAAATGATAGTCTACCAAAAAAATATCATACGCTTCGGTGATCATGCGCTCGCGCGAGCGCGATAGGTTGGATTCCCAAAATACCTCAAACGAAAAGTTGGTGACTTCCTCCAAATACGCTTTGGTCAGAATCATATCATCTTCATCATCTTCTACCAAAAGTACGCGCACAAGTGTATTTTTCATTTTTATATTCTACACCATCGGGCAAAGAACGTACGTGAGTGCGAGGTGGGAGATACGAAGATACCTATATCTGAGCACTATTTAGCGAAAAGGCATGCAAATAGATTGAACACGCGTATTTGTGCATTGCGATATTTTTACTCACCTGTGGAAAAGACGTACTACGAATTAGCAACAAATACATGTCAACATGCCATTTTGAGTTTAAATGGCACAATTACGAGTTGGCCTCATATTTATAATGAGTGACTTGAATTAAACAACACAATGATGAACGATTGGAAAAAATATTTTTGGGTAGCTGCGATCACTGCGGCGATGAGTGTAGGTGCAGCGCAACACGCGAAGGCGCAATTTACACGTGCCGGTATTAAAGGTGGATTGAACGTAAGCAATCTGTACATCGACAATGTGACGGATCAAAACGCACGGTTGGGATTGAACATTGGTTTGTTCGGACAAGTTTTATCCAATTCTGCCATGGCTCTTCAACTGGAGTTATTGTATTCTACCAAAGGCTCGAAAGCCCAATATGGTGGCACTGTTAATCAAGAGATCAAATACAATCTCAATTATCTGGAGCTACCCGTGTTGGCGGTTTTCAAAATAGGGGAAGTATTCGAAATTCATGCAGGCGGCTATGCGGCTTATTTATTAAATGCCGAAGTGGCCTATTCTGGAGTAATCAACGGAGTTGATAAAATTAACAGCAACAATCTGAAGTCATTTGATTATGGATTATCAGGTGGGGTAGGTGTCAATTTTGGAAGTGTACAAGTAGGCGCACGTTATAACTATGGCTTAGCAGAAATTGCGGACAGCAACTTGGCGAAAGCAATATTGGGCTCAGCTAAAAATTCATGTGCGCAAGTTTACGTGGCACTAAATCTATCTTCGAATTAATCAGTAGTTTGGGTTAGAGTAGAAAGGAAACGGTTACCCCGGCAACGGGGTAGTCTTTCTAATCTTCAATGTTATACAGTTTAAGTTTGTTATAAAGTGTTTTGCGATCGATGTTCAGTAACTCAGACGCTTTCGACTTGTTGTGATTTACTTTCTCAAGCATGTCTACTATGGCTTGGCGTTCTGCATGCCAGGCAATCGACTTCAGCAACCCCACATTCTCCAACGGCATTTCATGCGTTCCATCTTCAATGGCTGGTTGGATGATTTCAATCGGCAGGCTTTCCCGCTCAATTACATCGCCGGTAGTTAGTAACACGGCCCGCCTAATGACATTGTTTAGTTCACGCAAATTGCCATGCCAATAATGGTGCGTAAAGATCTCCATTACGTTTGCCGAAAAAGACTGGACATGTTTATTCAATGAATGATTGGCTTTTTGCAAAAAGAAATCTGCATAATACATGATATCATCTTTGCGTTCGCGCAGGGGAGCGAGTTGAATTTTAAATTCATTCAATCGGTGGTACAAGTCTTCACGGAAGGCGCCTTCCTTCACCGATTTATTCAGATTTTCATTGGTGGCAGCAATGATGCGCACATCAATGGAAGTATCTTTTGTTGCGCCAATGCGTTTGATTTTTCGCTCTTGAATAACCCGCAATAGCTTCACCTGATTTTCGTACGATAAATTGCCGATCTCATCCAGAAAGATGGTGCCACCGTCGGCCTGTTCAAAACTTCCCGGCTTATCAGCAATGGCACCTGTGAACGATCCTTTTACATGACCAAACAGTTCGCTGCCCGCCAGCTCTTTGGGCAATGCGCCACAGTCGATAGCCATAAAGGGAAACGCGGTCCGCTTGCTGAGCCGGTGAATGGACTGCGCAACGTATTCTTTTCCGGTTCCGGTTTCACCGGTAATGATCACTGAAATATCTGAAGGTGCCACCAATTCAATAAACCGCTGCACCGATTGCGATGATTCACTTTTTCCTACAATGAAATTACCGGAGTGGTGTGTTTCAACCCGTGTTTTTTTGTTTTCATCCGGTAGTGCGGTCGCGTCAGCGAGACTGATTTTAGTCAAATTCTTGCCAATTGTTTCCTGAATGCTCGCCAGGAGTTCATCCGGATACAAAGGCTTTGTGATATAATCACTCGCGCCGAAGCGAAAGGTTTCCACGGCAGTCTTTACATCTGAATAGCCGGTAATGATGATTACGGCCACTTGCGCATTCAGCACTTTTATCTTTTGCAACAATTCCACGCCAGTCAGGTCGGGTAACTTGAAATCGCATAAAATTAAATCAAAGTGATTCGCACGCAGTTGTAAAAGTGCTTCTTCGCCAGTAAAGGCTGTATGCACAACATACTGGTGCTTGGTAAGAAACTTGGTTAACATCTGGCAGATGTCCTGATCATCATCGACAACTAAAATCTTTTGCATGTGGGGAAAATAAGAGTATCGATTAAAGAGCCATCAAATTCAACGTTCTGAGTGCGGTATGGATTGCTTTCATTGAAAACGGTTTCGGTATAAAGTAATCAGCGCCTAACTCCACCGCTTTGTTTACTTCTTGATGATAGGCACTAATCACAATAATTTTTGTGTCCATCTTAGCTGTTTTCAAATAGCTGATGACATCAAACCCGGAACCATCCGTTAAGTCAATGTCAATGAACAACAGATCGTAGGCATCTGCCTGCAATTTTTTGAGTGCTTCCTTGACGGTTACAGCGCAATGTGCCTCGTAATCTAGTTTATTCAGGTGCGTACACAATACCTGACAAATGTCGGGCTCATCATCAACTACCAGCACTCTCGTCATACCAAGCGTACGGGTTAGGGAAGCTTTATTAGATTTTTTTGCTGTTCAAGTTCTTCTTTCGTGTAGAAAGGAAAGAATAGTTTGAAGAGTATGGCTACAATGCCAATAAAACAAAGATAACCTATAATAAACGTAGTTGCGAATAGAATCAAATCTTTCATCGGGTATTATTTTAGTCAGTTAACACAGTTATAGTTATCGGTACACGCCTTACTGTGTAACCACAACAAGAATCGTACACCCTCCTCTCTTTAAAATCATGCCATTGATTATGTGCTCTTTTAAAGCACAAAACATCACCTGTGTGTATTATTTTATACAGCACTGTGTAAAATGTCTGCAAATCGGAGGCGGAAACCTCTCCAATTAGCGCGATTACGGCTCTTTTATTTATGGCACCAATTTTTGGTAACGCAATCAAACATCTAAAAAAAATACACTATGGGAAATGTTCTTTATTTCGTAGCCGTTATTCTAATTATTTTCTGGCTATTGGGTTTCTTCGTTTACAGCGTTGGATCAATTATCCATCTGTTGCTGGTATTTGCAGTAATTGCCATACTGGTGCGCGTGATCAAAGGCGAAAAAGCTGTATAAAGCATTGTCCAGTCGCGTGCAACATTCGTTTGGTCACTTTCAACAGGGTCGCAACCGCTGGCTCGTATGGGCGGCTGGCTTTTTGCTGATCGGTATTTTGCTCTATCTGGCAATTACCACGTGGGTCAGCAAGGAAATAGCCGCTCAAATACGATCTGCACACGGGTCTACTTCATCGGTGGATGTTAGTCTGTTGAAACGATCGATTACCATCACGCATCTTCAATGGCATTCCGTTAGCGAAAGCGAGCGAGGGCATTCTAAGCGAGGACATTCTATTCAAGCGCGAAAAATTTCGATAAGTGGCATCCACCTGATCGAACTGCTTTTTCATAAACGCGTAGTGATTGAATCGATGCAGCTAGATAGCGCCAAAGTTGTGTACGACCGATCAACGAAGAGTGAATCCAACAAAACAACTTCAGGCGACTATCGTTCACTCGTGATTCAGCAACTCACTTTTACACAAGTGGATTGCTTCGTAAAAAGCGACACCCTCAATCATTTATCTGCGGAATTGAATGGCACGCTTTCGTCGGTTGAACTGTCGTTGTCACCCACGGCGGCTGTTCACTATCACGCCCGGTCAGCAGACATAGTCGTGTCGAAAATAGGGTGGCACAGACAGGAAGGAATGTATGGCGCCACTATGGCCCGATTGCATATTCAGACAGAAAAGCAACGGATTCAGGTTGACTCGGTTTTATTGATTCCCAACTATGGCAAGTATGAATTTGCCCATCAGCTTGGAAAACAGACGGACCGGATTACACTTATTGTTCCCAAACTCATTCTGGAAGGGGTTAACTTCAAATCACTCGCTGATAGTGTGATCAGCATATCGAAAGTGCAGATTGAATCTTTTAACCTGGTTGCCTTCCGCGATAAGCGAGTGCCCTCGCGCGATGAAACCTATGTGCCATTGCCGATGAAAAGTTTTTTAGATTTTCCATACAAGGTGCAAATCGACTCGGTGCAGATTAACCACTCCATGGTATCGGTGGAAGAAATACCGGAGGATCGATCGGTAAGCAGTCGTATTACCTTTGAAGACATCCATGCTTCACTGACCCACTTTTACAATCGTCCTTCATCAAAGAACGAAAAACCTGCACTGCTTCACGCGACAGGATTGCTGATGGGCGAAGGGCAAATTGATGCCCTGTTTGTACTGCCGTTGGACAGCACTACCAGCTACAAAACCATAGGCTCAATCAAAAAAATGTATTTCGCAAAACTTAATCCGGCTCTAGAGCCGTTGGCTAACCTGCGCATGGAGTCGGGCTATTTAAATGAAATGACATTTTCTTTCAACTATAACGATCTGTTTTCGAAAGGCGTTTTGGAAATTGACTATCAGGATTTACGACTCACTGCACTTGCAAAAGATCATCGTTCCACGCGCGAAATGAGAACTTGGTTGCTGAATACTCTTGTGAAAAACGATCGCAACCACACCTTGGCTTCGGCAAAACACCCAGGTGAAATCAACATACCGCGCGATCGGCAGCGGTTCATTTTTAATATCTGGTGGAAATCCATCCGCGATGGATTGAAATCAATTGTGATGCGAACCGGAAAGATTGACAAACGAAAACATACGAAAAAAAAGAAATAAACGCAGTGGAATAAATTCCGCACTCCGCGAACTACTGCGTCAATAGTTCATTCAAACGACAAGTGAAATCCAGTTTAGGCTTAATTTATTTTATGGTATGATTCTTTCTGAAGATAGATAAAAAAAAACAATTGCATATGAATCCAATGATTTCAACCAATCGATTCACTTCATTGCCGATGAACCGACTTCGTGCAGAAACTACTACGCTGATTGATCCGGATCAGGAGGAAGATGAACCCGAAGATGAAAATGGAAATCTTCTGATGACCGAAGAAGAACGGCAAGAGGAAGAAGAGCAACGACAACTTGAGCAAGAAGAACGTGACCGAGAAATTGAGCGAACGTATGATGAAGAAGATGAGAGTGATAAAAAAGATTGGGCACGCTTTTAAGCCAAACGGATCGAAATACAGCATTGCTTCGAAATAAACAGACGATAGTTTCAAATGCGCGCTGTTTATCACCGCTCATTCACTACCTTGAAGGTACCCGGTTGGAAACAAGGTGCTGCACTGATCTTTTCACGTAGAATTGACCTGTCGTACTTTGGCCATGCCTTGGTAAACTAACCTTGCATGACAAAGCCCATTCACATATTGCTGGCAGACGATGATGAAGATGATTGCTTTTTGTTTACTGCGGCACTACATGAAATCGACATTCCGACGCAACTCAGCACTGTGCAAAACGGAGAGCAATTATTGCAACTACTTAAGCGAAGTGAGTCGCTGCCATATGTTATCTTTTTGGACCTCAACATGCCCCGTAAAAATGGCTGGGAGTGTTTGAAAGAAATTAAGCAAAACGAAAAATTCAAACAATTGAATGTGGTCATTTTCTCCACTTCTTTCCAACAAGAAATGGCCGATCGTCTTTACGAAAGTGGTGCCATGCACTACATCCGCAAGCCCAGCGACTTTGCCCGATTGAAAGAAGTACTCTTGCAGGTACTGCTGATGATTGGAAATGAAATGGAAGTTCCATCTTCGCTAACCAGCTACCCGCCTACACCGGTCGCTTACATACTTTCTCGTTAATATCAAATCTTGAAAATAAATCCTGCTACCGAAAAAATGCTTTCTGACAACATCTTTCCGGTGGTGGGCATTGGAGCATCTGCCGGTGGGCTGGATGCATTCAAAAAATTACTTAAGGCCATTCCGGAAGATTCAGGTATGGCCTACGTGCTGGTGCAACACTTAGATCCGAAGCATGAAAGTTTGTTGCCGGATTTGTTGCAAAAAGTAACAAACCTGCCGGTGCTGGAAATCACGCACGATATGAAGGTAGAGCCCAACCATATCTACGTAATTCCCAGCAACAAAATGATGGTGGCCAACGATGGCGTGCTGGAGTTGATTGACCGAACAACAGCAAAGAATGAACGCAACTTACCAATCGATCTCTTCTTTCATTCGCTGGCCGAAGTGCATCAAAGTCATTCCATTGGTGTGGTACTTTCCGGTACCGCCTCCGATGGCACCTCCGGTTTAAAAGCCATCAAAGACCACGGCGGCATCACCTTTGCGCAAGATGAAAAATCAGCTGCCTACGATGGTATGCCCAACAGTGCAGTGCAGGCCGGTGTGGTCGATTTTATTTTATCACCCGAAGCTATCCCTGCTAAAATCATGGAGCTGAACAAGCACATGAATAGCCACGGCTACACCTTGCAAGAGCACGATGAATCCGATGAAGAACTTTTCCGACAAATCATTTCGTTGCTGCGCGTTCGCAAGGGTACCGATTTTACATATTACAAGAAGAGCACCGTTCACCGGAGAATTTTAAGGCGGATGGCCTTGAGTAAAAATGAGAAGCTCGCCAGTTATCTCAATTACCTGCGAGAGAATAAAACGGAGCAAGATATTTTGTATCAAGATATCCTCATTCCGGTTACATCTTTTTTTCGCGATCAAAAGAGTTTTGATAATCTGGAAAAGATTGTATTTCCAATCATTTCTAAACATGGAAAATCAGCTGAACCACTACGCGTGTGGATTGCAGGTTGCAGCACAGGTGAAGAAGTGTACAGCATGGCTATCTCTCTGCAAGAATATTTTGGCGAGAACAAACAGAAGTTGCAAATATTTGCCACCGACATCAATGACCAATGCATTCTCAAGGCACGAGCAGGAATGTATAACAAGAAGGAGGTGGAGAAACTCACATTACCACAAATCAAAAAGTATTTCACCCGCGTCAACGGCGACTATCAGGTTAATAAATCCATCCGTGATGTGATCATTTTTGCCGTACACAACTTTTTGAAAGATCCACCCTTCAGTAAGATGGATTTGATTAGTTGTCGCAATGTGTTTATTTACATGGAGCCGTATCTGCAAAAAAAGGCACTTGCCATTTTTCATTACGCGTTGAATAAAAAAGGATTTTTGATGCTGGGCAAATCGGAGTCCATCAGTGGCGTTACGGATTTATTTAAGGCCGCGGGAAAAAACGATAAATTGTTTACCCGCAAAGATGTGCCCACCAAGTTGATTTCTTCCATCAGCAAAAGAAGTGAACGCGATTTGTATAACGTAAAGGCCACAACCCGTTCGCAAACACCGCACACCGATTTTCAGAAAACAGCCGATGATATCATCCTCAGCAAATACACGCCGGTGGGCGTGGTGGTAAATGAAATGATGGATATCGTTCACTATCGCGGTAGCACCGGCAACTATTTGGAACACGCACCCGGCAAACCAACCAATCAGGTTTTTCGCATGGTAAAATCAGGGCTGGCTTTTGATTTACGAAATCTGTTGTATCAGGCGAAGAAGAAAAACAAGCCGGTTTTAAAAAGTAAGATTCCATTCAAGATACATGGCCACGATACCATGATCTCAATGGAAGCTATACCGCTGCCGAATATGGTAGAACCGCATTACCTCATTCTGTTTCACGAGGTGGCTAATACCTTACCGGCATCGGAACTGAAAGGAAAAAAGGGAAAGAAAGGAAAAACCGATCTGCAGGACAAGCGAATTGAACAACTGAAACAAGAGTTGGAACAAACGCATGAGGACATGCGAAGCATTACCGAAGATCAGGAAGCTGCCAATGAAGAGTTGCAAAGTTCAAACGAAGAATTGTTGAGCAGCAGCGAGGAAACACAGAGCTTGAACGAAGAGTTGGAAACCAGCAAAGAAGAGTTGCAAAGTACCAACGAAGAGTTGATTGTCGTTAACCAGGAATTGATCAACCTGAATGAACATCTCACCGAGGCAAAAGAATATGCGGAAGCAATAATCTCCACCATCAATGAGCCTTTGCTGGTGCTAGATAAAAATCTACGTGTAAAAACAGTAAACCAATCCTACTATACTTCTTTCCGTACGCAACCCAGTCAGGTAGAAGGCAAATTGATTTATGAGCTGGATCAACAGCACTGGGATATGCCCCAGCTTCGAAAATTATTGGAAACCATTTTGCCTGAAAAATCAATCTTCAATGATTTGGAAATAACACAAACCTTTTCTTCCATTGGTGAGCGCGTGATGCTTTTGAATGCGCGTGAAATCAAGAAAGCAGATGGTGCCGAGAAATTGATTTTGTTAGCTATAAAAGATATTACAGATCGTAAAAATCAAGAACAACAAATTCAGGAATTATTGCAACGCTTTCAGAATCTGGTTGCACAGGCACCTGTTTCCATTTGCATCATTCGCAAAGAAGGGTATGTAGTGGAGTTGGCCAATGATGCGTATTTGCAATTGTTACATCGTGGAAAGGAATTTATTAATCAACCTCTGTTTCAATCAATACCCGAATTGGTTGGACAAGGATTTCAAGAACTACTCGATACGGTTATGCGCACCGGCAATCCTTTTTATGCCAGTGAAATGGAAGTTCCCTTTAGCCGGGATGAAGAAAACAGAACTGGCTTCTTTAGCTTTTATTACCAACCTCGAAGAGAGCACGATGGCCGCATCACGGGTGTTATAGCCATTGGGTATGAAGTAACTGATCAGGTGATAGCCAAAAGACAAAACCAAGCTGACTACCTCACTCGATCGCGTGAATTGGAAGAGAAGGTGCAACTAAGAACCACTGAGTTGAAGGAACTAAACGAACTACTATGGCGGGAAAATGAAGATAAAGAGAAACGAGCGGCCGAGTTGGCGATTGCTAACAAAGAACTTGCGTTGCAAAATGAGGAGAAGGAAAAGCGAGGAAAAGAGTTGGTCATGGCAAATCAGGATTTAGAGTCGTTTAGTTACGTAGCAAGTCATGATTTGCAGGAGCCGTTGCGAAAGATTCAAACCTTTGCTAAAATGATTATTGAGAAGGAATTGGAAACCCTCAGTGATGTGGGCAAGGACTACTTTCAGCGAATGAGCAAAGCAGCTAACCGCATGCAAGTACTCATCGACGATCTCTTAACCTATTCGCAGAGCAATACGAAGGTCCATAAATTCGAACTTTCTGACCTGACTAAGATTTTGCAAGATGTAATTTCTGATTACAAAGAAATTATAGACGAGAAGAAAGCCATTATTTCGTATGCAAGTCTTGGCGAGGCTTCGGTGATTCCCTTTCAATTCCGACAAATATTGCAAAACCTGATTGGCAATGCACTTAAATTTTCCAGCACCGACCGGCATCCACAAATTGTTATCAAGTCCGAGATTTTGCCCGGACGAAAAATAGTGTTACAGAAAGAAGACTTGAGTGCCGATAAAATTGCGGCAAAAAAAATGTACTATCACCTGTCAGTTTCTGATAATGGAATTGGATTCGATCCGCAATTTCAAAAGCAAATTTTTGAATTGTTTCAGCGCCTGCATGGAAAAGATATTTACTCCGGAACGGGTATCGGTTTAGCAATCGTAAAAAAGATTGTGGATAACCACCACGGCATTGTGATTGCAAAAGGAGTGCTGGACGAAGGCGCCACATTCGATATTTACTTCCCGGAATTAAATGCAGAAGACAGTTCTTCCTGATAGAGACGTGTTACCTTCTTTCAGAGCTGGGGAATTATTTCCACACACTTGTTTATTCTTGTTTACAAAATTCACTCCGAAAATGGAGGCGCCCTATTGCCTCTACAATATCAGCACATCAGTAATGTTGGTTTTAGCCTTCGTTTAAAGGAGTAACGCGTAAAATAGTGCGAAAACTTCCGTTGAACACAGATTCAGTTTAATTCAGTGGAACAGGAGTTACATTCGGCGCATAAAAAATGAATTGGCATGATTATTACCTGATTATTTGGAATAATACTGTTTAAATGGAAAGTCAGGCACCAACACCTTTTTATCATAAAGTCAGTCTGAATCTATTAACGCTGCTGATTTTGTGCGTGGGGCTCTATACAGGAAAGGCAATTATCTTGCCCTTGCTTTTTTCAATTCTGTTGGCGAACATGCTTCTGCCGTTAACACGCTATTTTATTCGTAAGAAATTCAATTCAACAATCGCCATCCTGTTGCCACTACTGGCTTTCATCGTTGTCAGTCTGGTGCTGGTTTATTTTCTATCCTCACAAATCATGAATTTTGTAGACGATGTGCCGGCTCTCAGTAAGCGAATTCATTCAGTGAGCTATTCTTTTCAGCTGTGGTTTAAAGAAAATACTTCTATTACCATCTGGAAGCAGAACAAATACATCAACGATTCGCTGTCAGATTTGGCCGATCGTGCACCCGGTTTTTTAGGTACCACACTTTCTTCGCTTACCGAAATGCTAACCTATACCACACTCATTCCCATTTACACTTTTTTGATTCTCTATTACCGGCAAAACATCAAAGTTTTTTTAATCAGTATATTTCAAACTAATTCAGCTTCTCATATAAGCGAAATTTTAACCGAGTCCACTACCATTTCACAAAAATACTTGATCGGACTAATGATTGAAACCTTGATTGTGTTTTCAATGAACTCGGTGGGTTTTCTTTTAGTGGGAGTTCCTTATGCATTTTTTCTGGCGTTGCTGGCTGCGCTGCTCAATCTCATTCCGTACGTGGGCATGTTAGTTGCCAACCTCTTGTGTATGACCATTACATTGGTAAGCTCCGACAATTTGAGCAATGTGGTGTGGGTAGGTGTTATTCTCGCGGTCGTTCAACTTTGGGATAACAATTTTGGCATGACATTCATAGTAGGCAATAAGGTGCGCATCAATGGATTAGTGACAATTGTCGGAGTGTTCATTGGTGGAGCACTCTGTGGAGTGCCCGGTATGTTTCTGGCTATTCCGGGTTTGGCCGTATTAAAAGTTATTTGCGATAAAGTGCCCGACTTGCAGACCTGGGGTGTGCTGCTGGGTGATAGCTCTGTCCAACCAAAACCACCAATCCAAAATGCGCCGCAAGAAATAAACACCCAAGCAGACGACAGTGGCGATCGTAACTGAAGAATTCTTTTCAAAGGATGGATACAAAATAATGTGAGCTAAACTAAAAATGAAACCAATGAACGCAAATCAAGATAAAGCACAGCTGTGGTTAGAAAGCACTACCGAGCTGATTGAGTCCTATCGTAAGCTGATAAAGATTGTAGTGATACAATATTCATCGTTGGGTATATCCATGGGCATGATTGGTATTGCCTCCATGATCTTAGGTACTTTTATTTTACTTTTTATGGGATTAGGCGCTGCGTGGTGGCTGGGCGAATACATGCACGATATGAAAGCCGGATTTTTTATTGTAGGCGGTATCTTCACTTTCATCTTTGCGTTTCTGCTGGCCGCATCCAACCATGTTATCATCCCCCGCATTCGAAATTACATAATCAAAAAAATATATGACCAAGATTAGCACCTACGATGAATTAGTGGCCGAGCGCAAAATGATTGAAGCCGATATCATCGCGCAGAAGGCCGTCATCAGCAGCGAGATAAGCCAGTTGAAAACGAAACTTGAGCCCTTTCTCTACCTGCTGCCAGTTTTGAATATTTTTAAATCCAAAGCCGCCGGCACTTCTATGCTCAGCTTTATAGCTGCCAAAGGAATTGATCTGATGGTTGGTAAAAATGGACTCATGAAATCAAATTGGCTCGTTCGGTTAATCGCACCGATACTCATCAATAAGCTGAGCGCTCGGCAGACCGATACTGAAGGTGATGCGTAAGAATGGTTTAGTCTGACCAGGCGTGGGAGAGCAAACCTGCATCAACGTTGTCGCAATAGGATCAATAACCGGATTATAAAAAAGAAGAGGTCACCAAACGATGACCTCTTTTTTAACTACAGAGTGAGTAATCGAATTACCATTGCTCGCATGCCTTTAAACAAAGACAAGTTTGAAGACCGGTGAATTGTAGTAGATCATTTCGGTGGCATGTGTTTCCAGGTTTTCGCACTGCACCACTTTTTCTTCATAGTTTAATTCATGGAACCGGTATTGCGTTTTGTTGTGAAGTTTGCGGAAGATATCACCCGGCTGCAAAAAGCTAACGAGTTGCTCTACCGAGTTGACGATGCGGTTGTTGATGATTTCTGTTCTGGGTTTCATAGCGTGTGATGTAAAAAGATGAATATAGTTGGCATTACTATAGCTCACTAAATGATGCGGAAGGTAATGGGCAGACTAAACTTCACATCTACCGCCTTGCCGCGCTGGCGTCCGGGTGTCCACTTGGGCATGTTTCGAACTACACGAATGGCTTCGTCACGCAGACTAGTATCTGCATACTCACCAGGCATATCACTCACTACTATCTCTCGGACACTTCCATTGGCAGACACAATGAAATCGACGAAGACAGTGCCTTCCAGACCATCGCGCTCGGCTTGTTCCGGATACTTCACGGAGTTGAGCAAATACGAATTCATTGCGCTTTCGCCTCCTACAAAGCTGGGATCTTTCTCGGCTTTATTGTAGACAATGTTTTTATTTTCATCGGTGTAAAAGGGCGTGCTTTTGCTGCGTGCTTCCCACTCAATCTTGCGCTTTTCGGCCAGTGCCACGCGCTTGCGTTCAAGGATAGCACGTTTTTCTTCCCGCGATACTGTTTTCGTTTCATCGGCGGTTTTAGTAGTCACCGCATCTGCAGTCTTTTTTTCTTTGGGCGTGCAGCTTTGCATCACACATACCACAGCCAACAGAAAGAGAGTTAATTTATTATTCATAGAAGTCATAAAAAGAGGGTTGTAACAAATTATAAGATGAGAATGAGTAATAGGATGATAATGATGATGGCACCCACGGAAAGATAAACTCCTCCATTGCCGCTGCTAGTCGTTTTTTTAATCGACTTTATCTCGTTGCGCAATTCTTTTTTTTGCTGGCGACTCAACGCCTTCACATCCATCGATTTGATTTCATTCAGGCGATCGATTTGTTTTTGCACTTCGATGGGGTTGCTGTTGACAGTAGAGGGAAGCTCGGCGGCGAACGAGAGGGTCGGGCTAAAGCCAATGATCAGGAAGGAGAGGACGATAAGCCTTGGTATCTTTTTCATAAGTGAAGTAATTAGTTTAGGCTACATGCCGAACTATCGTGCCAGCCTGCGCAGAAGATGAAGAACGGCAGAATCTCTGTAGAAATGATGATGTACGATATGATATGTAGAGGTTCATCCCCACTATGCGTGTCGATTCTTTCACACTACCTGGGGTGTTTGCTGTAAAAGATGTAATCTATTTCCAATAGGGTGCAAGCCATCAATCGACCATTACTCTCAACTTTGACCTGTTGTGAAAATTCCTTCCAACATAAATACATGAATCATGTCAACTACACCAACAACAACGAAAGAGGACAAATCTGCAGGTACTACAGAAAAAGTACCGGCTGTAACAGCCAATCATCATACCGCTGCTTTGCATCACGAACATGCCGCCAAGCATCATAAAGAAGCGGCTAAATCCATTGAGAATGGAGAGCATGAAAAAGCATCACAAAGCACGTTGAAAGCCAATGGTCACGCAGTGCATGCCCAAGAAGCAAGCAAGGAGATTGCGAAGAGTCATGCAGCAGGCAAGTAAGCCTTTAATGAAAAAGCTCCATGTGTGCCTCGTGCACACGTGAGGCTTTATTCACTTTTCATACACCAACTAAAACCATTACAATGAAAAAAAGTAAAAAATGGAAGGCAAGCATTGCTGCATTTGTGGCAGGTGCTGCCATTATCATGGGAACGGCCTCGTTCACCAATCAGGAGCTAACATTTGATGCACTGCTCGGCCGTAGCGATGATCGCACCGATGCTCAGTTTCTGGCACAAGCGGCACTTATCCACTTAGAAGAAATTCAATTGGGCCAATTGGCGCAACAGAAAAGCTATATGACCGACGTGAAAGACTTAGGCGCACTCTTAGAAAAAGAACACACGCAATCGCTGAGAGATTTAAACATGCTGGCCGATCGCAAAGGAATTTCATTGCCTACATCCACCAATACAGACGCGAAGGATGCCTACAAAAGATTGAATAAGGAATCAGAGAAAAAATTTAATAAAGACTATTGCGCCGAAATGATCAAGGGACATGAAAAGGCCATTGGTATATTCGAAGCAGCTTCGAAGGAAGCACAGGATACCGAGATTAGGGAGTGGGCGAGTGCCACTTTGCCTACGTTACGCAAGCATTTGGATCACGCTAAATTGTGCAAAGCAAAGTGCGATAAAGTGTAGAGCAGCCATCAGTTGATTGCTGGAAAAAGCATGGCAAGTTTTGTCATGCTTTTTTTGTGGAAGCCATGTTGAAATTTCAGTTTTACAGTTGATGGCTATTGAATAGGAGACCCTTTGGTAGTGCGTTTCCAAATCACCGCCATACCCTGCGTAACGGCATCAGCACGTAAGGCTCTGCTATCACGAACCCGTATGATGATATTTATTTAGTCGGCAAGGCAACTTCGATGATTTTATTCGAATTGTGCATCTTAAATTTTTTCTATGAATTTAGTTTTCACTAGTTTGTAAGCTTCTTCAACATTATATTTTACTTCGGGTCGAATGATTGCTTCGATGTCACCTAAGAAGTTGGGATCATTCATTTTCTCATCCAGATTCTGCATGAAATTGGCCGATGTTACTTTGTTGTCTTCTCTCTTCAGATAGGCATGAAATCCTGTGATTACCTTTGCGGCATCAACTTTGTGTTGCGCAAGCACACAATAAAGGTCAAATAAATCTCTTCCTTTTCTGCGCTGATAAAGCGCTCTTAGTTTTGTCGAGAGCATCTCCTCAAGAAAAAACGTTGGAATTTGAGAGCTTCCGTTGTACCAACTAGACGCAACGGTATAAGGCAATATGTTGTATCCGAGAAACGCAAAATGCTCGCGGGCGTTTATCTCAACTTTTAACTTCCTTCTTACTTTCGGTTCTGCCTCTGATTCATACCGAAAGAGCATCGTACTGGTTATATCACTGCGCTCTACATTGATCTTTTCAAACCATACTAAAATGGTTCTTAATCTGTCTAATATGTCTCCGATGGGCCCCCCGGTTACTTGTACTAAATCAATATCTTCTGAATAGCGTAACGGTTGTTGAAGAAACAACTTATGTAATGCCGTACCACCTCGAAAGGCAAGGTTTTCTTTTAGAAATGGATCAGAAAAAATTTCGACCAATGCTCTTGAAATAACAAGATCTTGTTCAATCTGATAGCTGTCTTGCCAAGGTGCTGTGTGGCTCCACTCTTGAATGTAATTAGCAGGTATCATCTAGTCTGGTTCAATCACACTGTTTTCAATTACTTTCCATCTTTCGTTGCAAGGAAAACCATAACGTTTACTTTTTGCCATGAGCGAAACCCGGAAAAACTTTAAGTTTAGCTTAACGCAAATAGCTTCAATAGCATTTGCCAGCTCTGGTTGATGAAGAACCTGATCAGCGATGTACCCAAGCCTTTGGAGTGTTGCAGTTTCGGCATGCTGAGCTAGCTCTTCGTTAACTTTTTCAAGCCTAATATCTTCTACCAATTCATTAATTACTGTGGCTGCACGATTAAGCCCACCCACATGCTTAGAAAAATTCACCAGGTCAATGGCTGTAAGTTCTGGCGATGAAACCTGAATATAACCACTCTCCGTTTTTTTCTGTTCCAACAAGGCTGACGGTATTTTTTTAACACTAACAAATTTTACTTTGCTGTTTTTCTTTGTGCTTGGCCTAAGTGAAGGAAACGTAGTATTCACCATAAACACTTGGGGTGACTGGTGCGCTGCCCCGTATAGCGCAGCTGCGCTCAGTAAACTTACATAATAGGGTCTGTTCAAAAACTTCATTAGCCCATCCATGTAGAGAAGGGGTGGAATAATTCCCTTAGCTGCGTATTGGTATGAGACTATTACATAATAGCCTTTATGAACCGACACAATTTTATTTTTGGTAGAAAGACGGTTAAGGGTGCGTTTGATGGCTACTTCTGAGTGATGGGGGAAAGCCTTTCTTACTTGTAATAATGAAAAGGCATTCTTACCCTTTGAAAGCAGTTCATCAACCCACTCGCTAACACTACTAAAAGATTTTGAAGTGATCATTTATGAGCATTAAGTTGCGTAAAGTACCTTTAAATGTCTTTATATGCAATAAAATGCTCAAATAGATTACTGCTAATCCAACTTGATTTGGATTCCCTTTTCTAAAGAGATAGAGGATAGTACCTCTTTATGACTTAGCCAGAAATTTCAATTAGCCAACCCGGTTCTGAATTCCGAACCATTCAGAAGTTGCTTTACAAGTCGCAATGAGGAGCCAAGCCGCTTCTTTATCAGTTTAGGAAAATGTTGAATTCTTCGGTCTGACCCACCAAAATGGGTTTTAATACCCATTTTCTCGCCTTTTTTGCCTTAAAATGTAAAAAAGTGGAGTAAAGTGGTTGAAAGTGGTTGAAAAATGCTTACGTTTGTTTAGGAGAACTAAGACAACCACTACAGTCTATGACTTTCTTCACCAGCGAATACGAAAGTAAACTTGATGCTAAGGGCAGATTGGTGCTGCCATCGCGGATCAAGGCTCAGCTACCCACTACCAATGGGGAAGCGCAGGAGCTTGTCATCCGCAGAGGCTTCGAGCCATGCTTGATCGTCTATCCGATGGTGGAGTTCAAAAAAGTCTTCTCAAAAATTTCAGGTCTCAGCGAGTTCAACGAAGAGTATCGCAAACTCCAGCGAAACTTTTTGTCGGGAGTCGTAACGGTTGAGTTGGATAATAACGGCCGTTTCCTCATTCCCAAGAACATGCTTACGTATGCGCAAATTGACAAAGATGCGATGCTCGTAGGCACCGGAAGCAAAGTTGAAATCTGGAATCCTACTATCTATGAGAAGCAAATCATCCAAGACCCTAGTGAATTGTCGAAGCTCGCGGAGAAATTTTTGAACGAGTAAATGTTGGAAGATGATCGTTGGAACCACTACTCCCAGCGTATCTCAAAGCCCAATCAGCATCATTCAAATAATTCCAAAGAGGATTTGTTCATTGAAAAAAATTAAACAATTGCATTCGGGCACACGCAAAGTTTGTGCTGGGTGCAGAAGTTGAAAAAGCTATGGTGTACCACAGGCCGGTGATGTTAGAAGAGTGTATGGAGGGATTAGCCATTGATCCGGAGGGTATCTATGTAGACGTCACCTTTGGCGGAGGTGGTCATAGCTTGAAGATTTTAGAGCAGTTGCGAAACGGAAGATTGATTGCGTTTGACCAGGACGAAGACGCACGTAAGCAATCTGAAAATATTCAAAGTCGTTCTTTTACATTTTGTCAGACCAATTTCAGGAATATGAAACAATACCTGAAGTTGAATGGAATCACCAAAGTAAATGGCATTCTCGCCGACCTCGGTATTTCCTCGCACCAGATCGATTCGGCTGAACGCGGATTTTCTACCCGCTTCGATGGCCCGCTCGATATGCGCATGGATAAGAAGGGATCGAAAAGTGCTGCTCGCATTTTGAATGAATATCCGGAAGCTAGCCTTCATAAAATCTTAGGCATGTATGGCGAAGTGAAGAATGCCAAAACACTAGCCGGGTTGATCGTGCAGCAGCGTTCGGTAAAAAAGTTTGAGCGCATTCAGGATTTAATTGATTTGCTGAAGCCGATTGCACCGAGAGGAAAAGAGTTCAAATACTTCGCGCAGGTGTTTCAGGCATTGCGCATTGAAGTAAACGAAGAGATGCAGGCACTGGAAGAATTTTTGAACCAGAGTGGAGAGGTGATGGAGAAAGGCGGCAGACTGGTGGTGATGAGCTACCATTCGTTGGAAGATCGGTTAGTGAAAAACTACATCAACTCCGGTAAAATGTATGGCGAAGTAGAGAAGGATTTTTATGGCAATAAAATAAAGCCTTTCGAAGCAATCAATCGAAAACCGATTGAAGCTTCAGAGGCAGAAGTAAACGAAAACAACCGCGCACGCAGTGCAAAGTTGCGAATAGCAGAGAAGATATAAAGCATCTCTAAAACTCCTACTCCCTTCTCTTGTGGAGAAGGGGTTGAGGTGATAAGAAGGAATGTTTTAGAGATGCATATAAAACAGAAATAGAATGGAAAATAAGTTCAAAATAGAGCAACCTCAAAAGACAAATGAGGCACGCGTGAAACCGGCAGCAAAGTCGGCTAGCAGTGGTAAGAGCTTATTTTCCGGATTGGAGAAGCGCCTGAAACTCGAAAGCTATTTTGAAGAAGGGTTTCCGGTGCAGTACCTGCCGAAAATACTTTTTGTAGTGTTGCTCAGCTTGATCTACATCAGCAATACACACTACGCAGAAAAAACTACGCGGCAGATTGATCGAGCACAAAGTGATGTAGAAGATTTGCGAGCAGATTTCACTACGCTGAAATCAGATGTGATGTTCGCAAGCAAGCAAAGCGAAGTAGCACGTAGAGTAAAACCGTTGGGATTGAAGGAGAGCTTAAACCCTCCATTCAAAGTAATTGTAAAAGAGTAGCACTTAGAAAACTCATTGACCTTCTCTTTGTGGAGAAGGGGTCGGGGTTGAGGTAAAGAAAAGAGAAGTTTTTAGAAATGTATGTAAGGGCACATCTAAAAACTCAATTTCACCCTTCTCTCTGTGGAGAAGGGAAAGGGTTGAGGTGATAAAAAGAAAGTTTTTAGAGTGCCCGTAAATAAATAAGTAAAAAGTGAATATCAAGCAGTCCATATTAGTAAGAGTCCGCATCGCATTTTTGTGCGTGGTGGCCTTCGCTATTTGTGTGGCTGCCAAGATTGGTCACATTCAGGTGGTAGAAGGCCCTCAGTGGGAAAAGGTGAGCGAGAAAATCAACTTCGACTACCGCAAAATAAAAGCAACACGAGGAAACATTTATTCCGACAATGGAAGTTTGCTCGCTACCAGCTTACCCTTCTATAAAGTAGCCATCGATCCTAGGCTGGCGAAAGATGAAATTTTCAAAAAAGGAGTAGACTCATTGGCGATGTTGCTCTCACGCCATTTCAAAGATCGTTCGGAAAAAGAATACAAAGAGATGCTGAAAGATGCACGTGCTACCGGAAAGCAGTATCTGATTCTGAACCGCAAGCAAATCAATTACCAGGTTAAAAAAGAAATGATGACCTGGCCCATCTTCCGCGAAGGTCGTTACCGGGGTGGTGTAATATTTGACAAAATCGATGTACGCTATCGCCCGTTCAGCAATTTGAGTAGGAGAACTGTCGGATACATGAATGTCAACGGAGAGGGCGCTGGTCTGGAAAAAAGTTTTGATGGAGTTTTAGGTGGCCAAGATGGTGAAGCACTTTTTCAAAAAATTGCAGGTGGTTCATGGATGCCGGTGTTTGATGGAAAGAATATCAAAGCAATTGATGGATTGGATATTCAAACGACCATCGACATCAACTTGCAAGATGTAGCTGAGACTTCGCTCTACAATGCGATGAAGGCACATAATGCCGATGAAGGCACCGTGGTGGTGATGGAAGTGAAGACAGGTCACATCAAAGCGATTTCAAATTTATCAGCCGATGGACAAGGTGGATTTCAGGAAGAGTTCAATCACGCAGTGGGTGGATCTTTTGAGCCTGGCTCTACTTTTAAATTAGTTACTATGATGGCATTGTTGGAAGATACCAACATTGAATTGAATGATACGATCAATACACATCAGGGTGAATACATGTTCTACAAACGCAAAGTGACCGATCACGAAGAAGGTGGGTATGGACGTGTAACCATCAAACGCTCATTCGAAGTTTCTTCCAACATCGCGATGGCAAAGTTGATGGATAAACATTTTGGTACGAAGCCATCCAAGTTTTTAGATTATGTGGATAAACTGAATTTATCGAAGCCATTGGGTTTGCAAATCATCGGTGAGTCGTATCCAAAAATAACACGACCCAAAGACAAAAACTGGAGCGGCATTTCGTTGCCTTGGATGGCATACGGATATGGCTTTGAAATTTCTCCGCTGCATACATTGGCGGTGTACAATGCCATTGCGAACGATGGTAAGATGATTAAACCAATTTTCGTTACCTCAATTCAACAAGCAGATAACGTGAAGCAGGAATTTGAAACAGAAACGTTGAATTCAAAAATCTGCTCCGGCAAAACACTCAATCAATTGAAACTATTGCTAGAAAGTGTAGTTGAGAACGGAACTGCAAAAAATTTGAAGAACTCGTACTATCGCATTGCAGGCAAAACAGGTACTGCACAAATTTTGAAAGATGGTCGCTACGAAAAACGATACATCACTTCGTTCGTTGGCTATTTCCCGGCACACGCTCCAAAATATTCGGCCATAGTGTTGATCAAAAACCCTCGCGGTATTTACCAATATGGTAATAGTGTAGCTGGTCCGGTGTTCAAAGATATTGCTGACAATATTTATTCACGCGATATCAATTTGCACTCTGCTATGGAGAAAGCGAAGACGCAAGAGCCAGGCGTGTTTCCCACCATGCGTGCCGGCAAACAGGAAGAGTTGACCATGCTCGCAAACGAGTTGGGTGTTTCGAATCACGCCACTACCGAAGAAGAGTGGGTGAAGACAAATAAAAATGGAAATGCCATCGTGTGGAAAAAGAATGCAGTAGTAAAAGACCAGGTACCAGATGTGGTAGGCATGACTTTCCGCGATGCAATTTTCGTGTTAGAAAAAAATGGCTTGCGTGTGTCCTACGAAGGGAGGGGTAGAGTGGCAGCACAATCGCTTTCACCGGGCACACGCATCAGTAGGGGAGCAAAAATTTATTTGAGACTAAGTTAATGGCGTTACTAAAAGACATATTGTATCGAGTTCACATCACGGCTGCCAGCGGTAGTACCGATGTAGACGTCACGTCCATTTGCTTTGACTCACGAAAAGTAAAAGCAGGAAGTCTCTTTGTGGCCATCAAGGGCACACAGTCAGACGGGCATGCGTTTATCGACAAGGCGGTTGGCATGGGTGCATTGGCAATCCTTTGCGAAACACTTCCCGATACCATTTCCGACAGAGTTACTTTCATCACAGTAAAAGACAGCGCCAAAGCGTTGGGAATAATCGCTTCTAACTTTTATGGAAACCCTTCATCGAAACTGAAGTTGGTTGGCGTGACCGGAACAAACGGTAAAACAACTGTGGCAACGTTGTTGTACAAGTTGTTTTCGACTTTAGGGCATCGTTGCGGAATGTTATCCACAGTTGTGAATAAGATTGTGGATAAAGACATCCCATCCACACACACTACCCCCGATCCGATTCAAATCAATGAGTTGTTAGTAAAGATGCTCGAAGCTAACTGCACGCATTGCTTCATGGAAGTGAGTTCGCATGCGGTGGCGCAAGGTCGAATTGAAGGATTGCATTTTGTAGGGGCGTTATTTACCAATATTACTCATGATCACCTGGATTACCACCGTACGTTCGAAAGTTACATCCGCGCTAAGAAAGGATTTTTTGACGGTTTGTCATCTGATGCTTTTGCTCTCGTAAACAGTGATGACAAGCGCGGCATGGTGATGTTGCAAAATACCAAGGCGCAAAAGAAAACGCTCGCTTTGAAAAAGATGGCCGACTTCAAAGCGAAGATCATCACCAATTCGATGGAAGGATTGGAGTTGGAGATTGGCGATCGCAATGTGTGGTTTAAATTGATTGGCGATTTCAATGCTTATAATTTGTTGACCGTTTACGGTGCTGCCTGTTTATTGGGCGAAGATTCAGAAATGGTGTTGATGAAATTATCGGCGCTCACCAGCGCACCCGGACGATTTGAGTTAGTGATGCCCGGATCAAAATTCACAGCCATTGTTGATTATGCGCACACACCCGATGCATTGAAGAATGTACTCGAAACAATCGAACACTTTCGCACAGGGCAAGAACAAGTGATAGCTGTGATTGGCTGTGGAGGTGATCGCGATAAAACGAAGCGCCCTTTGATGGCGGCGGTGGCCTGTAAGTATTCCAACAAAGTGATTTTTACTTCGGATAATCCGCGTAGCGAAGACCCGATGGAAATCATCAAGGAAATGCAAACCGGAGTGGGTCCGACGGATGCGAAGAAAACGCTGGTGATGGTGGATCGCGAGGAGGCCATCAAAACTGCGTGCATGTTGGCGAAAGAAAAAGACATCATCATCGTAGCTGGGAAGGGCCACGAAAATTATCAGGAGATCAAAGGAGTAAAACATCCTTTTGACGATAAAGAAGTATTGACACGAATGTTAAAAATGTTTGCGAATTAAATGCTGTACTATTTATTCGACTATATAGAAAAACACTTTGACTTCCCCGGGGCGGGGTTGTTTCAGTACATTTCGTTCCGTGCTGGTGTAGCTGCGATTCTTTCCTTGTTGATCACGATCACCTACGGAAAGACACTGATCAACTTTTTGCGAAAAAAACAAGTTGGCGAAGATATCCGCGACTTAGGATTGGAAGGCCAGATGCAGAAGAAAGGCACTCCAACCATGGGTGGCATCATTATCATTGCCGCTATTTTGATTCCAACCTTACTGATGGCGAGGTTGGACAACGTTTACATTATTTTGTTAGTGGCAACCACGCTTTGGTTAGGTTTGATTGGATTTATTGATGATTACATCAAGGTATTCAAGAAAAATAAAGAAGGCCTTGCCGGACGATTTAAAATTGTAGGACAGGTTTCCATCGGATTGATCGTAGGTCTGACACTTTATTTTAATGAGAATGTAGTGGTTCGTGAGAAGACTGCCCCTTCGGTTGCGAGTGTAGAGGTAGCTCCCATTCCTTCGGATTTCAAATCAGAATACGATGTGAAGTCTACGAAAACCACGGTACCATTTTTGAAGAACAATGAATTTGATTACAGCTCATTGATCTCTTGGTGGAATCCGGATTATACATGGATCGTGTACACGTTGCTAGTCATTTTTGTGATCACCGCGGTTTCCAATGGTGCGAATATTACGGATGGCATAGATGGATTAGCAGCAGGCACTTCGGCCATCATCGGACTTACCTTGGCGATCTTCGCTTACTTATCGGGTCGTGTGGACTTTAGTACCTATCTCAATATCATGTACATCCCCAACTTGGGTGAGCTGGTAATTTTCTGCACCGCTTTTGTGGGCGCGTGTCTTGGATTTTTGTGGTACAACTCGTATCCGGCGCAAGTGTTCATGGGAGACACTGGTAGTCTTTCGTTGGGTGGAATCATAGCGGTGTTGGCTTTAGCTGTACGAAAAGAATTAATGATCCCGGTTCTCTGTGGAATCTTCTTCATAGAGTTGGTGTCGGTGATGATGCAGGTGTCGTACTTCAAGTACACCAAAAAGAAATACGGAGAGGGAAGAAGAATTTTGTTGATGTCACCACTGCACCATCATTACCAAAAGAAACAAATCCACGAGTCGAAGATTGTAACTCGTTTTTGGATTGTAGGAATTTTGTTGGCGATTGTGAGTTTGGCAACATTGAAGTTACGATGATTTGAAAATTACTGAATTTGAAAATGAGGCAATTTGAAAATAATTTAAATACGAGTAGAAGAATACTAAATGAGTAAACGCGTAGTCATATTAGGAGCAGGAGAGAGCGGAACAGGCGCAGCTATTTTGGCGAAAGCCAAAGGCTTCGACGTGTTTGTGTCTGACTACGGAGTGATCAAAGAGCAGTACAAAACTGAATTGCAACAGCATCAGATTCCATTCGAAGAGAATGGCCACACGTATGATTCCATCTTAAACGCATCTCTGATTATCAAAAGTCCGGGCATTGCAGAGAAAGTAGAGATCATTAAAAAGGCGCGTGCAGCAGGAATAGAAATCATTGACGAGCTTGAATTTGCCTACCGCTACATTCAGGGAAAAGTGATTGCCATTACTGGTACCAACGGAAAGACAACATCGACACTCCTAACGTATCATTTGCTTCAGTCTGCCGGATGGAAAGTAGCATTGGCAGGAAATGTAGGAGAGAGCCTTGCACGAAAGGTAGCAACCGACAAGCACGATTGGTATGTAGTGGAGATTAGCAGCTTTCAATTGGATGGAACAAAAACATTCCAGCCTACGATCGGTATTTTGCTCAACATTACACCCGATCATTTGGATCGCTATGAGTATCATATGCAGAACTATATTAACTCGAAGTTTCGGTTAGTACAATCGATGCAATCGGCTGATCATTTAATTTATTATGCCGATGATGCTGTGGTTTCAAATGAAGTGAAACAGAAGTCGGTTGTTCCTCAACAAGTGAAGGTATCACTTCAAACAAAGACCGATGCGTACTTCGATGGAGCTAAAATGAATTTTGCAGTCAATGGTGTTTCGTTTGGTGTAGCTCAATCTGAAACCACCTTGAAGGGGCCTCATAATCTGATCAACACCCTGTCGGCTGTTTCGGCTGCGTTGCTCGCTGGTGTTTCCGAGCAAGCAATTCGTCAGGGGTTGAAAACGTTTGTCAATGCACCGCATCGGTTGGAGTCGGTGGCTGTTATCAATGGAGTGGAGTTTGTAAATGATTCAAAGGCTACCAATGTGGATTCGGTGGTATATGGCTTGGGCAGTTATCAAGGGCCGCTCATCTGGATTGCCGGAGGTATCGACAAAGGAAATGACTATACACTGATTGAAGATCAGGTAAAACAAAAAGTGCGTGTGTTGATTTGCCTTGGTAAAGACAATGACAAATTGAAGAAAGCTTTTGACGGAAAAGTGAAAGAGATCTACGAAACGCAAAGCGTGAAGGAATTAGCGCAATTGGCGTTACGCGTTTCACAAAAGGGCGATGTGGTTTTGCTGTCACCGGCCTGCGCCAGTTTTGATCTTTTTAAAAATTACGAAGATCGTGGAAAACAATTTAGAGAGGCTGTATTGGAACTAAAGGAATCAGTAGAGAATAACTGATAGAAAAGATATGAAGTTGAGTACAATAAAAGAATGGGCTGATAAAAACCTGCAGGGTGACAGAGTAATCTGGGCTGTGGTGTTTGCTCTTTCTTTGATCAGCATTTTGGTGGTGTATAGTTCCATCGGAACACTCGCGTACAAACGTACAGCCAGCACCGAGTCGTTTTTGATGAAGCACACCTTTATGGTGTTTTTGGGATTAGCTTCGATGTGGATCGCTCATAAGATCGACTATCGGTACTATTCTAAAATTTCCCGACTGGCTTTGTGGGTGAGTGTGCCGTTGTTGATTTATACTTTCAAGTTTGGAACAAGCTTAAACGAAGCGTCTCGTTGGATCACATTACCAATCATTAATACTTCATTTCAACCATCGGATTTTGCCAGCCTTGCATTGATCATCAATCTGGCCGCTATGCTTTCGAAGAAGCAACAAAACATTGACGACATTAAAGAAGCATTAATCCCGATGTTGATCTGGTGCGGTGCAATTTGCGGATTGATTGCGTTGACGAATTTTTCAACAGCAATTCTACTATTCGCAACCTGTATGCTGATCATGTTTATCGGTCGAGTTCCAGTCCGTTATCTTGCGATGTTGATCCTGATTGGTCTGTTGTCTGGGTCCGCTGGACTTTATTTCGGTCAGCGCTTCGACACTGCGATCAATCGTGTAAAAGATTTTTATGCCTATGTGATGCACCAAAAGGAATTACCCTTTCAAGCAAAGCATGGTCGGATTGCGATTGCAACTGGAGGACTGTTTGGCAAAGGTCCGGGTAATAGCGAACAGCGGAATATTTTGCCGCACCCGTATTCTGATTTTGTGTACGCAATAGTCATTGAAGAATATGGTGTGATTGGAGGCGTGCTCGTGCTCGTACTCTATTTGATATTACTGCATCGGGGGATGAAAGCGGCCTACAATAGTGAGCGAGCTTTCGGAGGACTGCTCTCGGCAGGATTGAGTTTTGATTTGGTTTGTCAGGCGATGGTGAACATGGGCGTAGTGGTTGGCCTTGGTCCCATCACCGGACAACCATTGCCATTGATTAGTATGGGCGGAACCGCGATGGTCTTTACCGGCTTGTCGGTAGGAATTATTTTAAGTGTGAGTCGTGGTGAACAGGAAGAGAATTGGGGACAAGGTGCGAGTGAGAAATTAGAAACGGATGAAACGAAGGAGAAAGAAGTAGAAGTGAAAGCTGCATAACAATTTGAAAATGGATCAATTTGAAAATTTGAAAATGAAATAATTCGGTAATTCGATGATTCGATGATTTGAAAATTTGAGGATGAATTAATTTGAAAATTAGTGAGAAGTAAAAAGTAGAAGAAAAGGATAACAATAAAAGAATTGAAAGCAGAGAAACCATATCGGATCATCATTAGCGGAGGCGGCACCGGAGGACATATCTTCCCGGCGCTGGCGATTGCCAATGAATTTAAGAGACGCTATGCGGATGCGGATATTCTGTTTGTAGGTGCGGAAGGAAGAATGGAAATGACGAAAGTACCCGAGGCTGGATATAAAATTGTCGGGCTCTGGATCAGCGGACTACAACGCAAACTAACACTTTCCAATTTGTCGTTTCCGTTTAAGTTGATTTCGAGTTATGTCAAAGCAAGCAACCTCATCAAGAAGATGAAGCCGCATGCTGTGATTGGCACAGGAGGTTATGCGAGTGGCCCAATTATGTTGGCCGCTACCAAGGCAGGAATTCCTTCTTTGATTCAAGAGCAGAATTCGTATGCGGGATTAACCAACAAACAGTTGGCACAAAAAGCCGGACGTATTTGTGTTGCCTATTCCGGTATGGAAAAATATTTTCCAGCTTCGAAAATTGTGTTCACGGGTAATCCGGTGCGAAAAGATATTATCGATCTGGAGACGAAACGAGAGAAAGCGTTGGCACACTTTGCCTTTAACTCTTCGGAGCGTACGCTTCTCATTTTAGGCGGAAGCCTTGGCGCGCGCACGATCAATGAAAGTATTTTGGCGGGAATTGATCAATTGATTGATGCGCACATTCAAGTGATTTGGCAGACGGGCAAATTGTATTACGAGGGAATCAAATCACAGATTGAAAACAAAGATTTGAGACGCATTCGCGTAGTTGATTTTTTGAAACAGATGGATTTAGCTTACGCAGCTTCCGATGTAGTGATCTCGCGTGCGGGTGCATTGGCCATTTCTGAGTTGTGCATTGCCAAACGCCCTAGCATTTTGGTGCCTTCGCCCAACGTGGCCGAAGACCATCAAACAAAAAATGCGATGGCATTGGTTAACGAAGAAGCGGCATTGATGGTGAAGGACGTAGAGGCAAAAAATACATTGGTAAGTGAGGCACTGAAACTGGTTTATGACGAACAACTTGCTGAAAAGCTGAGAAACAACATTGGCAAATGGGGCAAGCCACAAGCCGCAGAAGATATTGTAGATGAAATTGAAAAACTGATTGGTATTACAAGTGAAGTTAGAGCAATACGATAGCGTTTATTTCCTCGGCATCGGTGGGATTGGCATGAGTGCCATCGCGCGGTGGTTCAGGCACAAAGGCATGAAAGTGGCCGGCTACGATCGCACGCCTACGCCACTCACGTACGAGTTGTTGGATGAAGGAATGGAAATTCATTTCGAAGATCGCGTCGAGATGATTCCCGGATACATCAGCAAAGAAAAAACCTTGGTGGTGTTTACGCCTGCTATTCCTAAAAATCATGTGGAGCATGCGTATTTGAAAGAGAATGGATTTACGATTCTCAAGCGCTCGGAAGTATTGGGATTGCTCACAAAGAGCTATAAAACCATCGCTGTGGCAGGAACGCACGGGAAGACAACCACCTCTTCGCTTATCGCTCATATTATTAAATCGGCAGGAATAAACATGGTTGGATTTTTAGGAGGGATTACGACCAACTATGATTCGAACTTGGTTATGCACGGTGAAGTAAATGAAAATACTCTGGTGGTTGTAGAGGCTGATGAGTTCGATCGTTCGTTTTTGCGATTGTTTCCGGAGATAGCGGTGGTGACTTCAGCGGATGCTGACCATTTGGATATTTACGGAGATCACGCGAGCATGCTCACCTCGTTCCGCGATTTCATGAAGCAGATTAATGCGAGCGGAAGTTTGATTGTACATGAGTCGATTGAATCGCTCACAGAAGGAATAACCGTTTCGAAAGAAACGTATGGTATGAGCCGGGGACAATTTTTTGCCGGCAACATAACCGCCAATGGCGGATTTTTTGAATTTGATCTTCACGGCTTTGGAACGAAGATCGAAAAAATTCAGCTCGGTGTCCCTGGTTTTCATAACATGGAAAATGCCATTGCCGCTATGTTGGTAGCGTTCAAGTTGGGCATTAGTGAAAAAGTTATTCGAGAGGCACTTCATTCATTTAAAGGAGTGAAGCGCAGATTCGAATTCATCATCAAACGAGATGATTTGGTTTACATTGATGACTATGCACATCACCCGCGCGAGATTGAAGCTTTTTTGACTTCACTCAAGTCGATGTATGCCGGTAAAAAACTGACAGTAATTTTTCAACCGCACCTGTTCACACGCACGCGAGATTTTGCAGAAGGATTTTCAAAGAGTCTGAGCATCGCCGATGAAGTGTTGTTGATGGACATTTATCCGGCTCGCGAAGAACCGATTCCGGGTGTTACCTCGGATATGTTGTTTGCAAACATCACGAGTCCGGTAAAGATTCGTTGTGGTAAGACAGATGTGTTGCAGAAGTTAGAAGATCTGGATGTAGAAGTAGTAGCAACGGTGGGTGCGGGAGACATTGACACGTTTGTGAAACCGATCAAAGAAATGTTGTTGAAGAAGTAAGAGAAAAATGAAAACGAAGTTTAGCATACGAAGAGAAATTAAAGTAGCAGTAGCGATACTGGGCTTGTTTTTTCTGATTGCCTTCAGTGAACGAAAGCAAGGCGGAGCCGTGTGCAAGGATATTGTTGTAGAGTTGGATAACCTGAGTGAAAATCATTTTTTGGATGAGGCAGATGTGTTGCATTTGGTAGAAGGAAGCGGAGAGCCGGTGAAAGGTGTAGGGATCAACCGAATTAAACTGAAAGAGATCGAGAAGAAGTTGAAGTACGACAAACATATATTAGATGCGGAACTGTTTGGCGATTTGAAAGGAAATCTGATCGTGAACGTAGAGTTGCGAAGACCGATCGCGCGCATTGTGCAAAACGATGCACCCGATGCCTACATCGCAGAAGATGGTGTGATCATGCCGGTGTCAGAGAAGTACACGGCACGCGTAGTGTTGATCAGCGGAGCGGTGAAACAACTGTTGGAGAGTGAAGACCTGAATCGCACAGAGGAAGGCATGCAATTGATGGCGATGATTGAGTTTATCAATGCAGATCCGTTTTGGAAGGCACAGGTAGCGCAGCTTGACATTCAGAAGAATGGAAAAGTAATCATCTACCCACAAGTAACGGGGCAGTTGGTGGAGTTTGGAAAACCGGAAAATTTGGAAGTGAAGTTTAAGAAGCTGATGGTTTTCTACAAAGAGATTTTGCCCACACGCGGCTGGACGCGCTACGAGCGCGTGAATTTGGAATATGAAGGGCAGGTAGTGGCGGAATGAAAAAAAAGAATTTAGAATATTGAATTCAGAATATAGAATGAAGATTGAAAACAAGAAAAACGAAAGAAGAATATAGATAGTGATAAATGGCATGACATGAATTCTGACTTCGGTATTCTGACTTCTTAAATTAAAAGAAATTGTAAACAACCACTAAACATAAAGAACACCATGGAACACGAGAAAATAGTAGTAGGACTGGACATCGGCACAACGAAGATTTGTGCGATTGTTGGCCGTCAGAATGAATTTGGCAAGTTGGAGGTATTGGGTATGGGCAAGGCCGAATCGGAAGGAGTGATCAAAGGTATTGTTACAAACATAGATAAAACCGTATTCGCCATTGAGAAAGCCGTGAAAGAAGCTAGCGACATGAGCGGCATCGATATTGGTGTGGTGAACGTCGGCATCGCGGGGCAACACATTCGCAGCTCCATCCACCACGGCAGCATCACGCGCATCTCGAAAGAAGATGAGGTGAGCATTGAAGATGTGAACCGCCTGACGGAAGACATGTATCGTATTGTAATTCCACCGGGCAGCGAGATCATTCACGTAATGCCACAAGATTATACCGTGGATTACGAAGAAGGCATCAAAGATCCGGTGGGTATGAGTGGCGTGAAGTTGGAAGCCGACTTCCACATCATCACGGCCCAGACCAGCGCGATCAACAACATCAACAAGTGTGTGCGCAGGGCAGGATTGGAAATTCAGGATTTGATTTTGGAACCACTCGCCAGCAGCATTGCGGTGTTGAGTGAAGAAGAAAAAGAAGCCGGTGTTTGCTTGATCGACATCGGTGGCGGTACTACTGACATCGCGATCTTCCACGATAGCATTATTCGCCACACGGCTGTGATTCCTTTCGGTGGAAATATTTTGACAACGGATATTCAGCATGGCTTGATGGTGATGGCGAAACAAGCCGAGCAATTGAAGACACGATTCGGAAAAGCAATTGCGGAAGAAGCTAGTCCGAATGAGATTGTTTCAATTCCCGGCATTCGCAATAGAACGGCTAAGGAAATTTCAGTGAAGAATCTTTCGAACATCATTCAGGCGCGCATGGAAGAAGTGATTGAGATGGCGCACGCAGAAATCATCAGCTCCGGTTATGAGAATCGCCTCGCAGGTGGTATTGTGATTACTGGCGGTGGCTCGCAACTGAATTCATTGAAGCAGTTGGTAGAGTACATGACGGGTATGGATGCACGCATCGGTTACCCGAATGAGCACCTTGGCAAGAGCAAGTTGGAAGTGGTGAAGAGTCCGATGTATGCTACTGCCGTGGGGTTGGTGCTCTCCGGATTCCGCTCGTTGGATGAGCGCGAGGAGCGCTACAAGGAAGCAAAGGAAAATCAGAAGGTGGTGAAGGTGAAGAAGGAAAAACAAAATCCGGCATCTGACTTTTTCTCGAACATCTTGAATAAGACGAAGGGATTGTTGATAGATGACTTGAGTGATAAGAACGAGTATTAATTCGGTGATTCGATAATTTGATAATTCGGTAATTCGATGATTCGGTAATTTGAGAATTTGAAAATGAATTCGATTTGAAAATTTGATGATTTGAGAATTTGAAAATGATTTTGCTTCGGATGAAAGATGAGATGATTAAATGTGTGCGCACTGCGGCAGGGATTGAAGCGAAAAGCCCGCACCCCGATACGCCAACGAAAACTGGCGGGGGAGGACTTGTAGCGGAAAGCCCGGCAGCCGCCCAAATGGGATTTATGATTTTTGATTTACGATTTTTTGATTTTATAAAACTAAAAAGAACAACCACTAAATATTCAATATCATGTTTGAACCAATAAACGGATACAAATTTGATCTCCCCAAACACCACAAGTCGATCATCAAGGTGATTGGCGTTGGTGGCGGAGGTAGCAATGCAGTCAACCACATGTTTCGGCAAGGCATCAAAGATGTCGAGTTTGTGGTGGCGAATACAGATTTGCAAGCGCTGAACAGCAGCCCGGTGCCTTATAAACTTCAGTTGGGCGTAAACCTAACGGAGGGACTTGGCTGCGGTGCGAACCCTGAAGTGGGGCGTGCGGCTGCGCTGGAAAGTAAAGACCAGATTCGCGAGATGCTGGCCGGTACTAAAATGGTTTTTGTAACTGCGGGGATGGGCGGTGGCACCGGTACAGGTGCTGCCCCTGTCATTGCTAAAATAGCCAAGGACATGGACATCTTAACGGTGGGCATTGTCACGCTTCCTTTCTCATTTGAAGGAAAGAAAAAATTAGCACAAGCAGACTTGGGTATCGAAGCATTTCGCGCGAGCTGCGACACGGTGCTAGTGATACTCAATGACAAGCTGCGTGAGATCTATGGCAACTTATCCATTGGCCAGGCATTTGGCGAAGCGGATAATGTATTGACAACTGCCGCGAAGGGCATCGCTGAGATTATCACCTTGGCGGGCTATGTGAACGTAGACTTTCAAGATGTGCGCACGGTGATGCTGAATGCTGGTGCAGCAGTGATGGGTACTGCTGAAACACGTGGTGATACACGCGCGATCAAAGCAGCACAACAAGCGTTGGCTTCTCCGCTGCTAGATAACCACGACATCATGGGGTCGAAGAAAATTTTGCTTTCGATCATCTCCGGTGAGGAAGCCGAATTGCAAATGGATGAACTCACAACGATCACTGAATACATTCAACAACAAGCGGGTGATGATGCCGAAGTAATTTTCGGTCACGGTGTGGATTCTGCTTTGGGCGATCGCATTCGTGTGACGGTGATTGCTACTGGGTTTGTAACCGAAACGAAAGTGGTGAAGAAGGAAGAGAAGAAAGTGCATGAGTTAGATCGCACACAGATTTCGTTATTTGACTCGGTCGATAATTCGGTAAACCAACGCGGTGGTGATTTGGAGTTGAAGGTGAAAGGCGAAGTAAATAGAGGAGATGAGAAACCGCCTATGCCTATTGAGCAACCACAAGAGCGACCGGTACAACAACCGATGGAACGACCTGTGTTGAAGACTCCGATCAAAGAAGAAACTCCGGAGAAAGAAGAGCCGAAGCGTGAGGAGCGTGCGTATACGTTTACCCTTTTTGATAAAACAGAGAATACCAACTCTAATTCCATTGATGATGAAGATGGAGACAATGGTTTGTTTGCCGAAGATGATGAGTTTCAGATTGGCAGAGAAGTTTCTGCGGATCAGGTGATCAATGATGATGGCCTGATGGAAGTGCGCAGAACACGCGAGCGCCTAGAGCAACAAGCGCGCGAGCGCAGAGAGAAACTGAAAGCGGCACGTAAGCAAGAGATGACGAAAGAAGAGTTTAATGAGAAGTGGACATTGCCTGCATATTTGCGCAGAGGCGTGAAGATGGACAATGTGCCACACTCATCAGAACAATTTATTTCACGCTACAACTTAAATGACGACAACAGCTTGTTGGGTAACAATAAGTTTTTGCATGATAATGTGGATTAGAAAGAGAAGTCAGAAGTCGGAATGCAGAAGTCAGAATTTTTCTGTATTCTGAATTCTCCATTCTGAATTTTTTTCTAGTGAAGACATGGCACATCCGGTATGACTGGTTTTACTCCATTCGTAGTGGTTGTTGGTGGTAAATATTTTTTGCCGATACCGGAGTGCCTTCTTAAGACCAGACTTTTGAATTGCTGTTTTTATTTTTTTCAGCGTTCTGGTCGGGATTTTTTTAGGTGGAAAAAGAAGCCCAGCTTAACCGGCCGGGCTTCTTTGTTTTATCGGTTGACCTTACGCCATCGTAGGAAGTGCTTCAGAAAATTTTTAGTATCCCACTTTTAGACTTCAGTTAGGAAATAAGTTTTTCAATTTTCTGTGTTGTTCGTAGAAACGACGCAATAAATTGGTAGATGTCATCGAGATAATGTTTGATCTTACGGTGCGATGCACCTTTAATAATCCGCTTTGTTCTTTCTACAAATGTATTGCGGCTCTGCCGCTGGTTGACCTCACCCCATCGAAGGAAGTGCTTTCTGAAAATTTATCTTGCCCCTCTCCGCAGGAGAGGGGAGCTGGAGCATCACATCACTATTTTTATTGCTTTGTTTTGATGTTTTATCAAGGGAAATTGCAGAGGCCGCACGAGTTTGTTCCCCTCTGCGGAGAGGGGGCTAGGTTCAACATCGTACAGCATGTGCTCAGATGGGGTGAGGTTTATTCCACAGGGTTCTTTTTTTTCTGTTGACCTCACCCCATCGTAGGAAGTGCGTTCTGAAAATTTATGTTACCCCTCTCCGCAGGAGAGGGGAGATGGCGCATCATTTTATTATTGTGCAATGAGAATTGATTCATCCGAATGTGATAGCAGAGAGCGCACGAGTTTTTTCTCCTCTGCGGAGAGGGGCTCAGTGCATCATCACATAGCATTAGCTCAGATGGGGTGAGGTTCAACAGGAGCGGGCTGCCAAAGAAATAAATTGGTGTTTCCTACCTAAACAAAGAAGCCCAGCTTAACCGGCCGGGCTTCTTTGTTTTAAAGCGATTTACTTTATCATGAAGGATTAGTGCTATTCGCCTTCGCGGCATCGCGCGTATTTTTTTGAACGGCTATGGCAGCAAACAAGCTCAACATAAACGACATGGCGTAAAATCCTTTTTCGCTCAGTGTGAGTGTAGCATTCCATAAGCCAATGATCAATAATACAATCGCCAGAATGGTTGAGAACCACGCAAGGCCATAGTAGATATTCGTTACCGGAATTCCTTCCATTTGGTCGCGCACCACTTTTTGTAATGATACGGCTGAGAATAGCCCGTACATAAGGATGGTAAAGTAGTATCCTTTTTCATTGAGCAACATTTCGGCATTCCACAAACCTACGAGGTACGAAATCATACCCGCTAAGAGAGCAATCCAGGATGCTGCGACAAACGCACTAGATGGAGCTTGATTATTCATATTTTATTGTTTAGTGATTCGATTACTGTGGCGAATCGATTAGCCCAATTTTGGTGATTTCCACCAGTCAATAATACTGAATATATTCCTACAACGAAAACCGAAGGAATCTTGTATCTTCGAATCATTAAAATTGTAATCCAATTATCATGAATAAGAAGATCATGTATTTCACCTTTCCTGTGATCCTGTTAGTGGCCATTTATTTTATGGGCCCAACGCCGTCCACGCCTGTTTATGATCCTGCCATGCCAGCGGTGCCGCAAAGTGCGGAGGAGCTAGAAAAATATGTGGCGTTGCAGGAGAGCAAGCATCAACTAAAACCGGATAATGAAGCACGTATTATTTGGGCCGACAGTTCCAAAAAGAAAACTCCGTATAGTGTCGTGTACATTCACGGTTTTTCAGCCAGTCAGGAAGAAGGCGATCCGATACATGAGTCCTTTGCGAAGAAGTTTGGATGCAACTTATATTTAGGACGGATGGCCGATCATGGTGTAGACACAACCAATCAGCTCTTATATTTTTCACCCGATCGTTGGTGGGCGAGTAGCAAAGAAGCATTGGCGATTGGCAAAGCGCTCGGTGATAAAGTTATTTTGATGAGCACTTCTACAGGGGGCACCATGTCGATTATGTTGGCAGCTACCTATCCACAAGATGTGTATGCGATGATTAACATGTCGCCCAATATTGAAATTAATGATGGCAATGCATGGCTGCTCAACAACCCGTGGGGATTGCAAATTGCTCGTCAGGTAATTGGGGGCGAGTCACGTGTGTTCCCTCCCGATTCGTTGAAAGACAAATACTGGAATAATAACTACCGACTGGAGGCAGTTGTGCAATTACAAGAGTTGGTGGAATCAGCCATGACAGCAGAAACATTTAAGAAGGTAACTTGTCCATCGCTCACACTGTATTATTATAAGAGTGAAACCGAGCAAGACCCTACCGTGAAAGTGAGTGCTATGAAGGTGATGAATGAACAACTCGGTACACCTGCCGATATGAAAGAGATGGTGGCCATACCGGGAGCGGGAGGTCATGTGTTGGGATCGCATGTGGTATCTAAAGATTTACCTGCCGTGCAACAGGCAGCAGAGAAATTTGCTCGCGAGAAGTTGAAGATGAAGCCCGATTATGGCTTGCGTCCGATGACGCTGCCTGCGTATAAGGCAAGCGTTGAAAGCGACCCGGCTAATGAGTTGGTGGACTTGGAAAAATTTATACCCGGAGTAGTGTTAGATATTAAATATGCCACCGAAGATAATTTTACCAAATCGAAGATTTACAAGAGTGCTCGTGCTTTTGCGCGTAAGCCGGTGGCTGCAGCATTGTTGAAAGCTCAGAAAGAATTCAACAAGCTGGGCTATGGCATAAAGATATTTGATGGCTATCGGCCGTATTCTGCTACGGTAAAATTTTACGAAGTGATGAATGGAGATTCAACCTACGTGGCGAGTCCGTACAAAGGTTCGCGCCATAATCGCGGCTGTGCGTTGGATATGACCATTTTTGATTTAAAGACGAAAGCAGATTTAACTATGCCCACGGCGTACGACGCACCACAAAAGGAATCGTGGCCGACAGAGCCGGTCAGCGACCCGGTGATTCGCAAAAACAGAGAGACATTGATTTCGGTAATGGAGCGCAACGGATTTAAAGTGTATAGCACTGAGTGGTGGCATTTTGATTTTGTAGGATGGCAGAAGTTTGCGGTGATGAATATTGATTTTGAAGAGTTGGATTGAGGGTGTTGTAAGGATGGTTGAGTTTAGTAGCTAATAATTTAGAGAATTAATGACTAAAGAAAGAGTAAAGTACTGGGTACGTGTCATTGGCATTCCATTGATGGTTGCATTTGCTGTCCGCTTTCTATTTGATGTGAATAGTTGGCAGTCATTGTGGAGTGTTATGACGATTACGTTTTTTATTTCGTTGCCGTATTTGGTTGGTGTGTTAACCATCTATTTATCAAAAGCGGAGCGAGTAGAAAGTTGGGTTTACTCGGTATTTACTCCGTGGATACCGATCTTTGTTTTTTTGTTGCTTACACTGCTCCTAGCTATTGAAGGTTGGGCTTGCTGGGTAATGATTGCACCCTTGTTTCTTTTGTTTGCCAGCCTAGGTGGATTGACAGGAAGATATTTTAAGAGAAGAAAGTCGAGCAACTCAAATCGCCTCCATATTTCTTTAGCGGTATTGCTTCCTTTTTTTCTGGCACCAATCGAACAGGCGATAGGCCAGATACCAGGATTCTATAAAGCGTATACATTTATTGATATTGAAGCTAGCCCTGAAATTATTTGGAGCAATGTTACTCGTGTGCGTCAAATCGAACCATCCGAAGATAGCAGAAGCCTCAACCGGTTTTTACAGATACCTCGTCCATTGCGGGCGGAGCTAGACTTTGAAGGTGTTGGTGCCAAACGTGAAGCAATATTTGAAGGAGGATTAGTATTTGATGAAAAGGTAATTTCGTATGAGCATCTGCGCCACATGAAGTTTTCTATTCGAGCCAATACGTACGATATACCCTCTACTACTTTTGATGAACATGTGCTGATCGGTGGAGAGTTTTTTGATGTGTTGGAGGGTACGTATGATTTGGAAAGGCTGAGTGAAGGAAAATATCGGTTGCATTTGTACAGTGAATTTAAAATGACCACTTCATTTAATTTTTATGCCAGTATATGGGGCAAATGGATTATGAAGGATATTCAAGAGAATATTTTAAGGGTTATTAAAGATCGAAGTAGCAAGTCATAGCGTAAAGAAGAAATGCCTTACCAAGGAAGAGCGAAGTTTCATCGGCACCCCGGAGAATTTTGAGGTAGCGGTAAGTCCGCGAGTTAGCTGGAGTAGTCTTTTTGTTTCATTGGTTTGGTTATGTGGCTTAGCTTTTTTTGCGAGCCGGATTATAACTACATTACTAGAGAACTCTTCCACAGATTGGAAACCTTATGGATGGCTTTCATTCATTGGTTTAATAGGTGTCATTTTCTTGCACTCCGCTTTGTGGATGATACTGGGAAGAGAAACAATATCGGTTAAGCGAGGAGTACTGAAAATCAGAAGACAAGTTTTGGACGTTGGATTTACACGAACATACACCATTGCAAAAATTAGAGAATTAAAAATCAACCCCGCCATCACGCCAGAACGTTGGGAAAAAATGATGTATCGTAACACGCGAACCACTTTGATTGAGTTTGAATATGAATCATCGACTGTCAAATTCGGGGCAGAATTCGATTTAGCCGAAGCTAATTTGGTTTTGGAGGAATTTAAGACGATTAGAAGTTTTGCTCCTTTCAATTTCGCTGGTGATTCGGGAACATGGATTAATGAAGAGGAGGAATACGTGGAGAATGATAATTTTTTGAAGAAGTTGAAGCTGAAGTAGAATTTATGTTATCTAAATTTTGATAGCTCTAGCGCTATTTTTTGTAGACCACGCATTCGGATAAAGAATTTGAAATTGATTTCTAGCTTAGAACATGAAACAAAAACTATTTATGAAGTGTCTAATTATTTTTTTCTTACTGATTTCCACGAACTCTTTCGGCCAGTTTGTAGCAAAGATGGAAGTAAAGGAGCCCATTGAAGGATTATGTAACCCGAAAGAAGTGTATGCTTTATTACCGATGCTGCAAGGACAGGAAGAGGCAATATGTCCGGTTACAGAAGATGAAATATTGAAGCGACTGAATGAAGAAGTACAATTCCTAAAAGATAACCCTAAATTTAGTGGTAAAGGTATGATCGGACTCATCATTAATTGTAAGGGTCAAGTACTGCAATGCAAGATGGATAACAAGACCAAGAACGCGGAGTTAGATAAGCAGATTGAAAAGGTATTCAACTCACTGGGCGAATGGAAAGCCGGTAAGTTAAATGGTGAGGAGGTAGATTCTTCCAAGCTGTTTAGTTTTAAAATTAAGAAGGGAAAATTTGTATGGGAGTGAGACGGCCTTTCATGAGGGGCTCGTTTCAAACATCGTATAGAGATATCAAAAATAACAAGATAGATTGGTATGATTGAATTAATCATCATTGTTCTTGTAGTGCTTTTATTTGTAAAGGCAGCCAAGGGAAAGCGAAGCCCCGAAACATGGGGATTGATTGGGTTAGTATATTATTTAGTCGGTAGAGTTCTTTTTGTTTTTTTTCTATTTGGCGGATATGCATTATTCTCGGATGAGAAGATTGACTTTCAACTGTATCAGGGCCTTGAATTAATAGCCGTTTATGGAGGAATTATCTTTTCTCTGGTTTTCACGTATGTCCTTGGTGAGTTAAGTGGCCTTGCCATCAAAAGAGCGTTTAATGCGGATTAGAATTCATATTTTTGTTTAGTTGCATTTTTGTAAAATAGTTACCTTCACTTTTCAAATAATAACAATTTATTTCTTTACCACATGAATTCTGATTTACAGCTTACTGGAGCGACTACTATGACTACCAACCAAGAAACCCATTTTGCTCCTGAGCTTCACATTCCAAAGCAAACATTCTCTATTGATTTTTATCTGAAATTTGGTGCCACCGAAAACTTTTGCTTCCGCAATGAAGATGGAAGTATTCATGTGGCAGAATTGGAATTCAATGGAGCCATCTTTCATGTCCATGAAATTATGCGCGATGCACTCGAACCCATCAGCGCAAATGGTGTTACAGCCATCATTGGCTTATTTGTTCCGAATGTAGAAGAGGTAATGCAGAAAGCCATTCAGGCAGGTGCGACCGAAATTAATCCAGTAACCGATTACGATTATGGCTATCGTCAAGGGATGTTCCAAGATCCCTTTGGACATTATTGGCAAATACAGAAGAAGATATAGAGCTGCCCTTAAAACGTGCACAATACTTCAAATTGAAATCGTTTGAACTACGCCACTTCCCCTCTGGCAAACCCAACTGTCTCCCGGTACACTTGTGGGGATACATCAGCATTGGTGCGGAAGAAGCGGCTAAAGTAATGTTCATCTTCATATCCCAACTCGTACGCAATTTCTTTCACTGTTTTTTTGGTGAGGTACAATTCGCGTTTGGCTTCAATGATGATGCGCTCAGAAATTAATTCAGTAATCGTTTTGTTAAAATAGTTCTTGGTGATTTTAGCCAACGCTTTCGCGGAAATATGCAATGCATCTGCATATTCGCTCGCTGAATGCTTTTTACGAAAATCTTTTTCAATGGCATCTTTCAAGTTCTGCAACACGAATGGCTCTTTCAAGTCGGTAGTGAATTCAGCGTTCGCAGGTTGTTGTTCGGCTTTTAATCGCGACGTGGTAATCAAAAATATTTTGAGATACGAAACGAGAATTTCGTACTGAGCCAATGCTGTATTTTTCATCTCCAGTTTCATTTGGGCAATCAGCATGGATAGCGAAGCTGCTGTGGAAGTATCGATTTGCAAAAACGGTGGTTGATAAATGTTGTTAAACAGAATGCCGTTGCACGCCACTTCAGCGTGGTGCTTATGAATGCAAAAGAAGTCCGGATGAAAATGCAATGCTACACCTTTCAATAATTTTCCGGAAAACATAAAAGGTTGATACGGTGAAAAGGCAAACAGACTGTTGCCTTCGAAGTCATACGAAGAAAAGTCTGCTTTAAGTTCTCCACTTCCTTCCGTAATCCAAATCAACGAATAGTAATTGTTACGCTGGACGTGATCGAAGTAGCTGCCATCTTCGAACGATAAAATTTTAAATGCCAGTGATCCAGTTGCTGGGTTGACGAGCGTGAGTGAGTGAGGATTGTCCATCGCTTAAGTCGATCGTTTTTTAAGTTCTTCTTCTAACTGACGGATGTAGGCGCGTTGTGGCTCCAATGCTTCTTCCACTTCTTCAGATGTGTAGCGAGGCGTGATGTGTTGCGGACAATTCCAGTCATACGCTTCAATGCGCAACACCAATATCCGTTCAGGTCGTGCAGCATAATTCTCTAAGGTAAATAAATTTGCCCACTCCGGCTTTGCAGTCAAAGCGACTACTTCGGCCCGCGCATAGATTTTCAGTCGTGCTTGAGCGGCATAGTCCACGAGGATCAGTGAAACATTTTTGTGCGTAGCCAGATTGCCAACAGAAATATATTGTTTGTTGCCCGTAAAGTCGATAAACCCAATCGTGTTTCGGTCGATTACTTTCAGAAATCCTTTGGGTCCGCCACGATGCTGAATGTAAGGAAACCCATTTTCTCCAATCGTGGCCATGTAAAAACTGTCACGTTCGGTAATGAAGTTGACTTCATTTGCAGAGAGCCCATCAGTGACTTGCCGCTTTTCCATGCGCTCATAGCTGGTGCGACTGCCATATTTTTGTTGGAGAGCTTTTACTTGATCAGTAAAGGCGAGCGAAGCGTAATTGGTGGCCATAATTTCTTATAGTTTTCTGTCCGATTCCGATATAGGTAAATCGTTGATACTGGCAAAACGTTTTTGCATATAACCTAGTTCATCAAACTCCCACAATTCGTTGCCGTAACTTCTATACCATTGCCCATCAGCATCGTGCCACTCGTATTCAAAGCGCACCGCCATTCTGTTTTCACGGAAGCCCCACAACTCTTTCTTTAATTTGTAATCTAATTCTTTTTGCCACTTGCGCTTGAGGAATGCCTGCACTTCCTCGCGACCGTTGATGAAATCTGTACGGTTTCTCCATTCTGTGTTGATTGTATAAGCCAGGCTTACTTTTTCAGGATCGCGGGTGTTCCATGCATCTTCAGCCGCTTGCACCTTTTGCAAAGCAGTTTCCAATGTGAAAGGAGGGAGAGGATAGCGTGGTTCCATAGATATAAAAGAAGAAAAGCCAAAGACAACCTTTGGCTTTTGGTGAAAACTATTTTTTGATTTTAGACCAATTGGCAGGCAACTTCGAAAGTAAAGTAGGCTCTGCTTTGTTCCATTCTTGCAAGGTGTTGAAATTTTTGCCGTTGAAATCACCATTAAAGAACAGATACAGTTTTCCGTCAATCACCTTAAAGGTTTCAGGGTTGATGGGGAACTTCGTTTCTTTTTCGGCTACGCCCCACGCGCAATAACCATCGCACACGGGTAAGTATTTCTCGGGGCTTTTTTGGAACAAGTCGCGGTGTTGTGACGATGCAAATTGATATTTCGTACCATTGAGTTCGTAGGTAAATTCTTTTTTGCCTTTCACGGCTGCGTTGTCGGTAAAATAGGATACGAGATCATAACCGCCAATCGCAATTTTGTTTTTGTCGATGGGATCGATTTGACCGAAACCAGCAAATGAAGTTAGCAGGAGAGAAGCAAAGAGAAGTGATTGAATTGTTTTCATAGAATTTAATTATTGAGTGAATGATTATACTACTGCTAATTGATGAGCTTCCACTACCGGAAAATCAATTTCGGTGTTGGCGGTGTTGTTGAAATAGTTCGTGAGGATATTCAATGCCACGTGACCTACGATTTCACCAATTTCACCTTCGGTGATTCCTGCTGCTTTTGCGGCAGCTACATCGGCATCGCTTGTGAGTCCTTTTTTAGCCACTAGTGTTTGTGCCAACTGAAGAATGGCTTTTGTTTTTTCGTTGGTCGAATTTCCGAAGCGAGCGGCTTCCATCGTTGCATCATCTAACTTGGCCAAATTAGCGCCTAAGTACGTGTGAGCTGAAAGGCAATAGTTACACGCATTGGCTTCTGCTACCGCTAATGCAATCATTGAACTGTTTTTTAAACCCAGCGTGCCATGGCTCAATGCGCCACTCAAGTTTAAATACGCTTCGAGGAAGGCAGGCGAGTTGCCCATCGTACGCATCATGTTGGGCACAACGCCTAATTGCGATTGAATGGCAGTGAAAAGTTCTTTGGTTTTGCCGGTGGCTTGATCGGGGTTGATAGCTTGTAAGCGTTTCATAGTATTGTTTTTAATTGTTTGTGATTTTAATTGTTTGTGACTTTGTCGTTGTTGACGATACAAAGGTGTGGTAAGCCCAATCCCTTTAAAATGGACAATTGCCGCATGGTGGTGGACAATTTTCCCTCAGACGTTAGATTTATCTGTAATAATGAAATAGGAATTTTTCCCCTCATTCGACGGAATACTTACGGTACCGTCAGTTCTGGCAAGGTTAAACCGACAATCTGAGGGATTCCTCAATCAATTGACCAACACTTTATTCTTAATGATCATTTTAGTTAAAACATAGGGTATTGATCTGGCTCCGAAGGAGCATCCTGTTTATAGAAAATCAACCTGAATGAATTTGGCTCCATCGGAGCCACCTGACTAATAAAACGCTTTCAAGAGACTCCTTCTGAGTCCTAACATGTATTCTTAAACGTATGCTATAGGCAGGCAGCCCCAATGGGGCTAGTACATCTAATCGTAATTATGCGGTAGTAATTCTTCGAATCAATTTGACGGAACAACGACGGTACCGTCAGTACTGTCAAGGTTAAATCAGGACAATCTGAAGGCTCTTGGTCAGTCAATTGACCAACGTTTTATTCTTAATGCGTAATTCAGGTTTATAAGTCGCGGCTTTCTATCCAAGTTGAATTGGATGAATTCTACAAGAATTTGTGATTCACTGCTTTTCGCAAGAAGGGGTAGTGTGATTTCTAATCAATAGGAAATAGTTTCCTGAGCAAGTGGTAAAGATCCGTGTTTTGATGCACGCCCATAAATAGTTCAGCCCCGGGTCCGTATGCAAACACAGGCACCATGATGCCGGTGTGGTCGTTGGTACTAAAGCTGCCGTGTACATAACCAGTCTTAATATCACCATCGATCAACGACAGCCCACCTGTTTCATGATCTGCAGTTATGAGGATGAGCGTTTCTTTGTTTCGATCGGCAAACTTTAGTGCTTCTCCAATCGTCTGATCAAAATCCAATACTTCGGTTACAACGTATTCCAGATCGTTATCATGACCACCCCAATCAATTTGAGCACTCTCAAGCATGATGAAGAAAGGTGACTTCGATTTCGTAAAAACGTTTAAACTTTTATTTAATGACCGGATCAAAAAATCTCCACGTCCTTTTTTCTTGGCAATTACTGCGGAATCATCTAACACCACAAACTTACTTGACGAAAGGGTATCAATCGTTCCAAAGTTGGAAGTGGTTTGATATCCCTTCTTTCTAAGAACATCAAATAACTTTTTACCGTCTTTCCGTTGTTGAAAGGATTTTGGGCCGCCACCGATTAGCAGGTCAACATTACTTTCCGTAAAATCAAATGCAATTTCTTCGCTCATGCTGCGCTCGGGGCGAAAAGCATAAAAGGAAGCAGGTGTAGCATCGGTTATGTCGCCATTTGATATGATGGCAGTTCGATAGTTTTTCTTTTTTAGTTCATACGTGATCAATGGAAGCCTTTTGCCGATGGAGTCAACGCCAATGAATCGATTTTTTGTTTTGATGCCTCCTGATATGGCCGTTGCACCTGCAGCCGAATCAGTGATGTAGCTATCCGACGAGTTGGTTACAGAATAACCGGTAGTAGGAATGGTAAAAACATTTAGCTTCCCACGATTGGCTGTATAACCGCTGTAAAGTTGGGCGAACCCGGTGCCATCCCCAATCATGATGATTAAATTTTTAGGTCGTTCACCTTCTTTCCATTGGCCGGTCGGTTGGTAAACCGGATGCGGTGTTTTGTTTTGGTAGGTGCTTGAAGACCATTTGGCCAAAAACGCGTGTAGCTTCTCTACTTCATCCGTATTTAATACGTCCACACCGAGCTTGCTTAACTTTATCCACGCATTCGTAAAATCCGGAATTGCCCAGAAACGTATCGGCTTGCCCCAAGCATGTACTTTTTGAATGACTGCTTGAAGTGGCTTTCGGTCGTTTGTCGTTAACTCTCCTTTTCCATTCCATCGCGAATAATCGTAAAAACTGGCGCTCACCAGATTGATTCGTTGAAGTTGTGCTGCGGTATATGAATTTCCAGGACGACCGTCAAAGAAAATATAATTCGGATAGGTCGACCACGTACTTGCATCTGGCACATTTCCACTGATGGTGAAGCGTAACTGTTTAGAATTCGTCAGGTCTGGATACGATACAAGGAGTTTAATCAATGCTTCAAGTGTTTCTTTTCCTGAGGTTTTCAAATCAATCATCAAAGACAGTGGATTGCTTTCAGAATACTTACTTCCGGAAAGTTGCTTTTGAAGCGGTTGGAGGTACAGATTTTCGAGCGTTTTGGTTCTACTGAGTTCAGCAGCAGTGTGGGCGACCAACAAAGCACCCTCTTTTAGAAAAATGTCCGCTTCGATATAGCCTACGTTAAGACTGAAAGCTTTTGTGAAGGGCTCTTTTTTTTCGTAATCGTTGTGCGCAAAAATATTCGAAGAAGTAGGTTGAGCAAAAGCGTTAACTGAAATTAAGAAAAGGAGCGCGCGGTACATCATATGGGTTCATTCAATTTTACTTTTTCAGTTCCGTAGTATAAAGAAGTTTTCCTTCTAAATCAATTACTTGTACACGCACCATTTGCGGGTAGATGGAAAATAACATAAAGCCGAATTGCGACTGCGCGAACTTACTGATTGGCAGCATTCGGGCAGGGGTGCGTTCAGAAGCTGCACCTGAAATGAAATGATGTATTTGATTGGGAGTAACCATGTGTTGCAGGCTATGCTCATGGCCGGCTAAATAGGCATCTACTTTATATTTTTCAAACAACACTTGAAGCGATTGCCGTATTGACTTTGTATCGTGATTTTCCGTTCGGCTACCTCCCGTGTACATGGGGTGGTGCCCCACAACAAATTTCCATTTTACAGTAGCTGGTGCGCTTCGCAACGTTTCTTCAATCCATTTTTTTTGTGCGGTGCTGTCTTGATCGTGCACGCGGTGAAAATCATTTTTGTAATACCCTTTTATCAACGGAGTAGTATCAATAAAAATAAATAAGGCTTGTGTATTGCTGCTCCCTACGTCCATCACCTTTGAATAGTAACGTGCCGGCATTTGCCATCTGCGGCTAATGCGCGAGTAGGCCACTTGAGCTTGAGGATTCGATCCATAGTCATGGTTGCCAAGCACAGGATGCCAATCCCACTGCAATGAGAAATCAGTGTAGATGTCTTCAAATGAATATTTCCAGAGCGGATCAAATTCGCTTACAACACCTTCCGGATAAAAGTTATCGCCGGCGGCAATAATAAAATCTACGCTTGCCTCCGTAGCAGTCTTTCCCATTTGTTTGGCCACTTCCTTTTGATGGTCGGCCCCATTGCGCCCCCAGTCTCCCATCAAAATGAAGTTAACTGCGGAAGGGTCAACTTGTACTTTATCTTGTGCCCAACCACTGAATGCAACGGTTAGAAGAATAATCAAAGTGAATGTGTTGGTTCGTGTCATAGAATAAAAGTTAAAATCCACAATGAGTATGTTCGAACTCATTGTGGATTTAGGATTAATAAAGATAATTAGTACCCTTGGTTTTGGATCAAATACCCGGGAATGTTAGAGGCCGCGTCAATCGCTGTTTGTGGAATAGGGAATATACGCTTGTTTACGTCTGCGTTATTTTTTTCAGCCCACGTTCCTTCATATTTTCCAAAGCGAATCATATCCGTGCGTCTTTGCATTTCCCAATACAATTCAAAGCCACGCTCGCGAAACAACAAATCCAAATTCATGGAGCTAAGTGCCGGAGCTGGTGTAGTGACGGTACGTGCAGCGCGTACTGTATTTACATCTTGTAGTGCTGAGGCAGCATCATTTTTGCGCAAACGTGCTTCTGCGCGCATGAGGTAAACATCGGCCAAACGCAGTAATATAATATCTGCGTCTCCTTTGTTTCTTCCGGAATCTGAATTTCTTCCAAATTCATACTTCTCAACTCTATATCCATTGTGGTGATTACTGTTAGCTAAGTAATCAACTGCTTCTGTAAAGTCGACAGCCAGAGTCGGTTTATTACGACTTACATTATAGAGCTTCCCAACTTGGAACTTGCCATCAGGGCATTTTAAGAAAGCACCATTTTGTTTGATCAATCCATATTGTTGACCACGTAAAATTCCCCGGTTGATATTGAAGTTTTCAGCGGCTACACAAGTAGCGCTGGGGTCCGTGTAGATGGCAAGGTTTTGCTTGTAGAATCGGGGATCAATCGCGGCCGGATCGGTAGGTGAATATGCACTCACCCAAGTTTGATAAAAGTCGGGAGTGATCGCAGGGCCGTCAGTTCCATTGGCATTCGGAAAATTAGGAAGCGGCCATTGATCGCCGGAGATCGAAAAGTAGGCCAACCGATTGTGTGATCCGGCAATATCGAAGCGCTGATCAATAGCAAAGATTAATTCCTTGTTGTCGTGGTTTGTATTTCCGAATACGGCAAAATAATCGCTGGAAAGTTGGTACTTACCCGAATTGATAATTTGATCAGTATACGAAATCACTTTGTCCATATCTTCGCTTGTGAAGTTGAAGGTGGTAGCGTAGCGATCGCGATAAACTGCTGCATTCAGGTGTAGGCGAGCTAATAATCCCCATACAGCAGCAGGCGTCAATCTGCCAGGTCCTACATTAGGATCTAAATCCGGCAGAATAGCTTCAAACTCTTTTTGAATATAGGTAACAGCGTCAGCTCCCCGCAAAATGGTGGAAACATCGTTTACATCATTTTTCACAAATACTAATCCAAAGAGGTCTAACGACAGCATCGAATAAAATGCTTTCATACCTTTTGCCTCTGCCAAATAAGTTTTAGCTATCGGATCAGATAACGCAGGCAACGAACTGATGGCCACCAATGATCTGGCAATGCCTTGGTTAATAAGATTCCACGTGTTGCGAAGATTTGGATCTGAACTGGTGTACGTATGCTGATGCATGGCGATGTAAATACCATTGTCACCCCAGTCAGTACCCCCACGATAGGGTAGAATTGCTTCGTCTGTCGAGATTTCCTGAATCGCAAAATAATTTGTGTGATTGAATAAATCGTACATACGACCATAGACAGGGGCAATGGTTCCGTCTGCAGCCTGTTTAGCAGAGATACCACCGGGTTTTAGCGTTTCATCCAACACTTGTTCTTCCAGATTTGTGCAACTCACAAAACCAACAGTCAACCAGAATAGGAGGAGATTCTTTTTCATTTTCTTTTTTTTAATTAGAATTTAACATTCAAACCAATGATGATCGAAGTGGCTTTTGGATAGCTGAGATAGTCGATTCCATACGATGATGCGCCATCAATCGATCGATCTTCTTTGTTCACCTCAGGATCAAAGCCATCGTATTTCGTAATGACAAATAAATTTTGTCCCGTAACTGTGAGGCGGATTGCTTTTACCCATTGATTAATGTGCAGCGCAGTGGTATTAAAATTATACCCAAGTGTTAGATTATTGAGACGAAGAAATGCAGCATCTTTCAGATAACGTGTAGAAACCGCAGCCGCATTGGTTGCAGCTTCTTGCGTGCTGGCAATGGCTTCTTGAGTGGCATTTAGATTGTTGCGAACTCGTAGCTTATAGAAATTTGCATTGGCAGTATTATCGTACACTTTATTACCCGATACACCATTAAAGTTAAAAGTAAGATCGAAATTTTTATATCCTACTTTGCCGTAAAAATTGAACATAGTAGAAGGCAAGGCTGTTCCGGCAGAAATCCGATCTTTGTCGGTTACCACTCCATCACCATCGTGGTCAACATACTTACTTAAACCATTCTCATCAAAACCATTAAATTCTTTCAGGAAAAAAGTGCCAATGGGTTGATCATTAACATATCCATTGATGGTAGCGGAGGTAAGCCCTGATCCGGTGGCCGACCCGGAAGGAATCACCGTGTAAGGTGAATTTTTTACTTTGTTGTCGAGGAACGTAACGTTACCTCCTACATTGAACTTGAAATTGTTTGCTTTGTTAAACTGATAGTCCAGCGCAATTTCGACACCTTGATTGATAACTGTAATGTCATTTAAGTTGGCCCATGTTTCATTTGCTACTTGTACCGGATCGGCAGTTCCCAGTAGTTTTAAGATAAGTTTATCAGTCTTCTTATGGAAATAATCTACTGATCCCGAAAAGGCACCATCCAATAATCCGAAATCTAAACCAATATCGGTTTGAGTAGAAACTTCCCATTGTAGTCCGGGATTGGCCAGGCGCGAGTAAGTAGTTCCACCGGGATAGGGACCGGTTGCAAGTGGATAAGTAGAGCCTGCTGCAGTTGAAGTATTAAACGAAGCTAGTGTTTTCTTTTCCGGAAGATCTTGATTTCCTGTTTGTCCCCAGCCTAATCTCAATTTAAGATTGCTGATTGGAAGAGATTTTAAGAATGGCTCTTCGGAGATACGCCAGCCAAGTGAAAAGGATGGAAAGTAACCATACTTGTTATCCTTTCCGAATTTTGTAGAGCCATCGGCACGAAGGGTAGCCGTTGCAAGGTATTTGCCTTTCCAATCATACGTTGCTCTGCTGAAAACAGATTGCAATTCATTTTTGATTGTAGAACCAAATGGTCGGTTATCGGTAAGATTGAGCGACGAGCCAAGCGAAGGATTATTGGCCGGTTCAACATCGGAAATGGCAAAGTTGTTAATGCTAAACCCACGCTCTTGCACATAAAATCGTTGATACGAGTGACCTACAAGAATGGACACATTATGATTGCCTTTGCTAAATGCGTAGGTGATGTAATTTTCAATGAGCGAGTTTACGTTATTTTTATTAATGATATCCACCCGGCCAAGGCGTGTTGGCTGCAGGCTGGGGAAAGATTGAACATCGCGTGTTGAAGTAGCGTAATCAATACCCACATTGAGTTTGTATGTCAATCCTTTAATAATTTCTAAAGTGGGTGTTATGCTACCGATAATACGACTGGTAGTAATGACATCCTTACTCAAACCTAATTCTACGAGGGGAGTAACAATGTTTAAAAAAGCAGGTTTTCCACTTTGATCATAGGCAGGATAAGTAGGATTCATCGACAATGCTCCTCCAATAATGGATTCTATGTTTGAACGTTCATTCACCGTGTTAGTGGCATTCAGGTTCATTTCCACAATCAGTCGATCGTTTAATGAACGCTGGGTAACATTGATACGACCCGAGTAGCGTTTCATATTGCTGTTTTTCACGATTCCTTCTTGATCTTGAAAGCCAAGAGAAGCATAGTAGCTCAATTTGTTTGATCCACCACCAAAAGACAAATTATGATTGACTGTAATTGCATTGCGCGTTACTTCCTTTTGCCAATCCGTATTTGCCCCTTGATCATCGAGTGTACCACCTACCGCGGTTACGTTTTGCCGGAATTCATTCGCCGAAAATACGCTTATGGGTCGTGCCATTTTAGAAAAACCAAAATCGGTGGAGTAGTTGATGAATGAGTTTTCCCCATTTCCTTTTCGAGTAGTAATTAAAATTACGCCATTCGCGCCACGCGAGCCATAAATCGCTGTAGCTGATGCATCTTTCAATACATCCATAGATGCAATGTCTTGTGGATTAAGAAAGTTCAATGGATTAATGCCACCGCCACTGGTGCTTGTATTATCTAAAGCCAAACCGTCTACTACAAATAAGGGCGTGCTACCGGTTCGCACTCCACCCGGGCCACGGATCGTAATGGCTTGGTTAGCACCAGGTTCACCACTCGCAGACACAACATTTACTCCCGCCACTTTGCCTTGCAACAATTGCTCGGGCGAGTTGATAATGCCCATATTAAAGTCCTCGCTTTTAATAGAGGCTACCGATCCTGTTACGTCTTTCGATTCCTGCGTGCCATACCCAATCACAACAACCTCTGACAGCGTTTTTGTATCCACCTGCATCTGCGTGTTGATTTCGGTACGATTATCCACTCTTATTTCTTGCGTAACAGTTCCTATGAAACTGAATATCAGAATCGCTTCATTACTTTTTACAATAAGTTTGTAGCTACCGTTTAGATCGGTTACTACGCCGTTGCTTGTACCCTTCTCAACTACGTTTACTCCGGGCATACCTACTCCGGTTTCATCCGTTACCTTACCGACTACTTCAATCGGTTGCGTTGATTGTGCGTAACTGCTCACATTGGTTGCTGCCAGCGAGGCACCGAGCATCAGCAATGCCATCAGCCAGCGGACTGAAAAATGCGATGGACTCGTTTCGTAATTTTTCTTCATGAAATTTGGGGTTTTGTTTACATGTGATTTTTAAATCGCGCGCAAATAGCAATGAAATTGGATCACAAGACGAAACAGATAATTACGTTTGTATTAATAATGCGTTACCAGCAAGCATGTGTGAAGTGTATTAACGACACAATAGGTTATTGATTTACTCGATGCCTTTTGAGGAATCGCGGAGTACGTTTAGTACATATCTAAGGAGATGTGAAAAAGGATACAACTGTGTCTTTATAACCTTGCATGATAATTTTGAGGAAACATACCAAACCCGATTTTTGCATATTCTAAAGAACAGAAGCAAAGTTCGGGATCGGACTTGTTTGAATTTTGTGTGTTGAGCATGATTTAAGCTTCTTGTTAAATGATACTGCTGTATTTTTTTTGTAGATTTAAACATAAGTCAAGGTCACAGCTATGAATCGTTCCAGTGTAGCCATTTTAATAGTAGCGCTGATGGCGTGCTGCGCTCAGGATGAAAGTAGTAAGGTAATACTGCTGCACGGCACGTGGACTGCAGTCGCGCTCAAAGATTTGGCAAGCGGAACCATTGAGTATAAATCACAGGCGAATACCTTTAACGGCGAGTTGTGGATTGATTTTGATGATTATGCAAACCCTCCAAAGTTTAGTGGATTAAAGATTGCAAATTCATTCGCTGGATATTACAACTACATTGGCGGACAAAAGCTAAAAAGGTTGGAGGGTGGAGGTTCGACTGAGGTTGGAAACAATCCTCCATGGGAATTACAATTCAATCGTGTTTTATATCAGGCAGAAATCCCTTTTGCCATTCAAAACGACAGCCTGATGATGTATTATTCGAATGGCACCAAAGCGTTTGTGTTTACGAAAAATTAAAAACCACTTGGCCACTCGTCAGTTTCTAAATCTTTGATCCACATGAAGTCAAAAATGTAGAGTAGAAGTTTTTGATCATATGATTTGTTTGACTGGATACTCAAAAGGATATAAGCAAGTAATAATGAAACGACTCACTTTCATAATTATGTTTTGTGCTTATGGCGCACTCGGTCAATGCGTTAACTGCGAGTTGAAGGAGGGAATCGGCCAAATCTGTTGGGGAAAGGATCGATCGACTACGGCGCTCCATCTGGCAAAGTTCCTCGATTTCAGTAACATGAATAAAGGATTAAACACAGACGAGTACGATAAGCAAATTCTTATAGAGTTAAATTGGCTCCTTGAGAATGCGCCATGTTTAGATAGGTGTCTGTATACCCGCGGAGAAAAACTACTTGCGAAAATGATTGACAACGAAAAAAGCAAAAGGTTACAAAGGCGATATCGTAAAAATTTACAGCAGATTAAGCTCCTTCGGACGAAATACTTTCCGGCTGAAGACACAAGTAATAGGTTGTGTGTGTAGCTGCTCTATGCAAATAGTTGGCGAACAACCCCAGGTGGTTGGAGTGTGCGCCGCTTTAATTATCTTTAGCCTGATAACTGTATGTTTTAGCCTACCCATCTTTATATGAAAATAGATCTAAGAAATAGTGTGATCGGTTTATTGGCAGTGATTATACTTCAAAAGTGCTATTTTATTGTTGTGTCGTTGAGTAACATAGATTCATTTTCATTTGATTGGTATCAAATGGCATGGTGGCTTAGAGATTTACTTATCATTATTTCACTAGTTTGTCTGATTAGTAGCTTTTACAAATCGTATCAGAAGAAGGAATTTAAGTTTGATCGGCTCTTTCGCCTTGCGCTTTATTTGAATCTGATCGAATCTGTCTTTTACATTATTTTTATCCTTTACAGTGACCGATCTTCTTTCTTTCACTCAGGCATCCTGATTGTTAAATTGATTGATTATTCATTTGTACTTCTCACAATCTATTATTTTGTCCGTTTTCCAATAACTTCGTCGCAGACCACAGAACTGCTGCCGGTAAGTCGGCAGGACAGGTTTGTAAATTGGCTGATAGATACTACCGTGCTTGGAATATTTACTTTTGTTAATTCTGTGATGCTGAGTTATCAGGTCATTTCAAATGATTTGGGTTTTGATAAGATGGATTATATTTTATTTTTCTTCATCCACAGCCTGGTGTACTACCTTCTCCAAGAGATTTTATTTGCTCAGACGATTGGCAAGTTGCACAATGAATCATTTGTTTTGAATGAAAAGCGACAAGATAGAATTCCATCCATAATTTTTCGAACGCTCGCTCGCTACATACCTTTCGATGCCTTTTCTTTTTTATTCAGCAAGGTAGGATGGCACGATTCATTATCAGGAACAACGGTGAAGAGAGTCAGTAATGTCGAGCAGAATAATGTATAGTATTGTAGAGAAAAAAGGAAGAGGCATTTGATAGGATATGAAGCGCATTCAGTCCCAGAAGTGAGAGACTCTGCAGTGAAAAATAAAAAAAATAAATCCGAAAAGAACATATCTATGAGCAAAATAATTTTTGATAGCGCCATATCACTGGATGGTTTTTTCGCCGGAGATAATCGCGGTCCCCAAAACCCAATGGGTGGCGTATCGGGACAAATTCATGCGTGGATGTTTAAACAAAAAGCGTTTTGGGAATACCTCGGATTTGACGGTGGCCAGGAAGATGGTAAAGACGGAAAATACATCCGTGAGACAATTGAGCGAACAGGAGCATTCATCATGGGCAAGCGCATGTTCGAGGAAGGTGAAGCCGTTTGGCCCAATGACTTATACAAAGCCGATGTGTACGTGTTGACGCATGAGAAGCGGGCACCCTGGGTGCAAGAAGGAACGACAATATTTTATTTCATCAACGACGGGATCGAAAGCGCCTTAGAGAAGGCCAAGCAATCGGCGAAAGGAAAAGACATTCGCATACAAGGCGGAGCAAACACGATTCAACAGTTTTTAAATGCAGGCTTGATCGACGAATTTTTTCTTCACATCGCTCCAGTATTTCTTGGCAGCGGCATTCGTTTGTTCGAAGGCATTCAAAAAGACAAATACGACGTGCAAATTGCAGAGGTGATACCTTCCGAAGCAACCACGCATTTACGTTACAGATTGATTCGGAAGTAAAACAATTGAAGAGGCTTACACAAATCATACAAATTACAACCTAATCAGCCTAACCTGCTCTTCTGATAGACCAGCATATTAACTACTAGAACAGCATCTTAACTACAAAGGTTATCTCTATTCCTTAGCGGAAGCTCTTATGATAGACCAGCATCTTAACTACTAGACCAGCATCTTAACTGCGAAGGTTATCTCTATTCCTTAGCGCAAGCATCACGCTTGCGCTCTCGCTTTCCTACTTATCTCCTTATCTCCTTATCTCCTTATCCAACACAGGCATCACGCTTGTGCTCTCGTACCGATAAACAGCAACTTGTCATTACTACCATCCAGCTATGAACAACTTGCAACCTGTAACCAGAATCCCTGTAACTACACCATCATCTTCTCATATCTCAAATCTCATTACTCACATCTCGTTTTGCGATTAAGATAACAAAATCCACGACTTTCTTGTCATAAAAACTCTACACGGATTTGTAGAGATTTTAAGACAAGACTTTTTTTGGAGGAATGATGGGGATTGGTGAGATTTGATTATGTGATAAGTTGATTCTTGTGGCACATATACAACAAGAATTGGGTGTATATGTGCCATGAGTTACTATAATACAATAGTTACAAGCAAGCCTAAAAGACCGACAACTCGACAACAAACCGACAGAAACAGAGGAAGAAAATGCCAACGCTTCGCAAAATTAAAAGAGGTATTTTGCCAATGCACTTGCCGACACAAAAACACTACATTTGATTTTGCCCAACCGCACCCAAAACCCACCCACCACCCGACAAGTGGACGGTTGACAATTTCGACCTGAAAACTAAATAGAAATAGCACATCATAATGAAAAGTTGATACATTTGCATTAAATGCCGATTAATATGAGTAAGAGAGCAATTAACAGATTAAAAGCAGTTTTAGCGGAACAAAGCAAGACAAACAAATGGCTTGCAAAGCAACTCGACAAAAACGAAACTACAATCTCACGTTGGTGCACCAATGAAATACAACCATCTATGGACAATCTTGTGGCAATTGCATCACTCTTAAAAGTTGACGTAAGAGATTTAATTAACTCAACAAAAACGACAAAGTAATTATGCAAGTAGAAATTAAGAATAATAAAATAAGAGTGCCTTTAAAGGGCAAAGACGAATGGCTAGTTCTTAAACCAGAAGAACAAGTTCGCCAAGAATACATTTGCAGACTTGTAAATAATTACGGTTTTGCTTTAGAGCAAATGGCTCAAGAAATCCAAGTTAGTAATTCTCAACGTGGACAAGGTAGAGCAATGGCTGACATTGTAATTTGGAAAAATGTAAAAGACAAAAGAGAAAACAACAGCCCAATAATTGTTGTAGAATGTAAAGCTGAACATATTACTGTTCGTGAAGAGGATTATTTTCAAGGTTATAATTACGCATCTTGGGCTGGTGCAGACTTTTTTGTAACTACCAACTTAAAGGAAACAAGAATTTTTAAAGTAGTAAAAGGAAAAATTCCAAAAAAACTTGAAGAAGTTGTAAATATTCCTGACGCTAAAATCATCAATGACGAGAAAAAAATAACAGAATTATTAAAGCAAACAAAAGCATTTACGAGAGATGAGTTTTCTAAACTACTTTTCAAATGCCACAATATTATTCGCAACAATGACAAACTTTCGCCCGAAGCATCATTTGACGAAATAAGTAAAATACTTTTCATCAAAATTCGTTACGAAAGAAGCAATTCAGAAAATCAAATTTTTTCAAAAGAGCAGTTTGAAAAATTGAAAAAAGCATACGATGAAACTAAGTCAAAAAGTAGCCCTGATTTTTATCAACAGCTATTTGAAAGAACAAAAGAAGATTTCAAAGACGATGACCTTTTTGAGCCTAACGAAATAATAAGAATAAGAGAAAATAGTTTTGAAGCCATTGTAGAAGAATTGGAAATTTACAATCTTTCAACAACATCTGACGATGTAAAAGGTATAGCATTTGAACAATTTCTTGGCAAAACATTTAGAGGAGAATTAGGGCAATTCTTTACACCTCGTACTGTTGTTGACTTTATAGTTGAAATATTAGATCCACAAGAAAGTGAAGTCATTTGCGACCCTTGTTGTGGTTCAGGTGGATTTCTTATATAAGCATTTGAATTTGTTAGAGCAAAAATTGAAAATGAAATTCATTTAGCCAAAGAAAAAATCAAAAAGGATTATTACAATGAAGCCTATGAAAAACTAACGGACAAAAAGAAAGCAGCCGTTGATGAAACTGTAACCGAACTTTTTGCCAAACTCAATGCAGAATTGGATATTAATAACCCTAAAAGCCGAATCAGAGAATTGAGTTACGACTGCATTTTTGGAACAGATGCTAATCCTCGAATGAGTCGTACAGCAAAAATGAATATGATTATGCACGGAGATGGACACGGTGGAGTACATCACAATGACGGACTTTTAAACGTGAACGGAATATTTGAAAATCGTTTTGATATAATTCTTACAAATCCACCATTTGGAAGTAGAGTTGAAAAATCCTTGAAAATTACCGAAGCAGACAAATACACAGATGAAGAACGTATCAAAAAATACAAACAGCGATATGGCACTGCTTATGATGATGCTTTAAAACAAGTAAACGACAATATTGGTAAATCTTTACTGGATTTGTATCATACAGGAACAATGAGTACACTAACGGAGGTACTATTTATAGAACGTTGTTTGAACTTATTAAAGCCAGGGGGAAGAATGGGAATAGTTTTACCCGAAGGTGTTTTGAATAATACAAACCTGCAAAAAATAAGAGAATTTGTAGAAAGTAAAGCGAAAATTATCCTTATTACTTCTATTCCTCAAGATGTATTTATTGCAAGCGGTGCAACTGTAAAACCAAGTTTGCTTTTCTTCAAAAAGTTTACCGAAGAAGAAACTAAGCAATGGAAAACCATTGCATCAAAGGCAGAAAAGGAAATAACAAAAAAGTACGAACCACAAACAAAGGGAATTTCTGAAAAACTGGAGCAAAAGGGAAAAGAAGCACCAAGTGCAGAAGATAAAAAGAAGTTTAGAGCCGATTTAAAACAAATTGAAGACCTTATCATAAGCGAAATAAAATCTAAAACCAAATCAGAATTCAACTATCAGATCCCAATTGCAGAGGTTGAAAAGGCTGGTATTAGCCCAACAGGTTCTATAATTGAAAATGAATTAATCCCTTTAGCAAAAGAGTTTAAAAAGTATAGAGAAGACAACAAACTTTGGACAACTTATGTAAAGGAGATTAACTACCAAGTTACAGATGAAGAAATTGGAAGAGTGAGAATAGTTGATGGCGTAGTTTCTGAGCCTGAATCGTTTTACAGTAAATCAAAGAATTAATGCAAGCGACAGCAAATATATATATAAACAATATTGATTTTCTCAACTTGTTTAGTTGGGATGTAAAAGCATATTTACATAAGTCAAATCAATTTAATCCATCATACCCCTTTGTATTTTTCGGAGAGTTTCTTAAAAAGCCAAACATAGAAAAGGTTAAAATTGACGATGAAATACAATATAAAATATTGGGTGTAAGGTCTTACGGTAAAGGTGTTTTTGCAAATAGAACAGTAAAAGGAAAAACACTTAAAATGAGGGAATATCAAAAGGCTAAAGCGAATCATTTATTTTGGTGTAAAGTAGATACAAAAAATGGTGCGTTTGGTGTAATAAAAGAAGATTTAGCTGATGGTGTAGCTTCTAGTAATATGACTTTTGCTGAAATAGATACAACCAAAATAAATGTAGATTTTTTACAGTTGCTTTTCACCTGCAAAGGCGTAATGCAATATCTGGACAGCTTTGTAACAGGTACTACAAATAGAAAATACATTAGACCTGAACAATTATTAAGTCAAATTAGAATTCCCCTTCCCTCTTTAAATGAACAAGAGTCTTTAGTAAAAGACTACCATACTAAAATTAACGAAGCCGAAAATTTAACTAAGAAATCTAGGAATTTAGAAACCGAAATTGAAGAATTCTTGTATCAGAACTTAGGGCTTTCTAAGCAGGAATTGAAACTTAAAAAAAACATAAGTTTAAAGTTTATAAATTTTGAAAATATAGCAGAATGGGGTTTAGACAAAATACTTTCTGTTTCTAATAAAAAGTCATCAAAATACTCTTTAACAAGTATTGAAGAAAATCCACAGCTAGCAATAAGTTTATTTCGTGGGAAAAGTCCGAAATACAAAGATGGAACTTCTTCATTTATTCTGAATCAAAAATGTAATAGATGGAATGAAATTGATTTATCGTTTGTAAAATCTGTAGATGAAGAATGGTTAAAATCGGTTGATAAAAACAACTTAACAAAAGAAGGCGATATTCTTATTAATTCTACCGGAGAAGGTACAATAGGTAGAGCAAGTTACATTAAAAAGGAATTTGAAGGTATGCTTTATGATAGCCACCTCTTACTTTTAAGACTTGATTCTAAAAAAATAAATCCAGAGTTATTCGTAGAAATTTTCAATAGTAAATATGGTCAAGACCAAGTGAATGATATAAAGTCAGCACAAGCAACAAAACAAACTGAACTAGGCACATCGAACTTGGCTAAAATAAAATTCCCTTTACTAGAAAACATACTAAGTCAAAACAAAATAATTTTGGAAATTAAAAAACTGAGAATACAAAAAATTGAATATTTAAACAGTACTATTAACCTTAGAGAAAAGGCGGAACAAGAATTTGAACAAGCAATATTTAGTTAAGTTATGAAGATTAAAAAACTGAGAATAAAAAATTACAAAAATTTAGACGCAGACTTAGTTCATAACTCTGATTTAATTGCATTCATAGGGAATAATGGAAGTGGAAAAAGTAATTTACTTGAAGCGATTAGCCATATTTTCAGAAGCCTTTATGTGTCAAAATATAAAGTAAATTTCGACTATTTAATTGAGTATTTAACTTCTAAAAACAATACTGTACAAATAGAAAAAACGGGTAAAGACTTAAAATATACTTTAGATGGAAATAGTAAATCAGCGTCAGAAATTTCAAGCTACTTACCGCAAAAAGTTGTAGGAATTTATAGTGGAGAAGAAACAAGATTGTTTGATGATTGTTACGGTCCTTTCTATTTAGAATTTGTAACCAACATAAACAAAGCACAAAACCAAGGCACTGTTTATTCTGAATTGCCTAAAATGCTTTTCCTTAACAAATTTTATTGGAACATTTCTTTGCTATGCCTTTTAATTTCAGATTCACAGGATAATAAAAAGTTTGTTGAACAAGTTTTAAAAATAAAAGACCTTCAAAAAATTAAAATTAAAATTGACTTTATTAAACGCAATTATTCTAATTACAACGATAATCAAGCTCTTACACTAGTCCGTGATATTGATGCAAAATCTGAATACACTTTAGATGAATTTACAAAGTTACTCAACGACAAATATTACACACCCTACAATGTTTTTAAATATTTGTATTTGGCTTATACCCCAAAGGATGCGAAAATAATTGATGATATAATAATCGAGTTTTCAGATGGTCTAACAGTTTCAGATTTAAGTGAAGGAGAAAAAAAATTACTGCTAATAAAAGGAGCTTTAGAATTTGCAGGTCAAGAAGATAGCATTTTTATATTGGATGAACCAGATTCTCACATCCACATCAACAACAAAGAACAGATAATAAATAGTTTCAAAGATTACTTACACAATCGTCAAATAATTATCACTACTCACTCTCCTGTACTTACACAATGTGTAAAGGACGAGAATGTTTATATGCTTAATAGTGGTAAAATTGAAGACAGAAACAGACAAGAAATAATTCAAGAAGTTGCTGGCGAATTTTGGAACAAACACCAACAAAATAGTTTTCTCTCATCTAAAAAACCAATTCATTTATTTGTCGAGGGTATTCACGACAAAAAGCATATTGCTAATGCTTATAGAATTTTAGAATCAGAGTATAAAGATTTACAATTTGATATTTTTTCATTAGGTGGCGAAAGCAAAATTCATCCATTTTTAAATGGATTATACGAAGCTAATTTGAAAGATGACAAGTTACATATTGCGCTTTACGACAATGACAATGCAGGAGAACAAGCATATACTAAATCAGGATATTTGCCATTGCAACCACCTACTGAATTCAGAAAACTAAAGGAAGATAAAATAAAACACAATAACTTTTTTGCTTTCAAACTTCCAAAACCAGATAATCATAATTCTGAATGTACCATCGAAAATATGTTTGATTCGAAAATGTATGAACAAGCATATAAAGATGCATTTGAAGGGCGTATTGGCAAATTTGAAGGTTTTTCAATTGACAAAATCAACGAAGAAATATTAAAGGATTCTAAAAACATCTTATCAAATAAAACAGAGAACTTAACCGACAAAGAGGGTTTTAAAAATTTCAGAAAGCTATTTGACTTAATAAAGGAAATCAAAAAATATAGTGATGATAACAAAGTAGTTATTCCAGTTGTAAAGCCAACGACAACTACAACAACAACTGTAAAACCTGTTGTAAAAATACCAATACCGAAAATTTCCTCAAAAGAAAACCATTTGAATTATTGGACAGCATTTAAAGCATTTGTTGCTACACAAAAGATATCATTCAAATTGCAAAGTCCAGCAGCACAACATTGGACTTATGTTTCAATAGGTTCAAGTGATTTTAAAATAACACTTTTGGCTAACACGCAAAAAAAATGGATTTGTGTTCAATTGCTTTGTAGAGGAAAAGACGCTTTAAATGACTTCAAAAAACTTAAAACCAAATACGAAAAAGATGCTAGTGATAATTTAAGCCCTGACTTGGAATGGAAAGAGAACAAAGGCAAACAAGAGCATCATATAAATTTAGTTTTTGCGGACAACAATCCGTTTGACACAACTGAATGGAATAGTCAACATCAACTACTATCCGACTGGACAGAGAAATTTTATAACTATTTTAAAGACAAATTAAAAGGAATTTAAACCAACGCATTTGGTGGCACATTTGTATTTTTTTTCAACGCACAGACCTACGCTAAAAAAATCCAAAATAGCCACCAAGCCAACGCACCAAGACAGCAGTAAACAATGGACAACACAGCAACAACAGACAGAAGGCCAGCCTGTAACAGCGCCACTTTGGAGTGGAGAGTTAGTTTTGTCTAACTGGACACATAAGTACCTAAGTGCAATTTTTTGGTTAGATTAGGTTCATGAAAGATAATAGACTCTTTCTAGCGCAAGCGTCCCGCTTGCGCTATTTAGCCCCGCTTTTGCTATTTAGCCCCCTCGTACCCCACATTTCAAAAACCAAATTTTATTACTTTTACCTACAGATTTGTTAAATGAACTATATCATCTTTGACCTCGAAGCAACTTGTTGGGAAGGATTAGATAAAAGCCAGAACGAAACGATTGAAATCGGAGCGCTCAAGGTCAATGACCGCCGTGAAATCATTTCTGAGTTTTCTAGCTTTATCAAGCCATTGAAAAATCCCATCCTCAGCGACTTCTGTAAGCAACTCACTTCCATCCAACAGGAGGACGTAGATCGTGCAGAGCACTTTAATGTTGTCATTGAAAAATTCAAAGCATGGATTGATTGCGATTCGCAAAACTATTGGCTCTGCTCATGGGGTTTTTATGATCGCAAACAATTTGAAAGTGATTGCGCTATTTTTCAATTGGATACGGCATGGCTTAATCGGCATATCAACCTCAAGCAACAACACGGACAAATACGAAAACTACCACGTGCAATCGGCATGAGCAATGCCTTGGCGTTGGAGGGAATTAAATTGGAAGGAATCCATCACCGAGGAATAGACGATGCACGCAACATTGCCAAGATATTTATCAAGTATTTCGATCAATGGAAATATTCATAGATTTAGCAGCGCCAACATATAAAGAAAACTGTAATGAGTTACCAAGAAATGAAAATGATGAAGATCTGGATCACTAGTTTCTTAATTATTACTCTAGTATTTAAGTCCCAAGGACAAGTAAGTCAGCAACCGAATTGGCGAGAGCAACTTAAACCATGCGAAGTGGAAATTCCTTTATATTACTCAACAAAAAATCAACCTAAATTAGTTGAGAGTGCGGAAAAATATCGCGGCGTAGAATTGATACTGGTCACAATTGACAAGAAGAAGGGGCCAAGCTACAGTTCATATTACTTAGAACGCTATCAAAGCGATTTTGGACCTTCTGCGTATCTTGTTATGTCAAAATACGAACATCTGGATAGAAGACCAGAGCATGTACTTTTCCTAGGATACAACCCCAAAAAACATATTTTTTATACTGCTGACTGTTTTCGGGAGAATTCAATCAGCAAAGAATTAAAGGCGGAACAATGACTATATTTTTTTTAGTGGTCAGAGCTTATCACATTACAATAGGCAATACCAGCAACCTGTAACCAGCAACCACTAACCAGCCACCTGCAACTTATATCCTCGCCTGATATGTGTACAACTGAAAATACCGTCCCTTCTTTTCGATCAGTTCTTCATGTTTGCCGCGCTCGGCAATCTGGCCGTCTTCGATGACTAAGATTTGATCCGCCTGGCGGATGGTGCTAAGTCTGTGTGCAATCACAAACGTAGTCCGGCCCTGCATCAATGTTTTTAAACTGTCCTGAATAAAACTTTCGCTTTCCGTGTCGAGGTTGGAAGTAGCTTCATCTAAAATGAGAATGCGCGGGTTGGCGAGGATGGCGCGTGCAATGGCGATGCGCTGGCGTTGACCGCCACTGAGTTTTACACCACGCTCACCAATCACCGTGTCGAGGCCTAGTTCAAAACGATCCGTAAACTCATGAACGAAAGCTGCACGCACGGCACTCTTCAAATCATTTTCAGTAGCATGGGGGCGCGGGAATAAAATATTTTCGCGGATGGTGCCTTCAAACAAAAAGTCGTCTTGCAACACCACACCCAGTTGACTTCGGTAGCTGTCGAGCGAAACGGTGCTCATGTCAATGCCATCGATGGTAATGGTTCCGCTATCCGGATTTAAAAACGAAGCCGTCAGGCCGGCAATCGTAGTCTTGCCCGAGCCGGATGTTCCCACAAGAGCTGTCACCGAGCCGGCAGGCGCTTTGAAGTCGATGTTCTTCAACACCGGCTTACCTTCTTCATAGGCAAACGACACATTCTTAAATTCCATATCACCTTGAATCGTTCCGATCTTCACTGTACGTACGGTGCCGTCATCTTCAATGGGCATGTTCATCAACTCTTCGGTGCGATCCAGTCCTGCAAAGGCTTCCGTCAGCTGACTTCCAATGTTACTCATTTGCACGATGGGTGCAATCATAAACACCATAAACATGGTGAACTGAAGAAAATCTCCCGCAGTCAAATTGTAGTAGCCGCTTAATCCCATGATGCCTACGCTGGCGAGTCCTACTAAAAACGTTCCTGCACTCGTTACAAAGCTGGTAGATGTTAAACTCTTCTTTACATTTTGAAAAAGTTGATCTACACCTTTTTCAAAAACTTTAATTTCTTGTGGCTCCGCATTAAATCCTTTGATCACGCGCACCCCATTCAATGTTTCTGTCAGGCGACCTGTGACCTCAGCAGTAATTTTTCCGCGCTCACGAAATACAGGACGTATGATAGAAAATGCTTTGAGCGTGATCACCCCAAAGATGGACATAGGCAACAACACAAAGAGTGTCATCCACGGATTGATGTTGATCAGAAACCCTACGGAGATAATCGCAGTCAGCACACCGCCTACCAATTGCACCAAGCCAGTACCCACCAGATTGCGCACCCCTTCCACATCGTTCATCACGCGCGATACCAGCGCACCGGATTTTTGATTATCAAAAAAGCGGATGGGCAAGCGTAGCAAATGCTTTTGTACACGCGAGCGCAAAACTGAAATCAGGTGCTGCGCTTCCACACTTAAAATTTGCGTCAATAAAAAAGAGGTAATGGCTTGTAGGAGAATAGCCACCGTGACGCCAATCAACAGCGTCGGCAATTTATCAAGCTGGTGGTTTACCAGAATGTCGTCCATAAATGGTTTGGTGGCCCAAGGTGGCACAAGACCAGCCGCACGACTTATGATAATGAGAATCAGACCAATGAACAGCAACTTTCGGCGGGGCCATACAATGGTTTTAAAAACATGACCTATGGTTACTTTATTTTTGGGAGCGGTAGCGGGTTTTGACATAGTTAGCAAAGAATCAGATCGGTTAACTTCAATGACGCAAAGTAAGTTCCTTTTAGTCTAGAACTCGTATCTGAAAGATTTTTTTGATACATGTTCTTCGCAGATCGTATATTTGAATAGGTAGTTTAAGCTAATCACCTCTGACCTCCTCTCCTGTAGGATTAGAGGTGAGATATTAAAATAAATTCCTCTTACTTCCTCTCCTGCGGAGAGGATTAGAGGTGAGGTAAAAAATCCTCTGACCTCCTCTCCTGTAGGATTAGAGGTGAGTTTTTAAAAATAAATTCCTCTGACTTCCTCTCCTTTGGAGAGGATTAGAGGTGAGGTTTTAAAAAGCCTCTGACTTCCTATCTTGTAGGATTAGAGGTGAGGTAAAAGTTCCTCTGACCTTCTCTCCTGTAGGATTAGAGGTGAGGTAAAAAATCCTCTGACCTCCTCTCCTGTGGAGAGGATTAGAGGTGAGGTTAGGTTTTAAATAGAGCAATCGTATTTTATGAATCGGTTCGTATTTTTTGCGTGCATTCTGTTGTCCCAACAGGCCCAGTCACAAGCCAGCTTTCAGGAAATATCCAGCGGCAATAGCATGTTCAGTGCCACCTCCAACCGCGGAGTGGCCATCATCGATTATGACAATGATGGTGATGACGATATCTATGTGTGTGGCGGATCGGCCTCGGCCAACCGACTCTACCGAAACGATGGCAACTTTCAATTTCAGGAAGTAGCGCAGGCGGCCGGACTCGATGTAAAAGCCGACAGCGAACTTTCCGTATGGTTCGATGCCAACAACGATGGCTGGCTCGATGTGATGATTTCCGGCTACCGAAAATCGCTGTTTTTTAAAAACAATGGCAACGGCACCTTTACCGAAAGCATTGCCCAAACCGGACTGGCCAGCACCGCGCGCGCTTATGGACTGTTGGTAGGCGATTTGAATGGCGATCAATGGTTGGATGTGTACTCCAACAATTTCTCCAGCGACAACGAATTGTTTTTGAATTTCGGAGCATACCAATTCCGCAATCAGATTGTTGGAAGTGGAGCTACCAGCAAAAAAAATTCGATGGGCGGATTGCTCCTCGATCAGGATGACGATGGCGATCTGGACATGTACCTGGTTTTTGATGGCGATGTAAACACGTTTTTCCGAAACAAAGGCAACGCACAATTTGACGAGATAAGCACATCACTGGGCCTCAACGTAAAAGGAGATGGGATGGGCATTGACTTTGCCGACTTCAACCGCGATGGCAAATACGATTTTTATGTCACCAACCTCTACAACAATTTTCTGATGCTCTCCAAACCCGACGGCACCTACGCCAACCAGGCTGCCCAGTGGAAGGTAGATGATTATGGCATGAGTTGGGGCACCGTAAGCCTGGACTACGACAACGATCTTTTCAGCGACATCTACATGGTGAATGACTACGGCTATTCGAAGTATCCCAACAAGCTGTACAAAAATCAGCAAGGCACCACCTTCACCAATGCCACACCGGCGGCACTCGAATCGCGCAAAGCCAGCTACGGCGCCGCCAGCGGTGATTTTAATCGCGATGGATTAATCGACATCGTAGTGGGCAACTCTGCCGGCGGGGGGTTGCAGATTTTTCAAAACACGGAACCAAATGCTGGCCACTGGCTGCAACTGACATTGGCTGGCACGGAATCTAACAAATTTGCCGTGGGTGCTTCGGTAAGAGTAAAAGTGAATGGCGAAACACTTATGGACGAAGTAAATGTTGGCTCCGGCTATGCCTCGCAAAACACTTACACGCTTCACTTCGGTTTAGGCACCTTCACGCAAGCTGATGAAGTAAGCATACGCTGGCCGAATGGAACCATTGAAACGTTTACCAACGTAGCTGCTGATACACGCTATCTGGCCATCGAAAAAGAATCCTTTGCTCCGTTTCAAGCTACTAGCTATCAGCAAGTGCTGAGCCGTGCCTCTGCGCTGGTAACCAAAACTCCGCCTAGCCCTCAAGACTACAATGTGCAATACCACTCCACCGCACGCAAGTGGAACGAAGTGCTCATCAACTCCATCCGCTCTGACTTTGCGAGGCCCACGGTGCATGCACGTAACTTTTTCCATTTCTCGGTAGCCGTATACGATGCGTGGGCAGCTTACTCCACCGAGGCTACCACCTTCTTGCTCGATCAAAACATCAATGGCTTCTTCACACCCTTTAGTGGCGTGCCTACACCCACGGATGTGGCTGCTGCGCGCGACGAAGCCATCAGCTATGCCGCCTTCCGGTTGCTCATGCATCGCTTCAAAAATTCACCGGGCGCTGCTACTTCAGTGCCCGATATGCAATTGCTCTTTCGTCAACTCGGCTACGATGAGTCGTATGTCTCCACTGATTACGCACAAGGCAAACCGGCAGCGCTCGGCAACTACATCGCACAAAAAGTAATTGAGTTCGGCTTGCAAGATGGAACCAACGAAAGTGGCGGGTATGCCAATCTGTTTTATCAACCGATCAACGATGTGCTGCGCACTGATTTGCCAGGCAGCCAAAACATGATTGACTGCAACCGCTGGCAGCCGCTCAAGCTACAAGTGTTCATCGATCAAAACGGAAACGTGCAAGGCAGCACACCTCCGTTTTTGAGTCCGGAGTGGGGCAGCGTAGTTCCATTTGCATTGAAGACAGCCGATAAAAAAGTGAAGAACCGAAACGGCCACGACTACATTGTTTACCACGATCCCGGCGTGCCACCTCAGCTTGATCCTGTCAACAGCACCGGGCAATCTGCTGAGTACAAGTGGGGCTTCTCACTGGTGTCTATCTGGGCTTCGCATCTCAGCCCGGCCGATAGCGTGAAGGTTGATATTTCGCCGGCCTCTTTGGGTAACATCGCGTTGAATGATTATCCCACAACTGTTGCTGGCTACCGCAATTTTTATAAACTCACCGCCGGTGGTGATATTGGAAAAGGTTACACCATCAACCCGAAAACAGGGCAACCTTACGCGCCGCAGGTGGTGCCGCGCGGGGACTACACGCGTGTGCTCGCCGAGTTTTGGGCCGATGGTCCCAAATCAGAAACACCACCGGGGCATTGGTTCACATTGCTGAATTACGTGAGCGATCATCCGCTCTTCGAGAGAAAATTTCAAGGCACGGGCGCCAAAATGGATAATCTGGAGTGGGATGTGAAAGCATATCTCACCATGGGCGGTGCCCTTCACGACGTGGCCATCACCGCCTGGGGCATCAAAGGATACTACGATGGCGTACGTCCTATTTCAGCCATTCGCTTCATGGCCGACAAAGGACAGTCAAGCGATCCATCGCAGCCGCGCTACCATCCGGCTGGCATACCCCTGCAACCCGGTCTGGTCGAGCAAGTGAAAGAAGGTGACCCGCTGGCCGGACTAGACGGTCAGCATGTGAACAAAATAAAACTCTACACGTGGCGCGGCCCTTCGTATATCGCCAACCCGGCTACGGACGAGGCAGGGGTGGGGTGGATTCTGGCTGAAAACTGGTTTCCGTATCAGCGTCCTTCATTTGTCACGCCTCCCTTTGCGGGATACATTTCAGGGCACTCTACCTATTCCAGTGCCGGCGCCGAGGTGCTCACCCAACTCACCGGCGATGACTATTTTCCCGGTGGGCTGGGAGAGTTTGTAGCAAAGAAAAATGAATACCTGGTCTTTGAAGAAGGCCCTAGTGTGGATGTGAAATTGCAGTGGGCACGTTACAAAGATGCATCTGATCAGAGCAGCCTCTCGCGCATTTGGGGTGGCATCCATCCACCTGCCGATGATATTCCCGGCCGGTTGATCGGCAAGAAAATCGGAAACGACGCATTTCAATTGGCAGTGAAATATTTTACGAATACAGTGACGGGTATAGAACCCGCTTTGACTTCTACACAACTATACCCCAATCCCGTCAGCAAGCGACAGAAGCTTCAAATAGTACATGCAAACACGGGAGCTAGTTTACAAATGATGGATGTTACCGGCCGAGCGCTTTTTCAAGTAGCATTAACTGAAAATACTACCGAACTCGACATTTCTCATTTGCCCACCGGCATTCATATAGTGGTCATTCAAACTCCAAAAGGGACTATTGCTTCGCGATTGATCATTCAGGAATAACAACAATCGTGTGCAATAGAGAAGCGGGAGACAATTCGTTCAAAATTCAGGCATAATTGAGTGAATTCTTCCATTCATGTCGATTTCTTAAACTAACTTTGGCCACTCTTGTTAATGGCAGGTATGGATCAACAACATCTCCAAGCTTACTACCCGATTGCCCTTATGTTTTTGGTCGCCCTCAGCTTCGTGGTGGTGACCATGGTTGCTACGCATCTCCTCGGCCCCAAGCGAAAAAGCCAGATTAAGTTAGATTCATTTGAGTGCGGTATCGAGCCACAAGGCAACGCACGTGTTCCATTCTCCATCAAATATTTTCTGGTGGCCATTTTATTTGTGCTTTTTGATGTGGAAGTCATTTTTATGTATCCGTGGGCGGTGATGTTCAAAGAGTTAGGGGTGCAAGGCTTCATCGAAATGATTTTGTTCATATCCTTTTTGCTGGTGGGTTTGTTTTATATCATCAAACGCGGTGCGCTAAAGTGGGAATAGCATGGAGACAGTAAAATTGAATAATGTGTTGGTAAGCGAGAAACCCGATGGCATCGAAGGTGCTGGTTTCTTTGCGACTAGTTTAGATAAAGTAGTAGGATTAGCACGCAAAAATTCCATTTGGCCATTGCCGTTTGCCACTTCGTGCTGCGGTATCGAGTTCATGGCCACCATGGGTGCGCATTATGATTTAGCCCGTTTTGGTTCTGAGCGGTTGAGCTTCTCTCCACGTCAGGCGGACTTGCTGATGGTGATGGGAACGATCGCAAAAAAAATGGGGCCAGTTCTCCGCCAGGTGTATGAGCAAATGGCGGAACCGCGCTGGGTATTGTCAGTAGGAGCATGTGCTTCCAGCGGAGGCATTTTTGATACCTACAGTGTGCTCCAAGGCATCGACCGCATCATTCCGGTAGATGTGTACGTGCCGGGTTGTCCGCCGCGCCCAGAGCAAATCATCGATGGCATTTTAAAAATACAAGACCTCATTGGCAATGAGTCGCTGCGCAGAAGAAATTCTCCGGAATACAAAGCCATGCTGAATAAATATGGAATCGAGTAAGACAGACGCCATTATCAGCATCATCCGCCAGGAATTTGAAAGTGAAATCATTCACATCGAGCAACCGTATCAACTGCTCACCATCACCTTCAAGCCCGAGCGCATCATCGACATTATTCAATTGCTCTATTCGCACAACGAATTGCAATTTCAGTTTTTAACCACCTTGTGTGGCATCCATTACCCCGATCAAAATCAAATCGCGGTAATGTATCAGTTGCACAATCTGAGAACCAACCAACGCATTCGCCTGAAGATATTTTTATCCGCCGATCAGCCACAGGTTCCTACCCTTACGGGGATATTTTCAGCTGCGAATTGGATGGAGCGCGAAACGTACGACTTCTTTGGTGTGACGTTCATTGGTCATCCCAACCTGAAGCGGATTTTAAATGTAGAAGACATGATCTTTTTTCCGTTGCGGAAAGAATTCCCGCTGGAAGATCAGACACGTGAAGATAAAAACGATGCCCTTTTTGGAAGATAAATGCGAGCCGAAGATTCCATATCACCGATAGTACCACCCGAAGAGAAACAGTATTCGTATCTCAACCTAGGGCCTACGCACCCTGCCACGCACGGTATTTTTCAAAACGTGCTGAAGATGGATGGTGAAGTAATCGTTGAAGCAGAATCCACCATCGGATACATTCATCGTGCTTTTGAAAAACTGGCCGAACGTAGACCCTTCTATCAGATCACACCCATTACCGACCGCATGAATTATTGTTCTGCGCCCATCAACAACATTGGTTGGCACATGACAGTCGAAAAATTATTAGGTGTGGAAATTCCCAAGCGCGTGCAGTATTTGCGCGTGATCATTATGGAGTTGGCACGTATCACCGATCACTTAATTTGCAATGCGGTGATTGGTGTAGACACCGGAGCACTCACCGGATTTGTGTACATGTTTCAGCAACGCGAGCACGTGTACGAAATCTATGAAGAAATTTGTGGTGCCCGTCTTACAACAAACTTGGGACGCATAGGCGGATTTGAAAGAGACTTCTCACCCAAAGCATGGGCGAAAATTGAAAAGTTTTTAAAAGAATTTCCGGAAGTTTTAAAAGAGTTTGAAAAACTGCTGGTGCGAAATCGCATTTTCATGGATCGTACCATTGGTGTGGGCGGCATTACAGCCGAGCGTGCATTGAACTATGGATTCACAGGACCCAACTTACGTGCTGCCGGTGTAGATTACGATGTGCGCGTGATGAATCCGTATTCATCCTACGAAGATTTTAATTTCACTGTGCCGGTAGGTACTCAAGGCGATACCTATGATCGCTTCATGGTGCGTCAGGCAGAAATGTGGCAGAGCCTGAGTATCATCCGTCAGGCGATTGATAAACTACCTGCCGGACCATTCCACGCCGATGTGCCGGATTTTTATTTGCCACCCAAAGAAGAAGTGTACAACAACATGGAGTCACTCATCTATCACTTTAAAATTGTGATGGGAGAAACCGATGTTCCGAAAGGAGAAGTATACCATAGTGTAGAAGGCGGCAATGGTGAATTAGGTTTTTACCTGATCAGCGATGGCGGACGAACACCGTTCCGGTTGCACTTCCGCAGACCATGTTTTATTTATTATCAGGCATACACCGAAATGGTGAAAGGCTCCATGTTATCAGATGCCATTCTCACCATGAGTAGCATGAATGTAATTGCCGGAGAGTTGGATGCGTAGAAAAGTTAATAGTTAGAAGTTGAAAGTTATAGTTAAGTAGTAGTTAAAAGTTGATGGCGACAGATAAAGAGACGATACAATTTTCAGACAGCTCACTTTCGCTTGCGAAAGAAATCATTGGCCGTTATCCGGAAGGAAAACAAAAATCCGCATTGCTTCCGCTGCTTCATTTAGCACAAAGCGAATTTGATGGATGGCTGAGCCCTGCGGTGATGGATTATGTAGCGTCTCTGTTGCAAATCAAACCGATTGAAGTGTATGAGGTAGCCACCTTCTACACCATGTTCAATTTGGAACCGGTTGGTAATCATTTGCTGGAAGTTTGTCGCACCGGGCCATGCTGGCTGCGCGGTGCCGAAGATATTGTGAAGCGCATCGAACAAAAGTTGAATATCAAAGTAGGAGAGACCACCGCCGATGGAAAGTTCACACTAAAAACAGTCGAGTGCCTTGGCTCATGCGGCACAGCGCCTATGTTGCAGTGCGGTGCTACGTTCTTCGAAAACTTATCCGAAGAAAGTGTGGAAGTGCTGATCGAAAAATTAGCGAAGCAAAAGAGAAGTTCATATTTGAGGCCAACGGAAATTAATGTAGGATAAATGGGACGCCAGTTGCTATTAGAACATATTGCAGTACCGGGCATCGAAACATTCGAAGTCTACCGGAAGATGGGCGGCTATGCGTCTGTTGAAAAAGCATTGAAGACGATGACGCCCGATCAGGTGACGGAGCAGGTAAAAAATTCAGGTTTGCGCGGACGTGGCGGTGCAGGCTTTCCGGCCGGCATGAAGTGGAGTTTCTTAGATCGTAAATCCGATAAGCCGCGTTACCTCGTGTGCAATGCCGATGAGAGTGAGCCGGGAACTTTCAAAGATCGTTACCTGATGGAGAAAATTCCGCACCTCTTGGTGGAGGGAATGATCACATCAAGTTATGCGTTGGGCGCGAAGACATCGTACATCTACATCCGTGGTGAGTACATGTATGTGTTGCAGATTTTAGAGAAAGCAATCCGCGAAGCGTATGCAGCCGGATTTTTAGGTAAGAATATTTTAGGTACCGATTACGCACTGGATTTATATGTACATCCCGGTGCCGGTGCGTACATCTGCGGAGAAGAAACAGCACTACTCGAATCATTGGAAGGAAAGCGCGGCAACCCGCGGTTGAAACCTCCTTTCCCTGCGATTGCGGGATTGTATGCCAGCCCAACGGTGGTGAATAACGTGGAGACCATCGCCGCAGTCGTTCCGATTGTTAACTTAGGTGGCGATGAATATGCCAAAGTAGGTGTGGGCAAAAGCACGGGCACGAAATTGATTTCGGCCAGTGGCCACATCAACAAACCGGGTGTGTATGAAATTGAGATGGGCTTGCCCGTAGAAGAGTTTATTTATTCCGATCAATATTGTGGAGGCATCTGGAAAGGAAGAAAACTGAAAGCCGTAGTGGCCGGAGGTTCTTCGGTTCCTATTTTGCCTGCGGAGTTAATTTTAAAAACCGCCAAAGGCGAACCACGGTTGATGACGTATGAGTCATTGGCCGAAGGTGGATTTATCAGCGGCACGATGTTAGGATCAGGTGGATTTATTGTGATGGATGAAACGACTTGCATCGTGCGCAACTTGTGGACGTTCGCACGCTTCTATCATCACGAGTCGTGTGGTCAGTGCAGCCCATGTCGCGAAGGAACAGGATGGATGGAAAAAGTGTTGCACCGCATCGAGCATGGTCACGGACAAATGAGCGACATCGATTTGTTGGTAGATGTAGCGAAGAAGATTGAAGGCAATACGATTTGTCCGTTGGGCGATGCGGCTGCGTGGCCGGTGGCCAGCGCGATTCGTCACTTCCGCGAAGAGTTTGAATACCATGTGAAGTATCCGGAGAAAGTGAAGAACCCAAAGCATTTTGAAATTGAACCCTTTGTATCGAGCAAACAATTGGTAATGGCATAGAACTTCGTGCCTTTGTGTCTTCGTGGCAAAAAGAGGTAACTGAGTTAAAAAATTGAATTAGAAAAATGGCGAAAGTAACCATAGACGGAGTAGAGATTGAAGTGGCCGATGGCACCACCATTTTGAATGCCGCGCGTCAGTTAGGCGGAGCATCCGTTCCTCCGGCCATGTGTTATTATTCCAGTTTGAAAGGCAGTGGAGGAAAGTGTCGGGTGTGCTTGGTGAAAGTAGCACAAGGCTCCGGCAAAGATCCTCGCCCAATTCCTAAGTTGGTGGCGTCGTGCTCGACACCCGTAGCCGATGGCATGGTTGTACAAAACCTGACTTCACCCGAAGTGCTAGAAGCACGCAAAGGAGTAGTGGAATTTTTACTGATCAATCACCCGTTGGATTGCCCCGTGTGCGATCAAGCCGGTGAGTGCGACTTGCAAAATCTGGCCTACGAGCATGGCGCTTCGACTACACGCTACGAAGAGGAGCGTAGGACATTTGAGAAAGTAGATATTGGTGATAAGATCAAACTGCACATGACGCGTTGCATCTTGTGTTATCGCTGCACAATGGTAGCGAATCAACTCACCGACAACCGCGTGCATGGTGTATTGAACAGAGGCGATGCTTCGGAGATCAGCACGTATATTGAAAAAGCAGTGGACAATGATTTCTCCGGCAACATGATTGATGTTTGTCCGGTAGGCGCGTTGACCGATAAAACCTTCCGCTTCAAAAGCAGAGTGTGGTTTACTAAACCTATGGATGCACATCGTTCATGCACCAAGTGCAGTGGTAAGACGGTGCTGTGGATGAAAGACAATGAAGTACTACGTGTGACTGCGCGCAAAGATCAGTACGGAGAAGTAAAAGAATTCATTTGCAACGAGTGCCGCTACGATCATAAGAATGTTGCCGATTGGATGATCGAAGGCCCGCGACACATCGAACGTAATTCAGTCATTGCACAAAATCATTATGAGAAAACGGATTTGTTGACGTTGAAAAAAGAAATTGAACGGCAGATTGAATTCCAAAAAGGAAAACCATTGCCGTTGGCATTGAATGAGAAGAAGTAGTTGGGATTAAAGATTTTTGATTAAAGATTTTTGATTAAAGATTTTTGATTTAAGATTTTCGATTTAAAGATTTTTGATTTGAAATTGTAAAAGAACCTCTAAAAACACATTACACCCTTGTCTCTGTGGGGAAGGTTTAGGGTTGAGGTGATTAAGAGAAAAGTTTTTTGAGGTTCTATTTAGATAAGGTTTATAAGTTGTATAGAGAGTTGTCAATGGCGGTGTGTCAATTGTCAATTTTATAAAAGAAAGAAAATGACGCTTTTGCTTTTTAAGGTAATATTGATTCTAGCTGTATTTGCCATTTCATTATTCATGGCAGCGTACTCGACCTATGCCGAGCGCAAAGTAGCGGCCTTCATGCAAGACCGCCTCGGCCCTGATCGCGCGGGTCCGTTTGGGTTACTCCAACCGCTCGCCGATGGGTTGAAATTATTTATGAAGGAAGAGATCACCCCCGAGGTCTCTAATAAATTTTTATTTGTACTCGGCCCAAGTCTTTTTATGATCACTGCCTTGATGACCGGAGTAGTGATTCCCTGGGGAAATCTCATCAACATCGATGGCATTAATTACAGTCTGCAAATCACCGATGTGAATATCGGCATTCTCTATGTGTTTGGTGTGGTTTCTATCGGCGTTTATGGAATTATGATTGGCGGTTGGGCCTCTAACAATAAATTCTCGTTGTTGGGCGCCATTCGTGCTTCGGCACAAATGATCAGCTACGAAGTTGCCATGGGACTTTCCATCATCGCGCTGGTGATGATGACGGGTACCCTCAGCCTGAAAGAAATTTGTGAGTATCAGGCCGGTGGTGTTGGAGGCAATTGGAATTTTTGGAATGTAGTATACCAGCCTCTCAGTTTTTTGATTTTTTTGATTTGCGCTTTCGCGGAATGTAACCGTGCTCCGTTCGACTTACCCGAGTGCGAAACAGAATTGGTGGGAGGCTATCACACGGAGTTCAGCAGTATGAAACTCGGATTGTATTTGTTCGCCGAATACATCAACATGTTCATTTCAGCCGCCATCATGGCTACACTGTTTTTTGGTGGCTACAATTTCCCATTCATGCACGATCTGGGCTTAAGCCAAAATGCGATCACAATCATCGGCACCGCGGTGCTGTTTGGTAAAATTGTTTTCTTCATTTTCTTTTTCATGTGGATACGCTGGACAATCCCACGTTTCCGCTATGATCAGTTGATGAATTTGGGATGGAAGGGGTTGTTGCCTTTGGCCATCGGTAACTTGTTGATAACCGGATTATTCATTTTGTTAAACAATAGAGGCTAGTGGAACGATTAACCAACCGATCGAAAGTTGTTTCCGAGAAGAAGATGACCTTCCTGGAGAAGATCTATCTTCCGGCCATCCTTTCGGGAGTGATGATTACCATCAAGCACATGTTCAAGAAACATGCTACGGTGCGTTATCCTGAGAAGACCCGCGAGTTTAGCGAGATCTATCGAGGCCTGCACGTGTTGAAGCGCGATGACAAAGGAGCAGAGCGTTGCACTGCCTGCGGACTGTGTGCCGTGGCGTGCCCTGCCGAGGCCATTACCATGGTAGCGGCCGAAAGAAAGAAAGGCGAAGAGAATTTATACCGCGAAGAAAAATATGCAGCCACCTATGAGATCAACATGCTGCGCTGCATTTTCTGCGGACTGTGTGAAGAGGCTTGCCCGAAGGAAGCGATATTTTTAACCGATCGCATCGTTACCACCGATTATGATCGCGATAGTTTTATTTACGGAAAAGATAAATTGGTGGAACCTGTGAATGAGCGCATCGATGTCACCAAGCGCCAGACTCCCGAAGTACTGGAGTTCAAACAACACAAAAAACTTTCGCACAACCGATAAGATGACATTCACGAATAACCTGTTTTACTTTTTGTCTTTTGTAGCGGTGCTCAGCGCTCTGATGGTGGTGTTTTCCAAAAACCCGGTACACAGTGTGTTGTATCTCATCATCACTTTCTTTGCCATTGCCGGACACTATGTATTGCTCAATGCGCAGTTCTTGGCGGCAGTGCATGTCATCGTTTATGCCGGAGCGATCATGGTGTTGTTTTTATATGTGATCATGTTGCTCAACTTAAACCATGAATCAGACACGCATAAGTCCACGGTTATGAAATTGGCAGGCACCATTAGCGCAGGGTTGCTGTTAGTTGTGTTGGTCGGATCGATCCGCGGAAGCGAACAAATGATGGTGCAACCTCAGCAAGTGGAAGTAGGCTCGGTGAAAGACATGGGACGTATATTGTTTAAAGAATTTTTGTTACCCTTCGAAATATCTTCGGTGCTTTTATTGGTAGCAATGATCGGTGCGGTGATGCTGGGGAAAAACGAAGAAGAGCAACCTACCAAATAGAATGGAATGATGAAGACCGCACAAGGAATACCACTCGACTACTACCTCTGGCTGAGCGCAGCACTTTTCACTATTGGAGTGTTGGGTGTTCTATTTCGTAGAAATGCCATTGTCATTTTTATGTGCATTGAGTTGATGCTAAACGCAGTGAATTTGTTGCTCGTGGCTTTTTCAAATTACTATAGCGATGCGTCAGGTCAGGTGTTTGTATTTTTTATCATGGCCGTAGCGGCGGCGGAAGTAGCAGTAGGGCTCGCGATTTTGATGCTGATGTATCGCAACACAAAAACAACGGATATTAATATTTTGAACCGATTGAAATGGTAAGCTCGAGTATACTGATAAGTTTGGTTCCGCTTTTTCCTTTGCTGGGCTTTCTGCTCATTGCGCTGAATGCAAACCGTCTTTCGAAAGGAGTGACAGCTGTGGTAGCCAGCGGCTCGGTGTTTATTTCATTTGTGATTTCAGGGGTTTTGTTTTTCAATTTGCTTTCGCTGACTCCCGATCAGCGCAGCCTTCACGTGGAGTTGTTCACTTGGATTGCGACAGCAAACTTTTCAGCATCCATCAGTTTTCTGATTGACCCGCTTTCTTCGTTGATGTTATTGATCATCACCGGCGTGGGCTTTTTGATTCACGTCTATTCCATCGGCTACATGCACGATGATGAAGGACACAATCGTTTTTTCTCGTATCTGAATTTGTTCGTCTTCTTCATGCTCTTGTTGGTGATGGGCTCCAACTACCTACTGATGTTTGTGGGTTGGGAAGGCGTCGGCTTGTGTTCGTACTTACTGATCGGGTTTTGGTTTAAGAATAACGACTATACGGCTGCCGCCAACAAAGCCTTCATCATGAATCGCATTGGTGATTTGGGTTTGATTGTGGCAGTGATTCTCATCTTTGTTCAGTTTGGCAGCATCGAGTATTCGAATGTATTGAATGCCGCTGCGGCCAGTGGTGGTTCGGAAATGCTCACGCTCATCACAATTTTATTGTTTGTAGGAGCCATGGGAAAAAGTGCACAGATTCCATTGTACACTTGGCTTCCCGATGCAATGGCCGGACCTACACCTGTTTCTGCATTGATCCACGCAGCCACTATGGTGACAGCCGGCATTTACATGGTGGTGAGAAATAATATTTTATACACACTTTCACCGACAAGCATGGGATTGATTTTGCTGATAGGAATCATCACCGCTCTTTTTGCTGCCACCATTGCATTGGCACAAACGGACATTAAAAAAGTATTGGCTTACTCTACCGTTAGTCAACTCGGATTAATGTTCGTAGCATTGGGACTGGGTGCTTACACCAGCGGTATCTTTCACATGGCTACGCACGCTTTCTTCAAGGCATTGTTGTTCCTGGCTGCAGGCAGCGTGATTCACGGATTGCAAGGTGAACAAGACATACGTCAGATGGGTGGCTTACGTAAACTTCTGCCCATCACATTTGCGGTATTTGTTATTGGTGTGTTGGCCATTTCCGGTATTCCTCCTTTTGCAGGATTCTTTTCAAAGGATGAGATCTTAGCGAAAGCTTTTGATCATAGCATGGTGATATGGGCTTTCGCATTACTCACTTCCTTGCTCACGGCATTTTATATGTTCCGTTTGTTGTTCCTTACTTTTTTTGGACAACCACGAGCAAAGGCAGATGTGCTCAGTCATGTGCATGAGTCACCTCCTTCCATGACTATTCCGCTGATGGCATTAGCCCTCTTATCGATTGTAGGTGGTTTCATAGGCTTTCCGGAAATATTCGGAGGAAGCAACCCGCTATCGGGTTTCTTAGAGCCGTTGGTTGCTGAATCCAACAAACATTTGGCAGAACATGGCTTATCGCACACTACCGAATTAACGCTCATGGCTGTTGTCGTGGCGTTAACGGTTGTGATGATTGTGGCAGCTTATGTTCGCTACGTATCGCGCAAGCATGTGCCTGCACCCAATGAAAAGAATGTAAGTGCATTACAACGCACCATTTTGCATAAGTACTACATCGATGAATTGTACGAAGCTATGGTATTGAAGCCATTATTTTCGATGGGAGAATTCCTACAACAGTTTATGGAACGACTTGGCATTGATGGCTTGGTGAATGCCAGTGGTAATAGTGTGGTGGGCGCAAGTCGTTATGCCCGGTTGCTGCAAAGTGGCAACATCGGAGTGTACATTTTCATCATGGTGATTGGTATTGTTTTGATTTTATCAGCAAATCTGTTTTTGTAGTATGCTAACGATTTTTCTCATCGCCTGGCCTCTCGTCGCTGCAATCATTATTGCAGTGGTCAGGCAACATGCGCGCACGCTGGCGTTGGCAGCTTCTTTGATTGAATTGGCCGCAACGATTGTAATGCTTACTTCCTTCACACCGGATGCTTCCATCCAGTTTTCAGTAGATCTTCCGTGGATTGCTTCAGCAGGAATTCGGTTTTATGTGGGTGTGGATGGAATCAGTTTGTTGCTGGTATTGCTCACTACCGCGTTGATGCCATTGATTATTCTCGCTTCGTTTACTACGGCGCAACTCAAAAACGCACCGGCATTTTATTCGCTCATCCTCGTTATGCAAATGGCACTGGTGGGCGTGTTTGTCGCGTTGGACGGTTTTCTTTTTTACATCTTCTGGGAACTTGCACTCATACCCATTTATTTCATTTGCTTACTTTGGGGCGGCGAAGATCGCGCCCGTATCACCTTAAAGTTTTTTATCTACACGCTGGCCGGCAGTTTGATCATGTTGATTGCCATCGTGTATTTGTATTTTCACACACCGGGCGTTCACCGCTTCGATATCCAATCCTTGTATGAAGCCGGTCGTGCATTACCGGTAGGAGAGCAGTCGATTTTGTTCTGGGCATTCTTTATTGCATTTGCCATCAAGATGCCGGTGTTCCCATTCCACACCTGGCAACCCGACACGTATCAGGTAGCGCCTACAACAGGCACTATTTTGTTGTCGGCCATTATGTTGAAGATGGGTATTTACGGAGTAATCCGCTGGCTCATGCCAATGGTGCCGCTGGGGGTGCAAGAGTGGGGAATCACTGCCATGGTATTATCTGTTGTAGGGGTAGTGTATGCCTCAGTGATTGCACTCATTCAAAAGAATAACAAGCGGTTAATTGCGTACTCATCCATCGCACACGTAGGATTGATCTCGGCCGGATTATTTACACTCAGTGCTATCGGCTGGCAAGGAGCGATGATTCAAATGCTGAGTCATGGTCTTACCGTATTTGGATTGTTTTATGTGATCGAAATTATTCATCAGCGCAAAGCCACACACGTCATGAGTGATTTGGGAGGCATTCGCTCGGTGGCACCGCAACTTAGCACGGTATTTTTAATCATTTTGCTTGGCAGTATTGCGCTTCCGTTCACATCCGGTTTTGTCGGCGAATTTTTACTGATCAATTCATTGGTACAATATCAGGTGGTGATTGGTGCTGCAGCGGGACTCACCACAATTCTTGGAGCGGTGTACATGTTACGAGCCTTTCAGAAAATGATGTTAGGTGAATCAAAAATGAGTGCTGCAGAATTCTCCGATTTGAGTGCACGCGAAAAATGGGTTTTGTATCCGGTGGTGCTATTCGTCATTATGGTGGGTATTTATCCAACGCCTTTGCTCGCATTGTCAGAAGCAGCTGTTCATCATTTGTTGGCTGACATCAACAACTACCTCACTTTGCCGAAGTAAACTATGTACGTAATCTATATCATTTGCGCATTGGGAATTGCTTCGCTGCTAGCGGAAATATTCAATTTTAAAAAAGCGCTGCTTCCTCTGGTGATGCTTGGATTGCTGGCTGCGGTTGTCTTGGCCGCCTTGGGTGAAAATAGTGGCTTAGCTTTCTCCGGCATGGTCGTATTCGATCGGTTTTCGGTGGTTTATTCTACATTGATCATGATCGTTGCCTTTTTATGGTTCTGGATGTCGTATGCCTATTTTCATCAGCGCCCCCAACTAACCGATCAATCGGCCATTGTGTTGTTTTCACTGGTGGGTGCAGTGGTGCTTACCGCCTTCGCCAACATGGCCATGTTGTTTTTAGGCATTGAAATCCTTTCCATCGCACTTTATGCATTGGCAGGAAGTAAGAAGAACAACCTTTTTTCAACCGAGTCGGCGTTCAAATATTTTTTGATGGGTTCTTTTGCCACCGGGTTTTTGTTAATGGGCATTGCGCTGGTGTATGGTGCAACTGGCTCGTTTGAATTGATAAAAATACAAGCGGCTACCGCCAATGCAGTTCAGCCACTTCCATCTTTTTTTTATGTAGGTGTGCTGTTGATCTTGGTAGGAATTTCCTTCAAAGTTTCAGTTGTGCCATTTCACTTTTGGGCACCCGATGTGTACGAAGGGGCGCCCACACCCATCACCGCATTCATGTCCACCATTGTGAAGATGGCGGCCTTCGCAGCATTGCTTCGACTCTTTGCTGGTTGTTTTGCGGCAACAAGCCTAAGTTGGCTCTACGTATTTTATGGCATGTGCGTACTCACATTGGTGGTATCCAGCGTTACGGCTGTGTTTCAAAGCAATGTCAAGCGTATGCTGGCGTATTCCAGCGTAGGGCATGCAGGCTATTTGCTGATTGCCGTAGTATCCGGCGGATCGATAGGAGGCGTGGTGGTGTATTATCTGGCAGGCTATGCAGCCGCTTCATTGCTTGCCTTCTTGGTGCTTCACCAATTGGAGGAAAGTGGCAGAACTCTTTTTCTTAGTGACTTTCAGGGATTGTTTCGCAGAAGCCCGTGGTTGACTGTAAGCATGACGATTGCGCTGCTTTCCTTGGCGGGAATTCCACCGTTAGCAGGTTTCTTTGGAAAATACCTGCTGTTAACAACGGCCATCGGTTCCGGGCATCTTGTGTTGGCGCTGGTAGCTATTTTCACTTCATTGATTGGTGTTTATTACTATTTCAAAGTAATCGTTGCGATGTATTCCGCTGCAGGCGATGACCAGCTCATTCATCTCTCCACTTCTCAGAAAGTGCTCTCGGCTTTGCTGATGGCTAGTGTGGTACTACTCGGCGTTTTCCCCGATTGGTTTACTTTTCTTTAATTTTAGTCGCTTATAGTTCCGCAGGTCAGCGTTCTCGATATGTTACCAAAAATCGGTTGATTTATCCGGTAGAATTTCCGTTGGTTTCTTCTAATAAAAATTCTATATTTCATTCGATTGAAAACCAATTTTTATGGCGAAAGTTAGAAACATACTAGAAGCAAAAGGTCGTGTGGTTTATTCTGTTGAACCAACTGTGATGGTGTTGCGCGCCATCGAGCTGATGTGCGAGAAAAACATTGGCGGTTTGCTGATCACAGAAAACGGAAAGTTGGCCGGAATTTTTACCGAGCGTGACTATGCCCGAAAATTGATTTTGAAAGGCAAGTCTTCAAAAGATACACCCATTGGTGAATTGATGACGCCCAATCCATTCACGGTTTCGCCGGATACCAGCATCGATCAATGCATGCAGATGATGACCGACAAACACATTCGTCACTTGCCGGTAACGGAAGGAGAAGAGGTAGTTGGAATGATTTCCATTGGTGATGTGGTGCGTCAAGTCATTCAAGAACAGAAATCTATTATCGAACATTTGGAAAGTTATATAACTCAGTAATTCTTTTTAGTTAAGGAAATTCGTACGGGCTGCTCCACGTGGGCAGCTTTTTTTGCATCCAAAATTTCAATTCGACTCAACCCAACTACATGCACCCATGGGAAAGATTTTTCTATTTCTTGTCATTTCAATCGCTGTTCACGCTCAACCTTTCACCTCTTCAGAAAAAGCTGTTTGGCAAAAGCAAGCACAACGTGTCACGATCATTCGCGATCAGTGGGGCATTGCGCACATTTATGGAAAGAGTGATGCCGATGCGGTATTTGGGATGTTGTATGCGCAGTGCGAAGATGACTTTCCACGAGTAGAACAAAATTACATCAACGCACTCGGGCGGTTAGCGGAAGTGGAAGGAGAGGGCAAACTGTACAACGACTTGCGCACGCGTCTTTTTCAAGACAGCACCTGGGCTATCGAAACGTACAAGGCCGTGCCACCTGCCATGAAAAAACTCATGCATGCGTTTGCCGATGGAGCGAATTTTTTTCTGGCAACCCATCCCAATGTAAAGCCCCAATTAATTCAACGTTTTCAACCATGGATGCCATTGTTGTTTAGTGAAGGTAGCATTGGTGGAGATATTGAGGCTGTTTCGTTAACACGTTTAAAAGATTTTTACGGCGATGGAAAAGATGCCACTGCCATTGTGCAGGATAACTTGGATGATGGCTTGGAGCCGGAGCCCAAAGGTTCAAATGGATTCGCCATCGCGCCATCGCGCAGTGCATCGGGCAACGCTTTGTTTATGATTAATCCGCATACCTCATTTTATTTTCGTCCGGAGATACAAGTGGTGAGCGAAGAAGGATTGCATGCCTATGGCGCAGTTACATGGGGCCAGTTTTTTATCTACCAGGGCTTCAACGAAAACTGCGGGTGGATGCACACCACCAGCATGGCCGATGCCATTGACGAATACAAAGAAACGATCGTTCCAAACGGAAAATCATTTTCCTATAGGTATGGTGCAATCACTCGCCCGATGCAAAGCAAAAAAATTACCCTTTCTTATAAAGTGAATGGCGAAATGAAGAAACGCGTTTTCACCGCGTACTACACACACCACGGCCCGGTCATTGCCAAAGACGGCGATCAGTGGATATCGATCAAAATGATGCAAGAGCCTGTGAAGGCGTTAACACAATCGTATCAGCGCACCAAAGCAAAAAATCTGGCTGAGTTTAAGAAAGTGATGGAACTGCGCACCAACACATCGAACAACACTGTCTATGCCGACAATCAGGGCAACATTGCTTATTTCCACGGAAACTTTATGCCGAAGCGCAATCCGGCTTTTAATTTTAATGCACCGGTAGATGGAAGCAATCCGGAGACGGAATGGAAAGGACTGCATGATGCTAGCGAAACAGTTCAGTTGATAAATCCGGCTACGGGTTGGATACAGAATTGCAACTCCACTCCATTCACTGCCGCGGGCAACAGCAGTCCCGATAAAAGTAAATACCCTTCTTACATGGCTCCGGATTTTGAAAATGCACGTGGCTTACATGCGATTGAAGTGTTGAGTCGCGAGTCTTCTTTTACATTGGATAAATTGATTGAAGCTGCTTACGATCCTTATCTGCCTGGCTTTGAAAAATTGATGCCTTCCTTTTTAGAGGCGTATTCATCCGAATCAAAAAAAGACGAAGCAGTGCGATCACAATGCGAAGAAGCTATCAACCTACTGGCGAGTTGGGATAAAAAGTATTCTACACAATCGGTGGCCATGACACTTGCTTTTTATTGGAGTCAGGAAATGCGTGTACAATTGTCAGGGCAAATTCCGTCCGGTATTGGTCAGCTTGAAATCATCGAACGACTCACGCAAGCATCGCCCGACATTAAAGTAGCCGCCCTCAAAAAAGTATTGGATGAATTGCAGCGTGATTTCGGAACATGGAAAGTTGCCTGGGGTGAGGTGAATCGTTTTCAACGATTGACCGGAAAAATCAACGAGACGTTTGATGATGCGCGGCCAAGTTTGCCGGTGGCATTTACATCCTCTTTTTATGGATCGCTCGCCGCTTTTGGTGCACGAAAATATCCCGGTACCAAAAAAATGTACGGCTCTGTGGGCAACAGTTTTGTGGCGGCTGTTGAATTTGGTAAGAAGGTAAAAGCAAAATCAGTTTTAGCCGGTGGTGTGAGCAACGACCCTGCCTCCAATCATTTTACCGATCAGGCACCACTGTACTGCGAACCTAAATTTAAAGATGTGCTTTTTTATCACGAAGATGTAGAAAAGCACGCCGAGCGAAAGTATCATCCCGGCCAGCTTCGTTAGTTCGATCGAAGTAAAATTGAGTTGAGCTATGCGCTGTTGCGCAACTCACGATTATAAGCCATTTGCCAATCGCTCATTTTTTTTACCAGCGCTTCTTCTTTAGGTGTTAGGTTCAAATTCACGGAGTTAGATCGGTGTAATTCTTCCACACTATTGAAAAATTGCAAACGGTATTGAAAGATCACTTTGGCAGTGATGGCTTTTTTGAAAGACCGCAAACTGCTTTGATCGTTGATCCAGTAGAGCGAAACACCTTTTTCTACGTCTTCAGAACCCGATAAAAATGAAAATCCAGAACGTTCCAACTTGTGCAGAACCTCTTTCTCAAATCCTTCTCTTCCTTTAATATAAATAGTCGCCCAACTCATTTGTAAGTCAATTGAAATAAAAGATGTAATATCTTTTGTGATTAGTTTAATTCGCCAAATAGGCTTCGGTTTTTGGTGCGCAGGCATCCGTTATTCAAAACGGTACTTGTTTGACGCGTGCGCATGGATAACTTCTAGTACGCAAGAAGTAACAATAGGTTGTGAAAATTAATTTCCACTGTCTAAAAATAGTTATGAGTACAGGAGTGCTTTTTGCTGTGCTACTTTTTCGTTCTCGATGTATTCGTCATACGACATCAGCTTATCAATAGATCCTTTCGGCGTGATTTCGATAATGCGGCTGGCCACCGTTTGTGTAAACTCGTGATCGTGCGAAGTAAACAGAACCGTGCCGGGAAAATCTTTCAACGCATTGTTGAAGGCAGTGATGGATTCCAAATCGAGGTGATTCGTAGGTTCATCTAAAATTAATAAGTTGGCACCGGGCATCATCATGCGTGAGACCATGCAGCGCACTTTTTCCCCTCCGGAAAGCACATTACACTTTTTGAAAACTTCTTCACCGGAGAAAAGCATTTTACCTAAGAAGCCGCGGATGTAAACCTCATCTTTGTTTTCTTCTTCAGCAAACTGACGCAGCCAATCAATTAGGTTGTCGTCCGATTGAAAGAAGCTTTCATTGTTACCGGGCAGGTAAGCTGTAGTAATAGTTTGCCCGAATGTGAATTTACCTTTCGTGGGTTTCAATTCATTATTCAAAATTTGAAACAACGAAGTGAGAGCTATGCTTTCTCGACTCAAGAATGCAATCTTCTCACCTTTGTTCACGAAGAATTCTAAATCTTTAAAAAGAGTGACACCATTGGCTTCGTACGTTAAGCCTTCCACATGCAAAATCTGATCGCCGGCTGTGCGCTTTTGTGTAAAGATGATAGCAGGATATTTTCTATTGGAAGGTTGAATGTCGTCTACGTTAATTTTCTCCAACAACTTTCTGCGGCTGGTCGCCTGACGGGATTTAGAAGCATTCGCGCTAAAGCGCATAATGAACTCCTGCAATTCTTTTTTCTTCTCTTCGGCTTTCTTGTTGGCCGATGCACGCTGTGAAGATGCCAACTGACTGGATTGATACCAGAACGAGTAGTTACCTGTATACAGTTTAATGGCACTGAAATCCACATCAACAATGTGCGTACATACTGTATCCAGAAAGTGACGATCGTGCGAAACGACGATCACCGTGTTTTTAAATTCCAACAGAAAGTCTTCCAACCAACTTACGGTTTGCAAATCCAAATCGTTGGTCGGTTCATCCAAAATCAAAATATCAGGATTTCCGTAAATAGCCTGTGCCAGCAACACGCGCACTTTTTGATTACCGCTCAACTCTTTCACCAGTTTGTAATGGTCTTCTTCGGTAATGCCCAATCCACTGAGCAATGCCGCTGCATCTGACTCTGCATTCCATCCATTCATCTCGGCAAATTCAGCTTCCATTTCTGAGGCTTTGATGCCGTCTTCTTCTGAAAAATCAGGTTTAGCATAAATCGCATCTTTTTCTTTCATCAGCTTCCACAATTTGCTGTGGCCCATGATGACGGTATCCAATACCGACACCTCATCGAATTCGTAGTGATTTTGACGAAGAACGGCCATGCGCTTGCCAGGATCGATTGAAACGTGCCCGGAATTAGGATCGATATCTCCAGCCAGAATTTTCAAGAAAGTGGATTTTCCTGCTCCGTTGGCTCCAATTACACCGTAGCAATTGCCTCCGGTGAATTTGATGTTGACAGAATCGAATAAAACGCGCTTTCCGAATCGTAGGGAGATGTTGTTAGCTGCAATCATGAAATTTCAAAATGAGGCGCAAAGGTAAGGAAAGCAGTTGATAGTTTACGAATTCTATCGTGCTCAAGGGCACCTCTAAAAACCTTCTTTTTATCACCTCAACCCTTTCCCTTCTCCACAGAGAGAAGGGTGAATCGAGTTTTTAGAGGTGCCCTCAACCTTACTCACCACTCACTCTTTGATGATCTGAAATTCCACGCGCCTGTTCAGTTGTTTGTGTTCTTCGGTTTCTTCTTTGGAAACGATTGGATCAGAGCTGCCGTAACCGATGGCTGTGATGCGAGAGTCATCAATCTTAAACTGTTCAATCAAATATCTCTTGATAGCGTCTGCCCGATCTTGTGAAAGCTTGAGGTTTAATTCTTCATTACCCGCTGAATCGGTGTGGCCTGATATCTTCAACTTTAAGAGTGGATGATCGATCAAAAAATTACCAACTTTACCAAGGTCATCGTGCATGGATATGAGAATTTCTGCTTTTCCATTTTCAAATTCCAGTGAACGAAAAGCGATTTTGGCTTCTAATGGTTCACCTACTTTAGTAATTTCTTTGTCGCCATCTAAAAAGAAAACCTCTTCAATCCGAAAATAATTATCTCCTTGAATCACTAATAAGTATCTTCTCTTGTTGATAAGATCAAAACCAAATGTTCCATCTTTTTGTACGTATTGTGGGGCTACTTCTACGGAATGATCGAGATCGATAACAGATACTATTCCGCCTAAGGGTTTTCCGTTTTGATCTATCAGTGAACCTCTTAGGTGAATCGTGGCGAGTGGCTGTGCTTCCATGGGCACGGGAAAGGAATAGAGATCCAGATTTTTTTTATCGTCTTCATTCGAGCGGGCATAATACAAATCGTGCGATTGAGAATCGATGGTGAAATAGTATTCATCGCCGGCTCCATTTACCAACGGCCCGATGTTTTTGGGCTCACCCCAGTTTCCATTAAAGCCATATGTTTTGTAAATATCGAAGCCTCCAAAGTTGAGTGGCTGCCCGTTTGAACTAAAATACAAAACGTTGTAGCGGTGGTGAAAGAAGGGACTTAACTCACTTTTTACCGTGTTGATGGTGGGACCAGCATTTTTAGCTTTGCCCCATTTTCCATTGCTACCTTTCAAACAATAGTAAATGTCGGAAACGCCGTAACCGCCAGATCGCGTAGACGCAAAGAATAGCGTATCGCCTTTGTGAGAAAGAGAAGGTTGCGAGTCCCAACTGCTGCTGTTAACGTTTGGCCCCAGATTTCGAATGTCGGTCCATGTGCTGTCTTTACCTAAATGTGCCACATATAAATCGCAGTTACCATAGCTGCCGGGTGCATTGCACCGTGAGAAGTACAAGTATTTTCCATCCTGGCTTAGACAAGCCGAGCCCTCGTTGTATTCGGTGTTGATGTTTTTGAATGGTTCGGTCTGTGCCCACACACCGTCAATCTTTAAAGCATAAAAAAGATCTTCGTTAAAGCCTTTGCGTTTGTCCTTATGAACATTGCGTTTCGATGTAAATAAAAGAACAAAGTCCACATTACCCATCGTTGGGCCATAATCCTCTTTGGGTGAATTGATATCTTGCCCCATGTTGACGAGCACGGAGTGTGGCGGGCGTAGTGTATCGATTTCCTTTCGGTAGTCAACTAATTGATAATAAAAGTCTAGATCAACATAGTTTTCTTTCTTCTCCGTTTCTACTTCATCGTAGCGCTTATAAATTTGGTTGATATCGATGCCTTGCTGATGGTGTTTCAGAACCAGTCGATAGAGTTGAATGGATTCACCTGGAGGGCCAAATTGATCGGAGAGTTTAGCCAACTTCCAGAGCATAGGTGCATTTTTTGAAAAATTTTCGATGCCGAAATTTTGTACGTAGGCTTTCAAAGCCGTATACATTTCTTTATGGGTTTCGGATTTATCCAGCTGCTTGATTCGATTCAGTTTGGCAAGATCCTCATAGTACATTTTGTTGAGATCGTGGAATACTATGCCAGAGTGGCGAATTTTTGGAGTAGTATCGTTTAGCGTTATCGGAGGCCTGTTTTGAGGAGTAGCATTTTGGCCCTCAGATAAAAAGGAGATTCCCAGCAACGATAGCCTCAAAATGGCTAGAAATCGAACTTTGAAGCACTTCATCATAGAACAGTAAAACGCATCTGCATGGAAAATTGATACAATTTTGACAGATAACCAAAACGATGGCATAGGTATTGACTATTAATTCGGCTTTCACATTTTAATTGGAGACACCCTTATTTTGTGTCATATTGTCATTGAACTATGTTTAAAAATCTAGCCACACCCATTGTTCAGGAAGACTCAGAAGAATTGATCCAGTTGATCAATCCCGAACAAGAAATGGATATAAAACCGGAAGATTTGCCGGAGGAGCTATCTATTTTACCCATCAAAAATACAGTGCTCTTTCCTGGCGTTGTTATTCCCATTACGGTTACGCGTCAGAAGTCAATTAAGTTGATCAAAAAAGCCTATCAGGGAAATCGCATCATAGGCGTGGTTGCACAACGAAATAAGCAGGCAGAAGAACCCACGGTAGATGACTTGTATCGCTTTGGCACGGTGGCACGCATCATTAAAATGCTGGTGTTGCCGGATGGAAATACCACGATCATCATTCAGGGGAAGAATCGTTTTGCCATCAAAGAATTTACACAAGAAGAGCCATTTCTGATGGCGAAAATTGATTTGCAAACCGAAGTGCCATTGGATCTATCCGGAAAGGAAGTTACTGCGTTGGTTCAATCGTTGAAAGATGCTGCTTCTAAAATATTAAAGCTGAATCCTGAGATTCCGCAAGAGGCACAAATGGCTTTGGATAACATTCAGAGCACCGCATTTCTGGTACACTTCATTGCATCTAATCTTAATGTAGATGTAGCAGATAAGCAAAAGATATTGGAAGTAAACAACATCATTGATAGGGGCACGCTGTTGTTGCAATACATGCTGAAGGAAATTCAGATGTTAGAGATCAAGCATGAAATTCAGAAAAAAGTACATACGGATATTGATCAGCAGCAACGCGATTATTTTTTGCGGCAGCAGATAAAAGTATTGCAAGATGAGTTGGGATTTGATGGACCTGACAAAGAGATTGAGAAACTGCGCAAGCGAGGTGCTGAGAAAAAATGGTCGAAACAAGCAGCTGAACATTTTGCGAAAGAGTTAGACAAGCTGCAACGTACCAATCCGCAAGCACCCGATTTTCCCATTGCGATGAACTATGCCGAGTTCATGCTCGACTTGCCTTGGGACGATTACACTACCGACAATTTTGATTTGAAAAATGCCCGCAAGGTGTTGGATAAAGATCACTTCGGATTGGAGAAAGTAAAAAACAGAATCATCGAATACCTGGCCGTGCTCAAGCTAAAGCAAGACATGAAGGGTCCCATTCTCTGTTTGTACGGACCTCCCGGCGTAGGAAAAACTTCTTTGGGAAAATCCATTGCGAAGGCATTGGGAAGAAATTACGTGCGCATGTCGTTGGGAGGAGTGCACGATGAAGCCGAGATTCGAGGCCATCGCAAAACCTATATTGGTGCAATGCCCGGAAAAATTCTGGCGAACTTGAAGAAAGCAAAATCGTCGAATCCGGTTTTTGTGTTGGATGAAATCGATAAAGTGCGTTCCGAGTTTCGGGGCGATCCGTCATCGGCACTGTTGGAAGTTTTAGATCCCGAACAGAACAATGCTTTTGGTGATAATTACCTGGAAGTAGAATACGATTTGTCGAAAGTGCTTTTCATTGCCACGGCCAACTCGTTGGATACCATACAACCCGCTTTGCGCGATCGTATGGAAATTATTGAATTGACGGGCTACACCATAGAAGAGAAATTGCAGATTGCCGTGAAGCATTTAGTGCCGAAGCAATTGAAAGAACATGGCTTGGGTGTAACTGAAGTGAAATTTGCAAAAGAAGCTTTACTGAAAGTGATTGAAAGTTACACCCGCGAATCAGGTGTTCGTAGCCTGGAGCGTAAGATTGGCTCTGTGGTGCGCAGTGTTGCTAAGTCAAAGGCAATGGAAGAGAAATTTGAGAAAGAGATAATGCCAGCGTATGTAGTGAAGGCGCTGGGTGCTGAAATCTTTGATGAAGAGTTGTATCAAGGGAACGACATCGCGGGCGTTGTTACCGGCTTAGCGTGGACACAAGTAGGTGGTGATATACTCTTCATCGAATCAAGTTTGAGCAAAGGAAAAGGTGCGCTGACTATTTCTGGTCAATTGGGTGAGGTAATGAAAGAATCGGCCATGGCAGCCTTGTCGTATTTGAAATCCAATGCGGAGTCGTTGGGAATTGATCATCGTGTGTTTCAGCAATACGATTTGCACATTCACGTGCCCGCTGGGGCGGTTCCGAAAGATGGCCCTTCGGCAGGTATTACAATGTTGACTTCACTCGCATCCATCTTTACCCAACGCAAAGTAAAGTCCAATTTGGCAATGACAGGGGAGATAACCTTACGAGGCAAAGTACTGCCGGTTGGTGGCATCAAAGAAAAGATTCTGGCTGCCAAGCGAAGCGGAATCAAAGAGATTATTTTAAGTGTTCGCAACCAACGTGATATTACCGAAATAGAAAAAAACTACATCAAGGGATTGACTTTCCATTACGTGGATTCGGTAGAGCAAGTGCTGAAGATTGCCTTATTGAAAGAGAAAGTAGATAAGCCGATGGAGTTTAAATTGACGGAGCGTCCTGAATTATCTTAACATTTTGGTAATATTCAAAGCCTAACGTTATTGTAATTTTCAGCCTCATTTAACAGGCGTGAATCATCAAAATGTAAAGTTGGCAAGATTTTTCATTGCTTTATCGCTATTTCTTTTTTGCTGCCAAACGAAAGGAGTTCCACCTACAACATGCGAAGATATTCATTCTTTTAATGCACAAGCTACTGCCAAAATCTTTGATCAACCTGATTCAGCATTTAACCTGGTAAGTCGGGCACTGAAGATTTCCGAGACAACAAACTGTGAATTAGGCGCCGCAACAAGTCATCATATATTAGGTGTTGTGCTTCTTAATCAAGGTATCTATCAAGAAGCATTGAATCAGTTGCTGATAGCTAACCAATTATTTCAAACTCTTCGGGAGAGTAAAAAGCTGGCTGATAATTTAAACCAGCAAGGCCTCGTTTATTTACGCATTAAGCAGCCGGAGTTGGCAATGAAAAGCCATCAAACTGCATTGCAACTGTACCAAGTCATAAATGATACGCTTGGTATCGCCTATTCCTTTGGTTGCATTGGAAGAATTTATGAAAAGAGTTCAAAGTATGAGGAGGCGCTCGACTATCAAAACAAAGCGCTTGAATTATACAATCTAAAAGGCGATGCACGTGGCATGGCCATTATTTTAGAAAACATTGGAAGTATCCATGAAGACAATGAAAAATTTCAGCTCGCCTTAGATTATTTTCAACGATCGCTATTGTTGAATGAGCAAACGAAAGATAGCCTTTCCATGATCGTGAATATCAATAACATTGGGGATAATTATCGCAAAACTGGTAATTACAAAAAAGCAATCGAATGGACCCGGAAGTCATTGGAACTGGCGATACGGTTGAACGATAAATACCAAACCACCAGTGCGTATAAAGATTTGAGCAAAATCTATTCCTTGATAGGCGATTATAAAAATGCCTACTTGAATTTGGAAACTGGGCGAAGTCTCTATGAAGAAATGTATGATCGCGATGCGTCCAAGCAACTACAACTATTTCAAACGCTTTTTGAAATCGAGCGAAAGAATTTTGCTATAAAAAATTTAGAGGCTGATACCAAACTGAACGCTGCAATAAAAATTGCATTAACCATTTCTATCGGATTGCTGATTGTGGTGGCAACAGTCGTAATTAGCCGACAGCGATTGAAAATAAGGCAGAACAGAGAAATATTTTCTCAACAACAGAAAATGTTTGGTGCGCAACAAAAGTTAATGGAGGCGGAACTTCAAAACACGCATTTGCAAGAACAAAAGCTGCAGCAAGAACTTGACGCAAAGTCAAAATCTCTCACGAGCCATACATTACATATTATCAGCAAGAATAAAATGATGGAAGACATTCAAACCAAGCTTTCATCTCTTTTGAAGGAGGGCATCAGTGATCAACGCAAGGAAATTAAAGGTGTGTTGAAAATGATTGAACGAAATTTTGTTCAGGATAAGGACTGGGACGATTTTCGCCAGATTTTCGAACAGGTACACCAAGATTTTTTCCATCAATTGCAAGCACGTGCTGAGGACTTGACCCCGGCCGATCTTCGGTTGGCTTCGCTCATTCGTCTCAATATCCCATCAAAAGATATGGCCACATTACTTGGTATCTCACCTGATAGTCTACGCATTGCTCGTTATCGGCTAAAAAAGAAACTGATGATAGACGCAGGCCATAGCCTCAATCAGTTTATCAATAATATCTAGTTTATAATTTGATAACCCTTCGGTAACATCACACAACAACCAAGCAATCAACTACATAACTTCTTTTTTTAAGATACTGTAGCCTTTTTGTTTACATCAAAACGGTGTGTTGTTGCCTTTTTGATGATTTGTTTTCCTTGCCATCCGCTACAGTACCTGCTCATCTTTGTCCCGTCAAAATAAGAATCTATGGCTTTTCGATTTGCTCTTTTATGTCAACTATTTTTTTTGGTGGCCTGCAACCAACAACCGTCAAAAATTCAAACTGCTTCAGGTGATACCGTAGTTGTTAAGCCAGTCATCGTAACGGATACGGTTCGATTTGACACGGATGATCCTGCAATATGGCTGAATCCCGAAGATGCTTCAAAGAGTCTTATTGTTGGAACAGATAAAGATGCAGATGGAGCCCTTTACGTTTTTGACTTGAATGGAAAGATTGTTGAAGATAAAGTAGTAAAAGGTTTAAAGCGACCCAACAATGTTGATATAGAGTATGGCTTGCGAATTGGCAATCAGGCAACAGATATTGTTGTAGTTACCGAACGAATGACGCACCAGTTGCGAATTTTTTCACTGCCTGACATGCGGCCCTTGGATCATGGCGGGCTCACTATGTTTGAAGGAGAGGTCGGTGAAGGCTTCCGCGATTTGATGGGCATTGCGCTTTATAAAGATGCAAAGACAAACAATGTGTATGCAATTGTAGGTAGAAAGAATGGCCCAGTGGAGGGATACCTGTGGCAGTATTTGCTAGAAGATGATGGGCATGAAGGAATAAGGGCAACACTCGTGAGAAAATTTGGTAAATACAGCGGCACAAAAGAAATCGAGTCTATAGCGGTTGATGACGAGCTCGGGTTTGTATATTATTCGGATGAAGGAGTAGGTATAAGAAAATACTATAGCAATCCTGATAAGGGAAATGAAGAACTGGCATTTTTTGGCACTTCGGGCTTTACCCAAGATCACGAGGGAATTTCGATCTTTCCTCTCAATAATGGGAAAGGATATATTCTAGTATCCGATCAACAATCCAACCGCTTCCATATTTTTTCACGACAGGGCACCGAAGGAAATCCACACCTTCACCAACTTCTGAAAACGGTTTACCTCTCCACACAAGAAAGTGATGGATCGGATGTAACAGCCATGCCTTTAAATAGCACTTTTCAACATGGTCTTTTTGTTGCCATGTCTACGAATAAGACTTTTCAATATTACAGATGGGAGGACATTGCAGGGAGCGAGTTGCAATTGAATTCTGCCAGGTTAAATGCCCAAATAAAATAATCCAATGCGCGAAAAAATACTTATCCTATTTTTTTTGCTAATGGCAGCTAGCGGCTTTGCAGCAACCATAAAAGGTAAAGTGCAAGATGCCAATGGTGAGCCGATGACAGGTGCACACGTGACCATCAAGGGCATATCAACATTTGCAGTCGTGGGGCTAGATGGATCGTATTTGCTGGCCGATATCAAGCCGGGTGAATATCAATTGATTTTTTCATTCATTGGGTATGTTACTCAACAAATAGATGTTTCAGTGAAAGATGATTCTGAAGTAGTAAACATTAAAGTAGTATTAAAGGAAGATCAGGCCTTGCTTAGTGAAGTAGTGGTAATGGGAGTTTCTGAAACCGGCTCTGAAACACAAGCACGAAATTTAGAGCGAAATGCAGCCGTTACACTCAATGTAGTTTCAGCAAAGGCGATTTCACTTACCCCCGATCTTTCGGTGGCGAACGTGGTGCAGCGTGTTTCAGGTTTATCAATAGAACGCAATAGCAGTGGCGATCCACAATATGCTATTGTACGGGGAATGGATAAACGCTACAGTTACACGCTCATCAACGGTGTTAAAATTCCGAGCCCGGATAACAAAAACAGATACATTCCATTGGACATTTTTCCTGCTAATCTGCTGGATCGCCTGGAAGTATACAAAAGCCTGACCGCTGATTTAGAAGGCGATGCTATGGGTGGAGGCATCAACATGGTGATGAAGGGTGCGCCTGAAAATTTTGAAATCAAAGGCGATTTGCAAACGGGTTACAAATATATCAATGTGCTACGCAATTTCAATTCATTCGATGCGTCTGCCGTCAATCCACTGTCACCTCGGGAAGAATATGGTGAAGGATACTTAGCACAGCCAAGCGATTTTTCAAATGGCAATGGAGTAATTAAATCCGCAAAGCCAATCCCTGATTTGCTAGCATCGCTGTCCATTGGGTCAAGAGTATTTAATAAAAAGCTGGGCGTGATGGTGGGAGGATCATTTCAAAATTCATATCGCGGCACTGAAAGTGTTTGGTTTGATACAGATACAGATCGTTTTGGTTCTAATCTTCCTTCTATTCGCAGTGTAGAAGATAGACTATACTCTACTCGGCAATTTCGAAATGCATTGCATACGCGACTCGACTACCGAATCGTAAAAGGTCATTCCATTAACCTGTATGTGGGCTACTATAGTTTAGTCAACCAGGAAGCGCGAGAAACAAAAACAACATATTTGGATGGAAGGAATTTTAGTAGTTCTTCTGGAAATGCGATTCTCGCCTATAGCACAAGAACACGTTCCATTAACCAACGAATTTTTAATAACACATTGCAGGGATCCAACCAATTGTTGAAGTCACTCTCCTTGGATTGGTCGTTGGTTTATTCAAAGGCAACGAATGACCAACCCGATAATTTGCGATTCGACCGAAATGGAGAGTTGAAAAACTTTGTCGAGCAACCCATTAACGTTGAGCGAAGAGCACCGAGACAATGGCAACGCAATACAGATACTGACTACACGGCCTACTACAACCTCACGTGGAAGCCAGCCGCTTTAAATACGATGCTGTTCAAGGCGGGAGGTCTGTTTCGCACACGAGAGCGCGATAATTATTTTAACCGCTATTTGTTTGATCCCAATCCAAGTCCTCAAATATTAGGCAAAGACTGGAATACGTTTGCTGAAGTACAATGGCAGTTGGTAAACCCAGGGGGCAGTGCTACGGATGAACTCAATTACAAGGCTTCGGAGAAATTGACTGCGGTTTATGGACTTACCCAATTTACGATTGGCCCTTTGGAAGCAAACACGGGTGTTAGGGTTGAATTGACAGAACAGGGATACACGCTCAAATCGCCCAAACAGTTTCAAACACCCGATACCATTCAACGGTATACGGATGTGCTTCCAAGCATCAGTTTGAAGTACAAAGTGAAGCCAGATATGAATGTGCGCTTCTCCTACTACAAAGCACTATCACGTCCGAGCTACTTTGAAATTGTTCCTTACGTGATTGAGCAAGATGGATACAATGAAGTAGGGAATCCAAAGTTAACACGTGTGCGAGCCGATAACTTTGATTTGCGATGGGAGTTCTTTCCCAACTCAACCGATCAGCTATTGGTAGGTTTTTTTTATAAAAATATTCAAGACCCCATTGAGTATGCGGTGGTTCGAGAAGGTGTGAATAATGAAGCGGTCATCAAGCCGGGCAACTACGGCACTGCGCACAATACCGGTTTCGAGATGGAATTTAGTAAGTTTTTCAATCGATTTGGCATTAAGGGAAATTACACATTTACCTATTCAACTCTTACGTCGCGAAAGGCACTACAAACTCGTGTAGATCCAAACGATGTAACGAGTCCGCTCACCGTTCGATCAGTTGATCAAACGCGTCCCCTCCAAGGGCAAGCCAAGCACATCGGTAATCTTTCATTTCTATTTAAAGACATGAAGAAAGGATTTGAATCGCAGCTTTCCTTGGTTTATACCGGCGAGCGCCTCGAAACCATATCAGCGTTTTTAGATAACGATTGGTATACGGCTCCCATTCTTCAAATGGATGTGAGTATAGAACAACGTATTGGCAAACACTTTGAAGTTTTTGTAAAAGGCATCAACCTGCTCAACTCGCCTTTCGAGGTCTTTGTAAATAAACCACTTTACAGAGATGCAAATAGTGACAATGTTTACCCATTTCAACCAGACCCTGCTACAAAAACGCTGGTGAGGAAAGATCAGTATTATCAGTCCATGCGAGCAGGAATCCGATTTAACTTTTGAAACAAACAAATCATAAACTAAAACACAATTTAAATGAAAGCTCATTATCAAATGATCAAGCAATGGAACAGGATGTTTACATTGTTGTCTTTAACCGCGCTGTTAGTTTTCGCATCATGCGAAGATAAAAAAGAAGGAACACCTTCTAAACCAACCATGTCTTTGGATGCTTCAACATTGGGTGTGAAGTTGGGCGATTCTAAAGTGATAACGGCAACAATTTCTGCGGCCGGAAAAATTAAAAGCGTTACGGCTACAGTAGACAAGGGTACGGTAGCGGTAGCAGATATTACCAGCATCATCGGAAAAAATACAGGCACGGCAACTATTAATTATACAGCCCCGCAGGTGCTGGGTGCCGCAAAAATTACGATTGAGGTAACAGATAATATCAATCAGAAATTTTCGGTTGATGTATCGGTAGATATCACCGCTCAACCTCCGGTAGAAATTACCGCAGGAAATGTAGAAGGAACTTGGGGGCCATTTAGAACGTACAATGTTAGAGGAAGTGTGACAGTAGCTGCTGGAAAGACATTGCGTGTATTGGAGGGAACAACGGTGATTGTGGACGGAGATGGAACACAGGCAAATAGCCCTAGCATTTTCGTGGCCGGAAATTTCTATAGCTACGGCACAGCCACCAACCCGGTTTTATTCTCAGTGCCTGAAGCCAAGCGCACGAAAGCAAACATTTTTGCAGGGCTTTGGGGTGGCATATTAGGTACCATCGAATCGCAAGAGATGGCGGTCGTTTATACACGAATAGAATTTGTGGGTGCACCCGCTGTAGCGAATACAAGCATAGTTACCTCTGGCGAATTGAAAGAAGGTGATCCACGTTTTGGATTATACTTCACTAATCCGAATGGAAAATTTGTAATGATGAATTCAACCATTGCCTATTCAAAAGATGATGGATTGCGTGTTAATCAGGGAAAATTTTTAGTGGCTAATAATAATTTTATTTTGAACGGTCAAACAGGTGGCGATGCTTTGAATATTAAGAGCGGAGCGCTAGGAGATGCAGCCTTTAACGTGTTTTTCCAAGCCGCAACAAACGGAATCAAATTCTCAAATTCAGATGGTCGAGATCCACAAATGGAAGCCAATGTGTATAACAACACAGCGATTAATTGCGGCTGGAGACAAACGAAATCAGGACGCGGAGGTTCTTTCAATTTAGAGAAAGGAGGCCGTGGAAAAATCTATAACAATATCATCGTGAATTGTAAATTTGGAGTTCGTTTCCCAAAAGCTCCGGATAATCCGGATGTGGTTAATTGTGCCGTTGGTTACAATCTGTACTACGGAGCCAAAGATGTGATTTCAGCCCAATTTTACCCAAGCAGTATAGGCACAATTGTTAAGGGCGATTATGAGACGAATAATGATGTATCAGGAGCAACAGATACTAACAATCCTAATTTCGTAAACTTTGCAGTAACTACTTTTGATGAAGTAGCGGCTGCGAATCCAGCCAGCATGGACTTTCCCGCGGCTTGGAATTTGAAACCAAATACGGGCTCGCCTGCATTAGCGAAATCGAAAACTAATTTTACTACTAAATTTACCACCCATTCATTGGACGGCAAAAATTATACTGTACCCGCACCTGCAGCAAACATTGGAGCTATTCAGTAATAGCTTAATCGATCAGAAAAGGACCGCTTCACCTCCGAAGCGGTCTTTTCTTTTTTTAGGATTTTTAATTGCGCAATTTGCATTCGTATGGCAACGAAGTAATTTATTTTTTTAGTTTTAATCTACTCATTCGACTTCTATACTTTTTCTCAAGTAAAGTCAGTTACTTTTTTTGCATTGGTAAAGACAATTCGCGAGCCTCTTATATCTGTACAGATAATCGCCCTGATTTACTGAATTCGTTAGAAATAAAAAGGTAAATTCAAAGACAGGGCTTTAACTACACCAGCTCAGATTACTACGAGACGCAAGTAATCCGGCTGGGATATAATTATAAGTTCTGAGTTCGCTACTTGTACAACTTCTTTAGGTTTCCGATTTCACGCCAGTTGCTAACCGAAATCCGATCGCTACGGGTAAAATTTTGTGGACCATCGTAGATGAGTACACCACCCCGTTGCCCGGCATAGGTATTCCATTTGTGTAGGTTCAACAGATGATCATCACGAAACGTTTGAGAGGATTTAATTTCAATGGGCAAAAGTTTTCGACCGTTTTCTGCTAACAAATCAATCTCAATACCTTTGTTGTCGCGCCAGTAATAAAAAGCGGTTTGGCTGCCGGCGTTGTGTTTGTTTTTGAGACACTCGGCAATCACATGGCATTCAAACAGCGACCCTCGAAAATGCGAGTTCGTAATTTCTTTTTCTGATTTAATGCCCAGCAGCGAACATGCAAGTCCGGTGTCATAGAAATAAAGCTTGGGAGTTTTTACCAGACGCTTGTTAAAATTTTTATGATGCGGGCGCAACAGAAAAATAACGAAGCTGCTCTCCAGTATGCTCAACCAGTTTTGAGTCGTGCGCACGTCAATTCCGCAATCATTGGCCAAGGAGACCAGATTTAATTGTTGTCCAATTCTTCCGGCACATAGTTGTAAGAAGCGCGTGAAGAGAATGGTGTCAGTGATATTTTTAAGCTGACGCACATCGCGCTCTACATACGTGCGTATGTAGGCAGGATACCATACGGCTGGGCTTCGCTCACGGTCATGCACTTCCGGATAGCAGCCTTTCCAAATCAAATGATCGGTGTTTTCTTTCTTCAGCGGCATTTGATGAAGCTCTCCATAACAAAATGGAAGCAAATCGATGTAGCCAATTCGCCCGGCCAATGTTTGTGATATGGACTCTTGCAGAAGGAAATTGTTACTGCCGGTAAGTATGAACAGTCCGTCTTTTTTTGTGTTGTCTAAAATATTTTGAAGATAACTGAATAACGCTGGCACACGTTGTGCTTCATCGATAATTGCTCCGTTTTTGAACCGGGCCAAAAAAGCACGGGGGTCATTATCCGCCAATTGACGTTCATCAGGATCTTCGAGCGATACATAGGGTTTGCGCGCAAATGTTTCGAGTACGAGTGTTGTCTTTCCACTTTGACGTGGACCCACTACCGCTACCGAGCGAAACTCGCTGGCTAAGATGCGCAACCATTTTTTAGCGTTTCGATGTACCATAATGCAATAATCAAATTTACAGCTTTTTCACAGTTTTGAAAAACTCTATTTAAAAAATGACGAAATGGGCTTATTTTCGATGTTTATTTGGTACAAATCATGCACTCGTATGCATGATTTGTACCACTTCTCTTTTTTAAGTGTGCTTATCAGAATCTCATCAATGGGTCATAGGTAGGTGAGGTAAGCGTATGCTGTGTGTGGTCTTCAGTTGCAAAAGACTCTGATAAAAATCTTTTTCATTTTCTCTAATAGGTTCTACCTTTACAGCATATCTGTAAAAAATAGAATGGAAAAGATCGAAGGACTTACACCGCAGGAGATTGTAAAAGAACTGGACAAGTACATTATTGGTCAGCAAGATGCCAAGCGCAATGTGGCCATTGCTTTGCGTAATCGCTGGCGTAGGATGAATGTGCAAACAGAAATTAAGAACGATATCATTCCCAATAACATACTTATGATTGGAGCAACCGGAGTGGGTAAAACGGAGATTGCCCGTAGGCTGGCCAAGATTGCTGATGCACCTTTTGTAAAAGTAGAGGCATCAAAATTCACGGAAGTAGGCTATGTAGGCCGCGATGTCGAGAGCATGGTGCGCGACTTGGTAGAGCAATCCGTTAATATGGTAAAAGCGCGTAAAAGGGAAGAAGTAAAAGAGAAGGCGGCCAGCACAGTAGAAGAAATGATTCTGGATGCGTTGATTCCGCCCATGCGTAAGTCAACCGGTTTTCAGATGCCGAATGGCGATACGGAGGATGCTCCTGCCTCTGATGTAGAGTTGAATGAGCGAACGCGTAATCTCTTTCGTGAGAAAATTAAGAATGGTGAACTAGAAGACCGCAAAATCGAAATAGACATAAAGCAAAGTGGCACTCCGGGTGTCGGCATGATTGGTGCTGGAATGATGGATGAAGTTTCGATGATGAACCTGCAGGAGATGTTGAGCGGCATGATGCCTAAGAAGGCACGAAAGCGCAAAGTAACGGTAGCCGAAGCCCGAAAGATTTTGATGGAAGAAGAGGCGGCCAAGTTGATTGATATGGATGAAGTGAAAGACGAAGCCATTCGCAAAGCAGAAGATGCCGGTATTATTTTTATTGATGAGATCGATAAGATCGCGTCCGGTTCGAGCAAGAAGGGTGGGGGCGGACCCGACGTGAGCCGCGAGGGTGTGCAGCGCGACTTATTGCCGATTGTAGAAGGAAGCACCGTCAACACCAAGTATGGCTCCATCAAAACAGATCATGTTTTGTTTGTTGCGGCTGGTGCATTTCATATTTCAAAGCCATCTGATCTCATTCCGGAGTTGCAAGGACGTTTCCCCATTCGCGTGGAATTGAATAGCCTGACCCAACAGGATTTTGTGCGAATTCTGACAGAACCTAAAAATGCCCTCACCAAACAGTACCAGGCCTTGTTTCAAAGTGAGAACGTCTCTATCACATTTGATGATGAAGCCATCAGTCAAATAGCCCAAACAGCTTTTGAAATCAATGCTGAGATTGAGAACATTGGTGCACGAAGATTACACACGGTGATGAGTAAATTACTCAACGAGTTTTTATTCGATGTGCCGGATACGATTCAACCTCCGGCCACCCTAGTCATTACAAAGGAGATGGTGAAAGATAAACTCAGTGGGTTAATCAAAAATAAGGATTTGAGCGAATATATTTTGTAATGTGTAGTTGTTAATTGACGCTAGCAGCAGACCAATTTATATTCGATTTGAAATTACTTTACCAACAGGGGTATCAGCTTCTACAGAAATCAACTTACCATTCTTGTAGGTATAGTACGAATCTTTGTTATCAGGAGTAATCAATTGATACCTATTGCCACCTAACGACTTGAGCACTAATTTTTTTCCGTACATATTGGAAAAAACAGTTGTACTATTTTTGGGTTCTTTGAAGTATAAATCAATCATGCACTCCGTTATAACTTCGTTTTGTAACGTTAACTGTTTTCCATCGCGGTTGAATTGATAGGTTTTATCTCCTGTTTTTTTTACTCGTGCATGAATATCTTCTGGTCCCCGGTTGGCATGGCGATAGGCGGTACCTTCAATCAGAATATTGTTTTCAGTAACAACGGTTACCTCCGATTCTACATGTACGGCAATCATCAATACCTTGGTGTCAGTATTGGTTTTCAGATCTTTGATTACCCGATTACCCTTTGCTTCTTCTACAGCGTGTATGGTGCCGATTTTTTTGTTTTTAAAGGACACTTCAAATACTATTTCTGTTTTTTGTGCCCAAACGAAGGAAGAGTTTATCCATAAACCCAGCACGATTAATAAGATGCTTTTCATTTTATTTAGTTGTCTAGTTGTTCAATGTACCCACTAAATATGTAACAATTCAATTTATTCCTGTAATTTTTAATAGGTAGAGGTGCACTTTTTTTGACTTTACTGGATTAGTACCGATCTTTATATGTTCCATCGACTTGTAATTGGATAGATTTGAAGCTCGCAACCTTTTCTTTTTTGCTGATTTTACTTTTTTGGAGTCAAGGCCAAGATTTAGTTGCACAACAAAAAGATTCTGTCATTTCGAAGGTGAGCCGCATCACCCGAAAAGCCTACCATCAAGGCATGCAACTGATCACCACCACGCCAACAGATACCATTCTTAATGCCAGAAACGCGGCCCCCTTTTTGGCTTATCAAAATAAAATAATTCGAAAGATCTATTTTCAACGGATCGGATTTGAGCAATCCATTTATGACAGTACAAAGCGTACTAGTTCGGCCATTAATAAGCTGGCCGATCAACTCCATACAAATACGCTGGAGTCTTCCCTTCGAAAGCATTTGTTCATACGAGAAAATACACCGTTAAACCCTTATCTACTAGCAGACAATGAGCGCTATCTACGAGATCGCGATTTTTTATTAGACGATCGAATTGTTGTAACACCGGCATCTCCTAATTCAGATTCGGTAGACATTACCATCGTTACACGCGATGTATTTAGTATCGGGGCAGATGTGGGAGGCAATCTTCCTCGCGCACCCATGGTCAGTTTGTATGACAATAACTTTTTGGGTCGTGGCCAGCGTATTCAAGTTACTGCCCTAAACGATCCGGATCGAAACCCAAACATAGGCCTCGCTGCCTCCTATCGAAAAAGTAGTTTGTTTGGATCGCTCGCAGATTTAGAACTAGGCTATACCCAAATGAAAACCGGAATTCTCTACGGAGCTGAGAATGAGTATTCGTATTTTGTTCGCTTGAACCGACCACTCGTTTCAACCTATTCGCGAATGGCCGGTGGCTTAGATATCAGCAGCAATTGGTCTCGGAATTTATATCGGAAACCCGATAGCATCTTTAACTCCTACCGATACAACCAATTGGATTTATGGAGTGGCTACAATTTTGGTGCGAACGCCAAGCTAACCAATCGATTTCGTTATTTTTTAGCAGTCCGCTATTTTGATGGAAGTGTGTTTGATCAACACCGTGAATTGGATTTGCCTGATATTTTTAGAACTGTACGAATAGTAGCATACTTATCAGAGCTTACTATTTACCGTCAGGAATTTTATAAAACGCGTTACATTTTAGGATTTGGAAGAACAGAAGACGTTCCCTTTGGGCTCTCATTTTCTTTCACCGGAGGGCTTGCCTCGCAATATGGAAGTGAACGTGCTTATACCGGGGTAAAGCTGATGTATTCGTGGGTTAATAAAATGGGTAATATTTTTCGTTTAGATGTACAAACAGGTGCCTTCATTAAGAAAAGTGCTTTTCAAGACGGTGTTTTTACTACACGCATGTCGTACTATACACCTGCATACAGCTTTAGGAAGCACAAGATCAGGACATTGATCAGTGGAAGTTATACCACACTTTTTCAACGCGATCTATCCGGTTATATCAGTATTACGAAGGGTGATTTAGAAGGATATACTTCAAGTCTGGCGCAAGGGAATCAGAAATTTCAGATGAAAGTAGAATCGACACTTTATACATCGTGGAGTTTTTTAGGATTTCGGTTGGCTCCCTTTGCAGGCGTAGATGTCGTGGCCTTAGATTGTTATGCTTGCGCCAAAGGATCGGGAACTGCGTACGCGTTAAGCACGGGTTTGCGTATGCGAAATGAAAACTTAATTTTTGGAACGATTGAGTTTCGTTTGGTGTATTTTCCAAAATCCGACTGGAGTGCCAGCCAGTGGCTAACTCAATACAATCAAAATTTGAAAATCAAAAGTTCAGATTTGATTGTACGTGCCCCCTCCTTAGTGGTATATTGATGCACAAGAAACGGAAGAAATGAAATTGTCGCATCCCCTTTTCATCATTTGCTTGTGCATGCTCAGTTGGCAAAGTGCTCGAGCGTGGGTATATCCGGAGCATCGAAAAATTGGCATACTGGCCATTCAAAAATTACCCGAAGCACAGCGCCTCTTGTTAGAACGCCTTTGGGCAGAAGCACGCATCGGTCATGAAAACAGATTAACCGCATCTCTTTTTGATTTGCAGCCCGGCTTGCGTCCCACACAATTGGATTATGCCTCGTGGATGGGTATTGCCGGTGATCACAGTTGCTCACCCGATGCCATGCTGGCAACTATTTTGTACAGCGATTGGATTTTGCGGGTAGCAGAAATTACATTTCATCTGGAGGCCGATCTTGCCATAGCGAAAAATCCAAGTCAGTTAATCAATGCGCTGCGCGATTCTGATATCAAACTCCAACGAGCCGATATTGATTATGCCACACGGGCCGGCTCCAACAACGTACATTTTTTGTTATCGCGCAAAACATCAGGCGAACTGGCCGCCGAGTTTTTAGCCAATAGCCTGCGCGACAGTGTTGAACTCAATGCCATTGCAGCCTATGCATGGTTTCACACCCTTGCGTTGCGCAAAGCCGCACGTTATGCCGATGCATCTACTCCGACTGAACAAAAGCCGTCTCTGGCATTGGCCGCCCTGGCCGATGAAGCATTTGCCATTCACTTTTTACAAGATATATTTTCAGCAGGGCACATTGCCGGCACGTGGGGCAATGCATCCCTTCGCAAGGGCACGCATGACTACTACAACGAACGAGGACTGGAAGTGATTACCTGGGAAGGCACAAAACGTGTGGCGAAAGGCGATGCCTACCTGCGTGACGAAGATGCTGACTTTGCCGCGGAAGCAATCAAACTCAGCTTGCAACAATTGATCAATGCAGCCGGAGGGACTTCATTCGATCGGCCGGTAGATACCTCGAATGTGTTGTTGCGCGCGGACACCTTGGACGTTTGTAAAAATACCCTGTTGCCTCCGGGCAAACTTGATTTTGATTTGGTAAAGGCCGTGCTGATGAAAACACCCGTGCCTGGCTTAGGTGCAGGTCTTGGGGCATTACCACGTTTTCGTTCAGAGCTCGGTTTGTTTATGGGTGTATCTACTTCCGTGAATGTGTCTTCCATTCGGGGTGGCTTTGCTCCGGGGCAAGAGGAACCCGGCAGTGTGGCAGGCATTGAAGCCGATGTGATGATCGGCTACGGATTGGAAGGTGTGCTCAATCAAACCGGCGATGGTCTGGTTTTTTTTCAAGCCGGCTGGAGACAAGATTCACCCTCGTCTACACAATTTTCGAGCAACGATCCCAATTACCAAGCCAATAGCATCACCTCCATCATTCCCGGCCGATCGGCTTATAATGTGCGCCTTCGATTACCATTTTGGCTGGTGCCGGGCGATTTACTTATAGCAGGGCCCCTCTTAGGATTTACGCATCCAAAAGCATTTCAGAAAATAGCAGTAGAAGCTGTGAATGGAGGCGTCATCGGCTGGCAATCGCGATTTGCCACACCCATTGGGAGGTTTCAATTTGTTCTGGGTCGGGAAGTTGGATTGTCAATTTATGGACTTGGTGGAACTGCCGATGCATTGTTTGTTCCCACGAGCGCAAACACACTCGCGATTGTTACCTACAAATCCATCAAATACGACTTTCCATTTTTAGAATATCAACCGGTGCGTTCGTTCTCACAATCGCAAAGCTCGGCACTGAAGTTGCAATTTTCCTTTGGTGTAGATACTCCTTTCAAAACAGCGGCCATTACTCCTTTGGCTCAGACCGATTTTGAGTTAAAGCCGCTGTGGTATATTTCAGCACGTTTAATTTTTAATTGGCGATATTATTTTTAGTCTGGTTTAATCAACCTTTTTCGGATAGTGAAACAATTCCATTTTCCCACTTCCGAATTCAAGATCACTCCAATGAGTATGTGAAAATGAAATGATCACTACGCCGCAGGTGGGCACATTTGCAATGGCTTCATTTGATGTAGCGTTAACAAACTCAGTCAACCCAGGATTATGCCCAAATAGTAAAGCGATTTCTTCATCATCGTTTTTTCGATCCGGAATTTCCTTTACAACCTGCAGGATTGTTTCCTTCGCAGCATGATAGAGTCTTTGGTCGTATATGATTTTGGTGGATGGAAAATCTAATTTTTGGGCAATGTGTTTGCACGTTTCCATGGCTCGCACAGCGGGGCTTGTAATGAGATAGTCCGGCGTGATCGTTTTTTCACGCAAAAATTTACCCATACGAGGCGCATCTTTTTCACCACGCTTGTTGAGGGGGCGATCAAAATCATCGAGAGACGGATCATCCCAACTGGATTTTGCATGACGAATAACAATCAGCTTTTTCATAGGCAACGGAATAAAAAGAAGCAAGTAGCTTCCCGGTTGATTCGTAGTTAAATTTACGAATCCTACTCGTATCTTTGCAGTCCATGGAAAAACGACCACTTCGGAAAGAAATAAAATATACCAGCCTCTATTATTTTGTTCGGTTTTTGATCTTTGCTTCGAATCTGATGCCGCGCAAAATGTGGTTGGCCTTTTGCGGATTGTTGGGCAAAGTAGCCTACGCATTTTCACCGAAGCCTCGTGAGCTAGCTATATTTCATTTGGGACTTGCATTTGGTCGCGAGAAATCGCCCCGGGAAATTGTAGACTTGAGCAAAGCGATGTTTGTGATGTTAGGGAAAAATGCAGGCGATATTTTACGTTCGCTCAAAGTAAAAACGTTGGCTGATCTGGAGAAATTTTTGACCACACATGGATTAGAGAATTATGAGAAAGCCCATGCCAAAGGAAAAGGTGTCATGTTTTTGACATCGCACCTGGGAGCGTTTGATTTGCAGATCACCAACATGGCATTGCGCGGACTCAATCCCAATATTGTGGGCACTGCATTGAAAGACGAGCGATTGAATGCACTTCTCTGGGAATACCGAAATGCATTTGGAGCAATTGCTATCGAACGTGGCAAAGAAAGTGTACGATTATTTAAAGTGTTAAAGTCCGGAGGATCGATTGCCATTTTAATTGATCAGGATACCAAAGTGAAAAGTCGCTTTGTAAATTTTTTTGGTATGCAGGCAGCCACGCCAATTGGTGCCACCATTTTAGCGTTGCGTACAGGGGCAGCCGTCGTGCCAACTTATATTTATTTAGATGAGAACGGACAACAACAAATGCATATCCTTCCGGAGATTCCATTGATCATTACGGGAGACGAGGAAACAGATTTGATTGTCAATACACAGCGATTCACAGACTTCACTGAAAAAATTGTACGCGATCATCCGGAACAATGGGTGTGGATGCACGAGCGTTGGAAAACCCGCCCGGGTGAAGAAATACGTTAGAACTATTTCATCCATTCAACCATCTATTTGCTAATTAGTTGTTAATTCCATCCATGCGATGGGGAAATAATTTGGCGTCCGAGTCGTTTATTGTAACCTTATTGTTGGGATTGCAGTAATAGTAAATACCGAAACCATTCGTTATGAAGAGAAAGTACATTTTAGCCGTGGGTATTATTGTTGTGGTACTTGCCGGCTTTTTTATTTTTAACCGTACAAAAGCCAGTGGAGCCGCAGATGTAATCGCTGTGGTGAAGAAGGGTGAGTTTCGGGTAGAAGTTGAAACCACCGGAGAGCTGGAAGCTAAAAATTCGGTAAAGATTATGGGGCCTGGTGCGGTGCGTCAGTTTCAAATCTGGGAAGTGACACTTCAAAATATTGTTGATGAAGGAACGGTGGTAAAGAAAGGAGATTGGGTGGCTACCCTTGATCGCTCAGAGTTCCAAACCAAATTCACTCAAAAGCAAATCGACTTCGAAAAAGCGAATTCTAAATTTGTGCAGACACAATTGGATACTACACTTCAAATGCGTCAGGCGCGCGATGAACTCATCAACTTAAAATATGGAGCAGAGGAAAAGGAAATTATTTTGCAACAATCCAAGTTTGAACCACCAGCCACTATCAAACAAGCAGAAATTAACCTCGACAAAGCCAATCGTGCATATCAGCAAGCGGTGGAGAATTATAAAATCAAACGCAATCAGAATGTAGAGAAAATGCGTGAGGTGGAAGCCGAATTACGCAAAGTGAAAAGTGACTTTGATGGCATGAACACGATTCTGGAATCATTTAATGTGATGGCTCCGGAAGACGGAATGGTAATTTATGAGAAAGGCTGGGACGGCAAACCAATTAAAGCAGGATCACGCATTGGCATGTGGGAGCCCACTGTTGCCACACTACCGGATCTTACAAAAATGCAATCGAAAACATTTGTGAATGAAGTAGATGTGCGTAAAGTGAAACCCGGACAAAAAGTATTGATTGGTTTAGATTCAGATCCGGATAAGAAATTGAAAGGCGTTGTTACCAAAGTGGCAAATGTTGGCGAACAACGCCCGAATTCAGATGCAAAAGTTTTTGAGGTGTTAGTAGAGATTGAGGGCACCGACGCTACCCTTCGGCCATCTATGACTACAAGCAATAAAATTATTGCGCAGGTTTTAAACGATGTGATTTTTATTCCATTAGAAAGCTTGCATACGCAAAACGATTCGATCACCTATGTATTCAAGAAAGATGGAATAAAGATTAGTAAACAAGAAGTAGTGGTGGCCGAAACAAATTCAAATGAAGCTGTAATTACTTCTGGCTTAGCACCTGATGAAAAGGTATTCCTTTCTGTTCCGGCAGGTATGGAAAATGAGGATGCAAAATTACTTCCAGAACTGAATGGAAAGCGGAGAAAGAAGGAGGTTAAGGAAGCGAAAGAGGCTCCAAAAGATTCTACACAGGTAACAAAGCCCTCTATTTAAATTGCTAAACTGCACGTTGCATGAAAAATCTTTTCAGTGCCCGCGTTTTGGCGAACCTCTACATTGCCATTGATGCCGTTATAGCCAATCGTATTCGTTCGTTGTTAACGGCATTGGGTATCATATTTGGAGTGGCTGCGGTCATCGCGATGTTGGCGATTGGTAACGGTGCCCAGCAAGAAATTTTAAATCAGATCAAATTAGTGGGCGTCAACAACATTGTGATCAAACCCATCATTGAGCAAAAAGAGGAGAAGGTCAGCGAGAAAGTAGGAAAGAAAGAACAGAAAAAATTCTCACCCGGATTGACGGTTCGCGATGTAGAAAGCATCAAGCTTATTTTGCCGGATTTAACGCAACTAAGCCCTGAAATTATTTTGGATACTTATGTGATTCGAAATGGTTTTAGAAGATCGGCTAAACTGGTGGGAGTAGAGCCAGCCTATTTTTCAATTTACGATTTCAAATTATCAGAAGGCAACGTATTCAACGATGAACAACTCAAGTTTGGCGCTCCCGTGTGTATTATTGGTTCGGGTCTCAAGAGCCGTTTTTTTCCTACTGAAAATCCGATTGGTAAGAGCATCAAAGTAGGTACGCATTGGCTTACGATCGTGGGTGTCATGAGTGAGCGGATCGTTTCGCAAGCCAGTATTAGCAAATTGGGTATCCGCGATTTTAACATGGATGTGTACATTCCATTGCAAAGTGTATTGGTACGCTATAGAAACCGTGATCTGATTACAGCCGAAGCAATACGATTAGCTGCACAGAATAGTCGTGGTTTTAGTTTTAATAACGGCCAAAATAATTCTACTTCTGAGAACGAAGCTGAGAAGAAAAATTATCACCAATTAGATCGATTGGTCTTGCAAGTAGACAAAACAGAAAAATTACAGGCTACAGCTGAAATTATTTCGCGCATGCTTAAACGGCGACACTTTGATGTAGTAGATTATGAAATAGAAATACCGGAGTTGTTGTTGAAGCAGCAACAACGTACCAATGATATTTTTAATTACGTGCTCGGTGCCATAGCCGGAATCTCATTGTTGGTGGGCGGCATCGGCATAATGAATATCATGCTCGCTTCTGTTTTGGAGCGCATCAAGGAAATTGGTTTGCGCTTGGCCATCGGCGCACAAAAAAGTGATGTGGTGCAGCAATTTTTATTTGAAGCCATCATGATCAGCGTAAGCGGTGGAATTATTGGAGTGATTTTAGGGGTGCTGTTTGCTTACTTGGTTTCTTCTTTTGCCGGCATTCCTACCATCATCAGTTTTGCATCCATCGTTTTATCATTTGGTGTTGCCGCTACAGTTGGTTTGATATTTGGCATTGCGCCTGCGAGAAGAGCAGCAGCACAAGACCCCATTGCATCTTTACGATATGAGTAAGAAATATACCTTTTTGTTTTTTTGCCTAATGAGTGTGGTCGCTTTCGGGCAGAACAAGTTTACACTAAATGAAGTGATTGAACGCGCACGTGCGCAGTCACCTGCATCGAAACGAGTGGCGACAACAAAAGAAACACGCTATTGGGAATACCGCACATTCCGGGCACGGTATAATCCGCAACTCGCTATTAGTGGAGAAGCACCTAGGTATAATATGAATGTTCAACAGATTACGCAACAGGATGGAACAAAGTTGTTTATCCCCATCAATCAAACGAACTCGTTCGCAAATCTTGGCTTGCAACAACCACTGCGATGGACTGGCGGAACAATATCAGCTAACACGAACTTTAATTTTTTTACAGACAACACGGTCAAATCTGAGTTATGGAGTGGAAACATTTTCAATGTGCGATTGGATCAGCCACTCTATGCTTATAATAGTTATAAGTGGGATCGCAAAACATTGCCTCTAAAGTTTGAGGAGTCAAAGCGTGAGTATGTGGAGCAGTTGGAGTTTATTTCACAGAATGCTTCTGATTTTTTCTTTCGCGTGATCAGCGCCCAGATTGATGAGCAGATCGCTAAGTTTAACCTTGCGAACAACGACACCATCTATAAAATCGAGCAGGGTCGCTATAATATTGGCACGACTTCGCAAGATAAATTACTACAAGTGGAATTGCAGTTACTCAAATCGAAACAAGATGTGGCTCAAGCTAAGATTAATATTCAAAATGCCAGCCTCTCGTTGCGCATCTACTTGGGTTTGAAAGACGATGAAGAATTTCAGTTGTTGTTGCCGGAAGAGATACCATTATTTGCAGTGAATTTGGAAGAGGCATTGCAATACGCACGCAAGAATCGGGCTGCATATATTTCTTTTGAGCGGAGAAGGATTGAAGCAGAGAGCGAAGTAGCTCGGGCGAAGGCCAGTCGCTTGCAGAATGCATCTTTGACGGCCTCATATGGATTAAACAATTCGGGTGCGATGGTTGGTGATCTTTATCGAAGCCCGCAAGAACAACAGCAAATCAATGTCGGATTCAGTGTGCCCATTTTGAATTGGGGACGCAACAAAGCCACCATGCAAACGGCCTTGGCCAATAAGAAGCTGAACGATTACACCATAGCACAAGATGAAATTAATGCGGAGCAGGAGATCATCACACAAGTGCGACAGTTTGAATTGCTGCGTTTGCAAATCGAGATTACCAAAAAGTCGGATGAGGTAGCCCGCGAACGATACAACGTGGCGCAAAACCGATATTTGATAGGAAAAATAGATATCACCAATTTGAATATTGCCTTAACCGAGAAGGACGCGGCCAGACGAAGTTACCTGGAGGCGTTGCGTTCGTATTGGACTTCCTACTTCAATCTGCGGAGATTGACCTTGTATGATTTTGCTTCGGGTACTTTGCTCTACACACCAGACGTAGATTAGAGACCGGTGTAATTAAATGGCGTAATTTTTTTTAATGTTGCTTTTAGCGCATCGCTAACTGAGAGCGTATCAATAAAATCAGCCAATGTATGTTGCGTTACTTTTTCATTCTTACGAGTAAGGCCTTTCAATACTTCGTATGGATTAGCATACCCTTCTTTTCGTAAGATGGTTTGGATGGCCTCGGCTACTACTGCCCAATTGTCATCTAAGTCTTTGTCGATAGCGGCTTGATTTAATTCCAATTTGCCGATCCCTTTTTCCAATGATTTGAAAGCGATGATGGTGTGCGCCATGGGTACACCAATATTTCGTAACACCGTAGAGTCCGTCAAATCGCGTTGAAGGCGTGAGATGGGAAGCTTAGATGAAAGATGCTCAAACAAAGCATTGGCAAGTCCCAAATTCCCTTCTGCATTTTCAAAGTCAATTGGATTTACTTTATGTGGCATGGCTGAGGAGCCCACCTCACCTTCCTTTATTTTTTGTTTGAAGTAATTCATGGAAATGTACTGCCACACATCCCTACTGTAATCTACAAAAATGGTGTTGATGCGTTTGAGGTTGTCAAACAGAGCAGCCATGTTATCATAGTGCTCGATTTGGGTAGTAGGGGCACTTCGTTTTAGCTGAAGTGTATCGTTCACAAATTGAGCGGCAAACACATTCCAATCGATGTTTGGATAAGCGATTGCGTGCGCATTTAAATTTCCGGTGGCTCCACCAAATTTGGCAGAGTGTGGAATGTGTGGCAATAATTCAAGCTGTTGTTTCAACCGAGCGGTGAAGACTTCCATTTCTTTTCCCAATCGGGTAGGAGAGGCCGGCTGCCCGTGCGTTTTGGCCAGCATGGCAATATTCTTCCAGTCGACAACATTTTTTTCTAACAAAGAAATAAGTTGATGAAGAGAAGGAGTGTATACTTCATCTAAAAACTCCTTGAGCAATAAAGGCGTAGCTGTATTGTTGATGTCTTGCGAAGTAAGACCGAAGTGAATAAATTCTTTGTATGCCGAAAGCCCTAAACGATCAAATTCATTTTTCAAGAAATACTCAACCGCTTTCACATCATGGTTGGTTGTCTTTTCGATTTCTTTAATCTTTTCGGCAGCAGGTTGATCGAAGGCTGTATAAAGTTTTCGCAGTGCATCAAATTGCTCTTTCGGAAATGCCGCTAATTCTGGTAAGGGCCATTGGCACAGAGCGATGAAATACTCTACTTCAACCCGCACTCTGTAGCGGATGAGCGCATATTCTGAAAAGTAGTTTTGAAGCGATTCAGTGGTTTTGGCATACCGGCCATCCACCGGGGAAATAGCAAAGAGAGAAGATTTCACACGAAGTTTATTAAGCAACAAAAGTACACAAAAACAGGCAAGATCAATGCCTTCTACGAGGGCCTGTATTGATTGGCACGGATGTTTTGGGCTGCCAAAGAAACAGTTTCTTCGATTCTCTTAATTCGGGTTTCAGGTCGTTTGGCATTTAAAATCCATTCGAGTATTCCGCGCCTGGTGGAGGGAGGAAAGGCTTGCCAGTTTTTGTAGGCTGTTTTACTTTTTGAAAATTCCTTTTTCAAATCATCCGGTTCTTCAAGATTATCTACCGGGGTCAGCGCATCCCAAGTACCCAATTCTTTGGCAAGCGTAATCATTTCCATTCCGGCTGGCGTCATTAATCCTTCAGATATCAATCTATCTACTTTTTCTTTATTGATTTTACTCCATTTACTTTTCGGATTACGTTTAGAGAAAAACTGATAATAACTTTCGTGATCTCGCTTATTGGGTTTACTATCTACCCATCCAAAACACAATGCTTCGTCCACAGCTTCCGGATAGTATACGCTGGGTGTTTTGCTTCCTTTGTGATAAATAATCAGCCAAACTGATTTCGCAGAACGGCTATTTTGTTGAAGCCACTTTCGCCATGCGCTTCTCTTTTTAGCGTGAAAAGTTTGAATGCCGTTTTTGATTTCCATGCTAATTTGAGTATACGTTTAGTAAGTAATTATCGAAGATAAAAGATGTTGCGTGTATTTGATTGAATCATTGAAGTTAATTTCTGGAATTGATTCGGTTATGCTTTACCTTTGTTAAAATCTAATTTTTCTTCTATGGTAAGAAGAGTGGTGTTAGCTGTTGTTTTGATTTTTCTATATTCCGTAGTTTGTAAAACTTTTGCGCAGACCGAATTGTGGGGGCTTACCAGCGGCGCCTCAAGCTTTTTCAAAGTATCGGAGAGTGGTACCAATTTTGAGAGCACTATTTTTGGTGGGGATCCACTTCAGGGTTTTAGCCCGCAAGGCAGTTTAGTGAAGGCCACAAATAATAAATTTTATGGAGTTGCCGGCGGTGGTAAGGTAGGTCAGTTAGGACCAAATTCGGTATACCTAGGAGTTCTTTTTGAAGTTGACCCGAGTACCAATTCCTATGCAAAACGATGGGATTTTGAACCATCTTCTGGTGCTAACCCTACCGGAAATTTAACTCTAGGGCCCAATGGTAAGCTTTTTGGAATGACGAAAGAAGGTGGAGCAAATCAGGCTGGAGTTATTTACGAGTTTGATCCAGCCACTGGCATTTATGAAAAAAAATATGACTTTGCATCTCAAACCGGCTATTACCCATTGGGAAATAGTTTGACATTAGCCAACAATAACAAATTCTATGGAATGACTAATGGAGGAGGTGCCTTTGGACTTGGAGTGATTTTTGAGTTTGATCCAATCAATTCGACCTATACAAAACTTGTTGATTTTGATGGTTCAGGTAAAGGCCGTTTTCCGTTTGGAGACTTAACTGTTGCAAGCAATGGAAAATTGTATGGTATGACCTTGCAAGGTGGAAGCAATGATCATGGAACATTATTTCAATTTGATCCAAGTACATCCACATTCACTAAGAAAATAGATTTCAAGAATTCGATAAATGGTTCCTACCCCTTTGGAAGCCTCGTACAAGCTTCTAATAGTAAGTTGTATGGAAGAACAGGATTGGGCGGTGCATCCAATAATGGTATTCTGTTTGAGTTCGATACTGTTACCGGAGTGATGACTGTTAAGGCTGAATTCAATTCAGCAACAACAGGCAATGAGGCGCGCGGCGCGTTAGTTGAATCTACGAATGGAAAGCTATATGGTATGAACAGTACCGGTGGAGCATTTAATAGCGGCGTGCTTTATGAATATGACCCAGCTGCTGGCATCCTGAATAAAAAGCATGATTTTGATTTTAGTACAGGTGGCGAGCCAAAGGGTAGTTTGATTGTTTATACTAAGCCAATCCCGAAAAGTGAGCAAACCATCTCCTTTAGTCCGATAGGGACAAAGGTTTATACGAGTGTACCACTTTCGCTTAATGCAGTCGCTACATCTAATTTACCAATTCAGTTTACTTCATTGGATCCAACTATTGCAACCATTCAAGGTGATAAACTTACTATGTTGAAAGCGGGATCAGTAACCATTAAAGCGGATCAGGCTGGTAATGACAAGTTTAATGCAGCACCCTCCGTTACTCAAATGTTGGTGATTGAGAAGGCACCTCAAACGATCACTTTTAATTCATTGGTGCCAAAAGAGGAAGGCGATGCGAACTTTAATTTGGATGCAACTTCAACTTCGGGCTTGCCGATTACGTATAGTAACTCCAATCCGGATGTCGCACTGATTAATGGAAACGTTGTTACTATTGTAGGTTTTGGTTCGACAAATATTACCGCAGCTCAATTGGGCAACTTTGCTTTCCTACCAGCTGAAGATGTAACTCAGCCTTTGATAATCACTAAAAAACTTATTGACAATTCAGTCACCGCTATTTCACTCTATCCCAACCCAACTTCTGATTCCATTAAAATTCAACTAGGCAATAAAGCCATCCATGCGCAGTTAAATATTTTTAAAATTAATGGAAGTCAAAGATTTGATTATGATTTTTTTGGTAAAGAATTCAAACTCAGTGTTTCTGATTACCCTTGTGGTGTATATTTGGTAAAGATCACGCTAGGAGAGTATATCGAAACCAAACGCTTTATCAAATTATAATGAATGCTAGTCCATGCCTAATAATTCAATGCAAACTCTTTTTTGCTCCCATACTTCTCCATAAGCGATTTGGCTGCAAATGTGTCAATCTTTTGCAGTTGAATGACATGATCAATACTTTTTTTACTGCTACGATCTTCCAATAGTACATTATCAACCGACAGGTATTGAATTTGTTCGTCCTTTAAGTAATAGATTATAACTTCCGAATATCGGCCGGGAGCCCCATACGATAAAGCAGAAATAGTACCCTCCGGATTCGAGAGCAAATCTTCATTGAATTTGATTCTCATGGTTATCTTTTCAAATTCATATGACAGCTTATAGCGAGGATACCATTGATCCAATTGTTCAGAAAAAGGAACAATTGGATGCTTGATCATAATGAAAATAGGGAAGCCGATAATCATGCCGGCTTCAATGGTCCAGATTATCCATAAGGGAAAATCTCTGAACGTTACACCAAACATACTCCATGATCCAACTTTGCTGAATTCAATAATCGCGGATAAAAACCCAATAGGGTCATAAATAAAGTTAAAATGACTCATGTAGCTATCGAACCATAAGCTGTTGGTATTTAGGAAAGCAGCGTAGGCTATCCATTGAAAATAAAATCCACAGAAACCGGTTAAGGCTGCTAAAATTAAATTATGACGACTGTTTCGGATTTTTGTTAAACGAGAAATAAATTTTGAAGCATATCCTAACGCAGCCGCAAAAATACCGGTAATAAACACATTGATGTATACAATTGGAATAATGAGGATAAGTAGGTTATAGACGTAAGCAAGTAGAATGGCAAAAATAAAAGAAAGAAAAATGGCAACCCCCAAGTTAATCGGTGTTGATTTTTCTGAATGTTGATAAAATCGGTTATCCATAAAAGAAAGTATGTTTCAAATATCTTCAATAAACAAGAATTCTGGAATTGATCCAAGCGTTAATTTTCATTAGCATCTTATTCTTACTTTTGTCTCATGTCGTATCCGGTGCTTGAAGTACTTGATGAGTTGAAGAGGAAACTCGCTCATCATCCAATCGTTATTTTGCAAGCGCCCCCTGGTGCCGGAAAATCCACAGTACTTCCCTTACACTTACTACACGAACCTTGGCTGAGTAACAAGAAAATAATTTTGTTGGAGCCGCGCAGGTTAGCTGCACGTTCTGTGGCGGCACGACTTTCTGATTTATACGGAGAGGAAGTAGGGCAAACGATTGGATACCGCGTGCGGTTTGAAAATGTGGTTAGTAAACATACACGAATCGAGGTAGTAACCGAAGGAATTCTGACCCGAATGATTCAAATTGATAACGCATTGACAGATGCGGGCTTGGTCATATTCGATGAGTTTCATGAAAGAAGTCTTCAGGCTGATTTAGCATTAGCGCTTTGTTACCAGAGCCAACAAGTACTTCGCGATGATTTGCGGATTCTCATCATGTCTGCTACACTAGATGGTGAAAAGATTTCCGCCGTGTTGGATCAAGCGCCTATCCTTACAAGCCTCGGCAAACAATATCCTGTTTCGCTAAAATATGAAGCACCTGATAAAGATTCTTCCATTGCCTTGGCAACCGCACGAGGGATTCGAAAAGCATGTTTAGAACAATCAGGTGATGTTTTAGTTTTCTTACCGGGCGCCGCAGAAATTCACAAGACTTCGGAGTTGCTGCAGGAGTTCACTTCCGCTGCCATTATGCCTTTGTATGGCGATTTGCCATTGAAGCAACAGCAAGAAGCGATTATGCCACACCCACAAGGCATGCGAAAAATTGTGTTGGCGACATCTATTGCTGAAACATCATTAACGATTGAAGGAATCACAACAGTTATTGACTCAGGATATGCGCGGGTGCCACGCTTTGATCCACGCAGTGGGCTTACCCGATTGGAGACGATTCGTGTAACACGCGATGCCGCTGATCAACGAGCGGGTCGCGCCGGTCGATTAGGACCAGGAGTTTGTTATCGGATGTGGGCTGAAAATACGCAAACCCATCTTCAACCACATCGGCAACCGGAGATGCTGGAGGCAGATTTGGCTCCCATGCTTTTGGAGTTGTATCAGTGGGGCATCAAAGATTTGAATGAACTCAAGTGGATTACTGTACCTCCCGCAGGCACTATCAACCAGGCGAAGGAATTATTGATTGACTTGGGCGCTTTGCGTGATGACCGGATTACTGATCGAGGTAAAGAGATGCTCAAGTTACCGACGCATCCTCGTTTGTCGCACATGCTACTTTCGCCCACCGATGAGAAGGGCAAACAATTGGTGACTGATGTAGCTGCCTTGCTAGAAGAGCGCGATCCATTGATGAAGAACTCAGGTGCTGATTTAACATTGCGATTAGAAACGCTTCGCAAATGGAGAAAAGGAGAGCGTGTGAACGCAGACCGTAATGTATTGCAGTGGATCGAACGTTTGGCTGCCTCATGGCGGAAGATGTTTAGGTTAGAGCAAGATAATGGTATTGTGAGTGACACTGAAGTGGGAAAGTTATTGATGGAGGCTTATCCCGAGCGAATAGCGCAGCAGGTGGAGCCGCAGCGTGAGCGTTATAAATTAGCAAATGGCCGAATGGTTCGATTGCCCGATCATGACCCGCTCTTACGTGAGTCGTGGCTGTGTGTGTCGCACTTAGATGCAGGCAGTAGAGGTGAAGGAAAAATATTTTTAGCAGCACCTCTGGATATTACAGATGCAGAAGTGCATACAGTAAGAAATGAATCGATTCGATGGGATGCTGAGCGTGGACAAATCGTAGCAGCCGAGGAAAAAAGAATTGGTACGTTGGTGATCAGCTCAAAGCCAACAACTATTGTTTCAGAAGCTCAGCGAATAGAGGTTTTGTGCGATGCATTGCGACAAGAGGGCTTACGGATTTTGAATTGGGATGATGATCAAGTCAATTGGCAGGCGCGGGTATCAAGTGTTCGCGTGTGGCGTCCGGATGAAGCATGGCCACTGGTTGATGATCAACATTTGCTTCAGACTGCAGAGGATTGGCTGGCACCGTATCTAATTCATGTAAATAAGCGTGCAGATTTTTTTAAGTTAGATATGCATGCGATTCGAAGTGGTTTGTTGTCATGGAATTTATCGAATCAATTGGATGTGCTTGCGCCTGCTCGTTTGAAAGTGCCGAGCGGCTCAAACATTGTACTACGCTATTTCAATGATGGACAATCGCCTGTGATGGAAGTGCGCTTGCAAGAGATGTTTGGATTACTCGAAACGCCCACTGTCAATCAAGGTCGTACTAAAATTATGTTGCATTTACTTTCGCCCGGCTATAAACCGGTGCAGGTAACGCAGGACTTGAAGAGTTTCTGGCAAACGACCTATCATGAAGTACGCAAAGAATTACGAATGCGCTATCCACGCCATCATTGGCCGGAAGATCCGTGGACGGCAGAAGCTGTAAGAGGCGCGATAAAAAGATTCAGAAATTAATTTTTTAGTAAACATTCTTTGTTTTTTAATTGATTCCTGTGTTCTACATTCAAGTCTGTTTTGGTAGAATAGCCGCCTACAAATTGCAAAAAAATGATATCTTGCTCTTATTACTGAGCTCTTTATAATTTTGATGATGATCGTGTGAGAAAAGTACTATTCATACTTGTTGCTTTATTATTTAGTGTTGCGGATTCAAGCGCTCAGAAGGATTATATTGATAGCCTTGAATTCATAGCCAAGCGCCTGGAGGGTCGTGAGCAGATAGATGTTTTACTTAAAGTCTCTTTTGAACTTTTGTCATATGAAAATGTGAAAGCCAATAAAATTGCGAATGAGGCTTACCTATTAAGCAAAAAAATAAACTACAAATTAGGTGAGGCACAAGCATTACTGTTTATGGGTTCTACGCAATCTATATTCGGTAATAAGACGAAATCTTCTCATCTGATTAAGCAAAGCATTCGATTGAGCGAAGAAATCAAAGCGAATAGTATAACCGGATATGGGCTTACTTTTCTCGGTGCTAATTATGAAAAATCGAATCAACTGGATTCTGCATTTATTAGTTACAATAGAGCGTTTGAGTTGTTAAGTGATAGCACTGCACCCTATTACCTTTCCTATTTATATTTACATCTGGCAGATTATTATAAAGCTAAATATGATAGTGAAAGCCAATTGAAATATTTAAAAAAATGCTGGGCGATTCGTGAGAAGCTAAACGAAAAAAAGTATCTGGTTTGGGTTGGAGAACTTATTGCTGCTTATTATACAGAGCAAGGTCAGTTCGCTGAGAGTAAATCATATCTGAATCGAATTCAATTAGAATTGGGTAAAGATACCGTAGATAATGAAGAGATCAGTTTTATTTATCGACAAAGGGCAATTGTTTATATCAACGAAGGACAATTTTCAGTGGCATTTCGATTACTTTCAAAAGCAAAGAAATACTTTGAACGAGTTAATGACCAGTATGAATTAATGAATACAAAATCAGAGATTGGTTATGTGTTCATGGATATTGCTAACTATGAGCTAAGCTTAGAGAATTATTTTGAGGCATTGACCATAGCTGAGAAATTCCAGTATGAAAGCGAACAAACAAAGATACTTGCCAGAATTGGATGGGTTTACTATGAATTGAAGCAAACGAATCAGTCTACCGATTTTACGAACAGAGCTCTTTTGTTAGCCAGAAAAAATCATTTCAGAGCAGAGGAAAGTTTTGCTCTTAATCTTCTGGGGCTTCTCGCAGCACGTCAAAATAGGAACGAGGATGCGCTCGCATTCTTTAAACAAGCACTACAGATTCGCACTTCTTTAGGTGCTAAAAATGGGATAGCCAGCACGCAGTTGAACATTGGGCAAGTACTAGAAAAGCAAGGTAAGTTGCAGGAGGCATTGGGCTATAATTTGCAAAGTCTTTCAATAGAACAGAGTACAGGGCATCAAATTGGACTAGCTTATACCTATCAAAGTTTAGGGCAACTATTTACTAAACTTCGTGTGTTTGATAAGGCTGAATATTACCTTTCTAAGGGAGAATCGCTGGCAAAAGAAATACAAGCTGGAAGCGTATTGATTGATGTGATTAGGAATAAACGCGATCTTAGTTTGGAGCAAAAGAAGTATCAAAAAGCAATCGAGTATTCTTTGCAATATGACGCTATTAAAGATTCCATTTTTGATCATAGTATAACCGAAAGAATTTCTAATCTGCAGAATGTTTACCAAGTTGGGCAAAAGGATAATGAAATATTGATATTGAATCAGCAAAAAGAATTGCAAGGCAAGAAGCTTGAAATTTTGGCTGTGCAACTAAGCCAGCAAAGACTAATCATATTTATCGGTTCGTTAGGCGTCATACTGTTAATTGCTTTTAGCTATTTGATGTATCGCTATTATGTAAAAATAAAATCGCTTAATCGTGAAATTCAAGAGAGGAGTGAAGAGATTCAAACTCAATCCGAGGAGTTGTCCGAGGCAAACAAAGTCCTGTCAGAACTAAACAGGGAAATTTTGGAACAGAAGGAAGAGATTCAAGCTCAGACAGAAGAACTTCAAGAAAATAATGCTATTATTTCGCAGATAAATGAGACCCTAGAATTGAAAGTGGATCAGCGAACTAGAGAATTGAAGCAATCCTATAAAGAGCTTGATACTTTTTTTTATAGATCGTCACATGATTTCAGAAGGCCGCTCACAACTTTTATGGGCTTGGCAGAAGTGGCGAAAATAACACTTAAGGATGCTGTAGCTTTGGACCTATTTGATAAAGTAAATGACACGGCAAGAAATCTGGATAAGATGCTGTTTAAATTACAATCAATTAGTGAGTTAAGTGTTCAAGAGCTTATTCAAAGAGAAATTTTTCTTTTAGACTTATTTCGCGATGAATTGTTACTATTCAATAAGGATTTATTAAGGCTTAAAATTAAAGTCGAGTTAGACGTTAGCCCGTCCCTGTCATTTTATTCTTGCTATGGATTGCTGAAAGTAATTGTTAATAACCTTATAGAAAATTCAATCGTCTTTAGTCGCCCGATCGAGCCATTTATTAGGTTAAGTGCATGTGATCAGAAAGGTCGTATTGTAATAAAAATTGAAGATAATGGTTGTGGAATACCCAAGGATTATCATAGTAGAGTATTTGAAATGTATGTTCGAGCCAATGAACAATCAAAAGGAAATGGCCTTGGTTTGTTTGTGGTGAAAAGAGCATCTGATAAACTTGAGGGTATCATAACACTAACAAGTGAATTGGATAAAGGAACTACGGTTGAAATTTCTTTTCCAAACCAGATAAGTTGAATAAGTTCTTAAAACTCAAAAACACTTCGGTAAAAATTATGACTCTGCACATAATCAATCAATTGGGTATAGAAAGAATGTGAGCCAAGTGTAGCACTATCTCCAATCATGATTAGTTTTTTGCGAGCGCGTGTCATGGCCACATTTGTTCTGCGAATGTCGGACAGAAAGCCAACTTCCCCCTTGGTATTGCTGCGCACAAAGCTGATGGCGATTACATCACGCTCCTGCCCCTGAAAAGCATCTACTGTGTTGATGGTAACTAATTTGTTGAGTGGCTCTAACCACGCCGAACTTTCGGCTAAGTGAATGAGGTAATCGACTTGTGCGCGGTAAGGGGTGATGATGCCTAACGTGATCGACTGCGTGATCCATTCTTCCACACCGATTTCTTCCACTAATTTTTCAACAAGGCTAATCAGTTTGGCAGCTTCCTCTTTATTCAATCGGCTGAGTGTTTCCGGATCTTGTGTTTCGTTGTAGCCGGCACCGGCCGTGTCGATAAACTCTACCGGTTGTTGATCGGGGCGAAGCAGTTCGGATTTGACAGAGTTATGTGCGATCAACGCATTGTTGTAAAAGTAATTCGATGAAAACTGCATGATGTTTTCATGCATGCGGTATTGCACTTGTAACATCGAAGCTTTTTGCGGGAATTTTTTGATGCCTTTTTCAAACAGTGTTTCAGATAGACCGAGTTTAGCAGCTTCGTTGGATTTCACCGTGGGCGGCAATTGCATGTGGTCGCCTGCAAAAATTATTCGCGCGGCACGCAAGAATGGAATCCAACATGCGGGTTCCAGCGCCTGACCTGCTTCGTCTATAAATGCTGTTTTGTATTTACGGCTGCGCAATACGGGATGCGATGAACCCACCAAGGTGCAGCAGATGACATCACTTTTTTGCAATAAGTCGTTGGTGATATAAAACTCCAGCATGTCGGCATCTGCTTTAAGTTGTTTGGCTTCTTCGCGCAACATCCGGCGCTCGGCTTTTTCGAAGTGGCCGAAGTTGCGTTTGAATTTGTTGGCCATCTGCCTTGTGTGCTCCATCTTTTTTCGCAGCGCACGCAGTTCATCGAAGTGGTCGTGTTCAGCAATGCGTGCATCAAGCGTCTTGCTGAGCGATTGCTCGGTAACACGTGCAGGGTGACCGATGCGCAGAACAAATAATCCACGCTCGCTGAGTTTGTCCACCAGCAAATCGACGGCGGCATTGCTAGGCGCGCACACTAAAACCTGTCCTTCATTTTTTACGGTGTGCCGGATTGTTTCGACCAGCGTAGTGGTTTTGCCGGTGCCGGGGGGACCGTGAATAAAGGCGATGTCCTGACTTTGCAAGATGGTGTGCGCTGCATGAAGTTGGCTATCGTTGAGTACAGGTGTTTCTAACTTTATGGAAAGGTTTTCGGAAGATGAATTTTTAATAGGCTGATTTCCTAAGAGTAACTCGCGGAGTTCGGCCACGCGGTTATCCTCTGCTTCGATTACTTTTTTGACGGCATATTCCATTTCGCGGTAGCTCATCTCGTCAAAGAGTACGTTGATACCGAGCGAGCCACTGTCGATCCAATCGGGGAGGTCATCGCCATTGAGGGTGATGACCATCAGGTTGTCGCGCACATAGTTGATCACACCGTTTTGATGTTCTTTTTCGGCTTTGCCGGAAGCATTGGAAAATACACTGATGAGCTTGCCGCTTTGGAATGCGTGTGGTTGATCTTTTTGGGTAAGCCGCTCGATTTCAATGATGATGCGCTCACCGGTGCCGATGTAATCTTTCACGAGGCGCACGGGATACCACGTGGTTCCTTCTTTGACGCGCGTGTGTAACGGTCGTAGCAAAACCTTTTGATGGTATTGTTCCATATCGGCTTGCCGCTCGAGTTGCAGCAGGCCCAGTGTTTTTCTCAGTTGCTCTTTGGATGACTCCACAAATTGTAGTTGAGCGACAAAGGTAGTTAAATCAACGTGCGATATTTTTTCAATTCTGATGGACGTGGTGCCGTGCGTGGGCAAGCGATTGTAGCGGAAAGCCCGCACCCCGATAAGCGATCGGTAGCTGGCGGGGGAGGACTTGTAGCGGAAAGCGCGGTGGCCTTGCGATGGCTATGCGGGCGGCTGGCCATGCCCCAAAATTTATTTTACAGTGTTTAACTTAACGAGATAGTCGTCGATGTATTCGGGCAGTCGCGGGCGCTTGTATTGCATGATGAAGCGCGGGTGGGAAAGTGGGATGATGTTTTGAAAGAAGTGATGTTCGGCATTTAGGTGTTGAAGGAAGTCGAAGTTTTTCCCTTCGCCCAAACAAAAAACGACTTCTCGGTTGATGCCCCAACTTAATTGCTCGCGCAGCGAAGCGAGGATGAAGGGCATGAGTTTTTCGGGAAGTCCTTTGACATCGTAATAGTTGAGGTTCTTGCCGTCTTTGACGAAGCCAAGCGGTGAGATGGAACCGAAATAGAATTTTTGGTAGAATGCGGTGAGCCCTCCATAGGCGGTGATTACTTGATAGATAAACTCTGAAGACAGTTCATGCTTTTGTGGGAGTTTGTTTTCGATACCGCAATAGGTTTGCAGGTTAATCGGATCGGTGAAGGGTACGCCGGTGAGGCCGGAACCCAAGCGTCCCGGATTGATACCGAGAATGAGTGTGCGTGTTTGTGTATCGTTATAATATTTCTGGTAGAACCGCTGGCTAAGGTAAGCCGTAACCGGATCTTTGAAAGGGTTGAGTACGTAGATGCCCTTAGGAAGGCGCGCGTTTATGCTCAGGTTTTGGTTAAAGGCATTTATATGTTGTGCATATTCTTTTGCCATCACATGAAACGGTTAGCCCTCTTGCAGAGGAAAAATCAACTATTGCTCTGCTTTGGGAGGTTGTATTTTAGCCTGAGCAGTTGCTTTTATTTTTTCTTCTTCTCTCGAATCAAGGATACGCGCAATCCATGCCAGAACGAGAGCCGAGACGATGAATACCATGTGAATAACTATTTCATACTGAAGAGATTCAATTCCTTTGGTGTTGTTCGTTTCCGAGTGAATATCGATGAAAGTCTTGAGCAAGTGTACACCAGAGATAGATGCAAGTGAGGTAGCTAATTTTACTTTTAGACGATCGGCATCCAGGTGATCGATCCACTGCGGGCGATCTTCTTGTCCTTCAAAATCGATGCGGCTGGTGAAAATGGAATATCCACCGATGATTACGATAATGAGCAGGTTCATGACCATCGAAATATCGATCAAACCAAGAACGCTGAGCATCACTTGCACTTCGGTAAATTCATCAATGCGGAGCGCCAAAAAGACTAACTCGCCCATGAATTTATATACATACAGACCAGAGCCGAAAATAAGACCTAAGTAGATGGGTGCCTGAAACCAGCGGGAAGCAAAGATGGAAAATTCGATGATCGACTCGAATCCTTTGCTCAATCCTTTCATTATGTTCATAAAACCAAGTTTAGAGGGGTAGATGAAAAGGCAAAAGTATTAAAATTAATTAATTCTTTAGCATGCTTCTTTCAACTTGGCTGATCAGGTTTATTCGAGTTGGAAGTCGAAATTTTGCTTGGTGTATTTGCCTTTTCGTGTGCCTTCGATGGATGCGAAAAGTTGATTTTTTACTCTGCGATAGGCGATGCGTTGAGGGAAGTCGTGTGCTGGGTTGATGCTGATGAACTCCTCTTTGCCAGTGAATATCACGTGAAAGATGGTAGGTTGGTTATCGTTTTGGCCATTGACTGTGGGCACATAGGCCCATTGTCCTTTTCGAAAGCGCAGCTCGATGGTTTCTTGAGGGATAGTATCTCCGTTTGATTTGACAAAGCAGCTTTTACCGAATAGGGTACTATCATTGAGTGATTTCCATTGCTCCATAATGGAACCATTTGGCGTGGTGATTTTCCACGTACCTGCCAACCATACTATCGGCTGACTTTTTTGTGCCATTGTGATGTGCGAGGAGAAAACAATTGTGATCAATCCGATTAGATGGTGCAACTGTGTTTTCATATGTTTTGCAATTATTTTTTAGAATTGAAAAAGCCGGAATTTGCTTAACAAGATACAATGTTCAAAAGAAGGAACAACGATTAGCTACAGAAACGCTTTAACAACCCATTAACAAGCTAATTCTAACCATGAATTGGATATGCCGTTTACACCAGTGGTTTTAGCGGAAGCATGCCGATGATTACTTTTACAAATTCAATATGATTCGAATTCTCTCACACACTCTTTCTTTCTTCCTTTTGTTGGGGATAATACCTTCTATTGCCAATGCCCAAATTAAAAAGAACAAACCTGGTACCGGCTTGGAAATAGTGAAGGCCACGGCGGCCATTCAACTGGATGGAAAACTGGAAGAAGCTGACTGGAAGACTGCTGCGGTGGCCACGGATTTCTTTTTGAATTATCCGGTCGATTCGCTGCCGCCAACTTACCAATCAGAGGCACGCATGACATTTGACGAGCATTTTTTGTATGTGTCGTTTGTGTGTTATGATGACAGCAAGCCGGACATTGTGCAATCGCTGAGGCGCGATATCGATTGGGATCGGAATGACAACATCGGAATTTATTTTGATCCATTTAACGATTATACCAATGGATTTTATTTCACCATCACTCCCTTTGGTGTGCAGTCGGAAGGAATTATTTCTGGCGGAGGACAGGATGGAGATGGTTCATTCAACAATAGTTGGGATAATAAATGGTATTCGCACGCCACGCGCTACCACGACCGCTGGATTGCTGAATTGGCTATTCCTTTAAAGTCATTTAGATATAGCCACACCTCGAAAGAATGGAATGTAACTTTTTTGCGCAACGATGTGAAGCGCAATCAGGTGTCGAGTTGGATTGCCACGCCCATTCAATTTATTCCGGCTTCATTTGCGTATTCCGGCAAATTGCATTGGGAAACTTCGGCTCCGCATGCAGGAGCGAATATTTCGCTGATTCCGTATGTGGCCACTGTTGCTTCGCAAAACATTCAGGAGAATAAACCGGTTGGTGCGAGTATGACAGCAGGTGGCGATGCCAAAGTAGCATTGAGTCCATCGCTGAATTTGGACTTAACCATTAACCCCGATTTCTCGAATGTGGAGGTAGATCAGCAAGTGATTAACCTCACCCGATTTGAATTTCAGTTTCCGGAGCGAAGGCAATTCTTTTTAGAGAACAGCGATCTTTTTTCAACACCGGGTTATCCGGACACGCGACCTTTCTTCAGTCGCCGAATTGGTTTAGTCACCGACAATTCCGGCAGCGCGAAGCAAGTTCCTATTTTGTATGGCGCACGCATCAGCGGAAAGATTGGAAAGAACTGGCGTGTTGGTTTGTTGAATATGCGCACCGAAGAAAAGGCATCGTTGGGTTTGCCCGATCAGATGTATTCGATGGCCATTGTGCAGCGGCAAATCTTTTCGCGCTCAAATATTGATTTCTTTATTGTGGATAAGCAATCGTTGGGGCTTGGTAGTTTTCAATCGGGAAAATTTTATCAGAAGGATCTCATTAAAAAAGTAGGCAACGATACGGTACTGAATTTGTACAATCGAGTATTTGGTGTGGATTTTAATTTGGTTACCAAGAGCAATAAATGGTTTGGTGATTTCTATTATCATCAATCCATCGATGATTTTCACTCTAGTAAAAATTATTCAGCAGGAGCTTTTCTGGGTTATCGCAATCGCAATTTGGGTGTGTTTTTTGGCAACAATGTGGTGGGGAAAAATTATGTAGCTGAAACGGGCTACCTGCCTAAGATGGATGTGTACCCTGGCTACCTCAGTGGTTTTGCGCGTGTGGAGGGTACGGCTTATCCCAAAAGTAAAAAGATTGCCACCATGTCTTCTGGTATAGAAACCAATTACACCTTGATACCCGACTCGATTCGAACGGATTTAAATTTGTCGGTGGACTTTTCGGTCAACTTCTTGAATACGTCTAACATCTCACTTTCACTTTCCAACATCTATCAACGATTGACCGAAAATTTTTCACCGTTGTCGCCGAAAGTGAGTACTGAATTATTGGTGGGTGACCCATTTCACTGGAATGAGTTTCAGATCGAATACAACTCAAACGCGCGTAAACTTTTTACCTACAACTTACAAGCATCCGGTGGTCAATTTTATTCCGGCCAACGACAAAGCTACAGTGGCACACTCAGCTACCGGTATCAGCCTTATGGTAGCCTTTCGTTGACCGCCGATTACAACAGTTTGCAGATGGGAGAGAATTTTGGCAATGCTGAATTTTTATTGATTCGCCCGCGATTAGATTTTACGCTTAGCACGAAGCTGTTTTTGACAACCGTTCTCCAGGCTAATTCGCGTTATGAAAGCTTGAATCTGAATACACGTTTGCAATGGCGTTTCCGTCCGGCTTCGGATTTGTTTATCGTCTATAGTTATGTGAACAGTGATTTGCCGGTCACTTCCAAGTCGAGCGACCAGGCGCTGGTTATAAAGTTTACGTATTGGCTGAATCTGTAATTTCGTTTCTAATGCAACGTTTAGCCAAGCCTAAACATACTTAGGAGCTGCAAAAATTAAGTGTTAGAGATCAAACCTTATCCGTAAATTTGGGTTTTTAATACCAAAAAAGTATGGCATTCGGTTTATTCAAGAAAAGCGCGAAGAAGGAGGAAGCCCCTGCCGGGCCTCATTACTATGATCTCGCAGTAAAGGAAGTAATAGCTGAAACGAAAGATGCCATTTCCATTGCGTTTGAGCAGCCCTCCTCAGGTGCCATTACCTATAAATCAGGCCAGTTTTTAACGCTTATTGCATCTGTGCAAGGCAAAGAGGTACGCCGTGCCTACTCATTGTGCAGTTCACCTTTTGTCGATAAAGATCTGGTGGTGAGTGTAAAGCGCGTGGATAAGGGCCTGATGTCGAATTGGCTTCCGGATAATCTGAAAGCCGGAGCGAAAATGAGGGTGATGGAGCCCATGGGGCAATTCACTACCGAATTTAAAAAAGAGAACAAACGCCATCTGATTTTATTTGCAGGAGGTTCAGGGATTACGCCGATGATGTCTATTATCAAATCGTTGTTGCATCAGGAGCCGGACAGTATCTGTTCGTTGATTTATTGCAACCGTGATATCGACAGCATCATTTTCAAGAATCATTTTGATCAGTTACAAACCGCTTACGAGGGTCGCCTGCATGTCATTCATGTATTGGACAATGCACCGATGAATTGGCAGGGTTACTCCGGTTTACTCAACAAGGAGATGCTGACAAAGTTATTTGAGCGCATTCCGAATTGGGGATTGGAGAAGACAACCTATTTGATGTGCGGACCGGAAGGTATGATGAAGAATGTGGAGGCTTTGTTAGCCGAGCATGCGATCCCTGCCGATAAGATTTTTAAAGAGAGCTTTGTTTCCGGTGTGTTGGATAAAGCGAAGAAAGAAGAAGTGACCGGAAGCTCTGAGAAGAAAGCGCGCGAAGTGACCATTCGCTACGATGGAAACGAATATAAAATCATGGTCGAGCACAATCGCACCATTTTAGAAACGGCGCTGGATAAAGGCATTGACTTGCCGTATTCTTGTCAAAGCGGGTTGTGTACCGCTTGCCGCGGAAAGGCTCTTTCCGGTCAGGTAAAATTAGATGAGGAAGAAGGCCTATCGAAGAGCGAGCGCGCGGAAGGATATGTGCTTACGTGTGTTGGTCACCCATTGACGGATGATGTGGTGATTGAGATAGGGTAAAAAGTTTAAGCTGATAGCTTATAATCTTGAATTAAGATAGTAGGAGATAGGTTTAGTTTCTTATGAAGGTTTCGAATCATATTTAAACTCAGCTTTCTCTTCCTATTTAAGACCTCAGAAACTTTACCTTTTTCGCCTATTATCCCGACCAGATCAGACTGATTTATTCCCATTTCCTCCATGCGGATTTTAATGGCTTCTACAGGATCTGGTTCTTCAATAGGAAATTTTTCATTTTCGTAATTGTCAATTAAAAGACTTAGTATTTCTGCTTCGTCTCCTTCTTTCGATTTGATGGGGGCGTCAAATATTTCGTCCAATCTTTTTAACGCATCCTTATAGTCTTTTTGAGTTTTTATAGGTTTGATCATCATAATCAAATGGTTTTAGCATCTATTTTATCATACTCTTTATGTGTGCCAATAAATCGAATGAATGCCCAACTTCGCTCAAAATTAAATTTCACAATCAACCTAAAGTGATTCCCTTTAATATTAAAAACCATACGGGTATTACCAACGATACTAGCATTTCCGTAACTTCTTTTTATGTCGGACAAAGACTTCCAGTCCGAATTCTTAGCCATTTTATACCATGTTTTTAGATGCTGTTCGCATTCGGGATATTTTTCCCAGAATGCTCGTAGCGTACTCCTAGCTAAAATCCTTTTCATTAAACCGCTAATTTAGAAATAAGTTCCCTAATTGGAAACTTACTTTTCCTTCCTAAACTCCATCCCTTCAAAATTCACTTTCTCCACTTGTCCGGTGGCGTTTAGTTGAAACGTAGCAATAGCGGTACCGTACCAATCTTTGTCGTACGGGCCGCGGAAAGTGTCATAATTCCAATGCGACAACGTGGCTCTCAACAATTGATTGGCCACAACTTCTAGTTTTCCATTCACCACTTTGATTTCCATTTCTCCATACAGGTTGTCTTTGTACATGCCTGCGTATTCATCCAATGATTTGCTGGGAGAAGTATTGAGCACTCGCTTGGCTTCGAAATCTTTTTCTGCTTTATCATTTCCGGCTTGAATGTTTTTATAGAGTGTTAAAAACTCAGCGCTCCAATCGCGATTGCCACCTAGCGCAAACAGATCAAACGCTTTATACACCAACGCATGACGAACTTCGGCGTGATCATAATTGCCGAACACATAGATTCCAAGTTTAGACTCCGGCAGTTGCGCATGAATGGCAACTTGCCCGGCTAAGCTACCCGTGTGAAAATTGATTTTCTTGCCTTTGTAATCGTGCTGAAACCAGCCCAGTCCATAGGTTGTCCAGTTGGGTTTGGTGAGCACCATGGTGGGATAAAACTGATTGGCCGGTACAATTACCTGCGGCTTGAATAGCTCATGCCAGCTAGCAGCTTTTAATAATCTTCCACCTTCGTATTTGCTGCTGTCCAGCATGCTGCTCATCCATTTGCTCATGTCTTCAATCGAAGCGTTCACGCTGCCTGCAGGACCAATTTCATCTGCATTGGTGGGTGTAATTACTTTGATAGTTCCATTCACGAGATAATGTGGCTTGGCTATATTGCTGGCAGGTGCTGCTTTTAACAGAGCATAGCTGCGTGTCATTTTGAGTGGTGCAAATACTCGCGCTTGAATAAACTCGTCCCACTTTTGTCCGGAGATTTTTTCAATCACTTTCCCTGCGGCTAGGTAAAAAATATTTTGATAAATGAAGCTAGAACGCAACGAATAGCTGGGTTCCACTTCTTTCATTTTACGCAATACTTCGTTGGCCGGAATGTCCATCACACCCCATAAAAAATCGGTATTGCCCACACCGCTGTTGTGTGTAAACAAGTCGCGGATTTTTAATTCACGTGTTACGTACGGATCGTACAATTGAAATTCCGGTAAGTATTGAACAACGGCATCATCCCATTTTACTTTTCCCTCGTCCACTAAAATGCCCATGCACACGGCTGTCATCGCTTTGGTGGTGGAGGCACATGCGAACAATGTTTGGGTGTCGACTTTATCATCGGCACCTAATGCGCGCTTGCCGTATCCTTTCATGGAAATCACTTTTCCATCTTTCACAACTGCTACCGCCATACCTGGTACTTGCCAGGCGAGACGTGCTTTTTCTACGTAGGCTTCAAATTCTTTTATTTGCGGTGTGCTCGGTTGTGCCAATGCGAATTGACTTGTGAACACACTGATCAGTAGAACAAGTATTTTTTTCATGGTCATTTTTTGTTTAAATCTTATTTCGTGTAGTTAATGCGCAACTATTACCTTGCTAACATGAACCAATTGACGATTAGATCTAAACTGAACATAGTACATACCCGACACAAGGTTCTTAACAGATACACTACGATTACTTCGCTGAGGAAGATTGCCCGAATGGATAAGCTGGCCATTTGAATTGATCAGGTAAAACTGTAAATCGGGCAGCTCGGTATAAAGAAAAAGTTCATCGTTAACCGGGTTGGGATAGGCAATAATCTGGTTAGTTAAAGCTTCTTTCAAACCCGTGATAACACCTCCCCTTCCGGAGAGATCAACCTGTATCGGAACACTACTTCCATTTGACGTAATGACGAGGCTTCCTTTGTATTCCTTTGCTTCGGTAGGCTGAAACGATATAGGTAATACATAGGCACTTTTAGGAAGTATACTTGCCGATGCTGCACCGGTAAAGCCTTCCGGATACTCCAACTTTGTGATGGTAAGTGGACCATTCCCATTATTTGTTAGAGGTAAAACAAGTACCCTTGTTTGATTCACCCCGACTGTATTGAAAGAAAGCGTGTCTTGCACTTTTAGTTCACGTGAGGAACCGGACCCGGTAACGTACACCGTCAAGGGGCTGGTCGCTCCATTAAAAAATAAGCGAAGTTCTCCTGCATAACTTTCTGGTGTAACTGGGTTAAAGCTGACAGCAAGTTTAAGAGTGCTGTTTGCCATAATTGAATTGCTGCCGGTTGAGCCTTTAAAACCAATGGGATTCTGAACGCTGTCCAGCTTGAGAGCTTCACTGTAATTATTCTCAATACGCACATCCTTTGTAAAACTACTGCCCACATCAACGAAACCAAAATGAAGTTCCTTTTGAACCGATACCTGTGAGAGCGATTCATTCAAGGTGGCGGTAAAAATCCCACTGCCGTGCGTGGCCACGGCAACGAGGAAGGTATTGTTGCGTGAGGCTATCATGTCGACCGCACTATTGCCAATTTGATCAAGTGCAATTTTTTCCCAATGCGTATTTTCTCCATCCATCTGCTCAGTAGCAAATAGCCCGGTAGATGTGCCTACGAAATAAACTTTTCGGTTTCCCACTTGCGCAATTTCCAGCCAAACCAGAGCAGGGCCATTTCCGGTGCCATCGGAGTTTTCTTCCAGATTGCCAGCCACTTTCTGCCAATTGCTTCCAGCATCAACACTCCGATAGAGGCTGTATTGCTCGTAGTTGGAAATAACGGCAAATAACTCATTACCATTATCAGGATCTACTTTAATCTGATTTACGAAAGTAAACGCTTGAGCCGGAATTTTACCGCAAAAATGAGGACCATCATAGTCGCTAACGTGTGCTTTTTCGTAACGATAAAAAAGCAGATCCGAAGATTTTCTTGCCGCCATGTATACGCGATGAGTAGGTTTTTGTGAGCTTATACCAATAGCCAAAAGTGCATCATAGTCCACACTTCCTAGTGAAAGACTCTCCCACGAAGATAAAGGAGGATTTAACAAAAGTTGGTCAAGTTTGTTGTTTCGCCAAACCTGTTTTCCAACCGTAGTAAACATGACGTTTTTATCGGAAGGATTAAGGAAGAAAGGGTGAATGAAGCGAACGCCACCGAGGGCAGATCCATTGAACACAAATTTCTGTTCCAGCTTGTCACCTTTCCAGGTATTTACCACAATCGCGGCATTTTGAATGCTCGTGTACAACAAGGAATCGTTGAATGCTGCATATCCGCCATCAGCTCCCATAACGTTGCTCCAGGGCAACCCAGGTGCCCGTTGCATATGTGTGCCATTATCCTGTGTTCCTCCTGCCACCGCCTGGCTGGCGCCTTCCGTGCGGATGGCAACGGAATAGAATTGGGTGGCTGCGTAATTATTGTTAATTGGTCTCCAGTTCTTCGGCCATGCCGCTATATCCGCCAAGTAAACGCCACCATCGTTGATATTGAGGGCGAAATTGGGATCAGAGGAAAAAAAAACCAACCCATGATGATCCACATGAGGTTCCGTGTTCATACTCACATTTGCCAGCGAGCTGAATCCATCGGTACTACGATAAAGATAAATACCTCCAAGAAACACTACTGCAGGATTGCTAGGATGAACACTTACAAACATGCAGTAACCCGATTGCGTGTTAACACGTGTAAATTTGGGTTCTCTGATTTCTGCAATGACGGAACTTCTGTCGGTCCACACACCCCCTGAACTATTATACTGATAATGAAACAGGTCGTGCTCATTTCCCCGTGCGATGAAAAAATACACTTGGCTTTCGTCCGATGGTGCGATGGCGATACTAGCTCTTGGCGGTGCGGTTTTTTGGAACGAAGGAGAAATATTGGACCACGTTACGCCATCAGCCGAACGAAATATCCCGCCCTGCGTTCCTGCGGCAGTCGCATAAATGATACCTTGAGACGTGACCGCCAGATTGTGATGAAGCCGGAAGCTCGCAGTACCCAATGTTCGTGCCCACGTTTGGCCGCCATCGGCACTTCGCATGATGCCTGCTGATGTTGCAGCGAGCACGACATCCGCATTGGTTATCGTTGGATGTACGGCCAATGCAATCACAGCAGAAAAACTGGCAGACGTTTGAATGGGTGTTGCCGAAGTACCGGGTAACGATACCCAGGTGGCTCCGTTGTCGGTAGACTTAAATAATCCTTCGGAGTTCCACCGCGAAGAGCCCGAGGACTCCTGTGTTCCAACGTACCAGGTGCTACCCTTGCCCGGGCGAGGATCTTGTGTGATAGCCGATATGTTGATCATTCGGTCAGCTGATGAAATTCGGGTCCAGGAGCGGCCACAATCCCACGATTCCCATAATCCGCCAGAGACTGCGCCAGTAAAAATGTGGCATTCATTCGCCTTGTCGATAGCGATGGCTCGGGTGCGCGGGCCAACTGTAAAAGGGCCTCGGTGTTGCCAGACTAAAGGTAAATCCAGGGTGGATTTTTGACGTGCATTAATATAGACTTTTTGTGCCTCAATCATCTCAGAAACAAATCGCAACTCTCGCTGGCGCATGTTTTCGGGAATCTCGCCGGTACGTGGATTGCAAAAACGCATTTGATCGTAGTGTTCACGTGCTTTGGGGTCATCCTCCGTACCTGCGCTACTCCCCTTTTCCAATAGGGCATAAGTCCATAATTGAGACGTATCCAAATTCTTGTTGTGCAAAAGCACGCTTGCGAGAAAAACTACAAAAAGAGTGATTGTAACAACTAACAACAGCCTTGGTTTTATCTTCACTTCCATATATTTTAATTCACTATTGTCCGACTAAAATTTTAAAAGGGCGTCCTTTTTAAGGTCGCCCTTTATGGTTACGTTTAGTTACCACACTTCACATAGCCATGAATAAAGGTAAAAAATTTGTCGGACAGCCGATTCTTTCCCAAATACTTTCTTGCATATCTACTGATATTATCAAGCAATCCAGTAAGCAACATCAAAGTAACCGGTATTATAAACGTCTCCCTGTGCGAGTTCATCTGGTAAGTCTTTTATACGGTGTTTTCAGTTATTGTAATGGCCTTCGGGAGCTTTGTGAGGGCATATTGGCCTGCGAAGGAAAGCTGACACACCTTGGTTTCGATCATGCTCCCGCTCGCAGTACGCTATCCGATGCAAACAGCAAACGCAGTTATCTGGTATTTGAAACGATCTATTTCAAATTGCTCAAGCAATATCACAGTTTTATCTCGGACAGCCGGTTGAAAGGTCTCAGCATACGGAATTTGAAAATCATAGACAGTACCACCATCCGCTTGTTCAGCGACATTCTACGAGGAGTTGGCCGTAATCCGCTGGATGGTTCGCGCAAGAAAGGCGGGATTAAAGTCCATGCCCTGATGGATGCCTTTTCAGGGGTGGCGGAATTTGTAAGGATGACCGAAGCTAGGGTGCATGACCGTAAATTCCTCTATCACATCAAGCTACCTGCCAATAGTTTTGTAGTCTTCGATAAGGCCTATAACCAGTATCATCAATTTGCAAAGTGGACAAACCAAAAAGTATGGTTCGTTGCACGCATGAAAAGCAATGCCGTGTACCATGTCACCAAAGTAATCACCGACAATACCCGAAGAAAAAATGCAAAGGGCGTTCTCAAAGAGCAGTACATCACTGTGGGGTACAAAACCGCAGAGGAGACTTTACGATTAAAACTCAGACGGATTACTTTCAAATCCGATGATGGCAAAGTGCTCATCTTCATAACCAACAACTTTACGCTACCTTGTGCGCAAATCGCTTTGATTTACAAGTGTAGATGGTAGATGGATGATTGAACTCTTGTTCAAACAAATCAAACAAAATTTCCCACTCCGTTACTTCTGGGGTAACAGCGAGAATGCTATCAAAATACAAGTGTATGCAGTGCTCATAGCTCAACTATTAATGGTCGTTATCCGCAAAAAAGCACAGACCAAAAAATCATTTGCCGATATGATCACTGTAATACGGCTACATTTGATGAGTTATGTTGCCTTGTTCGATTTTATCAAAGATACTTATACCGCTTGGCGAAAAAGCAGCGACCCTCCTTTGTTCATCGCGTAAGGCAACTACCCCTAAAAACGAAGCGTCATTTTAAGACCTAATTCCCCTACGGAAATATGACTTTTTAGACTAGTTTAGTCGGACAAGAATGATAAATTTTGTTTCTTGAGAAAGAGGAGAAAATAGATGAAAAATAAATCGAGAGGATTATTTGATGAGCAGTTTCGGTTGGATAAAATCGGTAAGCAAAACGATCCATTGTTAAAATTGCAAGCCCACATTGACTTTGGGATTTTCCGCAAACCCTTGGAGGCACATTTTGAATCGGGAAAAGACAGAAGCCAGGGCGGTCGCCCTTCCTTTGATTATCTGATGATGTTCAAAATATTGATTTTGCAGCGCTATTATAATTTAAGCGATGACGGCACGGAATATGCGGTTTTAGATCGTTTATCGTTCATGCGTTTTTTAGGGTTGACCATATCTGATACGGTGCCCGATGCCAAAACAATCTGGAACTTTAAAAATGAACTTGCCAAAGGCAAGATGGTGGAGAAATTGTTTTCCTTGCTGGATAAAACCTTGAGCCAACGGGGTGTAATTCTTAACAAAGGCCGAATGATAGATGCCTCCATTGTGGAAGTCCCTATTCAACGAAACAGCCGCGATGAGAACCAACAACTCAATGAGGGGATTATTCCCCCAGATTGGAAAGATAAAGAGAACAAGCTACGCCAGAAAGATATTGATGCCAAGTGGGTTACGCACAATGGAAAAAGTTACTATGGATATAAAGACCATGTGAAAGCCGATGTGCGCACCAAACTCATTACGGGTTATAAAGTAACCCCTGCCAATGTTCACGATAGTGAAATGATTGGACCATTGATTGACAAAAGGGATCGCGGACAAAAAGTATATGCTGATAGTGCTTATCGGAGTGAGAAAATTGAAAAAGAGTTGAACGGAAAAAATATGACCTCCATGATCCATGAAAAAGGATACCGCAATAAACCCCTTACCAAGGCGCAGCAAAAGCGCAACAAGAAGAAATCAAAGACAAGGGCAAGAGTGGAGCACATTTTTGGGTTCATGACCAACTCGATGAACCGAATGTATATCCGATGCCGAAACTTTGTGAGGGCCAAAGCAACGATTGGTTTAATGAACCTCACCTACAATTTGTTCAGGCTAACGCAGATAAAAGTGAACTTGAATGGCCGATAGTTTGACCAAATGGTCAATCATCATCCTGCCAAGGGTGAAAAGAAAAAGTCAAAAGAGCCCTTAATCACTATTTTTTAAGATTGCAAAGAACAAATTCGATAAACTAGGAAGTGAAAAAATTTAAAACGGGTTTTTAGAGATGCCCTTAATTTTCTAAAGAGGCGTTAACCAATTCTGTGATTTTAAATAGGCAAGCACTTTCTCGCGAAATGCTTCTCGTGGGAAAGGACGATTACATAGAATGACATAGAGTAATTTCTTTTCGGGTATGCTCACATAATCGGCATAGAAGCCACCTTGCGTGCCGGTGTGTGACACCAATTGAAGTGAATCGTATGTTTCAATGAACCAGCTATAACCAATGAAAGCCGGAATCTCACTTTTCCAATTCGGGTAGTGGGTGATAGTTCGCGATCTTTTCAAAACCTCGGGATTTAGAAATTCCGATTTGCGAATCGCTAGCTCGTAGTTAGCAAGTTCTTCGACCGAACTCCAAACCCCACCATTGCCGGCAGCGGCAAACGTAGGTTCTTCGCCATAATCTTTTTCAATGTACTGTTCATTTTGTTTGAGATAAGCATGTGCAACACCATTTTGCGGATAAGCCCCATCGGTGATTTTGCTGGTTGGCATAGAAGAGGGTTTGAATATTTTTTCGGCAACAACCTCCTGCCATTTTTTACCGGTCACTTGTTCGATGATTAGTGCTAATCCATTAAAGGCAGGATTTGAATATTCGTACCGAGAGCCGGGTTCAAACAGCAGTGAATCGCAGAGCATAAGAGGCGCGAAGTTTTGCCGGTCGTTGGCTGAAAGTAGCGCTACGCTGTCTAAAAATTCTCTTCGGTTATCCGGTAACCCTGATGTGTGTGTGAGTAAATGATTGATTTTTACTTTTTGTGCGATCGCTTTGTTTTTGAAGGAAGGGAAGTATTTGTAAAGTGAATCATTCAAAGACAGTTTCCCTTCATCGGCCAACATCAAAATAGTGTTGGAGACAAATGTCTTTGAAATGGAACCTGTGTTGAAAAGTGTTTTGGTAGTAATCAGTTCGCCTGTGGTAATGTCGGCTACGCCATAGCTTTTCGAAAAAACAACTTGTTCGTCTTTTAGAATGAGAACAGATGCACCGGGTTCATTGATTTTAAATTCTTGGGAAAAGAGTTGATCAAGATAGGCAAACGAATCGGTGGATTGCTTCGGTGAGCAATTGAATGCCAACAATCCAATGACGAATGCCCATTTCAGTTTCTTCATGCGCTCGTCTTTTTGTTTCGTAGGAGGGAAGCGACAGCGATGACTACCCAAACTACATTAATGAAGGTAAACGGATACGCTTCTTTGTAAATGCTGTTGATGATAAGCAGAATTCCACCCACCAAATTCATCAACTGAAAAGCCAGTGAGCTGGAAGTTATTTTTTGATAGCTATTGAGTCCGTACGCACCAATCACGAGCAGTGAGCCAATCCAACCAAGCGTTGTAAGTAGAATATCCATTAAGGCCGTAACTGAATTTTTAATACATGCATGTCGTTGGTTACGAACAAGGCTTTTTCATCGGTGGATAAGGCGCAATTGGAAGTAGCCTCTTGCAACTTTATCTTCCCGAGCAGCTTGCCTTCTGAATTGAAAATCCAAACACCACCCGGACCAGTTCCAAAAATAGTTCCTTTGCTGTCGATCTTCAATCCGTCAGGAAGTCCCTTTTCTGTTTTTGCATTGGCTGTAGCATCGTATAAAATTTTACCGGACACGATTTGCATTGAATCGTTGAAGGTGTATTCATACCATCGTGCTTTGTCGGGATCTGAATTTGCCACGATCAATTTCTTTCCTCCGGGCATGAATGCAAGTCCATTGGGGCGCGTGAGTGAGTCGATCAACAAAATCGTTTTTCCATCGGCGGTGGCGCGATACACTCCTTGAAAGGGAATTTCTTTTGATGAATCTTCCATGCCTTTGGGCAAGCCATACGCTGGATCGGTGAAGTAATAATCGTAATTGTAAAACACGACATCGTTCGGGCTATTGAAGCGTTTGCCTTCATAGCGATCGGTAATAGTGCTAAACTCCGGTGTGGGTTGTGCGGTGGAGGTATTCATCAACGCAATTCTGCGATCGCCATGCTGGCACAGAACTAAATCACCTTCATCGTTGAGCGTAAGTCCGTTTGATCCTCCTTCACCCTCGCGTGGTGTAGTGCCAGTGTAGCCGGAAGGAGTGAGGTACACTTCTGCTCCTTTTTCGGCAGTCCATTTGTAAATGGTGTTTTTGGGAACATCAGAGAACAGCAACATCTTTTCAGATTCCACCCATACCGGTCCTTCGCTCCATTCGTAGCCGGTGCCAAGAACTTGAATTTGTAATGTGCGGGAAACAACGGAGTCCAGGCCTGCATCTGCCTTTTCAATGGAGACAGATAAGGAAACTTCTTTTTTTGAATTGCAACTGATCAGTAGCAAAACGAATGATAAAATGGAGATAAACTTCATAGATAGAGATTTGCTAAATAGTGATAAATTTAAAGTTTATTTGGATATAAAATGAAGCTCGTATGAATAATGTGATGGATGTGCCCAAGTGCCCTCTGCGCCATTTTTTGCCGGAGAATTTTGTGGTGACAACGTGGGAAGAACTGAAGCCTTATTTGGACCAGTTATTGGATCAGGAAATTGACAGCACGGCGAAATTAAAGACATGGCTGAAGCACCGCAGTGAGTTGGAGTCGGTGTTGAGTGAAGATATGGGTTGGCGCTACATTCGCATGACTTGCTTTACGGATAATGAAGCGTACAGCAAAAGCTATCAGGATTTTGTGCAAAATATTCAACCGCAGGCGGCACCTTATTCTGATTTGTTGAATAAAAAAGTGTTGGAGTCTCCATATCTAAAAAGTCTGGAGCACGAGGCGGGTTATGACATGATGATTCGCAACCTCAAGAAAGAAGTGGAGTTGTTTCGCGAGGCTAACATTCCGTTGATGACAGAGATTACCACCGATACACAAAAGTATGCATCCATTTCCGGCGCGATGATGATTGAAATGGACGGACAGGAGATAACCCTTCAACAAGCAGGTGTGATATTGCAATCGACTGATCGTGCGAAGCGCGAAGCGGTGTATCATAAAATTGCAACACGCAGATTGCAAGACAAGTCTACGTTGGATGAATTGTTTACCAAGTTGATTGGCCTTCGTCATCAGGTAGCGTTGAATGCCGGCTTTGTGAACTTCCGCGATTATATGTTCAAGGCGTATGGCCGTTTTGATTATACGCCTGCTGATTGTTTTGCTTTTCATGACGCCATTCAGGCAGAGGTGGTACCGATTCTCAATGAACTTTCGAAAGAGCGCAAGCAGCAATTGGGCGTAAGCGAATTGCGTCCGTGGGATAAGGCAGTAGATGCCGAGGGGCGCCCGGCTTTGAAGGCTTTTAGCGATGGTAAAGACTTGACTGAAAAATCCATTGTCTGTTTCTCAAAGTTAGATCCGTATTTAGGTCAGTGCTTGTCGATCATGCGCGAGATGGGACATTTGGATTTGGAGTCGCGGAAGGGAAAAGCACCCGGTGGCTACAACTATCCTTTGGCCGAAATTGGAGTGCCATTTATTTTTATGAATGCCACCAGCACCATGCGCGACATGACCACCATTATGCACGAAGGAGGTCATGCGGTGCATAACTTCTTAACGAAAGATTTGGAGTTGAACGATTTCAAATCGCCACCGATGGAAGTAGCTGAGTTGGCCTCAATGGCGATGGAGTTGATCTCGATGGATCAATGGCAGATCTTTTTTCCGAATGAAGAAGATTTGAAGCGCGCCAAGCGCGAGCAGTTGGAAGATATCATTGAAACACTGCCGTGGGTAGCTACTATCGATCAATACCAACATTGGCTGTATGAGAATCCAAATCACACGGCGGATGAGCGAAAGGCTAACTGGAACCGAATCTTTGATCGTTTTGCCGATACGGTAACGGACTGGAGTGGATTGCAAGAGAGCAAAGATTATCTCTGGCAGAAGCAGTTGCACTTGTATGAGGTGCCGTTTTATTACATCGAATATGGCATGGCGCAATTGGGTGCCATTGCAGTTTGGAGAAACTATAAGCGCGATCCAAAAGCCGGACTGAAAGGATACATGAATGCATTGCAATTGGGCTATACGAAGTCGATTCCTGAAATTTATAAAGCCGCCAATATTAAATTTGACTTTAGCAAAGCGTACATCAAAGAGCTGATGGATTTTGTGAAGGAGGAGTTGAGGAAAATTTAGTTTCGGTAGAGATTGGTGACTTATTTTTCCTTCACCTTTTTTATCTGACTTTTAGCTATTCTCTTTTTCCAGTATGTGTCGAGAGGAACATGGATCCCATTATCTTTTTTCTTCGCATTATCAAATGCACGGATGTCATCTAATTCTTTTAAGTCCTTAAGGATTTTGTTATACTCTTTGAGAGAGAGTAAAACGCCCTGTTTTTTTCCTAAGTGGTCTGTGATGAATTGAGCAGGCATGGTAAATTAAATTACTTCAACTTAATAAAAGTAACGAAAACTTTGAATTGCGAGTTAATCAACCTCGGCTCTTGTCCAGCAAGTTGCTAAGTTGAGTGGCTTCTTCGTTGGTGAGTTGTAAAATAGAAAGATCGGTTTGATCCATTTTGGCATCGATCTTCTTCAGGATTTTAAGGCCTTGATCAGTGATAACCACATCTGCCGCACGCTTATCGTTGGGGCATTGCGATTTGATTACTAATTCTTTTGCGATCAGTCGATCGAGCAAGCGTGATACATCTGAATTTTTATCGATCATCCGGCTTTTGATTTCGGCACCGGATATTTTGGAAGGGTGTTGTCCGCGCAGAATGCGAAGTATGTTGAATTGTTGGTTGGTAATGCCAAATTCTTTGAAGAAGTTTTTGTTTTGATCTTCGAGCCACGCAGCTGTGTAGAGCAAATTGATCGCCAATTTGTGGTGCACGTTGCGGAACTTGGTTTGCTTTATTTCTTCTTCGATTTTCATTTTCTAAAAGGTAAAAGCCGGAGAAGTTGATTCTCCGGCTTCAAACTTTTGTTGTTCGTGAATTATCCTTTAACGAATTCTGCGTTTGCTGCAATCGTTACTTCATCACTTACAATAGCTGAGGGAGTAGCACCACCCACGGCAAAATCAGAACGTTTGATAGTTCCAGAGATTTTGAAACCTGCAATGGTCTTTTTGTTGTAAGGGTGTGTAGCTGTTCCGTTGAAAATAACATCCAACGTAACTGATTTAGTTACACCGTGCATGGTCAAATCGCCAACCAATTTGTATTTCTTACCTTCTACTTTCGTGAATGACTTGCTCTTGAAAGTAACCTGAGCAAATTTTTCAGCATCGAAGAAGTCAGCGCTTCTCAAGTGCTTATCGCGGCCTTCGCTGTTCGTGTTGATGCTAGCTGCTTCTGCAGTCAACTCAATAACTGCATCGCTGAAATCATCTTTAGAAGAAGTGATTTTTGCATCGAATTGGTTGAAGGCTCCTTCAACATCAGAAACAAGTAAGTGAGTTACTCCGAATCCAAGTTTAGCATGTGACTTGTCTAATGACCAAGTTTGTGCGGACGCTGCGCCTGCTACCAGCAAGGCAACGAATAGAATGTTTAGTTTTTTCATAGTTTGTTTGATTTGATTGCAAGTATAACACAAGTTCGATAATATATGTTTAAACATGTATTATCTTTTTTGTTAAGTAATTGTTAATCAGGAAGAAAAAGTGACTACAGATTGATCCAGTAGGTGAATTTGACCACCAAAGCCCGCAATTTGGGCTGCCCGCTCATGTATTGCACGCCCTCTTTAAATTGGTCTTCCATAAAGTAATTGTCGGTATAAACTAGAAAGAAGTCGGAGGCCGGCTTGAACCGCCATTGCAGCCGCGAGTTGATATTCACATTGTTGTTCTGGTTATTGTACTGCACAAAAGTGGTCCAGAACAACTTGCGTGTAAACGTGAAGTCAAATTTGGGGCTGATCAGAATAAGATCAGCAGATTTATAAGGGCTCGGTAGATTGATTTTATTCAAACTGAAATCGACTGACACTACTGCGTGTGGTTGAAATCGATAGCTTACGTTTCCTTCTAAATTCATACGATTGCCATTAAAGTATTGGCCGGATCGTGTTTGAAGTGTGAAGAAGAAACGCTTGCGCGTGTTGGATTGAAAGTTGGCGATGATTGAGTTGTAGTAAAATTCATTACCGGCAGAAATTTCCAGACCTTCTGATCCGGAGGGATCGAATGGATTGAATAGGTATATGTATTCTCTTCGCAGCCGCACATAAAAGTTAGCGGTATTTTGAAATGAAAAGCGATACCAAAAATTGATATCCCAATCGGTAGTCCCAAAAAGATCATTTTCAAAAAAATCGGAATCAAAACCAGGTCCGTGGTTATTAATCAATTCTGACTTGGGATACCATGAATAATAAATTTCAGATGCAATTCTATTGAATCTCTTTCTTGGAACATAGCCAAATTCCGGATCGTAATTAGCACCCACAGTTTGTGCATTGAGCGAAACTTGTAATTTAGGAACGCTGTACAGAAATGCTATGGTTGCTGCGTAGGCACTGTCTTTTTTAGTTTCTGAAAAAGACTGATGATAAAAAGCCTTTCCGTTCCACTTGTTATTTTTTGAAGCGAGATTATAGTCTATACCAATCATCCGATTGTATTTGTTGGGCCTGAAAGTAAAATCCGTGCCTGTTGTATCCTGAAAAGCCTGTTTGTTAATCATCATCAAGCCAATGTTGGAGCGCGCAAAGATTTTCCGCTGAATGGCGGCCACGGTGTAGTTGGTCGATTTTAGTTTGATTGCATTATCTTCCGCTGCCTGCATGGATAGAAACCCCACACGCCAGTTGTTGTCAATTTTTCCGCTCAAGCGAACACCTCCATAAATTTGATTTTGAATATTTTGTCCAGTGGACGGATCGCGCGTGATGCCAATTCTTCGGGAGAAAAACGGGCGTATGTTTCCATACCCAAAGCTTCCAAACAGGTCGGCATTTTCTAAAAAGAACTGTCTCTTCTCCGGATAGGAGATTTCAAAGCGACTAAGGTTGGTTACTTGTTGATCAACTTCAACTTGTGAAAAATCAGGGTTGACAGTTACGTCCAAATTCAGTGCCGGTCCTAGAGCAATCTTGGCATCACCACCAATGGCGATTGCTCGATCTGTCGGCAGCTTATCTTGAAAGTTGTCTACATTTTTTGCTGCCACATAGGGTATCACCGATATGTTTCCGCCCGGATGCCCCAACGCCTTGTCCCACTGCAGATCGCGTGAGAAAGCAAGTGTAGTAGGTGAGTACACGCGCGGAATGGGCGACCAGGTACTTTGTTCATTATAATGACTGTCGATTCGATAAAAGTTTACGTGCCATTCATCAATACCATGTTTGTATCGAATGGTTTTGAAAGGAATGGCGATCTCACAAACCCAACGATCATCGAGTATTTTTGCTTCCGAATACCACTTGTTATCCCAACTTAAATTCAGATCATCTCCCTGGCTTCCTCCATTTGAAATCAACCCTTCCCGTTGCACGCCAAATGGATTTACCCCAAACAGGAAGCCGTTGGTTTTGTCTTGATAGGTATCCAATACAATCGAAAGTCCATCGATGCCCGGACCTCGATAATCTCTTTTCAGCGAAGGCGTAACATACTTGCGCGGACCTTCATTGTGCATTACCCCGTAGATGTAAATAAAGTCATCGTCATACGTCAAGCGTATTTCCGTTTGCACTTTGGCATAGGAAGAGTCGAATGGAAAGAGTTGTTTGAAGTGCGTAGCCACCTCGGCATCCTGCCAGTCTGCCTCGTCCATATTGCCATCAATCGTGATAGGTGCAGCGGCTTTTTTAATGTGCAGGCCAGGCAACTGTGCCGCTACTTGCAACGAAGTAATGAGTAAGAGGAAGGTCAGCAGGCGCACAGTAGAAAAAAGTAAAAGTAATGATACGCCAATTCGCGCAATGGCTTTTTATAAATTTGATGAGTGGTTTTACAGCTTTAAGTAAAATGCGCGTGTCAGGTTTTGATAATCTTCTGACCATGCCTCGCCTTCTCCGTGCAGAATAAGTCGCTCTTCCTTCATTGGCAACTTAACTTTTGAAAACTCCAATAGCCATCGCTCTTGTGGTTTTCCTTGGCGGGAATAGAAAGCCAAACGACTGGTAGCAAAGAGTCCGTGTCGTTCTGCCAATGATTGAAACAAGTTCCCTTCTTCAACAGGTAGAATCACGGCGAGTCGTCCATCCGTATTTAATAACCGAAGCGAATACGTTATTAATTCTTCGAACGAAAGCGATTGAGTGTGTCTCGCTTTCGCGCGATGTGCCATTGGCGGCAACTGGCTATTAATAAAGTAAGGTGGATTGCTGACGATTAAATCAAACTGAGTCGGAGAATGAAAATCTTGTAATGCATTCGGATGAACCAACATGCGGTTGCCCCAAGGGCTATTGTTAACATTTTCTTGCGCTTGCTCCGCGTCTACTGTTTCAACTTCAATGCCTTCGATGATCACTGCATCGCTGGTGCGTTGTGCCAACATCAATGCGATAATGCCACAACCGGTGCCGACATCTAAGATTCGACTAGCGCCTTCCAAATTCACCCATGCCCCAAGCAGCACCGCATCGGTGCCTACCTTCATTGCGCAGCGATCATCTTCCAGCGAAAATTGTTTGAATCGGAACACGTGTTGAGGATTGTACTAAGGCTCGAGGCTACTAGCCTCTGGCTTCAAGCTGTTATCTGAATGATTGGTCATTTGAATTTAATTTGGAATAACCTGTAACTTGTAGCCTGAGGCTAGAGGCTAAACTCAAAGTCTCCTAAACAACTTTTCAATACTTTCTACCGTCACCTTATCTTTCCAATCCGGGCCGATAGCGTGTGCCCACATGTGCGTGAGGTTGTAAGACACTTTTGCCATAGCGGTGATCTGCTCATCCGTCCAATCTTTGGCAAGACCTTGTGGCAAATCAATTTGGTGTTTGGCAATCATCGTTTTAAATTCTTTCACACCTTCGGGGTAATAATCTTCGAGGTGATTGAAGGCAATACAGTTTGCATAGCAATGGCGCGTGCCCAATATTTTAGAAAGTCCGTAGGACAACGCGTGGCATACACCCACTTCCGAATACGTTAAACTTAACCCACCCATCAAAGAAGCGACCATCAGCTTGTCATCATTCTCTGCAGTTTGTCCACTTTTTTCGCCTAAATAAATTTCGCGGCAAAGTTTCAGCGACTGTTCCGCGTAAGCGTGACTGTACGCATTGTTCAATGTTCCGTTTTCTGATTCGATGCAGTGAATGTAGGTATCCATACCTGTATAGAACCACCAGTTGCGTGGTACAGATGCAATCAAATCCGGGTCAAGCACCACTTGATTGAAAACTGTCCACTCGCATTTCAAACCTAATTTTTTCTCGGGGCCTGTCAGCACAGCTGTCATCGAAACTTCCGCACCGGTTCCGGAAATGGTAGGAACACCAATATGATAAATCCCCGGTTTCTTAATCAGGTTTAAACCTTGATAGAGTTGAGAAGAACCTTCGTTCGTAAACATCAATGAAACTGCTTTCGCGATATCCATGATCGAACCGCCGCCAATGCCGATCGCGGCAGCCGGAATACCGCGGGTGGTTTTTACGGAATCGCGGATCAAATCAATTTGTTGTGTGGTGGGCTCATATTGATCGACATCAATGTACATCACAATATCGCCCGCTTTCGTAGGAATGCGATTGGCCAACTCTTTGCCTTTGAAATAATTGTCTATCAGGTAAAGCATGAACTGGTCATTTTGATGGCGCTGTGCTTCTACGATTTCTCCCAGTTGATTGAAGCTGCCACGACCGAATACGGTCTTCTCGATTCCTTTAAAATTTTTGTGCATATCCTTATTATTCTTGTAATGGATTAACTATCGATACTTTAATTTTTACTTGTATTACTTTCAACGATTGATAAATAACTTTTAGCTGCCAGTAACATAGAGTGGTTGATTTCATCCCAATTAACAGGGGAGAGTATATCTGGCATAGGTGAACTATTTTGTTCGGCTGTCTTTACTTCAGACAGCGCAAATAAAATTGATTTATGAGATATGAAAGGGTTGTATTCTTTAAACTTTCCCAAAACAGAGGAGATTCCCATTTTTTTGAACAAAAAGAATAAATCAATATAGTCTTTCTTTTCTCTTCGTTCTGTTATAGCATTTAGTTTAAACCCGGCCAAGTCTTCCAAAGACGCAATTCGTATATCCTCAACGTGAATTGAATCTGTTTTAAAGGGGATCATCCAATTATCATACAATTCAACCCTTACTCCGTTAACTTCACCTGTAACGCGATCTGTTCCAACAAAAAAATCTGTACTGTCAAACTTTTTAGTTAGTGCATTCACTATCATTTTTTTACTCACAATTTCATTCGAGAAAAAGTCGATATCAACTGATATACGATGCCCTAATTGCAGCGCTACAGCAGTTCCTCCCACAATTCTAAATGATGCTAATTCTGGTATTGAACACAGCAATCGTGCAGTTTGAATTAATTGATCAGTTACTGTTTCCTTATGAAGCATATCTGTTTTCAGGATCGAACTGCAAGAATAAATAAGCCATTGATCTTACTAACGGCTTCATTTTATTCCTTGACAACATTTCCTTTGTCTTTTCTTCACCGTATAAATTAATCACCTCGCGAATGTCGGCTAACGTGCCATAATCAAAAACGCGAGGGATCACCCATTCCGGTGACTCCGCAATTACCTTTTCAATATCGCTTTCTTTAATATCCCAAAACAATGGTCTTCTCAGCTTCAACATCACTTACTGAATTTCTATTGAAAAGTTTTTCGCGTAATTCTTAAAAAAGGATGCCATTAGTATTCACAATGACATCCCAATAAAAATTTAAGCAGGCACGGTTGCCAATGCGTTTTTAATGCAACCCGTGATTTTCTGCGCCAGCGCTTTCACATCTTCTTCCTTCCAGGTGCAGCGGATGCCAAATGAAATCAATCGACCCACCACCTCTTGCGATTTCGGTAAGCTGAGGTTGTTGTAATCTTGTGGAGCACCCAACAAATGGATTGCCAGTGGAGCTGAAGATTTCAAATCACGTAAGTGGTTCCACTGGTTGATGAAGTGATACATGTTCGTAAACCAATAGTTGAATCCTGCTACACCGGCTTTGTTAAATTCTTCTACGGTGCGCTTCGCGCTTTCGGTGTCAGGCAACAAAATGTTGAGGAAGGTTGCTGAATCCCCGGAAGGGTCTGCCAACGTGCTAAAGCTTACGCCCTCAATTTTTGATAACTCAGCCGTCAATAATTTTTTGTATTCGCGATTCTTCTCACGAATGAAAGGCACCTTGCGCGTTTGTGCCAAGCCAATCGCAGCGTTGATTTCACCAATGCGGTAGTTGAAGCCCAGCACCGGATGATTTTCCATGCCACGGTTGTTGCCCACGTGATCGTGGCCGTGATCCGAGAAGCTGTCCGCAAAGTGATACGTTTGTTCATCATTCGTCACCATCACGCCCCCTTCACCACACGTAGCTATTTTAAAGAAGTCGAATGAGTAGCAGCCCGTCTTACCGAAAAGTCCTACCGAAGTGCCTTTATACGAAGCACCAAACGCCTGACCGGCATCTTCAATCAATACAATATTTTTCTCTTTGCAGATTTGCAAAATCTCATCCAGCTTCGCCATGCCACCGCACATGTGCACGAGCATGATCGCTTTTGTCTTAGGCGTAATGGCCGCACGAATTCCTTCCGGACTCAAACACAGCGACTCATCAATTTCAGCAAACACCGGCAACGCACCGGCATACAATACCGCCTCTACCGAAGCGATGTAGGTAAATGGAGGTACAATCACTTCATCGCCTGCGCCTATGCCGGCAGCAGCCAATGCACACGCTACGGCTGTTGATCCGCTCGATACCGCATGCGCAAATTTAGCACCGGTAATTTTGCGTACTTCAGCTTCAAACTCACGCGCCTTCCAAATATTGTTGCGCTGCGCATCGTGATTATAACGAAAAAGGATGCCCGTTTCCAGCACATCGTTTACCTCTTTGCGTTCTTCTATTCCAAATAATTCGGTTCCTGGCATAATTGATAAAGATTAGGCTGCAAAAATACAAAATCTAGCTATGCCAACGGAAAAAATGTGGCTATCAAAATCAATGTCATTAAGTTAGCTCCATTGAAATCCTCACTTGTGGAGAGGAACTAGGTGAGGTTTAGAATTTGGCTAAACTAAACGACATTGGCCATCAAAACAGGGTTTTTAGAACCCATTTTTAGCTGGGGGCCTGCCACTCGAGGCGAGGTGGCACCGCGCTTTTCGCTCTACTCCTCGTGGCGCGAAGCGCGCCACTGCGGGGTGCCGCTTCAATCGCTGGCCCGCGCACGGTACGAAGCGTATCACATCGTTTACAAGCACGTCAAATTTAATCAGTGCATAGGTTTTTGGATAGAGAGATAAGTATATTTACTTCGTTTGAAAATCACGACTAATTCTTAAGTCCAATTCATCATAAACTATGTCATTTCGTCTCTTTCTATACATATTTTTAACAATCATACTCACTTCGTTCGCTCTACTAGGTTTCTTCTTGGATGCCTATGTGTTTGCCATGGTGTGTTTCATCTTAACCGTGCTGAGCGCTTGCGGAATCTATTCCGCACTCATTACCTACCAGCGTATCAAACTGGTCGATTCTCATCTTATCCTAATAAAAATCATTGAGAAAAACCAGACCCTTGATTTGGAAAAACTACAAGAGTGGCAAGAGAAGCGCTATTATTTGCGAAGCTCTTTGCGCCGGTCGCTTATATTATTTTTTCCAAATGACCGACGTTTGCTACTCTCAAATAAAGATCAGCCCGAAGAGTTTGAAAAGCTCGCACACTTTTTACTAACCAATCCCATCACCGCCATCCTCGATCATTCACCGGACAAAGAATTAATGGCCACCCGCGATATGCCTTTCGAACCTGAAAAAATATTTAAGGCGTGCATCACCTCTTCTTCATTTCAAGCGTGGTGGGTAGCGCCGGATGAATCCTCGTATGCAGCCGACTTTAATCCTACACTAGGTGGAGCCTTGCATATCAGTATGCACGGGTTTGGAAAGGTGAAGGTGATGCAAGGCGTTTTTAAAGAAATTAAGGCACCGGAGTTAATAGCTTGGACGCAGCCCGGCCCGGTTCCAGTTGAATGGCAAGTGATCATTGCTAAGAAAACTCCAAAACAATCCACGGTTACACTCAATGCCATTTATCCATCCTTACCAAAAGCAGATGTAGTGCGTGCAGAGGTTATCAAAGCAAACCAGCAGCGACTGGAACAATTGGAGTTGCTTCTTTCAAGGGTGATTTAGTGATGAAGTCAAACCTTATCAAATTGACAGCAGCTATCGTTTTGTTTTACTTGGTAAGTTATGTTGCTTTTCGTAACACCTATATTGAAGTGTGGCAGAAAGATGGTAAGAGGTATCTGATCTTTCCCAAAAATCAAATTTGGATTTATTACTTTTATCGACCGCTCACTTACTTTGACGGTAAGATCACCACACTGCAATTCCATATCGGTCCACATCAATAATAACTCAAATGAACCTTTCCCTAAGCACCCTCATTCTTTTTGTTCACCAAATTGAGCAACAGAAAAAATTTTACCGCGATGTGTTTCAGTTGGAAGTGGTAGAAGAATACTCGACCTGGGTTTTGTTCAAAACGTCTTCATGCAGTCTTGGCTTGCATCAAATTCCGGAGGAGTATATCGGAGATGATCCTAACTTTCAGGTCGACAATAATGTCAAGCTGGTTTTTGATGTGGCTGATGTTCCGCTTCAACAATTCCACGATCAACTGATGCAACAAGGCGTGCGCTTGCAGCCCATCACTAGCTTTGAAAATTATCCGTTTGATCTTTGCGATGGAAAAGATCCGGAAGGAAATGTATTTCAACTGCGCCAACGGAAAAACGCATGAACTTTTTACTCACAGGCATTGAAACCGAGCGAATTCACTTTCGCGAAATACAGGTGACCGATTCACCTGAGTGGATTCAATTTTTTGAAGACCCTGCTTCATTTCAGTATTGGAAGGAGGAACGTGCCCTTCCAGAACTTGAATGTGTACGCTGGTACGAGAAACAACAATGGCGTTATCACAACAATCGGGGAGGCATGAATGCACTCATTGAAAAAACGTCTGGCAAACTTATTGGTCATGCCGGGCTGGTGGTTCAAACAGTGGATCGCATCACCGAACTTGAAATCGCTTACTCACTCATGCCGGCTTTCCGTGGAAGAGGCTTCGCATCGGAAGCCGCACAGCAATGTAAAATCACGGCCTTTGAAAATCAGTGGGCCACGTCGTTGATTTCGATTATCAGTGTTACGAACACGCCTTCCATTCAAGTCGCCACACGCAACGGCATGATCATCGACAAGAAGACGATCTATAATGACAATGAAGTTTATATATTTCGCATTACGAATGCGCATCTCTAAAAATATTTTTTTATTCACTTCAACCCGTTCTCTTCTCCAAAAGAGAAGGGCCGATGGAAATTTTAGAGATGCGGAAAAGTTTTTTTTCAAACTATCCTAAAAAGTTTTTGCAACATGATTCGACTGTGTTTATTTTTCTTTTGTTTCAATAGCCTTTCATCCCTTATGGCACAACCTACCATTGCACTCTACTCGTCCGGAATTCCTAACTCCATACCCAATTCCACCATTCGCGAAAAGCAAGAAGTGGGAGCGGATGGCATTTTACGAATCACGGAAGTGACCGAGCCTTCACTTACGGTCTACCAACCCGAGGCACGAATTGCTAACGGAACAGCAGTGATTATTTTTCCAGGTGGAGGTTATTGGCTCTTGGCTGCCGGACATGAAGGGGCCGATGTGGCTAAGAAATTTGCAGAGATCGGAGTGACCGCATTTGTGTTAAAATATCGGTTACCCGATGTGCGATTGCAAGTCAACCCAACCATTGCGCCTCTTCAAGATGCACAGCGCGCCTTGCAATTGGTACGTGATCGTGCTTCGGAGTTTCGCATTGATCCCACCAAAGTGGGTATCCTTGGTTTTTCCGCAGGCGGACATTTGGCGAGCACAGCCGCTACGCAATCTCAAAATGCTAAAGTTGACAATCCAACAAAAATTAATTTGCGCCCCGATTTTCAGATATTGATTTATCCGGTGATCAGTTCAGATCCGACTATCGCTCATGGAGGATCTTTTGAAAAATTGTTGGGGAAAGAAAGTACGGCAGCGCAGCGTAACGCATACTCATCCGACAAGCAAGTAACTAAACAAACCCCACCTGCTTTTCTTGTTCACGCCAGCGATGATGGAGGTGTGAGTTCGCTTAATAGCGTGCGCTATTACGAGGCACTGTTGCAAAACAAAGTCCCTGCTGAATTGCATTTGTATCAGCGCGGTGGCCATGGATTTGGATTGAAAAATACCACCACCGAAGATGCGTGGTTTGACCGATTAAAAAATTGGATGAAGGCAAATGGTTGGTTGTAAATTAATTTTTTATTCCAACGCTTTCAACACATCGCGCACAAACGCATTCACATCAAAGTCTCTTTTCTCACCCTCGGTCTGTGTCTTCACAGACCGAAACAAACTAAGACTTGATACATGTGATGAGTGGTCTGTGAGGACACAGACCACGGTTTGGGATATAAGATTAAATAGTTATGAAAGGTGGTCTGTGAGGACACAGACCATGGAATAAAAAATAGGATGAAGGCGAATGAGTGGTTATAAATTAATTTTTTACTCCAACGATTTCAACACATCGCGCACAAACGCATTCACATCAAATTCTTCACCCTCGGTCTGTGTCATCACAGACCGAAATCCTGTTCCTCGGTCTGTGTCCTCACAGACCGAAATCAAACAAAGATTTAAGTGCTTGTTATGGGTGTTCTGTGTGGGCCATATCACGGATTGGATTAAACGATCATTTGTGGTGGTCTGTGATGACACAGACCACGGATTGGGTTTGGGATATAAGATTAAATAATTATGAAAGGTGGTCTGTGAGGACACAGACCACGGAATACAGATGAAGACGAATGGTTGGTTGTAAAATGATTTTTTACTCCAGCGATTTCAACACATCGCGCACAAACGCATTCACATCAAAGTCTCTTTTCTGACTGAGACCCAGACGCACGATAACTACATCGCGGGATGGAATCATGATCACCGATTGCCCTTCGAAACCATCCATCAGATACATATCATTTGGCACATTGGGAAACCGCTTGTCGTTCGGATTATTTTTGTTCCCGGCATTCAACCAGATTTGCGCACCATACTCACCTTGCGGAGCCGCCTCGGCAGGCGTAGTTGAATATTGCACCCATCCTTGTGGAAGAATTTGCTCGTTGTTCCAAATCCCATCTTGCAAATACAATAAACCAAATCGCGCCCAATCGCGCGCGGTTGCGTAGCTGAAAGACGATCCCACGAAAGTGCCGGAAGCATCCGGCTCGATCACCATGCTGTACGCGCCCAATTTATGAAACACTTCGCGATAGGGAAACAACGTGTAGTCAGCATCGCCAATCGTTTGTTTGGTGATGCGCGAAATGATGTTGGTGGTGCCACTGCTGTAATACCACTTAGTGTTTGGAGCCACCTCGGCTTTCGATTGTGCAGCATAGGCTCCAGCATCTTGCTTTCGGAAGAGCATATTCGTGGCGGTGCTGGGTCCGCCGTACACTTCTTCCCACGCAAGGCCGCTGCTGGCTTGTAGTAAATTGTGCAGCGTTATTTTGGAACGCTCATCGTTTTTCCATTCGCTGACAAGCGCAGGTTCCGATACTTTCAGTTTCCCTTGTTTCACCAACACACCCACGATGGCGTTGGTAATAGTCTTCGTCATACTCCATCCGATCAATCGGGTTTCTGCGCTGAAGCCGGGCGCATATTTTTCGGCAATGATATTTCCTTTATGAAGTATGACCACTGCACGTGTGTTCACCTGATTGGCGGTATCGGGTTCGGTAAATGCTGCTTCAACTACTTCATTTAACCTGGTGTTGTGTGCCAGCAAAGAATCAATCACGCGATTTCCATTCGGCCACGCAATGGTATCTTGATTGACGACTGGTTTTGCAATTACCGGAATAGGTTGCTTTCTCAATTCTTCTTCACTGATTTCAGAAACCAATGTACAGCCTAGGCCTTTGCGATAAATGGCTTTTCGTTCACTTAAACCAAACACAGATCCTGTAGCGGATGAATCTTCAACATGGGCCTCGAATGTTCCTAAGTTGATGAGGGCGCCTCCCAGTTCTTGTGCAATGACTTGCTGGGGATCGCGGCCGGCCACAAATACACACGAGCATAAATTTTTAGCACCGTATCCGGAAATTATGGGTAGTGCTTGTGAGAGATAATATGTTCCATAGCCGAGTGCAGCCAATAAAACAAGAAGCAGGAGGCGTTTGATCAATTTCATTCGATTCGATTAATTGTTTTTGTTAAGAACACATCTAAAAAATTTCTTTAGACCACCTCAACCTATTCCCTTATCCACAAGAGAAGGTCATTTGAGTTTTTAGAAGTGTGCAATTATGTTGGCTGCAATGGCTCATATACTTTTTCTTTCCACGTGTGGAGCAACGGATGCATGCGCGCGTACCACAGTGGAGGAACCAGCGCCATTAAAATCATGGTGGGATATCCGTGAGGTAGTTGCGGGCTCTCGTCGTAATGGTTCAGCACCTGATAGCGCTTGATAGCATTGGCATGGTGATCGGAGTGGCGCTGCAATTGGAATAAGAAGAAGTTGCTGATCAGGTGACTGGCATTCCACGAGTGCAATGGATTGACCCGTTCGTATTTTCCCGTGGTATCCCGCTTGCGCACTATGCCGTAGTGCTCAATGTAGTTTACCAACTCCAATAGTGTGAAGGCAATCAAACTCTGTGTAGCGAAGAACAGGGGCACTTCCCAAGCTGGTCGCCCGAACCACAGGCTAATCATTAGTGTGATCATTCCGCAAAACAAGATGGGTGCAAGCGCAAATGAGATCATCTCGTTTCGCCAGTGCCAAACAGAAAGACCTTTGCGCTGCAGACTTTCATTTTCCAGCTGCCATGCGTGCGCGTAGCCGTGAAACACCGAGCGGAACCAAAACGAGTAAAAATTTTCCTCATAGCGAGCCGTAGCCGGATCGTCGGGCGTGGCCACTTGCACATGGTGCCCGCGGTTGTGTTCAATATAAAAGTGCATGTAGCACACCGTCATCAGAAGTACTTTGCTATACATCTGTTCGAGTTTCGATTTTTTGTGCCCCAGTTCATGAGCTACTGTAATGCCAATGCCGCCCGTTACCAGCCCTACCCCCAGAACAAACGCCACCCACTCAAGCGGTGATGTGAGACGATTGACAGACACGGCAAAACACGCCCACACCACGAAGGCCACCTGAACGTACGTCCACACGTACGTAACGAACCGGTAGAACCATTCTTCGCTGATGAGAGGCACTTGCTCTTTGGGCACATTTCGGGTATCTAAGCCAACTGCATAGTCTGCGATGGGGATTAAGACAAATACGAAAATGGCAGTTAGTAGATTCCAATAGCCACCGGCATAAAAGCCGATGATGACCAAAGTGGGGAGAATGAAGGCGATAAAGAAACCTGTTTTTTTGATCAGACTCATAGTTTAAAGTTAACAAAAAAATGGCAACGGACATACTCCTATTAAACCACCAAAAGTGGATGTGTTTTATTTACACAAAAGATTATTTAGCTTACGCCACGTTACAAAAAATGATCAAAAGCTTTTTGCAGATATTAAAATTTCCGGATGAGGAAAATGGCTTGTCAGAAGAGTTGAGGGCAGTGGTAGGAAACAGGTTGATAGTGCTCATCATGGTACTGAGTTTTGTGTATTATCTCGTGGACCGAGGGATCAATTCAAACGTTACCAGCTTACTGTTCATTTCCATTTCTGCCTCTTGTATCCTGGTTTTGGTCGTCAACGGAAAAGGATACTATAAATTAGCTAAGATCATTGGCCTCCTTCTCTTTAACTTTATCTTGTACAACATCAGTGCCAGCCAGGATTTTTCCACCGGTGTTCAGTTGCATCAGATAACGGCCGCGTTTGTGGCGCTCATCCTTTTTGGCTATGTGGAACGATGGTGGGGAATCGCATTTACCGCTCTTAGCTTTTTCTCGTTTGCGCTGGCCTTTTTTACAAAGGCTTCCCTGCTTTCTTTTAAGCATTTTAACGAGTATCAGATCAGCATTTTGTTCATGCTAAATATCACCGTTTTTGCGGCCATCAATCTCTACTTGACATACATGATTTTGCGTCTCAACTATAAAGTAGAACGAGCACTTTTGTTTCGCAATCAGGAATTAAAAAGAACTAACATAGAGCTCGACCGCTTTGTGTACAGCGCCTCGCATGATCTACGCGCTCCGCTAAATTCCATCGCCGGGCTCATTAATTTACAACGACTCGATCCGCAGTCTACTGTGTACAGCGAAATGATCCAAAGCAGGGTCACGATCATGGATAAGTTTATTCGCGATATCATCGACTACTCGCGTAATTCGCGTGTAGAGGTGATGAAGGAACCTATTCGCTTAAAAAGTATTGTGCATGAGATTATAGAAATGTTGAGTGTTTCTCAAGTTACCCATGCCATTGATTTTCAAATTGAGATGGAAGACTCGTTAGAAATCGTTTCAGATGTGGCCCGCATCCGTGTGATCTTAAACAACTTAATTTCGAATGCCATCAAATATGCCGATCAAACGAAAGGCGACTCGTTCGTGCGGATACGTGCGTGGCGCGAGCCGACCCGATCGATTATTTCTGTGGAAGACAACGGGATTGGCATTGAGCCCAATCTGTTGCCGAAGATATTTGAGATGTTCTACCGCGCTACTACCATATCCACAGGTTCGGGGTTAGGCCTGTACATTGTTAAGGAATCGCTTGAAAAAGTAAACGGGACGATAGAAGTGCGATCGGAGTTTACCAAGGGCACCACGTTTCAGGTTGTTTTGCATGAGTAGCTGAAACAAACACGTTGCTTCGTTGTTAACTATCAGAAGTTGCTGAACAGCAGCGCTCTTAAAATATACACCAATTCCGCTTGACGGATCAAAAACCCCATAAAATGAAAACAGTTTTAATTACCGGAGGAAGTAAAGGCATTGGTTATGGCATCGCAGAAGTAATGATTCGCGCCGGATGGAATGCCGCCATTACAGGACGCAATCAAGCGCAGGTAGAAGAAGCAGCAGTACAATTGAATGCCATTCGCAAAGACAGCGCATTGGGCATTGTAGCCGATGTGCGTAACCTGGCGCAGCAACAAGCAGCCGTTGCTCAAGTTTTGATTACGTGGGGACAACTGGATGTGATGGTGGCAAATGCAGGCATCGGCCATTTTGGTTCCATTGAGACATTGACCGAAGAGCAGTGGCATGAAACGATGGACACGAACCTGACCGGTGTTTTTTACAGCGTGAAGGCCAGTGTGGAGGCGCTCAAGAAAACGAAAGGATACATTATTACCATTGCCAGCCTGGCAGGCACGAATTTCTTTGCGGGTGGCAGCGCCTACAATGCGAGTAAGTTTGGATTGGTTGGTTTTACACAAGCCATTATGCTCGACTTGAGAGCACATGGCATTAAAGTGAGTACGATTATGCCGGGATCGGTGGCTACCTATTTTGCCGGCCACGTGCCCAACGAAAGCGATGGTTGGAAAATTCAACCGGAGGATGTGGGGCAGATTGTATTGGATTTATTGAATATGAATCCGCGCACACTGCCTAGCAAGATTGAAGTACGGCCATCGGCTCCTGCCGGTAAGTAGTCGTATTGTTCGCTAATCTTTAAACGTCAGTTTGAAAAATAGCAGGGTAGAAGCAAGCACCAGTGTAAGTAAGTTGGCGGCGATCACGGGAATGTCGTTGACAAGGATGCCATAGGCCAGCCACATGGCAACGCCTGCGCAGAAAAAGAGAAACATGCCCAGCGATAAATCTTTTGCCGAGCGACTCTTCCAGGTTTTGACAACCTGTGGAAGAAATGCGATGGTAGTAAATGCACCTGCGGAAAGACCTAATAGTTGAACCGGATTCATAATGATGTTGATTTAATTCTTTGCAAATGTACGACTTCGGCTCCGCGTCGGTTGCGAGATGTAATTTATTCCCCTAGAAAGTTCAGAAAAACGATTGCGGTAATTTTAGTGGATGTTTTATGCGAGTTGGTTGATTAGAGGTCTAATATCCGCAGCTTTGTTCTTCGGTTCATTTTGATTTTGTTGCTGATCAGCAGCTTCGCCACAACGCCTACACCGATGATGGTGCCGCTTATTGCGACGGTATGACTATCTATTTTGCCGGTATTGAGAGCATCTAGCACTACGTATCCGCCGCCGGTGATGAGCGAAAGCTGCGCAATTTTATAGCGTAACCACCATCTGGTTTTCTCATCGATATAAAGACAACGGATGGTAGCGATGTTGGCTTCAAAGCCGTTAAATACAATTACGCTGTCGCGGAAGCCGGTGATGGTTGCCGTTATCTTCGATTTTCTATCTTTTAATTGAAAAGAAATCACATCGCCTATTTCATAGTACACATTCTTGTTCTTGTTTTTCTTTTGAAGCATTAATAGCGTGTGCGGTGTGCGAAGTTTTATTTTGTTGGAAGGTTGTTGCGCTATTCCGAAAAGGTGGAGAGAGAGCATTGCACAGGCAATCAGAAGTGTAGTTCTCATTTGATTAGGTTTGGGTGACTGGATGATGATTTCTGATGCCAAAAAGTTTATTTTGACTGACGAGTCATGTTTCATTTTTTTACATTTAAAATTTATGATTGAAAGTCAATCGGTTCCCAAATTTTATATACGAAACGGCTCTTTATTTTTCTTCAAAGCCATCCAATGCCTGAAGTAATGTTAAATTTGATTATGAAATGAGTTTGAATGTAGCGTTCAACTAATTATGTCTGTAATGGATACGGATAAGAAGGAAGTAAAATTTATTGGGTTCACCATTATTACCTGGTTTTTGTGGGATTTACTTTTTGATTTGGTAGGGGTAGTGATCAATGCGCTGGAACGAGAAGTGGTGGGTGATTTTTTTTTCTCCGAACTGCAATCGCTTCTGTTTAAGTTACTCGTTTTTGGTGTTGTATTTATTTTCACCTTCGCCCTGACCCGAAGAGAGAGGCTATCGATTTATCTGTATTGCGTATTTCAGATGGTTATCTTTCATTTCATCTTTATTGCCAATCTAACCAGCGAGACGGGCAGGCTTCAGTTTTGGGCCAGAACAGAATCGTGGGATTACAAGTATATTGAAGCTCATCTGCAAATTTTATCATTTCGCCTGGATACCGTTTATCCCATGTATGGCATTTTCGATGAGGGAATGTTTATACCCGATAGTTTATGGCTTTTTTATTTCAGGTGGATTATTCTGACACTAAGTTACTTGTTGCTAATTACCTGGTTAACGGATCAGGTTTACAGGAGATGGTTCAAGAAGGCTTTTAAGTTGGATTAAAGCGGATAGGTAGAGGTTCAATTTTATCTTTTGCCTCTGTTTGAATTAGTCTCCGAAAAATATATCCGTTTTTAATCGTTTTTAAACGTAATTATTCGATTACTAGACGGATAATAGTTGCTTGATCAACTATTGTTGTGCAAAAAAGTTAGCGTGGAAACGATCGAATTATTACCTCTTTGGCATAGAGAAAAATTGTGCATTGCGATTCGAGGCAAGCTGGAGTCGCACGCCAACCGTATCATCCGCAATTTTCCTGACCGACAGTATAGCAAAACACATAGCTGCTGGTATGTTAAGCATTCTCCGGCAACCCTCGATTTGCTGTTTCATTCTCTCTCGGGTGTTGCTTCTGTCATACTGCCTATGGCCTTTGACGAACAGAAACAGTCCGTACCTGTTCCTAAAAAGAAAATAGCGCCCTTGCCCACAGGCTATAGTGATTGTTTGATACGGATGCGCTATAGTGAGAGCACGCGGATTACCTACGAGAATCAGATGCGTCTTTTTACCGAATTTATTCAACCCCTGTCAATCCATGAAATTACTAAAGAAACGGTAGACCGTTATATGCGTTATCTGGTGGAAAAACGTAAGGTGTCTGTATCGACCCAGAATACGGCGATCAACGCTATTAAATTTTATTTAGAGCAAGTAAACAAAGGAGAGCGGAAATTTTATTATGTGGACCGGCCCATAAAGGAAAGACTTTTGCCCTCTGTTTTGTCTGAGGAAGAAATGCATAAGATGCTCGGTTGTGCTAAAAATACGAAGCATCGTTGTATGATGTTTATGCTCTATTCGGCAGGCTTACGAATAAGCGAGCTGTTGAATTTGAAGTGGCAAGACATAGACCAGGATAGAAATGTGATTTATATCCGGAGTGGCAAGGGGCGTAAAGATCGGATTACGCTGCTTTCCAAGCTTGCTTTAGATTATCTACGGCATTATCGGACTCTCTATCAGACCAAGGAGTGGTTATTTGAGGGGCCGGAAGGAGGGAGGTACTCGCCGAGGAGCGTAAACCAGTTTATTCATAAATACAGCAAGCAAGCCGATATTCGTAAAAGAGTGAGTGCCCATACCTTGCGGCATAGTTTTGCGACTCACCTTCTGGAGCGGGGTACAGATTTGCGTTACATTCAAACTTTGCTGGGTCATGAGAGTAGTTTGACTACAGAAAGATATACCCATGTGACCAAGAGAGGTTTCGAAAAACTGGTCAGTCCTTTGGACAATTTGGCAAAAGGCTTAAATTTAGACAGCCAATAACGGCATATCGGAGACTTTGTCTCCGATATACCAACGTTGTAGGCAACCCCTTAAAAAGTTCAGTGTAACATGACAATCAAGAAAAATATATTTTTCATTTTGAGTATTACTTCACTTGTATTCACGGTGGACAATATTCAAGGACAAGTTCTAACGCTGACAAAGAAACAGGCAAATGAAGATTACAAAGCGTTGAGGTTTGCATTGGAGTACGTACATCCGAGATTATATAAATATGACGACAAAAAAACGGTGGATGCCCGTTTTGACAGTCTTAGCGGACGAATTAACAATAACATTTCGGGATTAGACTTTCTTGCTCTTGTAAGTAAAACTAACGCAGCAGTCCGTTGTGGGCATCTATACACTATTCCTCAAGGTCAATTAGCCACGGAAATTTTAGTTAAAAAGGTAGTACCTTTTCATATTAAAATCCTGGAGGACAAGCTTTACATCCTAAATGACTGTAGTAGTTCATCCATTCTAAGCGGTTCACAAATTTTGACCATCAATGGGAAAAGTGACAGGCAAATATTTGATGCTATAATACCGGGAATAGCTTCAGATGGGTATATCCAAACCAGGAAGCTGAGACTAATGGAAAGATATTTCTTTTATCAATTTCATGGCTTTGACCTGTACTACCATCTTCATGTTGACAGAAGTGATGTTTTCAAAATTGAATACATAGAGTTTGGAACAAACAAGAGAAAAACCGTTACGGTAAAAGGCATATCAATTGATGAGCGACAAAAGATACTGCTGAAAAAATACTCAATTGACGAGGCTGGTTGGTTTAATGCTCCTTCACCAAAATTTGAAATAAACAAACAAAACGACTTTGCATTGCTGACAGTTTCTCGCTCATTTTATGACAAGACTATTGACCCAAATTTTGATTCATTACTCAATTCGGCCCTTATAATAGAAAGGGACACGTCAAATCTATTGTACAACAATGACGATGAATACATGAGAAGAATCAATGACAATTTATGGATTAATAACTATGAGTACAGTGATAATCTCACGTTCAGACAGCCAAAGGACAATGTTTTCACAGGTAAGTTATATGTGTTAATAAATGGCATTAGTTTTTCGAGTGCTGCTGACTTGGTTTCTGACCTAAAGAAAACCACGGACGCAGTCTTTATTGGAGAGGAAACAGGTGGAGCGTATGAAGGACCGACAGGTGGTGACAATATCGTTATCCAATTGCCGAACAGCAAAATAATGATTCGAATTTCCCCAAACATTCACATTGGACACATGTACCAAAAGCACCCCATTGGACGAGGCGTATTACCGACACATCCAACTAAATATACAATCAAGGACATTGTGGACGGAAAAGATTTAGAAATGGAATTGGCGAGGACCTTGATTGAAAATAAAAGTAGGTGAAGGGGCAGCCGCCAACAATAGCTATGAGCCATTGTTTTATTAATTATTTTTAAAGGCCAGAACAACGGCTCATAGCTAGACGTTGTGCGTAATGTTTTTCTGGACAGTTTTGATCAATGATTAGCGAGTTGACATACAAAGTAGTTGCATATTCGGACTTGACGACTGTGAACGGGGACGACTGTGTTGACTGGGCAATTGAGATGTTACAACTAGGACATGAGACACCTTCACTATTAATTCTCGCAGGACTGAGTAAACCGACAAATCAGTTTGAAGTGCGGGACTATTTAAAAAGAGCACTGAGTGAACTAAAGCTGGACGAGAAAACAGGGGACGATGCAACTTTAAGTTATAGTAGCTATTACATAACAAAAATTGCAGCTGGACAAGAAGTCAAAAGAAATTTAGGCATGATTTATGAATTTTGTCTAGCGAGAAGTTATGAGAAAGTAATCTACGACTTCTATTTGCTTTATTGGGCATGGGACGACTTGGACTACGGAAATGACTATCAAGCATACTGGCCAGACGCTAACAAAAAGAACATTGAGCAAATCGTAATTGAGACAGCTAAGAAATGGGTTTCAGAGAATGAAAAATACTACGCACAACAATAGCTAAATGCTAGCGGGCGGGACTGTGCGTCATTGCAGTTTGTAGTTCTTTATTTAACTTTATCATATTGGACAGGGCGAAGTTGTTTAATCGCCCGCCAGCATTTAGCTGACCGTTGGTGGCAATTGGTGCGCTACGAAATAAAGAAGTCTGATGATAAAAAAGTACAATGAATAAAACTATCCCAATACAGACTTTACATTTATTTCCGACAATTGATAGAATGTTAATCGAATTACTGAATTCATTGACAGATGACGAATGGAATGCTCAGACTGTTGCAAAACTTTGGAAGGTAAAAGATGTAGCATCTCATTTACTTGACGGTAATTTGAGAACATTATCTATTTCAAGAGATGGATTTTTTGGAGAGAAAACAGATAATATAAATTCATTTAAAGATTTAGTTGCTTTTCTGAATAATCTGAATTTAACTTGGACAAATGCTACTAAGAGAATCAGCCCAAAAATGTTGACCTTTCTTTTAGAAGTTACAGGACATCAATACACTCAACATCTTAATTCGTTAGAACCATTTTCAAATGCAATATTTTCGGTGGCGTGGGCGGGGCAAGAAGTATCTCCTAATTGGTTCCATATTGCAAGAGAATACACCGAAAAGTTTTTGCACCAGCAACAAATTAGGGACGCAGTTAATAAACCAGGATTAATGACTGAAGAGTTATTTTATCCTTTCATTGACACATTAATGTATGCTTTTCCATTTACCTTTAAAGAAGTAGCGGCAGATAATGGAACAACTGTTTCTTTAATTGTTACAAGTGATATAGGTGGACAATGGAATGTTGTCAAAACGGATCAAGGTTGGATACTAGATAAACAAGTCAGTATTAAATCTAATGCTATGGTGAGGATTGACCCGAACATAGCTTGGAAATTATTTTCAAAGAGTTTGAGACCTGAACAAGTAGCTGATAAAGTTGAAGTATCGGGAGACAAGGTATTGGGACAAGAGGTTTTGAAAATTGTGGCTTTTATGGCCTGATTTATCGAGAAAATTTAGGGGACGAAGTACCAACTGCCACCAACAAAATGCATAATCAATGGCGGAGTTTAGTGTAAATTTGTAGTTTAGTTTTTTAAAATACGTTTGGTGTCGTGGGACAGTGACGCGCTTCGAATTCCCGCCACTGCTTATGCACAAACGTTATGCACAATGCCGCGCGGACAGAGCAGTGGCCACTGCGCGTTGGCACATTTGCTTGCCACACATCCATCGCGATACCAAAGCAAGCAAAATAGCCAATTCTTTCCACTCACATTGACAACCATTATATATGGAGACAAAATTTGTAATTGACATTGGGACACCTAAGAAGTCGTTTGAAGCAAGTCTAAATTTGCCGGGTAATAATCGACTGATCTTTTCAGCACCATTTGGCTGTGGTAAGACTTTTTTCCTAAAGCGTTTTTTTTACGAGTCCTCAAACTTTCTTGCTCTACATCTATATCCGGTTAATTATTCTGTGAGTAAGAATGAAGATATTTTTGAGTTAATTAAATATGATATTCTGTATGAATTGCTAAGCAAGAAAATCTCATTGGACAAATTGGAAGTTAGCTTTTCAGAGGCAATACCATTCTTAGATTCAGAAGAACAAACAAAGGCGATTGGACAATTTCTTTCCTTTGTCCCAAAACTCGGCAAGACAGTTGTTGACGTTTTTTCGGAGATAAAGAAATTAGGGCAAACAATTGATGAAAAGCGTAACAAACTAGGCAAAGACGAAAGTGAGGAAATTAAACAGTTTGCAGACAGCATCCATAAGACAAAAGGAAGCATTTATGAAATTGATTTCTATTCAAATTTGATTATTGACCTCGTTAAGAGACTAAAACATGAACAAGGAAAAGAGATCGTTTTGATAATTGATGATCTCGATCGAATCGATCCAGATCATATTTTTCGGTTGCTGAACATTTTCGCTTCACATCTGGACTTAGAAAAAAGCGAAGAGAATAAATTCGATTTTGATAGGATCATTTTTAGCTGCGATATTGAGAATGTCCGAACAATTTTTCATAATAAGTTTGGCCAGGACGTAGATTTCAGTGGATACGTTGATAAATTCTACAGCCGTGAAGTTTTTGAATTCAATAACAAGACATTAATCGCGCAGTCAATTATTAAGATTTTAACGTCAATAAAAATTGACAAGAAACAAGATGATCTGAATTACATCAGCAATAGTTCGAAGGTGGGGTTTGCTTACATAAAATATTTCCTAATATCATTTGTTAGTTCCAATGCGATCAACCTCAGGATTCTCTTGAAATTGGCCAACAAAGAGTATCAAATTCGGAATTACTATTTCTATAGTAACCGGAGACAAATCCGAAATTGGAGAATATCGATTTTAATGACTTTCGACTTTTTAGTTGATCTGTTTGGTGACCACAAAGCACTTTCACGGGCAATTGAAAAAACTAGTTTTTTATCGAAGGTTCCGGACGATCTTGGGGTTGATGATGATCATATTTTTCATCTGTGTGGGGAATTAATGCTATTAGCAGATATTAATAACAGTAAGATTACTGCATCGGACACAAGTAAACCACCTTACAGTATTAACTTAGACGGACTAGTTTACAATTATCAAATTGAAATGTACGACTTTAGGAATGAGCGATTCTCATCCTATTTGGTCAATGCGACTGGACAACGCCTTCGTTCAATTGACAACTTTGATATTAAGATTGTAATCCAAAAGGCATATGATTCTTACTTGAAACTGGATAAACACTATTAGGTCATCAATTGAACCACACCAATGCCAAAGCCGCTCATTCCGACACGCAGTCTAAGCTTTGGCATCCGTGTGGTTGAGTGTAGCATAAGCGCGGCACTGTGCATAACAATATGTATTGGTCATAGCGGGGTGAAGTCCAAATTAGAAGATTATTTTTCTTATTTTCGTTTCAGCTCGTGGAAAGGGCGCGGCTTCGAAAACCCGCTACGCCCAATACACCAGCGTTGGCAGTAATTTTTGCGAGACCTCGAGACAGATTAGCGAAAGACTAAATGATGAACAAAATAATAAATAAAGGCGACTGGTTCCTCGTTGAGATTATTGAGCGATGTGAACCGGTCAACTCCAATAAAAAACAAGACTTGAGACGCTGCATTGTTTGGGGTAATTATCATTTAATTAGAGCGACATCGCCTGATATCGCATTTTGACAAAGCAGAGAAATTAGGGAAATCTGGAAGCTACAAATTTACTAACTCGGACAAACTAAAAATGAAATGGGAATTTGTTGGCATCGGTGACATACTTCCAATTTATGAGGACATAGAACACAAAGCTGAAATAATGTGGACTGACTACGGATTCATTAGCGCCAGACGGTCCGACAGATTCGCAAAGACTAAGAAGGAATTGTTAAAAGGAATAAAACCTAAAAAAAAGTAAAAACTACTGCCAACAATAAGTTTGCGCAAGGCGGGGCGGACGTGTGGCTTGTAAGGTTCGCGTTTTTTTAGTTCATTTATCTTGCGGACAGGACGCAGGCATTAACTTCCCGCGCTGACGCAAACTTTAGCGTTGGCGGCAATATTTACTGGACAAAGAATCGTGAAAGAAAAACCAAAAACATATGACGTTGATTCAGCTATTGAACTTATCGTCAATTCCGACAGTGAATTGAAAGAGAGGTGGGACAGGTATATTCACGAGGAGTACAAGGACAATACTGACACTTCAACCAGATTGATTTACACAGACATTGGAGAAGTGAGCCGGTTCATTATTGAAAAATTCAAGACGAATCAGACAGAAAATTTTGGACTCATTTTTTCCAACATTGAAAGCATTCTGACTAACTGCGACCACCGGACAAGAGAATTCATAACAATCGGACTTTTTGAAGGCATCCAGAATAGTAGCGGTGGAGAAATCGACTACTATTTCGGATTTAACAAATGGCTTTACACGCTTTCAGGTGAGCAGTGGAGAGCAGTGATTGACTTTTGGGAAGGAAAAGAGTGGCGGACGACAAGGAGACCAAAGTAAATACAGCCGCCAACAATAGCTATAAAACATGTGCTTTTTTGTAGGTTCTTAAAGTGCGTGCAGCTAAATTTCGTTTGCAACATGGGACAGGACGAAGGTATCTAAACGCACACGTTTTATAGCCCAGCGTTGCCAGCAATATTTTTTTGAATGACACAACTACTAACGACAGACAACAATCCAGCGACATTGTACAAGTATAGGAGTTGGTCGGACGACTTTCAAAAGAGATTGATTACGCATCAGGAAATCTACTTCGCACGACCATCAAGTTTTAACGACCCGTTTGACGGTAATATTCCAGTTAGATGGGACCTTTTAACTTATGAAGACTGCTTACAAAAGAACCTTGAACTAACACAAATATTCCACAAGGACAAGACACTTGAAATTCAGAAACAGATTGCCAAACAGATAACAGACTCAAAAAAGCTCTGGCATCCGGACAATATTAAAAAAGAAAGCCAAGAAGACATTGATAAGTGGGACAAATTAATCGGACTTCTCAGTTTATCGGAGAAGAGGGACGATATTTTAATGTGGTCTCACTACGCAGATTTCCACAGGGGTTTTGTTGTAGGTCTTAGAGTAAATTCACTCATCGAGGACTATGACTTTGACTATTTAAAAAGGGTTGAGTACCAGGAAAAATATCCTCTTATTACTGGACATCATGAGACAACGGAGAGATTTAAGACCAAATTCTTTACAAAATCATCAGCTTGGGAATATGAGAAAGAGTGGAGAATTTCAAAGAACCATATTGAAAATAGAGTGGTAAAAATTAAAATGGAGACTTTTTCAGAAATCATACTAGGGTGTCAAATGACAGAAAAGGTCAAAGGAGAGATAAATGAAATAATAAAAGAGACGTTCGGTGCAACTGTGACAGTTTATCAAGCCATTAAAGCGGACGAAAATTTTGGACTCGAAATGAAACCGGTGTAAAAATACTGCTGGCAACAGTATGTTTCTGCAATGGTGCCGTGACCAGTTGGTTTTAAGTTTTATCTTCGTTCAACGCTTGGTGTCGTGGGACAGGACGCGGCTTCGATAAGGCACCACTGCAGAAACACAAACGTTGTGCCTCATGCGCTTGGACAGATTAGACCTAAGAAATAAAGATGAACGACCTAATTAGAATTTTAGTAATCGGACTTCTAGCGATTACCACTTGTTTAGGCCAAGATGATTTAACGGACAAGCTAAGACGACCTGTTACAGAGTTACCGCGGGCAGATTTGGCTTCGGTTAAAATGAGTCAGGACACAATTGCAAAGTTGATTCAAATAATCAACTCAACTCCTCCTAACGACTTTAGGGGATTGTTGGTAATAAAAGACAACAAATTGGTTGTGGAAGAATATTTTAATACGTTTTGGAGAGAGACGATTCACGATATCCGATCCGCTGGTAAAAGCGTAACGTCATTACTTTTAGGAATAGCCATCGACAACGGGTTGGTGAAAAGCACAGAACAAAGTATTTATGATTTTTTTCCCAGCCCCAAATTTGCCCAACCTAAAACGGACAGACATCGAAATATAAAGATTAAACATTTGCTTGCGATGTCTTCCGGCCTTAGCGCAGACGATGATGATAGCAATTCTCCTGGTGGTACCGGCAACTGGCTGACCGAAGACCACTGGGTGAACTTTGCAAGTTCTCTGCCAATGATTTTTGAACCTGGACAGAAATTCGTTTACAATGATATTTGCCCAATGCTTGTTGGCGCAATTATAGAAGAGACATCAGGTAAAAAACTTTCGGATTTTGCAAAAGAAAATCTTTTCTCTCCATTAGGCATTAGGGAGTATTACTGGTACACCGCTCCAAATGGCAGTACCGTACCGATGGGGAATTTATACCTCTCAACATTGGATTTTGCAAAACTTGGACAACTAGTAATCAATAAAGGTCACTGGCAAGGAAAGAAGATTATCAGCTCGACATGGATCAATGAGATGTTAACAAAGCAACTTGACATAGATGACGGTGTTGCTAATGGATACGGATATTTTTGGTGGCGTGCTACGAAAAACGTCAATAGCAAAAAATATGACTGTATCTACGCATCAGGAAATGGAGGTAATGTATTGTTTATTGTACCAAGTGAGAATTTAGTGGTCTGCTTGACATCTAGTGCATACGGACAACGGTATGGACATCGAAGAAGTCGTGATATTTTTGAATTCGTCTTGAAGTCATTGAATAAAAACTAATACTACCTGGACAAAAGAACAAGGCCGGACACGCACGAGGCACAACAAAAGCTATGAGCCATTGTTTTTTAATTATTTTTAAAGGCCAAAACAACGGCTCATAGCTAGACGTTGGTGGCAATTGCAAAAAGATTATGACCCCATTACCAGAATTGACTAACGGACTCGGACTTCTTGAACCATTCTTGACAAGACATGGGTTCACGTTGGACAATTACGAGAACGGGAAAGGTTCGGGCGGACACTTCACAATTGCTACATATAAGAACCGAGACAAGAAATTTGTAATAGGTTACAGATTTTCAATTGGTGAATTGTATTACCAATGTGACGACTTAACTGTGGGACACGACTTCTATTTAAAGCAGCTTGGGTACAAGGACAAGATGAAATTTCCCGACTTCCAATCAGACGACAAGTTAGAATCATTCCGACATATACTCTCTGACTTTGAGTTAATCAAATTGGACTTCTTTGAGGGTGATTGTAAAGAGTTAAAAAGAATTGCCAAAGTACAAAAAGAAACAATTGAGACTGAGAATAAAAAACGACAGGTAGAGTACACCGACAGTTTTGACTTAGAAATAATAAGAAATGCAAGACAAGAATTTAAGGACAAAAAATTCAAAGACTCGGTTAAGACATACGGGACAATAAAGAAAAAGGAATTACTGACGGACTACGACAAAAAAATTTTAGAAATTGCTAAGAAAAAGTGAGTTGATGCAACAGCCACCAACAGTGTATTTGCGTCAAGCGGGGTTGACGCGTAATCCAACGTTTTCGTATCTTTAATGCGTTCGGTGTCGGGGACACCACGCGGCTTCGGAAGCCCCGCTCGAACGCAAATACTCACGTTGTGTGTAATTGCCCGGACAAATTGTGACCACTACTAAAGACGACAAATAGACTAGAATGAAAAAGATTGAATTCACGAATAAATTATACTACGGATTTGTTATTGTTATCCTTATCTACTTTTTATTCATTAACGGTTTGGCATTATTTCAAACTGGACGGTTGATGGCCCTTCTTCCGGTTACAATCCAATTGACTGTTTTTACAATGGTACTACTACGACATCAATGGACGACTTATGGAATAAAAGGAGTTTCTTTAATATTTATTGTTGGTTCGGGACTTCAGTTCTTGGGACAGTTAATGTTTCTAATCGCGGACGCAGAAGACAAGATAAATTACAACACAATAGTTCGGACATTGATTATGGTTTTAATTGGTGTTGCCTTATTTGGTTTTTGTGACAGGTCAATTAGACGGACAGACGAGAAAATAACTGACGACACTAAGACGGTGGACGAGTAAGGCAACTACACACAACAGCATGTTTCTGCAATGGTGCCCTGACGAGTTGATTTAAAGTTTTATCTTCGTTCAACGTTTTTGTTTCGTGGGACAGGACGCGGCTTCGATAAGGCACCACTGCAGAAACACAAACGTTGCAAGCAATTGGGCTGGCTCCGTGGACAGAGACGTGCAAGCCGACAAAGACTTTTAATTATTCAAAATGTTCAAGTGGACAATTCGACTTTCAATTGCGACTCCAATCTTAGTGATTGTCACAGTACTGTTAGCTGGCGGGGGACATGGATTTTTGAAGCCAATCTTGTACACTTACCCAATTGCGTTTGTTTTTGAATTTAAAAACGAGAACAACGCTCTAATACCAATGCTTTTTCAATTTCCATTATATGGTCTACTTATCGACTTAGCAAAAATATTCTTTAATAAAAGGTATTACGGAATCATATTGGCGGTTGGACTTCATGTCACAATACTTTTAATTGCCCTTAGTAAAACAAAAAATTGGGACTGAAAATAAAAACGTCAAATCAAAAAACATAAACAATGGGGTTGAGCTTCGTTGACGAAACGACAACTCGTGGGACAATGAACAACGACCGACCGCAAACTGAGAGAACAGCTGACAATGACGGACGAAGCCCAACTGCTTGCAACAATGTATTTGCGTCAAGCGGGGTTGACGCGTAATCCAACGTTTTCGTATCTTTATTGCGTTCGGTGTCGGGGACCCGCCTCCGCGAAACGCTTCGTCAGGGCAAACAGGACGCGGCTTCGGAAGCCCCGCTCGAACGCAAATACTCACAGTGCCACTTTTATTGATATTTTGAAATGAGATATATTTTGACATTTTTCACGGTTGTTAGTTTTTTAGTAAATGGACAAATCATTAAAAGAACGAAATTAGAAATCTCATCGATTCAAACAGTCTTAGAAGCAAATGAATATTTAGCCAACCACGCATCAACTATGACAGGACAACTTTTTGAGTTGAGCTCAAAAGCTGACACTGCGGATTTCTATCAAAAATTAATATCAACGGAGAAAGGTAATATCATTGACTTTGCGGGGGACAATGAAAAACATTTTTTCTTCAAAACTCTTGAGACACGCAATGTTAAATCATTTAGAGTACAGTACATTTTCTTGGACAATAAAAAGTTGAACTTAGAGAAAATTGACAGCTTGAGAAGAGTCATTTTTCGAAGACTAGACAAAGGGGAGTCATTTGACACTCTAGCGAAAGAATACTCGATGGACGGAAACGCTCTGAAAGGTGGAGATTTAGGATGGTTTGAAGAGGGAATGATGAATGCCAAGTTTGAGGAAAGTATAAGTAGTAAGAAGACTGGAGAGATATTTACAGTTGACATTCCTTCTGAGAAGTGGTTTTACGTTGTTAGAAATTCTCACGACCCTAGATTGGACAAGAAAGTGACGGTTCTATATATTGAGGTAAAAAGCGGCACCTAACAAAATATATAAAACATGACTGGGGCGCAGTGTAAATTTGTAGTTTAGTTTTTCAAACTACGTTTTGTGTCGTGGGACAGTGACGCGCTTCGAATTCCCGCCACTGCTTATGCACAAACGTTAACAACAATACCCTTCCATGTAACCCGACAAATTCTCCACGACAATAAAATAACTTTCGACATCCCACCTATCAAGCTTCTCCACGGGGACAACTAATCGTTTCCTTAGACAACGTAGGACTTGAAAAAAGAAAAATGGAATTGGGACTGAAATCGGCTGACGAACAAAGACTCGTATAAAAATTTCCCACCGCACTGCAACCTAAAAAGATTCTCGCCCTCGCCCCGCCCCAAAGCAATGGCAAAAGCCAAACCCACCCTCCAAAACCACTGGGAGTTTCACAAGTGAGGACAAGAAAAAACGAGTGACTCAATATCATTAAATTTGTATTTGAAATTGTTAGCCCATTTTAAGACAAGACAACGCTGCCTTAACAAAATAATATCTCAATGAACTACCAAACATTTGAACCTAGCCAAGATCTAGCGACACTTATCAATTGTTACTGGACGTTGGAAAATCCAAAAGAAGAGGCACCCGAAAAACAAACAATCGTGCCGGACGGATGTATGGAAATGATTTTTCACTATGGCGACTTGTACAGACAATATATTGAAAAAGGAAAAAGTATCATCCAACCAAGATGCTTTGTCATTGGGCAACTGACCCGACCGCTTGAAATAGAGCCGACAGGTGAAACAGGCATTTTTTCCGTTCGTTTTCACCCAAACGGGTTTTTACCTTTTGCAACCATCCCCATTAAGGAATTGGAAAACAAAGCCATATCGTTGGAGAAATTGTTTCAGACAGATGGACAGGAAATTGAGCAAAGAATTTTAACTGCAAATTCAAGTCCGGAAAGGATAAAACTAATCGAAGCATTTCTTTCAACCCGACTGAGCGATACAAAAACGGCCGACCGCATAATAAAATCAACCATCGAAACAATTTTGACTGCTAACGGAAAGCTTTCCATTGATGAGCTTTCTAAAAAAAACAATGTCAGTCGGAGACAATTGGAACGCAAATTTTCGTCAGCCATCGGTTTAAGTCCGAAACAACTTTCGAAAACCATTAGGCTACAAGCCACCCTCAAAATGTTGTTGAACAGACAGTTCACTAGCCTGACTGCTTTGGCATACGAAAATGAATATTACGACCAAGCTCACTTTATCAAAGACTTCAAAGAACTAACTGGATTTACGCCAAAGGAATTTTACGGTAACAACCTGAAAATGTCTTCTCTTTTTTACGGAAAGGATTAGCCTTGTCGCATTTTTACAATTTTACCTTTTATACAGATTGAAACTTTGCGACCTAACGTAAAATAATTTGACAATGGAAAATTTAATTAATTGGTTTGAAATTCCCGCAACGGATTTCAAGAGAACAGTGACTTTTTACGAAGCCATTTTAGATTTGGACATTAAAGAAACTGAGCTGTTCGGGACAAAAATGGGCTTCTTCCCAACTGATGGAGCAAACGTGTCGGGAGCGATCGTTAAAGGCGAAGGCTACAAACCCTCAACTGACGGAGTTGTTGCGTATCTGAACGGTGGAAGTGACTTGCAAACCGTATTAGACAAAGTTGAAAATAACAACGGAAAAGTAATTGTTCCGAAAACTCAAATCAGCCCTGAAATGGGATATTTCGGAATGTTCATTGACACCGAAGGAAACAAAATGGCTGTACACTCAAGTAACTAGAAGATGAAAACAGAAATAAAACTCTTGATCGCAGTTGTCGGTTTGACTATTCTTTGCGCATGGACAATAAAGGAAACAAACGACACTAAAAAAGCGGAATGGCTTATCGGAACTTGGGAAAACAAAACCACGAAGGGCAGTCTCTATGAAACATGGAAAAAAGCAAATGACAATGAGCTATCCGGAAAAAGTTATATGGTAAAGGAAAAGGACACAGTTGTTTTTGAAAACATACGAATAATACAGGAGCAAGACGGGCTATTTTATATTCCGACTGTTAAAAATCAAAATGGAGATTTACCAGTTCGCTTTGCAATCAAAACAATTTCAGAAACCGTAATGGTTTTTGAAAATTCACGGCATGATTTCCCTCAAGTGATTTCGTATACAAAAATTAATGCAGACTCATTGGTAGCTCAAATTTCCGGAACTAAAAACGGGCAAGCTCGTAAGCAGACTTTTCCAATGAAACGAATCAAATAATGGCATTCGTATAGCAAGGTATTGCTATAGCAATCAGTAGGAAGGGCGTTAGGCCCACTTGGGCAAAGACTCACCCAAAGCAATGACAAGAGCCAAATCCCTTTCTATCTAATAGAGTTACTTATCTCATTTAAGATCATTAAATAATATCCTAGGTACTGGATTATCATTTATTTACTGAAAATAAATCTATATTTATTGATAAATAATAAAATATTATTGATATTTGTTCAGTTAATGGTGTAAAATCAACCGAAATTCTATGGAAACAAAACCAAAAAGTAGTACCAGATGGATTCTAATTATACTACATGTTATTGCTTGGATAATATTCGTTGGCTTGTCTATAGAAGCCGGTGGCTTAATAGTCAATTTTGTTTTTAGTATTTTCAAACCCGAATTTGTTGGTAACCTTTACCAAAAATTGGATTTGAGCCAAATGTATCAGCAAAGCAAGTGGGCTTTTTTTGGTACTTACAGTTTTATCTTATTCATATCTATTTTAAAGTCTTTGCTTTTCTACACGGTCGTACAGCTCCATTACAATTTTGATCTGTCAAAACCATTTAGCGCATATATAGCACATAAGGTTGTAAGAATTGCTCACTACACATTTTCCATCGGTATCATTAGTCATATAGCAAGAGAAGTCGTTAAAAGTTTGCAGCATGATGGATACGAGATCGACAAACTAGATCAGTTTTGGGTTGATAGTCAAGCTTTTATTTTAATGGCCGCTGTCGTCTATGTCATAGCCCAAATTTTCAAGAGAGGTATTGAAATACAAAATGAAAACGATTTAACTGTATAAGCTATGCCTATCATTGTAAATTTAGATGTTATGATGGCAAAGCGTAAAATGTCATTAAATGAACTTTCTGCCAAAGTAGATCTAACGCTGGCTAATCTTTCCATACTCAAAACAGGAAAAGCGAAAGCCATTCGATTCAGCACCCTTGAATCCATTTGCAAAGCATTGGATTGTCAGCCTGGCGATCTATTAGAATACTCTCAAAAATGAAATTACTACAAACTTTCAACATCCGCTTGCCTTGAAGATAAATCTAAGGTATCGGTGATATGTATTCCCGTCTGCTAATAATAGGGAAGCGAAGAAAATATAATAATTCCGTAAAAAAGTATCGTGATTAGACCGCCAAAATACTGGTGAATGCTATTACTATGTCAAAAAATGGAACAATTAATTTTTAATAACCATGAAAACACAAATCAAAACTTCTATCACACTAACTACCAAGTCACTGTTTTTAATCGCCATTGTCTTTTTGGGTTCTTGTAGTGACCGCAAGGCATCTGCTCAAAAGAGTACGTCCGAACAAACAAAGGTTAAAGCACCCTCGATTGACATTCACACAGCTGTAGTAAGCGGAGATGTAGAAACAATAAGGCAACATATTGCGGCTGGTACAAACATTAACGAAAAAGATCCGTATGGTGGCTCAAGTCCGTTAATTTCAGCATCGTTGTTTGGAAAAACAGACGTAGCAAAAGTTTTAATTGATGCAGGTGCGGATATCAACCTTCAAAATAATGATGGCTCTACGGCACTGCACACAGCTGCCTTCTTTTGCCGACCAGAGATTGTAAAAATGTTGCTTGACAAGAAGGCTGACAAAACTATTCGCAATAATTACAAAAGCACTGCCTACGAATCGATGGCCGGATCGTTTGGTGATGTGAAGAGCACGTACGAAATGATGGAAAAGATGCTCGGACCAATGGGGCTGAAAATAGACTTTGCTTATGTAGAAAAAACAAGACCAGTGATCGCAGCTCTGTTGAAATAGATTATATCTCAGAACCAAATATAATGTCGACTATTCGAAGGTATGATATTGATTGGCTTAGGGTTATTGCCATTGGCCTGCTACTGATTTACCATACGGCTATTGGTTTTCAATCCTGGGGTATAATGATCGGTTTCATTTCAAATAAGAAAACATGGGAGGCATTATGAACTCCCATGACGATGCTGAATGTCTGGAGGATACCGTTTTTATTTTATGTTTCTGGTATGGGAGTCTACTTTGCCATTCAAAATAAAAACTGGAAACAACTTTTAAGCGAACGCGCAATTAGGATTGGGCTGCCGTACTTGTTTGGTATGTTTTTTATTGTTCCCATAGCGATGTTCATTTCGCAGTACCACTATGGTTGGGAGTTAAAGTACTTTCCAAACCCTAGTCATCTTTGGTTTTTGGGAAACATCTTTGCCTATGTAGTAATCCTGTCACCTGTTTTCTTTTATCTAAAAAAGAATGGAGAAAGTAAATTAGTATTGTGGCTAAAAACTCTAATGGGCAACCCACTCGGCATGTTGTTAGTTATGGCGGCATTTATAGTAGAAGTGCTATTAGTTAAACCGACTCTATTTGAAATGTACGCCATGACATGGCATGGGTTCTTTCTGGGGCTACTAGCGTTTTTCTTTGGGTTCTTCTTTGTGCTTAGTGGCAATACTTTTTGGAAGATGATTTTAATGTGGCGTTGGCTATTTATTTCTGTCGCTGTTTTACTTTACACCTATCGCCTGTTCCAATTTCCAATGCCAACTCCTAGCTACAGGTTATCCATTGAGTCGAATTTTTGGATCATCTCCATTTTTGCATTTGGTTACAAATTCCTGAATCAGCCTAGCAGAATTCTTGATTACTTGAGCCAAGCTACTTATCCAATTTATATACTCCACATGATATTTTTATTCTTTGGATCGATATTAATATTTCCATTAGAAATTCCAGTATCTCTTAAGTTCATTATGATTTTATCCTTTACAGGTATTGGTTGTTTTGCCATGTATGAATTGGTTATTAAAAGAATAAGCATCATTAGGCCTTTGTTTGGTTTGAAAATGAAACGAAGAGCAAATAAGTAAGTAATCGATAAATTGGTACAACGACAGTTTCATCAAAGCACCTATTAGAAAAAAGTATATTGTAATATCTAAGAATAATGAAATGAAAAAACAATCTCTGTTTAGAAGAATATTGAAATGGACATTCCGTTCCATCGGGTTCATACTTTTAGTTTTTATTGGATGGAGCTTAATTCCATTAAAAGAAACTATTAAGCCAATTCAACCAAGACATGACACAAAGTATTGGACAATGCAAAATGGGTATAAAATAGCCTACACGAAAATTGAGGGAGATAATGCAGACGCACACCCTGTGGTAATTTATTTACATGGCGGACCTGGTGGTTATATTCATTCGGCAATTATTGACCGAATGACAGACGTTTCAAAAAGTGGATTCGATGTTTATTTATATGACCAGATTGGCTCTGGTCTATCTGACCGGTTACCAAAACCAAAACAGTATTCTTTTCAACGTCATCTAGATGACCTAGATGAGATCATTACTACTCAGATAAAGACAGGGAAAATTATTTTAATTGGCCACTCCTTTGGAGGAATATTAGCAACGCACTATACAGCCAATCACCCAGAAAAAATCGCCAAACTAATCCTTTCCTCACCCGGTGATTTACAACCATACAGAACAAATGCAGATAGCACGCTGGCTGATATGAATAAATTATATCCTGTACCATCACAATACCAATTCAAAACACCCATTGAAGTTTTTGAACAAACAGAACGTGACTTTTTGCAACCCAGAATTGTAATGTCAATGGTTTGTGCATTGGCTTTCAATTTCAAATGGGCAAGCGATAAAGAATTTGACGACTATACCAATACGATGGCAGCAAAATTTACTCAGGGAATGGTGGCCGACCCAAGGAATGTAAAGCCAGAAGAAGGTGGTGCTGGCGGATATTCGCATGGGTTTAGTAACTATTATGGAGACCTGAATGACGTTAGAGAAAAATTAAAAATGCTAAATATCCCAACAATTGTCTTGCAAGGGCAGTATGACCAGGGAGAATACTCATCGGTGTATGAATATGCTGACTTGTTGAAAGGCCAGTATGTTTTTATTGAAAACGCAGGGCATATTATCTGGTGGGACAAGCCGAATGATTATAATAATGAAATTGAAAAATTTCTTAACCCCGTAAGCAAATAAATTATTTAAAAGAATAGGCAAATTACAAAATCATTAGAAAATGTTTATGAAAAAATCCATTAAAATACTTTTTGTTTTACTTTTTATCAGTACAGTTATTCAAGCACAGCAAACAAACTTGCCTGATAGCCTCTACATAATTCAAGATAGCATTCTAATAAAAACCCAGGACGGAGCCAGCATTTCTGTTTTAGTTGTACGGAAAAAAGGAGAAGATAAACCTTTGCCTGTAATTTTTGGATTTACTATTTACGCCAGAAAAAAAGATGTGAATAAGGCCAAGCTAGCGGTTGATAATGGATATGTTGGTGTGTATGCATACACTAGGGGCAAAAAAAACAGCCCTGAGGAGGTAATTCCCTATGAGCACGATGGAGATGACGCTTATGATGTAATTGATTGGATAAGTAAACAAGAATGGTGCAATGGTAGTGTGGGAATGTATGGCGGCAGTTATAACGGCTTTTCACAATGGGCTTGCACCAAAAAGTTACACCCTGCATTAAAAACGATTGTGCCCTCTGCTTCAGCTGCACCTGGCATTGATGTGCCGATGATGAACAATGTAGTTATGAACTTTCCATTCTCATGGACTTATTATGTTTCAAATAATAAGTACTTAGACAATGATGATTACAATAATAAAAAACAGTGGAATGATATGGAGCAGAAATGGTTTAAAACAGGCAGCTCCTATCGCACATTTGATAGCCTTTTAGGAAGGCCTAAAAACAAAATATTCAATCGATGGCTTGATCATCCAACTTATGATGATTATTGGCAAAATATGATTCCTAACGAAGCTCAATTTGCTAAAATTAATATTCCTGTACTTACCACTACTGGTTATTTTGATGGTGGTCAAGTAGGAGCTCTCCATTATATGAGAGAATTAGACAAGCATAATCCCAATGCCAATCAATATTTGATTATTGGCCCTTACGGACACTTCGGTTCACAAGGATCTCCCGACAGTGTGTACAATGGATACAAAATTGATTCGGTTGCCAATATTTCTATAACAAAAATCATTTTTCAATGGTTCGACTATATTCTAAAAAATAAAGAGAAACCTTCATTCCTTAAAGACCGAATTAATTATCAATTGATGGGTACTAATACTTGGAAACATGCTAAATCATTAACAAGTGTAAGTAATGATAGTCTTACTTTTTTCTTAGACAATGCGAATAGGCATAAACTAACACCTCAAAAAGCAAGGAAAATTGATTTTGCCAAAATGAAAGTTGATTATACGAATAGAGATTTCATGAATAGTTATTATTATGCTTTCAGGCTTATTTGGGAGGGATTAAATGCTGGTGGAGGGGTAATGTATAAATCAGCCCCGTTGTTGAATGATGTTGAATTTACAGGCTGTTTTACTGGGCTGATGAACGTTTCAATTAATAAGAGAGATGTAGATTATAGTGCTGTTTTATTCGAACAAATGCCTGACGGTAAATACTACTATCTCACTTATTTTATGGGCAGAGCAAGCTATGCTAAAGACAATAAACAAAGAGCATTATTAACTCCGGATAAAAAAACTGAATTGCCATTTTCTAACAGCTACTTTACCAGCAGAAAATTGAGTAAGGGGAGTAAACTTGTATTAATAGTAAATGTAAATAAAAGTTCATCTGAACAAATTAACTATGGCACAGGCAAGGATGTAAATGAAGAAACAATAAAAGATGCAGGTGTTCCCTTAGAGATAAAGTGGTATAATGATAGTTTTATCAAAATACCCATTTGGAAAAATTAACGAAAGGAAAAAGGTAAACATCTAACTCTTTATGGATTTGAACAACCCCACAAAATCATTTGGAAAACAATTTTACAAACCAGGTAAAATGAAAAGTCTTAATTCATTCCCTGATATATTGCTCAAAAAAAATGGGTAAAATTAAGAAAGGGCTTTTTAAAGAGCCACAAAGAATAAAATCTTTACTTGAGGGTTATGATGGGAGATGGGCAATTGCAGGCGGTTGGGCTTTAGATTTGTATATTAACAAAGAAACAAGACAACATAAAGATATAGAAATAGCAATTCCAAGAAATGAACAGAACAAGCTTCGAAAATTTCTCAAAGATTGGAATTTTAGCTATATAAAAAACGGTGAACTCATCGGTTGGGAAAATAACATAGTCCTAAAACTACCGATACATGAAGTCCATGCAAAAAATGGAGAAAACAAAATTGAAATCTTACTAAATGAAATTGATGATAAAGAATGGACATATCGGAGAAATCCAAAATTAAAATACCCAATTAACAAATTATTCATCAGGCATTTGTTTGGAATTAACATTCTTGCCCCAGAAATAGTGTTGCTTTATAAAGTTAAAGTCAACAAAGTAAAAGATTTAATAGACCTTAAAAATAGTATTCGCTTGCTCGGAGTAGAAGAAAAGAATTGGTTAATTGATGCCATAGAGGCAGAAAAGCAAAACTCATGCGAATGGATTGACCTTGTAATAAACTATACAGCAAACACATGAAGTCAACTATTATTTATGGCAATTAATTTAAATAAAATAAAAAGACAAAATAAAACTATAAACGTTATGCAGATAATTTTATTCCCTACACTTCTTTTTTTTGCATCTACATTACTTGCCCAAAAATGTGACACCATCCACATCACATCAGAAAATATTAATACTAAAGTATTAAGAGACGGAACGAGCCGTTACCTTGTTTATTTTAAAATGAAAAAGAATTCGGTACGTACACAAACACAGTTTTGGACAAGGACAATTAAAAGAACTGATTATAACGGTACACCTGCAATTGAAATTACACAGGAATGGGAAGATAATTTTTGGGAACCATATGTTGTAAAGAAAAAATAATTTCTAACATGAACACTAATTTTAAAAAAGCTGCTGGTTATAGTTTAATCATTGGCTCAATCTTAATGGTATTAACTATGGTGTTGCATCCTAGCGGTGGTAACGTAACACACATCATGGAAACAAATGATACTATCATCATATCACATGCGATAGCAATTTTTAGTTTGCCATTTATCGCTTTTGGCTTTTATGGCTTAACCTCTCTACTACTCAATGATAGCAAAGTCTCTTTCTTGGCATTTTGTTTCGCATTGTTTGCTTTGATTGCTGGTATGTTAGCTGCCGCAATTAATGGCTTGGTTTTACCAATGTTTGTTGAAAAGTATTTTAATGAATTCGAACAAAATAAAAATACCTTAAACCCGATTATTAGATATGGATTTATGCTAAATAAATCTATGGATTATATACTGCTCACAGGTATCTTGATTTCAATCTTAATGTGGTCTGTATTGATTATACGAGGCAATAATATTCCAAAATGGGTGGGATATTATGGTATGATTTTGTGCATCCTTGCATTATTTGGAGCAATTATTGGCTTCGATTTTATCTATCTGGCTGGGTTTAGAATAATTATTCTTTGTGTTGCGGGGTGGGTAATTTTAGCGGGCTGGGTGATGAGAAAAAAGATTTAAAAATCCACAACTATTGTAATACAATCAAATTAGAAATATTTGTAAGAAAAAAATGTTTTAAATAGTGAGCAAGAAACTGGCGTCAAAACAAAAAAATAAATTTTTAAAAAACCACGAATAATTTTGAAGACATAAAAGTAAATATCAAAATCAAGCTTTCAGCCTTCTGAATATCTGTAGCACTTTGCTATCTATATGTCGACCACTTTGAGCTATATGCCTCTCAAAAAAACAAAGACTTATAAACAAGCTAAAGAATAACAAGCTATCTAATTTACAAATCTAAATGGCAAAATCATTTTCATTAAACGAGAGAAATATTCTAAACATTACTGTACTTGTATGGTTTATAGTTGCAGTAATAGGGCAATGGATTTTCGCAACGTATGTAATATTCTTTTATGGCAAAGCGACTGCTACTGGGCATAGCGAAGATTGGAACAAAGTACTTCCGCATGGATATGTGGCAGGCGAAACAATGGGTAATATAGTTGTTGGTTGTCATCTGCTTCTTGCGGCAATTATCATAATCGGTGGGCCACTTCAGCTAATTCCAAAATTTAGAAAATATGCACCGATCTTTCATAGATGGAATGGCCGCCTTTACATTTTAATTGCTTTTGTAGTAAGTTTATCCGGCCTCTTTATGGTTTGGATACGAGGTTCTATTGGTGGCGTGATACAGCATGTCAGCATAAGTATCAATGCAGTACTAATTATGATTTCCGCAATATTCGCAATCAAATATGCAATGATACGAGACATTAAAAATCATCGTATTTGGGCAATCCGTTTATTCCTGCTTGTAAATGGTGTTTGGTTTTTTAGAGTTGGATTAAATTTTTGGATCTTTATTAATCAGGAACCGGTTGGTTTTGATCCAAAAACATTTGAAGGGCCATTTCTAAGTTTCCTAACCTTTTCACAGTACGTCATACCCTTAGTACTATTCGAACTATATTTAAAGGCCAAAAAGGATTCTAACAACAGGCTTGTACTGATAACTTCAACGATATTTGTCTTATTCACTGTAATAATAGCAATTGGCATTTTTGCCGCATCTATGCGAATATGGTTTCCTAAAATCAATGAATGATATTAAAATAATTAAAAGCGGCAGCTAGCAATCAAAAATTTGGACTACAAAAGTATTGGTGAAAAAAATAATAGACCTAAAAAATGTGGACATAGCATTGAGAGACAAGTTTATTCAAAACGGTAATGAAAGTTTTATCAAAATTCCATTTGGAAAAGTTAATCAACAGACAGAAATACTAACTAAATAAAATGTATGAACTCAAGCAGAATAAGCACAAATGGTTTGGAAGACCTAAAAGTTAACATCAAAATAAAACTCTCGGCACTTTGGGCTTCCGTGACGTTTTTCTATATATATGGAGATTATTTTGAACTGTATGTTCCCGGCAAAGTACAAGGAATAATCAATGGTAATAGTATGCTTGACTCTCCAGTAGAATTATTTGCGGCATCGTTGTTATTGGCAATTCCTGCTTCAATGGTTTGCTTGTCCATCATTCTAAAACCATCCATAAATAAATGGTTGAATGTAATAGTTGGTATTTTTTTTACAGGAGTGATGATCTTGATAGCAGTAACATCATTTTCTGAGTGGAGGATTTTCTATGTTTTTTACGCACTTGCTGAAAGCATACTTACCTCAATAATTGTAATCAATGCCTGGAAATGGGCGAAAATCTAAGAAGTAAATTAAAAATTCAGAAATTATGTCGATCAGTTTTTCAAACAAAAAATTAGCAAGGCTTGCAGGGTTTATATATCTAGGTGTGGTGCTAACGGGGCTTTTTAGTTTAATGTATATCCCGTCTAAACTTATTGTATCGAACAATGCAGTATTAACATATCAAAATATAAATTCCTCAGAACAACTCTTTAGGCTTGGGATTGTAAGTAGCTTAGCATGTTATACTCTCTTTCTTTTCTTGCCACTTGTTTTATACAGATTGTTAAAACAAGTAAATGAAAACTATGCCAAAATAATGGTGCTTTTAGCCGTAATGAGTGTACCTATATCCTTTATTAACATTCAAAACAAGTTTACGGTTCTTTCACTTATCAGCAGCCCCGACTATCTCAAAGTATTCTCCACCGGCCAATTGCAATCACAGGTTTTATTTTATCTCGATCAATTTAATTACGGGATTAAAATTGTTTCCATTTTTTGGGGACTTTGGTTATTTCCCTTTGGCTATTTAGTTTTCAAATCAGGCTTCCTTCCAAAATTTTTAGGCATTTGCTTGATGACAGGTTGCTTTGGCTATCTCATAAATTTCGTTGGAAGTTCTCTCTTTCAAAATTATGGTGACCTAGGAATTGCACGTTTTATTTCTCTTCCCGCGAGCATAGGAGAAATTGGAACTTGCCTTTGGCTTTTAATTGTTGGAATAAAGCAAAAGCACAATAAGCATCCTGCTTCATAAATTAGGCAGGATGATTTAGAAGTCTTCTGACCTGCTTTAGAATTGGAGTTTCCGAGAGTAGTATTCTTGCTTCCGCGACATCATAACAAGTTTGTAGGTATTCAGAGACCAAAGACTAGCAGAGTAGAAATTTTTATATATTATCTGAAAAGTAGAAACATATTATCAGCCTTCTGCGTATAGGTGTCAAAGCCTACTGCACATGATTGGATATATAGGTGAATTCGAGGAGTTAGTTCTCCTCACCATTGCCGTTCTCAATGAAAGCGCTTATGGTGTTTCCATCAAAGAGAATATTGAACAGCGAACGGATCGATCCATCAGCATCGGTGCGCTGCACTCTACTATTACACGGTTAGAAGAGAAGGGATTCATTACATCCTGGCTGGGTGATCCGACGCAAGAACGGGGTGGAAGGAGAAAGCGTTATTTCCAATTAACCAATAAGGGTATAGTTGCTCTTCGCAATGTAAAAACGTTGCGCGATGAGCTTTGGAATCTTTCAAAAGCAACCCTTGCGTTTTCTGTATGAAAGGAATAGAACCACCCAGGCTGGCGCAAAAAATCTTTGAGTGGTTTTGTAGAGATACGGCTGTAGAAGACTTGCGTGGTGACATGGAAGAATTGTTCCATGTTAATCTTGAAAGGATGTCTGTGCGCAAAGCCAAATCTCTCTATTGGCTTCACACACTATCACTGGTTACTTCCTATGCAGTTCGGAAAAGAAAAAGACGAAACAATAAATTCTCCTCAACAGAATATAATATGGACATGCTAAAAAGTTACTTCCTCATTGCGACACGCAGCTTAGCAAAGCATAAGTTTTTCACCAGTATCAATGTACTGGGCTTGGCCATTGGTATGTCCATTAGTTTGTTGCTGATTACCTTGATTACGTTTGTAGCAACCTTTGATGACTTTCATGTAAACAAAGATCGAATCTATAGAGTCATTTCAAAAACGAACGTTCTAAATAATAGGGAGTTTGCAAGAACACCACTTCCCTTAGCTGAAAACCTACAAAGTGAATATCCTGGCATTGAAGAAGTCATCAGAATCAGCAGTGACTTATCGGGCGAGGCAGAGTTTGATGGCAAGCAAATTCCGATGAAAGGTTTTTTTGTTGATTCTCATTTCTTGAATGTGTTTTCGTTTCCCCTTTTAAAGGGAAATGTAACAACTGCGCTTGAGAAGCCTAAAAGCATGATTATTACGGAAGAAGGAGCCCAACGCATGTTTGGTACTGAGGACCCAATGGGCAAAGTCATCAATCTTAAAAAATTTGGTGAATTTGAAGTAACAGGTGTCTTAAAACAACTTCCTAAAAATTCGCACATTAAGTTTGAACTATTGGTACCGTTTCAGGCGTTTGAAATTTCCAAAAGCTCCCAGAAATTTATTGCTTCGGATGAAAAATGGTCAGATTTGAATATCTACACATACCTGCTTCTGCCCAAAACATTTTCAGAAGATGCGCCACAACGCATTGATACCTTTCTCGATAAAATTGCTAAAAAAGTATACTCAAAAAACTCAGAATTTGTGGCTTCTTTCAAGCTACAGCCCTTATCAGATATTGTTCCTGGTAATGACTTAGCACTAGAGATTGGTCAGTCATGGGACACGCTCAGTTTTATAATGTTTGGCATACTCACTTTGCTCATATTATTGCCTGCCTGTTTTAATTATGCAAATATTTCTATTTCAAGGGCAATAAAGCGTTCAAAGGAGATAGGGCTAAGAAAGGTAGTGGGGGGGCAACGAAATCAGATTTTTTTTCAGTTCATTCTTGAAACCATTATTGTTACGCTACTGGCATTAGGTTTAGCATACGTGTTTTTCGTCATCATCCGAAATGAATTAATACCGGTTGTCGTTGATTCTTTAATTTTAGATCTCACACCAACAGCTATTACGATACTATACTTTGTTGGCTTTGCAATTTTTGTTGGATTCGTAGCCGGAGCTGTACCTGCACTATTTTTCGCAAAACTTAATCCTATTCAAGCCTTAAAGAGTAAATCCTCTTCCAGAGCCTCGGGGGGATCGATGATACGAAAGGTGCTTATCGTTGGACAATTTGCTTTATCATTAGGGTTTATTATGGCCGTTACCATCACTATTAAACAACATGCTGCGGCATTAAATTACAATTTCGGCTTTGACAAGGAGAATATCTTGGATGTTGAACTTCAGGGGGTAGATCCGAACATTTTCAGAAATGAATTTTCAAAACTGTCTTCGGTTCAATCTATTTCCATGTCGTCTAATATCATGGGAGCTTCAAACCCAACAAGAGTTTGGATTCAGAAGCCCAAAGGCAAGGATTCTACTGATGTGGTGCAAATGTTTGTTGATCACAACTACCTATCTAACCTCAATATAAAATTAGTAGCTGGAAAGCATTTTCCTGATCAGCGTGAAGGTCGAGAGCAATTCGTCATTGTGAATGAAGAATTCCTAAAGAGGTTTGAAATAACAAGCCCTGTGGATGCTCTGGGTGAAACGATTCTTGTTCCTGATGCGGGAGAACTGGTGATTATCGGAGTAGCAAAGAATTTTCATTACACAGATTTGAAAATGCAGATCCAAGGTTTCTTTTTTCGATATAACCCCAAAATGTTTAGCTATGCAAATCTGAAGGTTACGTCAAGCGATATGTACGCAACTCTTACCAATATGGAGACTGTTTGGGAATCCATTGGGGGAGAGAAAAAATTACAAGCCCGTTTTTTTGATGATGAAATTGAAGAAGCGTATGCTGAATATTATTCCTCGATCAAAATTTACTCGTTCCTTGCCTTCCTCGCAATCTCTATTTCGTGTCTAGGTCTATTAGGGATGGTTGTGTACACAACTGAAACGCGGATAAAGGAAATTGGTGTGCGGAAAGCACTGGGTGCATCAACCTCTACAATTGCCATGCTTCTTTCCAAAGATTATTTGAAGCTAATGCTTACGGCAGCCTTAATTGCCACGCCCATTACCTACTTTTTCTTTGATACAGTGTTGTTTGGTCAACATGCCAATAAAATAACAATTGGTGCATTAGAGATTGTCGCGAGTATTCTCATTATGTTTTTGCTGGGGATAGGAACAATTCTGTCGCAAACCCTAAAGGCTTCCAGGGCAAACCCTGTGGATACATTGCGCTACGAATAAGAATTCTTGTATTAGATAACAATAATTGCCCAACCGTTTCAATAGGTAAGAGTAAAGCCTTTTTAAGCATAACTTCTCCCCAGGAATTCTGAGCGTATCGCAAGACGTAAAGCAATATGTGAAGTCACGTTTTGGCGCAACAAGCCCATAATACAAGCAAGTGAGCGGACTGAAGTTAACAAGATAGACCGCTGAGTAAGAAGTAAGCACCTTGCTTCATAAAGTAGGCAGGACGATTTACAAATCTCCTGACCTTTTTTAGAATTGGAGCTTCCGCGAGTAGTATTCTAGCTTCCGCATTTAGAATTCTCGCACCTCTGACTTCAATTCTCGCGACAATCCTCGAATTTGAGCAGATTTAGACATATCTACCCCGAATGTGAAGCCGACCCAAGCAGCACACTTGCCAAAGCCCGCACAATCCAACCCGCAAGACCAAAGCTTTGCCAAGAGTGCCGCACCCCCGCACCAATACTGGACAGATTATAAGAGTAAACTAAAAGATTCTCCAAGGTTGCCCCCCGCGCTCGTACATTTTCACAACCTAGTTTCGGTGACAAAGATCAAATTAATAACAAACGGACAACCATGTACCGTGACAATCAATTCTATTACATGACTCCTTGACGACATACTAACGACCGACCTACAACTTGCGCGAAGAAGGGCACATGTTGCTAACAAAATGCTTCTGCAATAGGGCGTTGACGTGTAAGCTATAAGTGTTATCTTCGTTCCACGTTTGGTTTCGGGGACAGGACGCGGCTTCGGAAGCTCACCACTGCGCAAACACTAACGTTGTGGGTAATTGCTAAAATGAGATTTGACAAACTAACTCTGACACTACTAATCATTTGTTTTCTTGGTTGCAAGGAGACAGACGACAGACTATTTTGGGTGTCCGACAACGATGGACAACGAAGAGATTTTTTATTTCTGACTGAATCAACTAACGTCCCAATACTGAAGGGTGACAGCTTGAGGCTATTTCTTACGCCAGAAGAACAAAAGGCAACTGCGACAGGTTCGACAACTTTCAAAGACTTTGGTAAAATCTATGAATGTCAAAAATTTAAAGTACATGTTCTATTGTTAAGTATTGAGGCAGTGGGGAGACTTTACTGCTTTATGATTCGTACTTATGACAATGAAAACAAAATAATTGAAAGCTATGAACTCGCTGCTTGGGACGAAGGCGAAAAGCAATACTGTTTCGGTTCAATAACGAAGGACTTAATTATTGAACGGAAATGCAACTTCACAGAGACATCGGAAATAATGCAAATAACAAACGAAGGAAAAATGATAATGACTTCCTTTCATAACCCGTGACGGTTGACGCAACTACCCACAACACTGTATTTGCGTCAAGCGGGGTTGACGCGTAATCCCACGTTTTCGTATCTTTAATGCGTTCGGTGTCGGGGAATGCACATGGCTTCGGAAGCCGCGCTCGAACGCAAATACTTAAATTGGTGGCAATGTGGCCAGGACAATAGAGACAAATCAATTTATGAGACTAAGAATAACCTTGTTGATAATTTTGGTTTTATTAAATAGTTGTGGGACAGATTCAAAACAAAAACAAATTGCAGTGACGGAATCAAAGAAAACACTTGAACGAATAGTAAATTCAACCATCACTGACGACAACATTACTCCAGAGACAGCATTGATCTCAATTCTTGACTTTTATAGAAATTATAAGACTGACACAGGTAGGGAAAATGCAGATGATGATATGTTGTTATTTCAATATGGAACATATGATTGGGATGGTAGTGGTGGAAAGTTTGAATTTAATCTAACCCGACAAATTGCTGATCCCGATGATGAGGAATTTAATCAAGTTAAACTGACACTATACTATCAACCGGCAGACATTGGAGAAATCGAAAGTTTTAATCTTTGGAGCATTGATAAGCCGACAATTGACGACTGGCAAAAAAACATCAAGGAAACTGAAGGATTTAAACGTGCTACAAAAGCGAGACCTTTTGACTATAAAGTAGAGTTAACAAAGACTTAATTAGATTAGAGAAGGCCACACAGCCACCAACAATGTATTTGCGTCATGCGGGGTTGACGCGTAATCCAACGTTTTCGTATCTTTAATGCGTTCGGTGTCGTGGACCCGCCTCCGCGAAAGGCTTCGGCTGGGCAAACAGGACGCGGCTTCGGAAGCGCAGCACTGAAGAAACACAAACGTTGGGCGCAAGCCGTGTTAAATATTAAATATGGAAGAAATTGAAGACATAAAACCTCTGGCTCCGGGACAGAAAAACAAACTGGACACCGGAGTAGCCATTGGACTCATTGCAATACTGATAAACTTAATTACTGTATCAGTTTACATTTACCAAGCAAGGATAATGAGAGAACAGCTCCATGCTTCATCATGGCCATATCTGGAATGGATACTTGTGTTTAATGAAGAAGCTGGACTTAAACTTGAACTGACGAACAATGGGGTTGGACCTGCATTGATAAAGGACGTTAACATGAAATTAAATGGAAAGGAGATAAGGCCAGACTCACTCTTTATTGAACTATTAGGAACTGACTATTTCCCACATTTGACTGCCAGAGTAGAAAATAGAGTATTGTCATCTCAAAATTCAATTAGACCATTTCAGATAACGAATCAAGAATGGGCGGAGAAAATATTCGTAAAACTTGATTCCAGTAACTTTGAATTTAAAGTATGTTATGAATCTATCTACGGTGACAGATGGACTACGACTGGCACATCAGTGACAGAGGGAGGTAATTGCGACAAATGAGTTGATAAATAATACCGGTGACAACTTTACATACATAGGCAAAGACTCGAGTATGCTGACATTTAGAGTGAAAATATAATATGGACTGACCATCCTTCACGGTGGACAAAATGGCCAGCACCCAACATTGTGTTTATGCCAGTTGCGGGTGAGGTGTTAATTTGTAGTTTAGTTTTTATATTTCGTTTAGGCACGTGGGACAAGACGCGGCTTCGAAATCCGCTTCCGACATAAACACGGGTCGTTATGCATAGTGCCGCGGGACAGATTCGTGCTTCGAAGATTGGCACTTTTGCTTGACGCACATTCCCGCGCGAAACCAAAGCAAGCAAGCAAAAGTGCCAAGACCCAAATAAATTATAAAAGAGTGTTTTTAAAACAAAGTGAAATTAATTTTCGTGCTATGCGGACAACTGATTAATGGAAAAAACAGACACAAAACGACTTTCACGACTGACTGCTATTTTAATCCAACTGCAAACAAAACGACTTACAACGGCAACAAGTCTTGCAGACAAATTCAACGTTAGTTTACGGACAATTTACCGAGACATCAGAGCATTAGAACAAGCAGGTGTTCCAATCTTGACAGAGGATGGAAAAGGTTACACATTAATGGAGGGCTATAAAGTTCCACCGGTAATGTTTTCAGAAGGCCAAGCCAACGCTTTAATCCTTGCAGAACAATTGGTATTGAAGAACAAAGACTCTTCGTTTATTAAAGACTACACAGAAGCAATTGATAAAATAAAGGCAGTGCTTAAACAGGTGGACAAGGACAAAGCCAATTTACTTGCCGATAGAACCCGATTTGAGCAAAATATCAAAAGAGAAAGAAACAGTGATAATATTTCTCAATTACAACAAGCACTTACAAATTTCTACCTAATAAAAATTGACTACACCAACGAAGAAGACAAAACAACAAGCAGAATGGTTGAGCCATTTGCATTAATCAGCACAACAGAAAATTGGTTGCTTATCGCTTGGTGTCGTTTACGCAAAGAATTTCGTTTTTTCCGACTTGACAGGATTAAAAAAATGCACATTCTTGATGAGAAATTCACACCTCACAAAATGACCTTACAAGAATATTTTGACCGCTACTACTAATTTGTTTTTGACCCTTGACATAAGGCTGTCACAGCCTGTTTTCATCTTTGTAATTCACAAATAGAAAAGCAAAATGGAAAAAAGAACAATTGACCCTTGGGCATGGGGGAAAAACACAAATTCTGCTCAAGCTGTAGAAGTAAAACAACCTACAGGAACACTTTACTGTTCCGGACAAGTGGCTCTTGACATTAATGGCGTTCCAAGCAACGCTGACATGAGAAGTCAACTCATTCAGACAATTGCTAATTTAGAACACCTTATTATCGAATCGGGCTATGAGTGTAAAAATATTGTAAGACTAAATATTTACACTACCAACATGAATGAGTTTTTCACTACGTGTATGGATGTGTATGTTTCCTTTCTTCAGCAATATGGCATACAACAGGCTACAACAGGGTTCGAAGTAAAAGGACTTTTTGCAACATGCACCATAGAATTGGAAGCTACCGCAGTGAAGTAAAAAGAACTAAGAAATTAAAACAGGAGTTCAAAAAAAGAACTCCTGCTTTTGTGCATCAGAAACAACAATCACTTTTAATAATAAATTTAAAAAACAAAAATATGATTAGTCAATTATCGAATCTAAATTGGGTTGGCGTTTTAATCGCTTTCATTGCATACTTTATGCTTGGCGCTTTATGGTTCACTTTGTTCTTCAAAAAACAGTACGCAATTTCATTAGGAAAAGAAAATAGTATGCCAGCAAAGCCAGCCCCTATTTTCATTATTGGTCCAGCACTTTGTAGTCTGGTAATTACAATTGCTAATGCAATATTATTTTATGCACTCAAAATTAGTTCCTACGGTAGTGCTTTGGAATTTTCATTTGTTGTCGGTATTGGATATTTAGTTGCCAACACCATTAATATTGCAATCAATCCAAATATTCCAAATCCAATTCAGTATGGAATTATTTGCGGTTCATATCATTTAACAGGCATCACGATTGTGAATACTATTCTAACTGCCATGAGGTAATGCAAAAAGCGGCAGTAGAAACGTTTTGCCCGACAAGTCAAGCTGAGTGGAGAAAGTGGTTAAGCAAAAATCATATTTCAAAACAATCTGTTTGGCTTGTTTGCTATAAAAAGAAATCTAAGAAGCCTACAATTGCATGGAGTGATGCAGTTAATGAAGCACTTTGTTTTGGTTGGATAGACAGCAAAAGAATACCAATTGACGAGGAGAAATTTATGCAATTCTTCAGCAAAAGGAAGTTAAACGGAACATGGTCAAAAGTGAATAGGGCAAAAATCAAACAACTTATTGTCAAGGGTCTTATGACAAAAGAAGGATTTGAAATAATTGAGACCGCTAAGAAAAATGGCTCATGGACAATTTTAGACGATGTGGAAGAACTGAAAATTCCGAGAGATTTAAATAAGGAATTAAAAATTAGGACTGGTTCAAAGAGATACTTTCTAAGTCTAAGCAAGTCTGTGAGAAAGGCTATTTTACAATGGGTCACCCTTGCCAAACGACCGGAGACCAGGCAAAAAAGAATTGACGAAATAGCAGATCTTGCAGCTCTAAAACTGAAACCTAAACAGTTTATATGAAAGTAGGCAATTTAACGGCTCATGTTGAGTAGTAGTTGTGAACTATTGCAAGATAAAATTTGCATCAAAAGAAAAATGGCAATGACAGAATTTTGAGAACGTGCAGCATGTAATTTAATGTGACACGGTTACTGGGTTGCTCAAACTCCAGCTGATGGAGCCAGAGAAGAAAGTTATTGCTCCAATTGGGGTTATCGAATCGTTCAGGAACGGTAATGCCCAGGAAATCCAAAAACGCCTTGATCCTGTTTTTGCACCGAACGAGATCTGACCACAGTTTCTTTCGCTGCCTGACCAATTGACGATCGGCTTCCTGATCATGATTGGGAACGAAGATGCTTTTTAGTTGCCCGCTGCTGAGCGCGTGGCCAATACCACGGGCATCACGGCTGTCGGTCTTGTACACTTCATCTTTATGAGTGCTGGGTATGTCTGCAGGATTACCACCAGGCATTCAATTCCCATTTGTTTGAAATGGCGTTGAATCCAGAAGCCAAACTTTCCGCTTTCATAAGCGCATGCGTATCGGGCACCGGGGTAGTGAGTTGCCAAAAAGTGATGTAAGGCCTGCGGACTTGGAGGCTGATGAATGTTGCGCAAGTACGGGTTACCTAAAAATATGGCGGCATTCCAACTGCGTTTGTGAACATCCAATCCCACATAAACTGTTTGATTTTCGAAATTTGCTGTAACTTTAGACATGGCGTTTAGGGTTTGATAGTGAAACATCATTTTTGTAGCCTTCACTAATTTAGTAAAGGTCTACTTTCTCCCTAAGCGCCTACTTTTATATAGCATAGAGGCTTTGCGCAATGGTGGGGTGACGTGTAATTTCAAAGTGTTATCTTCGTTCAACGTTTGCCCACGCGGAAAGTGGCGGCTTCGAAAGCCCGCCACTGCGCAAACACAAACGTTAGCGGCAAGCCGTTACGGGACGCAACCGACATATGAGTAAACTGACAAAGATTCCAAAATTGATTTCATACTTGACGTTTCATTGGACTGCAATGGGACGACTTCATAAACTGTGGACAGCAAAGAAGTATGACGATCTAATTTCATTTTGCAATCTAATGTTAACCAAAAACCCGACTGACTATTTGGCTTTTTATTACCGGGGACTTGGTAACGAGGCATTGAAACAATTTGATTTAGCAATTGACGATCTCAAAACTTCAGAGGCACTGCTGACGACATACAAACGAAAGAACCTGCTAAGAGAGTACTTCACAAGAATTCCCATTCAAATAAGCAGAGTTTATAGAAAAAAGCAGGACAAGGAAAAAGCGATTGACTACGCGGACAAAGCAGTGCAAGCCGACAATGAAGAAATTGACGGACTAAAATGGAGAGCTTTTTTAAAGGAGGACTTAGCTGACTACATTGGAGCAAGTGAAGATTTGAATGAAGCTTTAAAAAGACGACCAAAGGACAAGTCCTTAACTAAATTAAGGGACCGACTGACCCATATAATTATACAGGATATGAGAGAAACGGCCAGCCGCTAACAAAATGCTTCTGCAATAGCGCGTTGACGTGTAGGCTATGAGTGTTACCTTCGTTCGGTGTTCAGTGTCAGGGACAGGACGCGGCTTGGGAAGCCCACCACTGCGCAAAAAGAAACATGGTGGGCAAGCGCAATATAGAAATGAAACGACTTATAATAGTACTATTACTTTTTAGTTGCGGACGACAAGCAGACAAGTCGGGCAGCGCGATTTTGACCGACAGCAAGAATAACGACCTATACCCTTTGCTCGACCAATTGCCAATTCTAAAGACACCTTTGACTTTCAACTCAGACGGACGAATTATCAGGGACAGTTTGATGGTTAGAAATGACGAACTGACAAGGAAGATTTCAGATGTTATTCCAGGTTTAAATTCAATTGGAAAAATTTACCAAACGGAAGATTTCATTGCAATAATAAGTGTTGTTCCTGCCGACATAGCGACACCAGTTTTAACTACATACGACAAAAAGGGAAAAGAAATTGATTCATTCTTCATGTACCCAACCGCTGGTGGAGACATGGGTTATTATTCAACAAACGTCATAACATTGAAAAAGAACAGAGAATTCTTTCTCACGGACAGCGTATTGACGAGAAAGATAAATAGAGAAGGAACGGATGAAATTCCGGGAACGGACTTACTAAGAGTTACGAAGAAAAAATTCCGGGTAACTGACAGGGGAAAAATTGAAGAGATTAGGTGAAAGCGCCAACCGGCAACGAAATCCTTCTTCAATGGTCGGTGATGTGAAGCCCAAAGTTCATATCTTCGTTCCACGTTCAGTGTCGTGGACCCGCCTCCGCGAAGCGCTTCGTCAGGGCAAACAGGACACGGCTTCGAATCAGCACTAATTTGCAAACACAAAATTTATGGGCCAAGCGCTAAAAAGTTCCGCGGACAGTGACGACCCAGATGACAACGTTTCGTTTGGCAGACATCTTAGACGACTTTGACCTAACGACTTTTTAACCTCATGAAAAGGCACTAAATAATCTGGAAAAGGATGATTTTGACCTAACGACTTTTCAGTATCACTGAAGATTTTTCAACTTCGCAAGTTTTGCACATTTCCGATTGCTTACATCCATTACTTTTGGTAAAAAAGCAAAATGAAAAAATACTTGATATTTGCACTGATACTGACTGCGTATTCATCATTAGCTCAAGACAACTCACCTATAAAACCAATTACCATGGAAACTGTTTCACCCAACATTTTTGTCAATGACATTCACGCTACTGTAGAATTCTATGAAATTCTTGGATTCACTGTAATAACCGCTGTGCCTGAACAGAAGAACCCGATCTTTGTTATGATGGCTTGCGGAAGTGTAACTTTTATGTTTCAAACATTTGCCAGCATCGAAAACACTTTGCCACTGGTTAACAGAGGCAATGGCGGTTCATTGCTGCTCTATATTAAAATGAAAAATATCCGTGCATTCTTTGAGAAGATAAATGACAAGGTTACCGTTTTGCACGGACTGGAAAAAACATTTTATGGCGCCACTGAGTTTTCAATTAAGGACAATAACAATTACATGCTAACTTTTGCAGAAGATGAATGACTCAACGAATCGCCTGGACATTTTAATCTCAGAGAAAAGAAAGTTGAGGGCGAACAAGATCAAGCTGAGTGAAATTCATCACCATTCTACGGACAATCTTCGAGCTATTTTGGGCATCTCGAAAATACGAGCGATGGAACTTAAAGCACTCTCCGAATTTCAAACCATCCCTTCCATTGGAATCCGATTTGCCTTTGACCTTATTTCATTGGGTTTGTATTCGATTCAAGAGCTCAAAGGAAAAGACCCGGCAAAACTTGTCGACCGACTTGAGCGTCAATTAGGTGCCTGGATTGATCCATGTGTAGAAGACCAAATGCGTCTTTGCACTCATTATGCTGAGCATTTTGATAGCCGCGTCAATTGGTGGGATTTTACAAAAGAACGAAAAGCCTTTCGACAGCAATTCGGTTATCCAGCCAGCCGACCGAAAACACCTTGGTATCAATTGGAAAAATACAAGCCGACGAATAGAATTAAAGCCCAAAATGAAATCACAAAAAAAGATTTGAACAACAAGTTAAAACTTGCTCTTAAATTTATGAGAGAGAATTTAAAAAGTGGGGTTACTTTGGCACAATTGGCAGACACGGCTAATCTATCACCTTTTCATTTTCACCGGTTGTTTAAGAGTGTCTACGAACGAACACCACTTCAATACTTTACGCGTCTACGCATGAAAGAAGTATGCAAGCTTCTTACAAAAACAAAGAGGCCCATTTCCTTAGTTGGAACTGATTGTGGGTTTGAAGATCAAAGTTCTTTCATACGACTTTTCAAAAAAGAATTTAAGTTAACCCCACTAGCTTATCGCAAAATTAAAAGTGGTGTACGGAGATAAAGTTTAAGGTTCCTGAGACCGATTAAGTTAATAAGGATTGACCATTCCTTCACACTCGACGAATTAATCAGCCGGCAAAAATGTACACCTGCTATAACAGAGGCTTAGTGTTGCATTTTGATTTTGTTTTCTTAATTTCGTTTGGTACTCTGAGACAACCTACCTCACTACAGATGGTTAACTTCGGTCAGCATCGAGATTTCAACTAAATTTACATGATAAACATAAAATAATGAGGCGGATACTTCTTGCGATTTTGACTCTTTACTCAATACAATTTTCGGTTTTAGGACAAGAATTAAAGTCAAAAAGTGAAACAGTACTCGACTACAAAGAAGAGTACAACGTTCTTGCGGCTAACAAAAAAGTAAGACACGGGGTCTATAAAAAATATCGAAAAGACGGGAGCCAAATTTGGACAGGAAAACTAGACAATGGTAACAGAGTCGGAGAATGGAGTTATTATGAAAATGGGGAAATAGAACAAACTTACAACTATGACCAAAAGAAATTAACATTTCAAAAAAAACCGATTAACGCTTTCTTCATTCAGGTTGACAGCCAATTAAAAATAGCAGACATTGACACACCTCCAAGTTATTTAGGTTCAAAGATTGGACTTACGGACGAACTCAATAAAGTTCTGATGTATCCTGTTCAAGCTAAACGGATGGGCGTTGAGGGGCCTGTTACAATTGGCATTTGGATTAATGAAGATGGTAGTTTGGGAGAAATAGAATTAATACATGGGATAATGAAAGAATGTGATCAAGACCTCATTTCCGCAATTAAGAAAATTCCTAACAATTGGTTCGTTGCGACAATCGGTGAAACAAATGTCAAATCAAAGCTTACCATTACAGCCGACTATAAGCTAGATAATATATTTGAGAACGCGGCAATAACAGTTAGGTAGCACCCACAAACAACGTGTTTACCTCGGGCGGTGTGGTAGTGTAGTTCAAAGTTTTCTTATCTTTATACAGCTCTGTGTCGGGCGCAGGACACGGTTTCAAAACCACCGATCGAATGCGCATAGTTGCGTTGGTGGTATGGAATAGAACCTCACAATAGATGGTTGCTGACTAGAAAAAAAACGAATATGAGCACAGAGTCATTACCGGCGAATGAACAGCCCACCGAAGACTTAACGAAGAGTAAACTTATTGAAGTCAACGATTCGTCGTTAAACGAAAAGTCTTCAAAAAACAGGACAAACTTACTTTGGGTGCAATCCTTCTTTATCAGGACGTCTTTGGTTCTGTCTATTTTTCTAATTGTCTTATTTACAATCCGAGAGCTAACTGACAAGAGTTTCACTATTCAGCCATTTTCAATTCCCGCTGAATTTGTTGAGAATGGATACACTGGTGATATTTTTGCGAGTATTGTGTTAAATAATTTGAATGAGGTTATAGCCGAAGCAAATGAACGCAGAACGTTAAATGAACTTGACGAATACGGCGAATCTTCAGATAAAATACAGGTGAAGCTGGAGGTCAGCGGAGTTGCAATTTCGCCTGAAGCGATCTCGTCTTATCTGAAGAGGATTTTTGGTATCAATCAACGGATAATAGGGGGTGCAATTGTTAAGTCTGAAAATTCATTGGAGTTAATTCTTAATATCAGCGGAAATTCGCAAATATTTATTACTCAAAAAACGGATTCTATTTCTACTGGAAATGCATTGCGGATGCTGGCATTAAAGGCTGCCGAGGAAATATTGAAAGAACATAACCATCTTTTGGCTGGGCTTTATTTTTATGCGCATGATAATTATGCAGAGGCAATTCAGCATTTTAGAGCAGCCGTATACGAGCAACCTGAGTTTATTGGAACAGCCTATGCGCACTGGGGAGATGCTGTGCTTAATATGACTAATGGAAGTGATACAGTAACGGTTGGGAAACTAATCAGAAAAGGTTTGGAATATGATTCTAAAAATGGAACTGCATATCGCCTTTTAGGCAATATGTATGAGTTTTATTCGCTTGAAAAAGCGGAGCGGTATTACAGAAAATCAATTGAAGTTGACCCTACATCGGAGCGATCGTGGTATAGACTGGCACGGAATCTAAACGAACAAATGAAAAATGATAAGGAGGCGATGATGTGCTACCAGAGAGCTTTTAAGTTGAACAAATTAAACACACTTGCAATTGAAGGATTAATTGAATTATTGTACTTAACGAAAGAATACGACAAAGCGTATGAGCAATGGCAATATCTGGAATATCTTGTGCCCAATCAATCAGAGCGTAGTAGGGCGCAAGCTATACGAATTGCGCTATCAGAAGCAATGGGAGATTCTGTTGAGACTTTGACCATCATCAAAGGCTTTACTGACAAAAGGTCTATGTCGTATGCTTTAAATTCAATTGCATTTGCGCAAGAACTAAGAAAAAATTATAAGGCAGGATTTAGATTGGTTGAATTGTCGATTATGGCGGACAGCTCATTCAGCTTACCATACACTACACTTGCAGAGCTTTGCGGACTGACTTCGGATAAAGAAGGGTTTTATCATAATTTGGAAATAGCAATACAAAAAGGCTTGCCAGTGGCTGAACTAACACGCGTTGAAAAAGATGAGCCATACCGAACGATGGCATCTGAAGAGAAGTATAAAAAATTAAAGGAGAAGTATAAGTAGACAAGCCAGAACCGCCAACACTTTATTTGTCGCAGGCGGGATTGAAGTGTAGTTCAAAGTTTTTTATCTTTATTCTGTTCGGTGTTGGGGAATGAACGTAGTTTCAAATCCCCACCCAATCGTAAATATTTGGATTACCAGCATGGGTAGACGGCCTCGCAATCACGAAAGAGATGAAAACAGAAATTAGAGCGTACAACAACAAACAATCTTTAGACGACAAAGATATTTGCGATCAACTCGCTACAATTATTGACAATGAGCTGACCAAAGCAGAAAGTAAGATTTGGCATTCTCACCCTGTTTGGTTTTTAGACGGCAACCCAATTGTGGGATATAGCAAACAAAAAGCAGGTATCAGACTTATGTTTTGGAGTGGTGCAGACTTTGAAGAAGAAAAATTAAGTGTAAAGGGTCAAAAGTTTAAAGACGCATCTGTTTTCTTCAACAAAATATCTGACATTAAAAAAGGTGATTTAAACCGTTGGCTTAAAAAATCAAAAAAAATTCAGTGGGACTATAAAAACATAGTGAAAAGAAAAGGACTATTAGAAAAAATAAACTTCTCAAATACATAATGATTATGAAAAAACTGCAATTCAACGTAAAAATAAATGCCATAGCAAGCAAGGTATATGATTCAATGCTGGGAATTAGCAACAAGTCAACATATGAACAATGGACTGCTTTGTTTAATCCGACATCCACCTATGAGGGGAGTTGGAATAAGGGCAGCAAAATGTTATTCGTAGGAACTGATGAGAAGGGAGAAAAAGGTGGTATGGTTTCAGAAATAGCTGACAACATTCTCAACCAGTTTATTTCAATACGTCATTACGGAATTGTAAAAGCCAGTGTTGAAATTACAGAAGGACCCGAAGTAGAAAAATGGGCCAATGGATACGAAAACTATACATTCGTAGAAAACAACGGCATCACAACAGTTACTGTTGACTTAGACACAACAGAAGAATTTTTGGATTATATGAATGAAAACTATCCAAAGGCTCTTGAGAAATTGAAGGAAATTTGCGAGAAGTAAAAAAATAACAGATAAAAGCTTTTAATATGTAATGACGGTATCGTGTATTACCTAAAAGTGTAATCTTCGTTTGACGTTTGATGTCGGGGATAGGACGCGGCTTAGGAAGCATACTACTGACAAAGCACAAACGTTATGCGTAATGCTCACAGACATGAAATTCTTTCCAAGATATAGAATCATCCAGACAATTTCCTCAGCCTTAATTTTCGCAACTGTTCCGGCGGTTCTATCTTTTGCGGTAATTAAACCTTTCATTCAAGAGTTTAGTTTCATCATGACATTTGAATTGTTGTTTGTAATTTTTCTTTGCTTTATTAGTTATATAAACTTTCAAGTCCTTCATATAAGCATTAACAATGATATCCTGACTGTTAAATACTTTTTTCATAGACCTGAGCCAATTTTTAAAATAGACCTTAATGAAATTGAAACAATTCGGATTTCAAGCACATTAAAAAATGATAGGTTTTTTGAAATAAAAACTAAAAAAGGTTACCTTATCAACATTGACCTTGACGCAATTCCCATTTTAAAGCTATATGACATCGCCAATAAATACGGCATTGAAATAATCAATCAAAACATAGTGGACTAAAGAATATCCACCTAATAGCAGCTTCAAACGCTAGTGGGCATATCGGATATACCATTGAAAAGAAACCGTTATGACAGAAATAATTAATTTTGAAACCTTTTTAGTGACGGGCATTCTATTAAATCTGACCCCGGGCAATGACACAATTTTTATTTTAACCAAAAGTATTGGCCAAGGAAAAAAAGCCGGAATTGTTTCAGCGTTGGGTATTGGTACCGGGAATATTGTCCATACACTTTTAGCGGCATTTGGGCTTTCCATTGTGATCGCAAAGTCAATACTGCTTTTCAATATGATCAAATATGCTGGAGCTGCCTACTTGCTATATATTGGTTATAAAATGGTTGCAGACAAGACGCCGCTGCAAACTGATCAGGTAGTATCTATTCATTCCACGAGTTACTGGAAAATTTACAGAGATGGAATTTTTACCAATGTTTTGAATCCTAAAGTGGCTTTATTTTTTATTGCATTTCTGCCCCAGTTTATAGACCCAAATTCAAATAATACAGTTTTGCCGTTTCTTATTTTGGGATCAACATTTATTACAACCGGAACACTTTGGTGTTTGATCCTGACCACATTTGCATCTGTAATTTTTATTAGATTGAAGACTAACTACCAATTATCTGTGTGGATAAATAAGATTTGTGGATTAACTATGATTGGACTTGGAATTAAAGTAGCGCTGACAGATCGGGAGTAAAGAACGAGCCAATAAAAGGGAGTTCTGATGACCTGCATTTAAAGAGATAGCAATTTCATGGAGCAATCTAAGAATAACTTCAAACTAAAATCAGCAGTTCAAGATTTACGCAAGGTTTTCAGAAAAAATCACTCAAACTGATGATAAGAAACCTTAGGATTTTAATTGTTTGGATTTATTTGGTGGGTTGCTCAATAATGCCACCCAGGCAACAATACAGTAAAGAGGCCAACCGGCAGCGAATACCAATGGAGTTAATCAACAGCCAATGGTCGCTTGAGACCTTTAGGAATGAGAAACCATCGTGTAGTGTATTCATAAATTTTTACGACAAAGGAAGATTTACCTTTACTCATCAGGGACAAGTGTTTCAAGGCGATCATTTGTATTACATTGTGCGGGATTCGACCATCCAATTTCATACACGACCTCTTGACAAACTAGCATGGCCGGAATTTAATTGCCAACCTAAACCAGACGACTTCGCTCGACAGCTCTCTGTGGCGGTTAATAAGTTTAAAATCACAGGGAATAAATTGGTCTTAATGGCAAATGATTCTGCGTACTTTGTTTTCATTCGTGAATGACTGAAGCAAACAAAAAGACTACACATCTGAGAGCATGTGTAGGATGTTGATGTTGTATTATTTATTATTTTAGCTTAGTAAGTTGAAGTAGATTTCTGGGAAAGGGAGAATAATGTAGAAAACTGAATATTGAGTTTTCTTCAAGAAAGTTCTGTAAGGTTTCCGCAAAACAGACATAACCAAAAGATAATATGGAGTGAGTGTAAGTATTTTGATTTCCGATCACTCATGGCTAACAAGATTTGTCTTTGCAAAACTAAAGAATGGTATTCATGAACATCAGCTTTATTCATTGGAACGTTGACCCGGAGATTTTTAACCTGTTCGGTTTCTCCCTGCGCTACTATGGCGTGTTGTTTGCCGGTGGAATCTTCTTAAGTGCATTCATTCTCCGATGGATCTTTAAAAAAGAAAATATCGATCTCGATAAGTTAGATACCCTCACAATTTACGGATTGGTCGGAATTTTTGCGGGCGCGCGATTAGGGCATTGTTTGTTTTATGATCCTGATTATTATTTCAGTCATCCATTAGAAATGTTGTTGCCCATTCAGATTGCGGAAGATGGGAGCTATCAATTTACCGGCTATTTGGGATTGGCAAGCCACGGTGGTGTTGCGGGATTGATTGTGGCCCTTATTTTTTATGCGCGTAGTACAAAAGAGTCAATCTTGAATACAATGGATTTACTATCGGTCGTAGCTCCTTTGGGAGGTTGTTTCATACGACTCGGCAACCTGATGAACTCCGAAATCATCGGGTTTCCTACCAATGTTCCGTGGGCATTTGTTTTTGAGCGCGAAGATCAACTGCCCCGACACCCGGCACAGTTGTATGAAGCGATTTGTTATTTGCTGATTTTTATTTTGCTGGTGTACTTATACAAAACCAGGCGACCGCTGCTTCGAAACGGATTCTTTTTCGGATTGTCCATTTCGCTCATCTTCATCGCGCGCTTCCTCATTGAGTTTCTGAAAGAGCGTCAGGTTTCATTTGAAGAGCAGATGGTGCTGGACATGGGACAAATTCTGAGCATTCCGTTTATTCTCATCGGCATAAGCTTCGTGATTTATGGGCTTCGCAAAACAAAAAATGAAAGCTTGCCTATATTGAATGGTACAACCAATTCATTGAGCGATAGCAATTCACCAAATGTGCCTGATACTGCGCTGGGAAACTCGTGAAGCTAAACTTCATATTGCCATCACGCGCAATTCATATCTGCCGATTACACTTGCAGTATGAACACACCACCCAACTACCTCAACCCGGCATTGCCTGCAGGCTTAGCACGCGTAACAATTCCGATCATTGAAGCCACTCCCGATTCTGTCAAAGAATATGGTTGTCTGGTCGATAATCCTTCTACTTTCAAAATTGAAATTACCCGATGGCCTGCCCAAGGCTGGCGTCCGGTGGATACCGACAGCGGCGATGAAGGAGGTACCAAAGAAGGAATTTTTTCAAGCGAGTGGAGAGGACAACTGCTGTATGGCAGCAACGAAGCGGTGGGAGGTAAATACATTTTAGGATATAGCGACGAGCCTACTACCGCCACCGAAGAGAAGGAAGGAGACCCTGAGCGAATTTTATTATGGCACGCCAACTATCATCCCGATGGAGGACAGTTATTTTTTCCAATCGATCACCGCCCATTTTTAGTACCGGTAGCTTTGCCCGGCGATGATATTCGTCCGGAACATTTTATTTGTTTTCTCTGCGATGGCACACAAGGGCTTTACATACACGCCAACATTTGGCACGAAGGTGTCTTTGCGATTAATGGAAAGCAGCGCTTTCTCGATCGGCAAGGAGCGGTGCACGCACGTGTGTCGGTGGATTTTGCGAGAGAGTTTCAGTGCCTGCTGGAAATTCCGTTGAAAGGATTGTAATGAAGTCCTGATTCGTTGACAGATTTTCTCATCGTTCGTTTTGCTTTGCGCCGATGGTGTCGTTAGCTTCGGGCAATGGAAAAAATACTATCGTATCTACAAGAGAGCATTGCAGACGAAATGTTTTCAAAAAACGAAAAGCGTTCGCTGCGAGCCTTGGTGGAAGAGATAGCCCCTAATGAAGATCAGCTCAATTTTTTGCGTAGCCAACTATTTGCCCTGGCAAACAAAAAGATCAGCACCACCAATCAGGCTTTTATTTTGGAATGGCTGAAAGCAGGCGTAAGTGCTTTAACTTTTTCTACTTCGACACACTCCGAAGTATATTTTAGTCCGGGAGAAACGTGTGCCGATGCTATTATTCGAAATATTGATCAGGCCACCGCGACTTTGTGTGTTTGTGTGTTCACGATCAGCGACGATCGCATCACCAAAAGTTTATTGGCGGCCCATCAGCGTGGTGTGAAGATTCAGCTTATTACCGATAATGATAAATCGTTGGATCTTGGGTCAGACATACAGCAGTTGAAACGTGCAGGCATCCCTACGCGAATGGATGCTACGCCCAACCACATGCATCATAAATTTATGATTGTCGATAATCGCGTGGTGATCACGGGAAGCTACAACTGGACACGCAGTGCGGCTCGCTTTAATCAGGAAAATATAATTGTGACACGCGAGACTGGCGTAATCAAATCATTTCAGGAAGAATTTGAAAAGCTGTGGCAGCAGATGAAGCCAGAGAATGAATAGCATTATCCAAACAAATCCAACTGGCGTTTGCTGATGACGTTTTGCTTTTGCTTCTGTTTGCCTTCGGGCGTTTCGATGGTCTTTCCATTTTCCGAATAACTGCCAACTCCAAGGATGTTGTAGCCGATGACGCGCTCGACTCCGGCTCCATTGATTTTCTTTTCAATTTGCAAGGTGCACGTAATCATCGAGCCACTCTTGAATTCTACTTTGCCGGATTGCACCAGTCCCATAAAATCTTCTGACTTCATCACGAACGAAATGGCCGCGCCATTGTACATGCCTTTCCATTTGTGATTGCCTTTCATGAGCACAGGCGAAATGATTTCGATTTGTGCTTGCTCAATCATTTGTGTGGCGCTGGTGTTGGCGGTGATCAAATATTGATTAAATCCTTCGCGCGCGATGAGTTGTTCTTCGGTGACGGGTTTTTTGGAATCATCCGTTAGCGTTACCGAAATGCTTTTCACTTTTTGGTACTTGCGAAGAAGGTCGTAGAAATTGGATCTTCTTTTTTTGATGATGGTGTTTTGATCTATGAGCGGAATCAAAGCCGCTGCCTGTTCTTTCAATTGATTGACTTCGTGTTGAAGTTGTCCTCGTTGGCTATCGTTCATTTCTTTATCGGCAAACAGCGTGTCCGCCAACGAATCCACGACGGCTTTTACCGAGGTGGGGTTGGGTGTAGCAATGCTCGCGGCTACCAATGAATTCACCAACGCGACTTTGTGTGCCGGAGTCTTTTTAGGTGACTTAGCCGATATGGTCAACCAGCTTTTCAGTCCCCCTTTGCCGGACGGCTCCGTCTCCATTTTGATGGACACCCCGCAAATTTTGGCCACAATTTTGGTCAGCTCCAGCAGTTCGCGTTCGCATTTGTTGTGTACGAGCGCGTCCATCGTGTGCGATTTATCGTTAAACCAATAGTGAAATTGCAGTTTACTGATCATTCTATACGAATCGGGGATATCGGCCATACGCTGATAAGTTGTTGAAAAGGGGCACCAAAGTATTGAATTCTGGCCGTAATTGAAACACGTGGCCAAATAGCCACAGGCTGAAGCCCATGGCTATTAGGTGTCTAGGTAAAAATGCCACAACAGCCTAGGTACGTGTCTTCAAGCACCTCTGCAATACAAACCTGTGTTGGTAATTTGACAAGCTTGTTTTTTGAAACACGTGCGTGAAGGATGGAAGCGGAAAGCCTCCCGAGGCTGCGCTCGGGACGGGCGCAAGCCGAGGAGCTTGAAGCGGACAGCCTGACCCAAGCTTGCCAACCGAAGCATTGGCGTAGGTTGGGCAGCGAGGGGCACGCCCAAAGATTAGGGCTCTATGTATTTCGGTTTGTGAAGACGCGAATTGTGGCTACTAATTTGGATTGTGGTGTTTCGGTTTGTGAAGACACAAACCGAGGGTGAGGATTATGGCTTTACGTATTTCAGTTTGTGAAGACGCGAACTGTGGCTACTAATTTGGTTTGTGATGTTTCGGTTTATAAAGACACAAACCGAGGATGAGGATTAGGGCTTTACGTATTTCGGTTTGTGAAGACGCGAATTGTGGCCAATAATGTGGTTCGTGGTGTTTCGGTTTGTGAAGACACAAACCGAGGATGAAAACCATCCTTCCACCGAATAAAATGGGGATGTTTTGGGGATTGACCAGAGAAATGATGCTGAAGGCTTGTTTTAAGCTAATAATGTCACTTCCAATTAATTACGTTACCTTTGCCCCTTAATTTTTACAAAAAAACATTTAATGAAATCATTTAACGAACTGGGACTTTCGGGGCAAGTGGTGGAAGCAATCCGCCAAATGGGCTTTGAAACTCCTACGCCCATTCAAGAACAAGCCATCCCGGTATTGTTGCAAGGAAACACTGACCTGGTAGGGTTAGCGCAGACAGGCACCGGAAAAACGGCCGCCTTTGGTTTGCCATTGATCGAACTGATCGATGAAAAGAACCGTACCACACAAGCGTTGATTTTAGCGCCTACGCGCGAACTCAGCGTGCAGATTACCAACGACCTCGAGAATTTTTCGAAGGCGGTAAAGGATCTGAACATCGTAACCGTTTATGGCGGTGCGAGTATCTCTGACCAAATCAGAAAAGTAAAAAAAGGAGCCCAGATAATCGTAGCTACTCCAGGCCGCCTGATCGACTTGATCGAGCGCAAGGTGGTGAGCTTGGGTACTATCAAATATGTAGTGCTGGACGAAGCCGATGAAATGTTGAACATGGGCTTTAAAGATGCCATCGATGAAATATTATCGGGCACTCCGGATGAAAAGAATGTATGGCTCTTTTCAGCTACCATGCCACGTGAGGTGCGCGAGATTTCGAAGAACTACATGAGTAATCCGAAAGAGATTACGATGGGTGAGAACAGCCAGGGAAATGAAAACATCGATCACCAATATATTGTGGTGGACGAACGCGATAAGTACATGGCGCTGAAGCGGATGGTGGACTACTCGACTGATATTTTTGGTGTGATTTTTTGTCGCACGAAAATTGACACGCAGCGGGTAGCCGAAAGTCTGATGAAGGACGGCTACAATGCCGATGCCTTGCACGGTGACTTAACACAGATGCAACGCGACCGTGTGATGAAGAGTTTTAAAAACAAAACACTTCAGTTGTTGGTAGCTACGGATGTGGCGGCTCGTGGTATTGATGTGAGCAACATTACTCACGTGATTCACATGAACATGCCGGATGAGATGGAATATTATACACACCGCAGTGGTCGTACCGCTCGGGCGGGAAAGAAAGGTATTTCGTTGGCGATTGTGTCGAAGAAAGAGCTTGGAAAAATCAGCCAGATCGAGCGAACATTAAAGCGCAGATTCACGAAAGCATTGATTCCGACTGGTGACGAAGTATGCCAACGGAAGCTTATGGAGCTGACGCACAAGATGCGCAACGTGGAGGTGAATGAAGAGGAGATTGACAGTTTCTTGCCGGAAGTATATCATGAGTTGCGCGACTTATCGAAGGAGGACATTATCAAGCGTTTTGCTTCGATTGAGTTCAACCGTTTCTTAGCCTACTACCGCGATGCACGTGATTTGAACAAGTCAGATCGCAGCCGCTCGTTTGTAGCTGGTGACGATCGCGGACGTGACGGTGCAGATGCCTACACTACGGGCGACCGTGTGTTCATCAACATTGGCAGAATGGATGGTCTGGAGAAAGGTGATTTGCTGGGATTGATTTGTGACTATGGCGATATCGATAAATCGAAGATTGGTAAGATTGACCTGAAGGGTGCTTATTCGTTCTTTGAATTAGAAAAAGACATCACACAAAAAGTGTTTCAGGGCTTTGAAGGCGTGGAAGTACGCGGACGCAAAGTGCGCCTGGAGATGACCGGTGACCGCAGAGAGAAGGAAGGTGGTAGCGAGCGCAGCGGTGGCTTTGAAGGAAAGAGATCATACGGTGGTGGCGACAGCAAGAAGCCACGCAGCTATGGTGGCGGTGGTGAAAAGAGAGAACGCTCATACGGCGGTGGTGAGAAGAAAGATCGCCCTTACGGTGGCGGAGGCGGTCGCAGTGGTGGAGGAGACCGTGAGCGCAAGAAGCGCTGGTAATTACTGACGCAGATTATTTAATGAAACGTCCCGCCAATGGCGGGACGTTTTTTTTAACGCGGATCTGTAACGCGGATCTGTGACACGGATTATAGGATTTCACGGATGGCGCTGATATCTAATGCGGATATGTAACGCGGATTATAGGATTTCGCGGATGGCGCAGACATTTATTGCGGATCAGTAATGCGGATTGTTGGATTTCGCGGATAGCGCTTACATGTATTGCGGATCAGTAAATGCGGATTGTTGGATTTCGCGGATGGCGCTGACATGTATTGTGGATCAGTAAATGAGGATTGTTGGATTCCGCGGATGGAGCTGATATGTGATGCGGATAAATGACTCGGATTATTGGATTACACGCGGATGCCGCTCAATGTGAATGCACTTCAATTCGATGCAAATATGTGCCTAAGATCGGATGAAAATCCGTCAATGGTGATGGATGTGATCGTGCCTGAGTTGAGTTTGACGAGCAATTCAAACTGCTTGTCTTTTAGTTCGTATTGTTCAATGGTTTCTTTAGCAGGATCAATGATCCAATATTCTCGTACAACATGTTGGGCGTAATCTCTGAACTTAATTTCGCGGTCTGTTTTTTCGGTAGATGGTGAAAGAATTTCCACAATGAAATCGGGAGTTGGAAAAAGCATTTGATTATCCGTAAAGGTATCCGCCACCTCTTTCCTGAAAAAGCAAAGGTCAGGCTCATAGCTATTGCGTGTGAGTTCGATCATTATTTTTTCGATACAAATCCTGCCACCTTTTTTATTTGTTTTGAGGTGGTGTGTTAACAGATAAAGAAGATTGCTTGATATCAATGAGTGCTTGAAAGTTGTAGGAGAATGAAAAATTGCTTCTCCATTGATAAATTCAACTTTATCCCATTCGTTTATTGCATTGTAAAAAGCAATTCTTTTAGTTTCGTTTTCTGTTAAGTCAAGTTGCATGCACTAGCTAATTCTGTTTTCTCAAATGGCATCTACTATGTACTCACTACTATCTACTATCTACTAAATTCTAAATTCTGACTTCTGACTTCTTCCCTCTTACTTCTTCCCCCTTACATATTCCTCCGATACTGTCCGCCCACTTCAAACAACGCTTTGGTGATTTGGCCCAGTGAGCAAACCTTGCAGGCTTCCATCAATTCGGCAAAGATGTTTTTGTTTTGGATGGCCGCTTCTTGCACTTGATCAATGGCTACTGCTGCTTTGTTGCCTTGAAATTGATGCAGGTTGCGGAGCATCTTGATCTGGTATTCTTTCTCTTCGGTGGTGGCGCGAATCACTTCGCCCGGAATGATCGTCGGGGAGCCTTTGGAGCTGAGGAATGTATTCACACCAATAATAGGATATTCGCCTGTGTGCTTGAGTGTTTCGTAATACAAACTCTCTTCCTGAATTTTTCCACGCTGATACATCGTTTCCATCGCGCCCAACACACCCCCGCGCTCGGTGATTTTATCGAACTCGGATAACACTGCCTCTTCCACTAAGTCGGTAAGTTCTTCAATGATGAACGAACCTTGCAACGGGTTTTCATTTTTCGCCAGACCCAACTCTTTGTTGATGATCAACTGAATGGCCATGGCTCTGCGCACACTTTCTTCTGTCGGTGTAGTGATGGCCTCGTCATACGCATTAGTGTGCAGCGAATTGCAGTTATCATAAATGGCGTACAGAGCTTGCAACGTCGTGCGAATGTCGTTGAAGTCGATCTCTTGTGCGTGCAGCGAGCGACCGGAAGTTTGAATATGATACTTCATCATCTGGCTGCGTGCATTGGCTCCGTATTTTTCGCGCATGGCTTTCGCCCAGATTCTGCGTGCCACGCGACCAATCACCGCATATTCGGGGTCAATACCATTTGAGAAGAAGAAGGAGAGATTGGGCGCGAACTCGTTGATGTCCATGCCACGGCTCAAATAATATTCCACGTACGTGAAGCCATTCGCCAGCGTGAATGCTAATTGTGTGATAGGATTAGCACCTGCTTCAGCAATGTGGTAGCCGGAGATCGATACCGAATAAAAATTGCGCACCTTCTGATCGATGAAATATTGTTGTACATCGCCCATCAAGCGTAAAGCAAATTCGGTTGAGAAGATGCACGTGTTTTGTGCCTGATCTTCTTTGAGAATATCCGCCTGCACAGTGCCGCGCACTTGCATCAGCGTTTCTTCTTTTATTTTGGCGTACACGTCTTTCGGTAAAACCTGATCACCCGTTACACCTAACAGCATCAATCCAAGTCCGTTGTTTCCTTCGGGTAACTCGCCATGGTAGGAGGGGACCACCTCACCCCCCGCCCCCCTCTCCACAGGAGAGGGGGAGGTGTAGAGCGATTTGATTTTAGACTTTACCTCATCTTCCAATCCGTTTTTCTTAATGTAGATTTCACACTGCTGATCGATGGCTGCGTTCATGAAGTAACCTAGTAACATCGGGGCAGGTCCGTTGATCGTCATCGACACGGATGTTTTGGGATCGCACAAGTTGAAGCCACTGTACAATTTCTTCGCATCATCGAGGCAGCAAATCGAAACACCTGAGTTGCCAATCTTACCATAAATATCCGGACGATAGTCGGGGTCGTTACCATACAACGTCACCGAGTCGAAGGCAGTGGACAAACGTTTTGCCGGCATGGCCTTGCTCACATAATGGAACCTACGGTTCGTGCGCTCCGGCCCACCTTCGCCCGCGAACATGCGTGTAGGGTCTTCGCCCTCGCGTTTGAAAGGATAGATGCCCGCTGTGTACGGAAACTCTCCCGGCACATTTTCCTGCAACATCCATTTGAGTAAGTCGCCCCAAGCTTCGTAATTCGGCAGCGACACTTTCGGAATTTGCGAGTGCGAAAGTGTTTCTGTATGTGTTTGAATGGCAATCTCTTTATCGCGCACCTGAAACTTAAACAACGGTGCTTTGTATTGTGCGGCTTTCGCAGGCCACTCTTGCAGTAGCTTTCCGTTTTTCGGGTCGAGGTTGAGTTGTTGTTTGACCACCTCATCCCCCAGCCCCTTCTCCACAGGAGAAGGGGAGGAGACCTCACCCCCCGTCCCCCTCTCCACAGGAGAGGGGGAGGAGTTGCCGGAAATAATTTTGGAGACGCGATCTAGTGCGTATAGATTCTGTGCAATGGCCGCTTGCTGATTTACCCACTGATCATACTTGCGGTTCGTCTCTGATATTTCACTGAGGTAGCGCGTGCGGTGTGGAGGAATCACAAATACTTTCTCCGACATCTCGCGCGAAATTTCAAACGAAGATTTCAGATCAGCACCTGTCTTGGCTACCAGCGTATCGATAATGTGTTTGTAAAGTTGATTCGTGCCCGGGTCGTTGAATTGCGAAGCGATGGTTCCATACACCGGCATGTCTTCCGGCTTTTTATCCCACAGGTTGTGGTTGCGTTGGTATTGTTTTTTTACATCGCGCAAGGCATCGAGTGCACCGCGCTTGTCGAATTTGTTCAATGCAATCACATCGGCAAAGTCGAGCATGTCGATTTTTTCCAATTGGGTTGCGGCGCCGTATTCAGGCGTCATCACATACAGCGACACATCGCTGTGATCTAAAATTTCGGTGTCGCTCTGGCCGATGCCGGATGTTTCGAGAATTATCAAATCAAAGCCCGCAGCTTTGAGCACCTGTACGGCTTCTTTCACATAGGCAGAAAGAGCGAGGTTACTCTGGCGTGTGGCCAGCGAGCGCATGAACACACGGTTGTTGTTGATGGCGTTCATACGGATACGATCACCCAACAACGCACCACCCGTTTTGCGTTTCGAAGGGTCTACTGAAATTAAACCGATCCTTTTACTTTTGAAATCAATCAAGAATCTTCTCACAATTTCATCGACCATCGAAGATTTACCAGAGCCACCAGTGCCTGTAATTCCTAATACCGGTGCTTTTGATAATGCAGCCTTTTTATTGATTTCATCAAAAGTGCTTTTGTGCTTCTCAAAATAATTTTCGGCTCCTGAAATCAGTTGTGCAATCTGCACATGATTGTCAACTGTCAATTGTTTGTTGTCAACTGTTTCCCCCGTCGGGTAATCGCTTCGTTGCACCAAATCATTAATCATCCCTTGCAATCCCATCGCGCGACCGTCATCGGGAGAATAAATTTTAGTGATGCCGTAGTCCATCAACTCTTTGATTTCTTCCGGCAGAATCACACCACCACCACCACCAAATATTTTGATGTGTCCCGCGCCTTTCTCTTGCAGCAGGTCGTACATGTATTTGAAGTATTCCGTGTGGCCACCCTGATAGCTCGTCATGGCGATGGCCTGTGCATCTTCTTGTATCGCAGTGTTCACCACTTCTTCCACACTTCGGTCGTGACCGAGGTGAATGACCTCGCAGCCCGTGGCCTGAATAATTCTGCGCATAATATTGATGGCAGCATCGTGCCCGTCAAACAGGCTGGCAGCGGTAACAATGCGCACTTTATTTTTTGGCTTGTATGGTTCAGCCGACACATAAGCGGCAGGGGCAGTTTTCTCTTTTTTCTCGGTAGTGGAGGCCATTGAGCAGATAATTAGGCCTTAAAAATACAGATTAGAGCATTATTAAGCTAACAGTTGGTAGTGCGCTTTCCGATCAATCGGGACTGACTTGACAATTATTCAACTTTCTATGATTTAAAAACTGAGCCAATTGGCAAACAACTATAATTAACAGAAGCCATTTTGCTTAAAACAGATAAATTTTATTTTGGATATCTTTAGAGTTAATATATTCCGAACTCCATGAAATACCCGAAACTAACTTTCTCTTTCCTACTTTTCTCATTGCTGTTGATGCATGGAAAGACCTATTCTCAAACCACTGTAGATGGATATTATGTATCGCAAAAAGATGATACAATAGCAACAAAGATTAGAATTAGAAAGGGTGCGTTCGGGCAACTTAGAAACGATTTCTTAAATGAATTAGAAATTGTAGACAGCCAAAAAGGTGAATTAAAATTTACGCCTAATGATATTAAAAGTTTTGGCTTTTCGTATGAAAAAAACAGAAGGGTTTATGTATCTAAACCAACAAAAGATGGTTCTCATAAATTTTTGTTTCCCGCTTTCGTGGGTAATAAATCAAGCCTCTACCTGCATGGTACACAAACCACAGGCAGCGGTTTGCCTACGAAACAAGTTTTTTACACCTTCGAAAAATCAGACGGCACCTATTTATTTCTTACCAATATTTTAAATAAGAAATTCAGAATTGCTGTAAAGGAGTTTTACAAAGACAGTCCTCAAGTTCAGCAATTAATTGATACTAAGTTGAAGTATTGGTTAGATCTTGAAAAGGATCTTATAGAGATTTTAAGCGCAGCTAATAAATAAATCTAATCGCGTTGAATAGTTTGCCTTTGAAACGAATAACTTTCATTGATGCAGTTCGGGGTTTTGTGATGGTCGTGATGGCCTTGAATCATGTGGGCAACCTGATTAATTATGTTTAGAACTTCTCGCTTCGCTTCCATCGGTTTTTGAACATGCAGCTATCGGGCACCAATCATAAGTTTTTTTGATTGTTACTATTTCACCGATAGCAAATCATTTATAGCTTTATAGCATAACGCACTGTTTGTGATTTACCTTTTACGGGTATTTGGGAAACTGGGGCAATGTATTCGAAAAGAGTGATGATGATTGATTAGACTAAAGTGTTTAGAATGAATCCCCAAAAAATACTTAGCACCATAGCCACTTGGCTTTGCCTCGCAGTGGTTTGTTATAGTCAAACCGGAAAAGTTTCCGGTCGGGTTATCGATCAAACTACCCAAACACCCATCGCGTATGCGAGTGTGTTTATCAATAATTCAACCATTCATACGGTTACGAATACACTGGGAGAATTTTTATTGTCAGACATCGACCAGCCTGCCGTATATGAGGTGGTTGTTTCATTTTCCGGATATGAATCATCCAAACTAAAAATAAGCCTGACTGATTTTGAAGTGAAGGTAGGAAGCATTCCACTTCATAAATCGCAAACTACCCCTCCATTGCCATCCATGAAAGTGAAAAGAGATGTTACGTGGGAAAGAAATTACAAGCAATTTAAAGAAGCCTTTTTAGGTATACACGAATTCTCGAAGGCCTGTACGATTTTAAATCCTCAGGTAATCCAGTTTTCAGAAGATAAAAATGACCATGCGTTGATTGCCTTTTCCACAGCGCCCATCGAGATTGAAAATAGAAAGTTGGGATACAAGATGTTTGTGTACCTAAACGAATTTAAGGTAACAAGCGATAGCTACTCGATAGTTGGCAATACCCGATTTGATGAGTTGCCCTTTGCGAGCCAACGAGAGGCAGTCAGTTGGAAAGAGAGCCGGGAAAGAGCCTATCAGTTTTCGCTTCAGCATCTTTTCAAAGCGATCATTGAGCAGTGCGTTTACCGCGAAGGTTTTTCATTACACCAAGCAAGTGTTGTCGGTGTTTCTTCCAACGTGTGGGTTGACACCGTTTCATTGATTGCACCCACACCACAGCCGGATATTTATAAGATTGCATTCAAAGGGCCGATCGAAATTGTGTGCCGTAAGACGAATGGTTCACGAAGTGCTACTACCATTGGATGGATTGAACTGAAAAAAGATTTTGTTTTAGTAAATCGTGAAGGTTTCGAAATTAATCCAACCGGCGTTGTCACGCATGGTAAATTACATGATGCGCGTGTAGCAAATTTATTACCCATTAACTACAGGCCGGAACATGCAAACAAAAGACACCCTACCATTGAAGAAAACGCCGTTCCGCTCACTCAACTTTTAGAAAAGTGTTATCTGCATACAGATAAGCCCTACTATTACCCCGGCGAAACAATTTGGTTTAAAGGATACATCAATTATGTAGATGCACAGTGGAGGCAAACGCTTAGCAGAACACTCTATGTTGAATTTATTGACGCTGCACGCAAGAGTATTGTACACTCTAAAATACTTAAAATTGATAGTGGATTTTTCCACGGCGATTTTGAAGTTCCCGATACCTTGAAAGCAAACACGTATTATGTAAGAGCCTATACCCATCTCAATCGCAATTTTGGAGATGATCATCTTTATGTAAAGCCTGTACCTATTCTTTACCTGAGGGACAGACCTGACCCGTCTCAATGCACTTATGAGAACAAACCTCACGAACAATTATCCATTCATACCGACCAGCAGCGCTATAGGTTGCGCGATAAGATAACGTTGAAGCTACAAACCGGTAGTGGTCAGTTACCCGTGGCTGCGAACTTATCTGTATCGGTCACGGATGCAGAACAAGTGATTCCTGTGAATGCAGGAGAGGATATTCTTCAGGCATATCCGCTCACTAAAATTCCGGAAATAAAAAATGGTGCACCCCTTTACCAGATTGAATATGGTATCGATTTTTCAGGACAGTTTTTTAATGACATGGGCAAACCGAAAAAGGCTGTGTTAAACATTATACAAATCGAGCCACGCAATTTGTTTCAAGTCGAAACCAATACAAATGGCTTTTTTACGCTGAAGGATTTGGATTTTAGTGATACGAGCATTTTCACCTATAAACTGGAAGTTAAATCATCGAAGCCATCCGGTAAAGTAACGTTACTCAACCGAGCCATTCCAAAAATTGAATTTCCGCAACAAAAGATCAACTTTAAATTACTCTTAACAGATTCACTACAGCGTGAAGTCAAATACGATAGTTTGTTAGGGGATTCTAAGGTGTTGAATGAAGTGGTTGTTCAGGGGAAAAAAGTGAATACGCCCATTCAAGTGAGTACGAGTTCCGTACACGTGATCGAGGGCAGCGAGATACAAGGAGGAAACGTTTTTCTTAACCTTATGCGCATCCCCCGGTTGAGAGTGGTTCTAGGCGAAGGAAGTATTTCTTGGATAAAAGGTGCATCGAGTAATGCCGGGGGTGCGCCGTTGGCAGTTTTTGTTGATGGAATCTTACGAACCTATCCCGCTACTCCGGTCGATGTGCTCGGCAGCCTCGATCCGAATAACATACTTTTTCTGACGGTGTCAGACGGTGCCATTTCAGTCACCACAAAACCTGTTTGGTGGGATGATACCCGAAAATTTCAAGTAGTAAAACTAAAAGGCTATTCACCGGGTCGTAAGTTTCAACATGTAGATTACAGTGATTCTCTAGCACGTAAAAGTAGTAACAGAGACATTCGATCAACACTTTATTGGAATCCGAATGTGGAGACATCCAGAAATTTTGGTCAGGCGACTCTTTCATTTTATTCAGGTGACCTTCCGGGAAGGTACCGCATTGTTGTGGAAGGCATCACCAAAGAGGGGAATCCCGTGCGTGCCGAATCATACATTACAGTGGATGATGAATAACGAAAAGACATGGCCGTTTACAAAAGTAAAATCAACTATAGTTTAACCACCCTGATGGCATTACACGTCTGCTGGATGTTTATCCTCGGTGTTCTGATTTTATTTTTTAACCCAACTGCATTCACTGCCTTTCGCTTTTCATATTCGTTATTACTCTTTCCGCATGCTATGGCTATTTATGCTTATGCAGGGCTTTTTAATAATGATGTGATCGTATGCGAAACCGGTATTCAGATGGTGAACCGCGTGCCGCTGTTTAAGAAAACGACAAGATTTGAATTTTCATCCATTCAATCTATCAGTTTACGGCACGACTGGACTGAAACGTTCGGTACGAATATTAGGATTCCGTGGATCAAAGTTATCGCGAAGGAATTGGCTTTGTTATTTTTTCCTTGGGATTACAAATGGATAAAAATCGTGGCAGACAAAGAATATACATTTTATTGTTTTGGTATAGAGTATGATTACTTCGACAACGAAATGCCATATTTTGAAGATTTGTTTCTGGAGTTAAAAAAACGTCATGCCCATGTTCGATGGACGAACAATACTAGTTCATACTACAAGATGTTCGCAGACGATTCCAAGTCTTGAAATGCAATGATAGACAAAATCAAATAGCCAGCTGAATCTTCCCTACATAACGGGGCTTCTCCAGCAACAGGTGTGTAAACAAATAGTGAATGTTTGATCTCGTCTACGCTACTTTTTTGATAGCGATCATTTTTTGCTTGGGCTGGTGGTTAACGCCCCACTTGGCCATTTCATCCAAAATCGGTCGTAGCGTCTTACCATAGTCGGTAATGCCATACTCTACGCGTGGAGGCACTTCGGCATAGACTCTTCGCCAAATGATTCCTTCTTCTTCTAACTCACGCAGTTGTTGCGTCAGCATTTTTTGGGTAATGCCTGTAATTCTTCGTTTCAACTCGCCAAACCGAAGCGTACCATTTTCCATCTCCCATAAAATGATGGGCTTCCATTTTCCACCGAATACTTGCAACGAGCGAGTGACGGGACAATCTGAGTAGGAATTATTTTTAAGATTTTGGTCAATATTTATTTTCATAAACCATTCATTGTCATCATTAGTATGGCAAAAGTAACTATGCCACTATTCTGTATCTACTTGATAAAGGTATGTATACCCCCCTTCTTTACATAAATTTTAAAAAAATAATTCCATGGGAAAAATATTAGTTACCGGTGCTACGGGCACCGTTGGTTCATCTGTAGTAAAATCATTGGCTCACATCAAAGCTGATTTTGTAGCCGGTGTTCGCGATCATGCGAAGGCAAAAAACAAATTAGGCGCGACTACACCTCTTGTTAAATTTGATTTTGCCGATCTAAGTACTTATTCCGCCGCAACGCAAGACGTAGATCGCGTATTTCTAATTGGGCCGCCGCTCGATTACACGCTCGATAAATTACTTGCACCGTTCATTGATTTTCTAAAAAGCAAACATATTTACCGCGTGGTTTATCTGTCTGCTTTTGGGGTAGATAAAGTTAGCAACGAACTTACCTTTCATAAAATTGTCGAAGAGAAGTTGAAAGCCGATGGGTTTCAGTTGACCGTATTGCGCCCCACTTTCTTTGCGCAGAATTTTAAGAACTATGAATGGGATAACATCACCAAATACAAAATCACCTATACACCTTCCGGAACCGGCAAAACAGCATTTGTTGATATTGATGATGTTGGCGAAGTAGCAGCGAAGGCTCTCACCGAAAATGGACACGTAGGTAAGGATTACATACTAACGGGTCCAGAAAGTCTTTCTTACTATGATGCAGCTGCGCTCCTATCCGAAGTAAGGAAAGAACCTATTACTTATCCGGCACCAACACCGGAACAGTATACGGAAACCTTGAAACAGGCGGGTGCGCCTGACTTTATCGCGCCGTATATGATCACTGTTTATAGTATGATTCTCAATAATCATGTGGATTATGTAAGTCCCGTAATTCCGCAGTTACTGGGTCGTCCCGCTACGCCTTTGAAGACTGTTTTATTGCGCGAATTAGCTTGAAAGAAAAAATAGTTGATCTGTTAAAGGCTCTTCTGAATTTCAGGAGGGCCTTTTTTATGCACCCTTTTGGTAAGTTCTTTCGGCTTGTTCATTTTTCTTTTGGTGGGTTCTTCGAACGCAAGGTGAGCAAGTGAATTTCTACGTTACTTTCAGTTCTCATTCAATTCCCAAATCTTTGTTAGTTTTAACCCAAAAAAGTCATTAGACTTTTTTGCACTTCGTGCTGACGATTGAAAATGAACTAGTTCACATTGTTTCTTTAAAGTAAGATCTTCGTTCATTTTCAATGTCAGGTCTTA